>Ga0102924_1001153_pt1 | contig 30975 bp, 23 predicted proteins | sample PaiPotPPM11metaG_FD_80116 | JGI IMG/M metagenome (GOLD analysis project Ga0102924, IMG submission 80116) | Iron sulfur acid spring bacterial and archeal communities from Banff, Canada, to study Microbial Dark Matter (Phase II) - Paint Pots PPM... ... | reverse complement strand
GCGGGGTGCCGGCCGATCCTCCCTCACACGCCGAAAAGCCGACGCTCCATACGGTCTAGTACCGCAGCGGAAGCGTCGGAGGCGTTCCCGGAGCAGTATTGGCCGCGGGTCGAGATGGTCGCCAAGGTGAAGTGAGTCACGCGTGTCGGCGAACCGCGTGCGGTGGCAGTGGAAAAAGCTTCGCGAAGCAGTGGTCGAAGACTGTCTACGTCACGTAATGGTTCATCCAGCCAAATGTTGCGCTGCTCACTTCGAGATCCGTAAAGCGGACCTCGCGGGCGTCGCCATCCCCGATGACAAGCACGGGATGTACGAATCGTGCTTGTCGATGTTCGAGAGGTCGCGTAGCACCGCGAGCATGTGCTGCGACGGGTTGCCGCCGTCGACATGAGATGGCAGGAACCGCTCGATCAGCGTTTGATGCTCGGAGGCGACGCCACGGAGGCTGTCCGTCGCGCCGACAAATGCCTCCGGCGTGTTCGTGATCGGAAACTGATTGCGATAGCTCGGCTTCTGCCCGTTTAGTAGCGCGAGCTGCCAAATGAGATGGTCGAGAACGCAGCGGAGACTGTGCAGGAAAATCCCCGACGAGGACGCCGAGATAGGCCGGCGGTTCGGCATCGTCGCACGCGAGGAAGGCGTCGACATCGGCGTCAATCGATTGCAGATGCCGCCAAGCTTGTTGCAGCTTCCACCGGCAGCCCAGGAGCGGGTCGGCGGTCAGCATAGGACGCACGCGCGATCGGGCCCCGCGAGACGAACGTTGAGCCCATCGAGGACATCGACGATCGGGACGACGAATGCAGGGTCGTCCGGCTTTGGGTCGGACGGTGATTCTGAGCGCACCGCGACGATCATGGCGACGACGCAGTCATCCTCGTCCACGACGATTGATCCGGAGTCGCCCAGCTTCGCGAAAGGGACGCCCTCGCCGTAGACGTGCCAGCCGTTTTGATACTCGCGCACAATCGGAGGCCCGTGCGACTGTAGGAGTTTGGTCCTTCCGATCACGGGTGTGGGATCAAGTAGACCCGCGGTGAGGCTCGGGGTGTTGATTCCGCGCTTGAAGACGGGCACGAGGTCGTCGAGTCCCCGGAGGTCACGCGCGCGTCCTGAAGTGATCGTCTCGCGTACGACGTGCCCGAGCGATACGTGGTCGCGCACTCGCACTAGACAGGCATCGAGCTCCACCGTCGTGCGCGGCTCTGGCGGATGACTCTCTATCACCTCGCCGATGATCGGGTCCCCCGAGGATGCTGCTCCGAAGCCGGTCCTCAACAGCACGTGACGCTCATCAAACGCGTGCGCCGCAGACAGGCTGCCGACCACGTGCGCAGCGGTGAGCATCAGCTCCTCGTCGTCGCCGGCGCGTAGCACCGGCGCCCCGTAGGAGCCAACGTCGTGCGTCTGCTGGTGGGCGTTTAGACCGGCAGGATAGATCCCGTCCCCGGGACCAATGCTGACGGCTCGCGGTGTCAGCTAGCTGACCTGGTCTAGACGCGCGACAGCGTTGATCGTCCCCGGCACCTGCATCACTCGTACAGGGAGCCCGCCATAGCTTGCTGGGAGGTCTACTGGTCCGGTTGCGCCGACGTCGACGAACCAGACGCCTAGATCGCGGTCGCGTCGGACCGCGACCGACGACAGGCTGGGCTGGGGCCGGTGCTCGCGAAAGAAGCCGAGCCGAATCGACTCGCGCTTCTCAAAGTCGATGTCCATCGCGCCGTCCATGTAGCACATGATAACCAAGTAATCGGCATTTGAGCGAACAACGAGAGGTAGTACAGGGTTGCTTGCAGCCGCCGTGTTCCTGCCGCGCGTTCTAGCCCGTCCCCGATGACCGCCGCCGGCCGCTCGCGGTCAGTGGCTCGTGGCGGCGCCCCGGCGCCTGTCTGTGGGTATGCGGGACGCTCCCACGCGTTCAGTTGGCGTCCGCGCTAGCTCGATGCCGCTGGCAGCGGCCAGCCAGCTAGCTCGGCGAGCTTCCACGCAGCGGCCCTGCGAGGCCCCGTCTCGGCGTCCACCGGGTCGTCGCGGGGCGTCACGTAATAGACAATCTCCCGAACGCGTGCGGGCTCTGTCTCCCACGTGAAGGTCCATCGCTGCTCTCGGGCGCGACTCCCCTGCTCGCCGGAAGCCCATCTATCCGTGACCCGCACGCCCACCGGCGAGTCGCGCGTCGGCATCAACTCGAGCTTGATGGTCGGCTCTTCGGCGGTGCCCGAGACGGTCAAGTCCAGGATGCCGCGCGGTGAAAGCCCTACGAGCATGAGGACCGACAGACAGTCGTCCACCGCGGCATCCCAGCTGGGCTGGTAGGGCTCCACATCGCCGCAAAGTTCGTCAAGGGCTCGGAGCACTTGATCCTCGCCCGCGATCAGCTCCTGCTTCGCCTCGTCGCTGGTGTACTGGGTCAAGCGCGTGAGCAGCTCAATATTTTTCTGCGATGACTCCATGCGCCAAGGATTGCACGCGACCCGGCGAAGTCGGAGTCCCGGTTCCGTCCGGCGCTTCGCGTCACTCGCGCTCGCCCGCGAGCTCGGCGAGAGCGTCGAGACGCTGTTCGGGGGTGGTCGCTGATGGCCGCCACCAAGCCAGGTAAGAAGCGCTCGTACGGCACCGGGTCGCGGTTCGAGGAAGAGGACAGCGCGGGCCGCGTCAGCTACAACGGCCAGCAGCGCAGCGGTGACGTGCAGATCAAGCGCAAGATCGGGCCGAAGCGGATCGAGAGCACGAGGGAGGGGCTCACCAATGGCTCCGTGAATCTCGCCCACCTCGCGGCGACCGACCCGTGGTCGTTCGGCTGGACTGCGGTAGCTGGCATCGCCACCGCAGTCCTCGCGGGATTCACGGCGTGGGCCCAGCGCTGGACTCGCGGTTGTCCAACATGGTGATCTGCTCCGCACTCCGGGCTCGCTCGCTTTCAAGGAAGATGGACGACGATGTTCCTCTCCGCTCTGTTCGCTGGCGCCGCCTGAGCTCGTGTTTCAGCTCTCTGACGGGGGGCTTGTCCTCGCGGCGACGGATCTGACGAACCACGTCGCGTGTACGCACTTGACGCAGCAGTGGCTCGCGGTCGCGCGCAGGGAGCGCGGCAGGCCGAGGCCCATGCGTGATCCGCATGCGGAGCTGATTCGAGCGCGGGGGGACAGGCACGAGAGTGAGCAGCTCGAGAGCTGAGCGCGGAATGCGGTGGTCACGTCGATCTCTCCGGCGAGGTTATCCCGCGGTCGCCCGAGGATCTGGAGGGAGCCGCCGCCGAGACGGTAGAGGCGATGCGCGAAGGAGCACCGCTGATCTATCAGGGGCAGCTCTTCGACGGCCGATGGCAGGGGCGCCCCGACTTTCTGCGTAGGCTGGCGCAGCGGTCCTTGCTGGGCGAGCACATGTACGAGGTTCTCGATACGAAGCTGTCGTGGCAGGTCAAGCCCCAGGTCGTTCATCAGCTGAGTCTCTACAACCGCCTGGTCGGGCTGCTCCAGGGCGTTGAGGCCGCCGTGGCTCACGTCGTGCTCGGGGACGGCTCGACTGCGCCGATCGATCTGGGCCGCTACGCGGCCCTGCACCGCCACCTCACGCGGCGTCTGGAGCACATCGTGACGCAACCGGCGATGACGACCTACCCGGAGCCGGTCGCCCACTGCGCGATCTGCGCTCTCGCCGACGAGTGCCATGCTAAGCGGGTCGCCGACGACCATCTGAGTCTGGTTGCAGGTGCGCGGACCGAACAGCGCGAGCGTCTCATTGAGATGGGACTGCCAACTGTCCTCGCTCTGGCCGAGGCGTCGGGGGAGTTCGACGCCGGGCCACTCGGCGCCGGACGGTTTACGAAGCTGCACCGCCAGGCGGCACTGCAGGTGAGTTCCCGCGAGAGCGGGTTGCCGACCCACCGACATCTCGAGCCCGCGCGAGCGGCCGGGTATGCGTTGCTGCCGAACCCCTCGTCTGGCGATGTCTTCTTCGACCTAGAGGGCGACCCGTACGTCGGCGAGGACGGGCTGGAGTATCTGTGGGGCTGGTGGTGCGCGGAGTCCGGCTACGAGTGTGTTTGGGCACACGACGAGGACGCCGAGAAGGTCGCCCTCGAGTACTTCGTCGATCGCCTCCGGGAGCTGCGGCAAGACCATCCGAACCTGCACGTATTCCACTACGCGCCGCACGAGCGCTCGAAGCTTCGCTCGTTGGCCGCGAAGTACGCGACGCGCGAGGAGGAGGTCGATGAGCTACTGCGTGCGGAGGTGCTGGTCGACCTGTATGCGGTGGTCCGGCAGGCGCTGCAGGTGGGTGAGGAGAACTATTCGCTGAAGAAGCTTGAGCGCCACCACGACTTCGTTCGCCTGGAGAAGCGCGTACGCGAGGGGGGCGGTTCGATCGTGGCCTACGAGACGTGGATCGACAGCGGCGAGCAGGAGCTGCTGGAGGCCATCCGCGCCTACAACGACGAGGACTGCCGCTCGACGAAATCGCTGCGCGACTGGCTGCAGAGCCGCATGAGAGTTGAGGCTGCCGAGCAGTTCGGCGTGGACTTCGAGGAGTACCACGACCCCGAGGCGGAGGAGGTCCACGGACCGCCCGAGTGGGTGGCGGGGGTGGAAGAGCTGATCGCTCGGCTGACGGTGCAACCGCCGGACGACGGCGAGGTGAGCACGGTGGAGGCACAGGAGGGTCAGTTGCTGTCTCATCTGCTGCTTTATCACCGCCGCGAGGGGAAGCCCGCGTGGTGGCGACATTTCGACCTGCGCGGAAAGCCTCTGTCAGAGCTGATCGAGGACCGCAACGCGCTGGGCGGCTTGGTTCGCGAGGAGGACGCGCCGCCCATTCCCTTCAAGCGCTCGCTCGACTACACGTTCTCCTTTCCGGCGCAGGAGTTCCGCTTGGATCTCGGTGATGCTGAGGACCCGACGACCGGCGAGAGCTACACGGTCGTCCACGTCAGCGAGGACCGCGTTGTGCTTCGCCGCTCCAGGACTAGGCAGCCACCTGCGCCCGTGGCGCTCGCCGGCGGATCTCCGATCAACGTAACCGTCCTACGGGAGGCGCTGATAGAGCTCGCCGAGTCGCTCCTCGCCGAAGACGGCCGCTTTCTGGCTGCTCGGAGCCTTCTGCGCGGCGAGGCGCCGCGCCTGACATCCGGCGACATGGGGGAGGACATCGAGCAGCTGATCTCCGCTGCTCTGGGCCTCGACCATTCGGTGCTCCCCGTGCAGGGCCCGCCAGGGACCGGCAAGACGTTCCGGGGAGCGCGAATGATATTGGCGGCGCTGGCGGAGGGCCTGCGCGTGGGCGTGAGCGCGCCCAGCCACGCGGCTATCCACAACCTTCTCTACGAGGTGGAGAAATGTGCGCGGGAGCGCCGGCAGACCGTCTCGGGTATCTACAAGGGGGCCGGCTATGAGAGCCCGCACGGCCTGATCGAGACCACCGACGACAATGGCAACGTGTCGCCGGACCACGCGCTTGTTGCCGGCACCGCCTGGCTATTCGCGCGGCCCGAGCATCGTGAGGCATTCGATCTGATCTTCATCGATGAGGCCGGTCAGTTCGCACTAGCGAGTGCCGCGGCGGTGGCACTCGCGACGAAAAGTATGGTCCTGCTCGGTGATCCTCAACAGCTGCCGCAGGTGAATCAGGCCCAGCATCCCGGCGGCTCCGGCGCTTCGGTGCTCGGTCATCTGCTCGCAGGCGCCAACACGCTGGCGCCTGGGCGGGGGGTGCTGCTGACAGAGACTTGGCGCATGCACCCTGACGTCTGCGCGTTCGTGTCTGAGCGAAGTTACGACTCGCGGCTGCGGTCCCGGGCACAGTGTGCGCAGCGCACGCTCGACGCGCCGACAGGAGCGGTCAGCGGCGTCGGCCTGCGAACGCTGGCGGTGGAGCACGAGCGTCGCAGCCAGTCCAGCCCAGAGGAGGCCGACGCGATCGCGGGGGCATGCCGCGACCTGCTCACAGGAGCGACGGTGACCGACGCCGACGCGACGACGCGTCCGCTGCGCCCGGAGGACATCCTCGTCGTGGCTCCCTACAACATGGCGGTGCGCTGCATCCGTGAGCGTGTCCCCGTGGGAGTCCGCGTGGGGACGGTCGACCGGTTTCAAGGTCAGCAGGCGTCGGTGGTCTTTTACGCCATGTCCTGCTCAGCGGGGGAGGACGCGCCGCGCGGCATCGACTTCCTCTTCGACCCACACCGACTTAACGTGGCTATCTCCCGCGCCCAGTGTCTGGCGATCCTCGTTTACAGTGCTCGACTGCTCGACGCCGACAGTCCAACTCTTTGTGCGATGGAGATGCTCGACGGCGTGTGCAGATTCGTCGAGAGTGCCACGCCAGTCAGCCAGTCGGCGTAGGGGCTTGCTCTTGTTCCGGAAGCTCCACTCGCGCACGTCGTCGACGGGCAAGCAGTGCCCGAGGCGGTTCCAGAAGCGCGAACAGTGTCGATCGGGTAGCTTCTCAGTAACTGATGCACGGAGGCGGGCGCAAGGTGCTCCATCTGGCCGATGTTCACTTGGATCGCCCGTTCATCGGTCTGTCCGTGCCGGACGCGAGAGAGCGCAGAAACGAGCTGCGAGACGCACTGGATCGCGCCCTCGTGCTTGCAGCTGAACGGGGTGTCTCAGCCATCACGGTTGGGGGAGACCTTTGGGAGGACGAGCATGTGACGCCGGATACCTGCAAATGGGTCGCAGATCGCTTCGCGCGCGCTGGTATCCCGGTCGTGGTGATCGCCGGAAACCACGATCCGCTGCGTGCTGGCGGCCCCTACAGCCGAGTCGAGTGGCCCGAGAACGTTCACCTGTTCCCGGCGGATGCGGACGTCCACGAGTTTCGCCTGGGGTCATTGAGCCTGTGGGGCGTCTCATGGGGCACGGTCCCGCTGCACGCGAGATGGCTGGAGAGCTTCCGCGTACCGGAGGACGGGCGCAGCCATGTTCTGATGCTGCACGGGACCACCGGTGGGGCGGCCTTCCAAGATGGGGCTCATTGTCCATTCACGGGCGATGCGGTTCGCGCGGCCGGTTTCGAGCTCTGCCTCGCCGGCCACCTGCACAGCGCCAGCATGCGCGACGGCATCGTTCTCTACCCGGGCTCGCCGGAGCCGCTTGCATGGGATGAGACCGGACGGCACTCCGTAGCGGTGGTCGAGCTGGTTCCCGGCGGGCAGCCGAGCGTTGATCTCGTGGACTTCAATCACCGACGCTACGTCGTCCGCAACCTCGACTGCGAGGGCGCACGCTCGAGCGCCGATGTCGAACGGGCGCTTGACAATGCGGTCGCGGACGCGACGATGGAGTTCGGCGAGGGGCTGTGCCTGCGCGCGTTGCTGCAAGGGCGCGTCGAGGTGGGTTGTGAGATCGACCTCGACGCGCTGCGCACACGCTCAGGAGGCCTGTCGATGCTCGAGCTCCGCGACGACACGCGGCCCGCGTTCGACCTGGACGCGCTGGCGGAGGGCCACACGGCGCTGGCGACCTTCGTGCAGGACATAAACGCCAGGATCGACGCGTCCGAGCCGCAGGAGCGTGAACCGCTCGAGCTGGCGCTCGAGCTCGGGCTGCGCGCGATGCACGGAGACCCACTCGACCATGCGAGTTGACGAGCTCAAAATCCGCGGCTACCGACGCCTGCACGGCACCTTCATGTTCTCCAGCGGACTGACGCTCGTCAGCGGCCCGAACGAGGCAGGAAAGTCGACGCTCCACGACGCTCTGATCCGCTCGATGTTTGGGTTCTCGCCCGACGAGCGCCGTCGCCGCGACGGCTCCTCTACGAGCGCTGACTGCAGGCCCTGGGCGGGAGGCCAGTTCGGCCTGACATTGCGCGCATGCGACCCCGACGACCGCGCAGTACTGGCGGTATGGGACTTCGAGACCGGCGCCGTGGAGCTGCAGGACGCCAACACCGGCGAGTCGTTGCTGCGCGAGCAGCCAAGGCAGCGGGCCGACTACGAGATCGGCACAAGGCTCGCGGGCATCGCGCGCGACGAGTTCATGCAGGTCTGCTGCCTGCACCAGCAGGCGCTGACGACGGTCCGCCCGAGCGAGAGCCTACGCGTGGCACTGCAGCGTGCGGTCGAGGCTGTCCCTGGAGAGGACGGCGGTGTCTCCGCGGCAGATGACCGCCTGAGGCGGCTGCTCGCGCGGATCGGGGTCAACGCAGGTCACTACGGGAACCTCGCGGGCGGCGAGTTGCAGCGTCTGCTTGATAGCGAGCGCGCGCTTGGGGAGCAGCTCGACACAGCACGCGAGCAGCGGCGGGCGCTGGATGCGCTCGTCAGCGAGCTCGACAGTGCGCGTGCCGAGCGCGAGACGCTCGAGGCACGCCGGCTCGCGCTTCAGCGGGCCACGCTCCACGCGTCCGTCATTCGCCTTGAGCAGCGCCAGGAGCGCGCCGCGGAGCTGAGGGCAGCCGAAGCCCAGCGCGCATCCAGCTTCCCGGCGCTGACCCGGGAGCTGATCGGCCGTGAGCAGGAGTTGCGTGCGCAGCTCGAGAACATCACGGGACGCGAACGGCTGCTGGCTGGCGCGGTCGAACAGGGAGCGCCTCAAGTCGCCGAGTGCCGGCGCGATCGGGCCAAACTGGAGACCCGCATGCGAGCGCTTCAGGATCACGCGCAGGTCGATCTCGGCGCGGAGGGCCAGGTCCGCGAGCTGCTCGCTGGCATCCGGGCTCACGAGCAAGAGCGGGCGCCCGAGGAGGCGGCGCAGCCTCCGCAGGCCGACCCGTCGCTGGCCGAGTACCGCCGGCGTCGGGGCGAGCTGTCTGCCGCACCGCCTGAGCGTTCGTGGAACAGGCCGCTGCTCGTTGCGGCGGCGGTGCTGGCCGCCGCTGGCGCGGTTGGAGGAGCCCTCGTGAGCCCCGCGGTGCTGGCCTTGGTAGTGGCCGCTCTAGTCGTGGTCGCCGCGGCGCGGGCAGGCGGGCAGGCACCGGCCGATGCTCCCTTGTCCTTCGGCGGCCGCTCAATCGAGGAGCTGGACGCCGCGTGCGCGGCCGAGGACCAGACGTTCGCGGCATATGAGGCGACCCGTCTGGCCGAGCAGCAGGTACGCAGCGGTGCTGAGCAGCGCCGTCGGGATCTCGAACAGCGCCTCGCGGCGGCCACGGAGGGCCTGCTCGCGGGGCGCGGCCCGCAAGAGCCGATCGAGCGTGCGGAACGGTATCTGCACGAATGCGAAGGCTCGAGAGCACACGCGGAGGCTGTCGCCCAGAGCGGCCAGGCGGCGCTGCGGCTACAGGAGCTGGAGGAACCCGAGCGCCGGCTGCAAGCGCTCCGCGAGGAGCGAGCACGCCCGGACCGCGAGCTGTGGGAGCTGTATCGGGTCGCGGATATCCACGCCGAGGACCACGCTGCCGCGGCTGTCGAGTTCCAGGATCTAGCGGCTCAGGCCCGAGCGGAGGAATCCGTCTCGCGCGGCGCCGAAGGCGCGGCAGCGGCGCTTTCGGAGCTGCTGCAAGGCGAGACCATCGAGCAGCTGGCAGAAGAGCTGATGGGCGTTCGAGCGAGCCTTGCCGAGCACGAGCGCGCCCGGGGTGAGATTGCCATCGAGGCCCTTGGCGATGATGAGAGCGAGCTGGCCGGAGCGCTGGCCGACGCGGAGGCTGCGCTGCGCGACTGTGACATCGATCTCGCCGGGAAGCAGACAGTGATCGAGCAGCGCGAGCAATCGCTGCTCGTGCCATCCGATCTCGAGGTCGAGCTCGCCGTCGTCCAGGAGCGCCGGCGCCGGCTCGAGCTGCTTCGGGACGCCGCCCGCGTCGCGCGCGACGGTCTACGCGATGCGGCCCAGCAGACCCATCGTCGTGTCGCTCCACATCTCAACGATGCGCTGCGTCGTGAGCTGCCGCGGATAACGCGCGGGCGCTACCGCGATGGAGCAGTCGACGAGGATCTCGCGATCAAGCTCTACACGCCCGAGTCGGGTCGCCTCGTCAGCATCGAGCAGCTTTCAAGAGGCACACGAGACCAGGTCGCACTCGTTCAGCGTCTGGAGATCGCGCGGCTTCTAGACCCGACGGCGGGACAGACCCCGCTGCTGCTCGACGATCCCTTCGCACACTTCGACCCCCGCCGAGTCGAGCTGGGGATCGAGATGATCTTCGAGGTGGCGGAGCGCCGCCAAGTGGTGCTGTTCAGCGAGAGCCCAGAAGTCGCCTCGCTCATCGAAACGGCCGGAGGGGACTGCGCGCTGATCGAGCTCGCGGACCCTGTCGAGGACGAGGTCGGGGTTTAGAGGCAACATGCGTAAGGGGGCGGGGTGGAGGTAGTTGTGATCCTCGGGATCATCGGAGGGGCCGCCTGGTGGCTGCTTCGCCGCCGCTCGGCGTCCACCGACCCGCGGAGCACGCCCCTGTCCTCCCCACAGCGGGCGGCGCCGAGTCCTTCCAGTGCGGTGCGGGCAGGCTCGCATCGCGGCGCAGGAGCGCCGGCGCACTGGTACGCGCTGGGGCAGGCCGTCGAGCTCGCCGGGCTGCGACTCGGCGGCGGACTATATGTTGGCGAGAGCCTCGAGGCGATCACCTCGTTTCGTGGCCCCGACCCGTCGCTGATCAATCCACGGCTACCAGTCAACTTGCGCCGCCCGGACCTGTCCGGGCAGGCGATGGGTTACTGGCCGTCGTACACGGCAATCACTCCGGCGGCGCGCGGCGCATACCTACGCTGGTTGGCCGGCGGCAGGCCGGGCGGCGCGTACATCGGCTACGTCTTCCTCTACTTCTACGGCATCGAGCGCCGCGTAATCCTCGACGCGCAGCACGACGAGCAAGCACGAGCGGAAGTCCCGGCGCTCCTAGTCGAGGTCGAGCGCCTACTCGGGCTGTACGGGGAAAATCACTCATTTCGCGGCTACGCCGGCGACTTCCTGGCGATGTCGCACGTCGCCGCACGGTCGAAGCGCGTATCCGAGCTCGAGCCGCCTGGCCTGAGCCAAGGCTGGGAGCTGCCGCTGGAGGTGAAGCTCGCGGTGGGCGCATTCGCAATGGACGGCGAGCCGATCCCCGGGCGCTGGGCATTGGCATGGGCGCTGAACAGCCCGGATATCTATCTACGCACCCCGGCGCGGCGCTGCGAGCAGGAGTTCGCGGAGATGTTCCTCTCGCGCTACACGGCGAGATACGGCGAGGGGGCGCGGCTCTCGCCCGGACGGACCCCGCTACAGCTGCACTACAGACCCGCGTCGGCCTCATTCGGTGGCCCGGTCGAGCTCGACTGCGGCGGCCTGCCGGATGTGTCTCGCCAGCCCAAGCTAACGCGCGAACTCGCGGCGATCGTCGATGAGGTGACCGATCAGCTCGACGCATATAGCCGCTACGTCGGGCGCCACAATGAGACTAACTCACCGCGAGCGGTGGCGCTGCTGCCCCCGGAGCTCGCGGCAGGCCGTGCGCCAGTGGCGCTCCACACGCTCATCGCGGACGTCACGGCGACTCCGAGCATATTTCCAACCCAGCGCGTGGCTGGGCTGCTCGGGCCCACGCCAGGCAAGCTGGCGAAGGCCGATGCGGCCACGATCTCGGCGCTGTTGGCAGCTCAGGGTGTGGCGCTCGAGCCGGATGTGCGCCACGGGACGATCAACTTCTCGCGTCACGCAAGCGTGGTGCTGTGGCGCGACACAGCCGCCGCAGCGGCACCCAGCGAGGGGTTCGCGGCGGCCACGGTGCTGCTTCACCTCGGCGTGACGATATCGGGGAGCGACGGAGATATCAGCGCGCCCGAGGAGCGCGAGCTCGAGGCGGCACTCGCACATGCGTTCGAACTCGAACCCCCCGAGCGGCGGCGTCTCGGCGCGCATCTTGCATGGCTGCTAAAGGAGCGACCCGGCATCGCTGGAGTGAAGGCGCGAATTGCACCGATACCAAACGCTCAGCGCAGGATGATCGCCCACTATCTGCTCGCGGTCGCGGCGGCGGACGGGGTCATCACCGCGGCCGAGGTCGACAGCCTGCGTCGCTTGTACGGGCTGCTCGGGCTGGAGAGCGAGTCGGTGCACAGCGACCTGCACGGACTCGCCGCGGCGGGCCCTGTGCCGGTGATCGCGGCTGACCGAGACCTGGGCGACTTCGCCCTGCCACCGCCGTACGCGCTCGATCCGCAGCGCCTCGAGCAGGTGCTGAGCTCGACACGTGAGGTCTCCGAGGTGCTCACCGGCGTGTTCGCAGATGATCGTGCCGACGCCGGAGAGCAGCCCCCGGCGCAAGACGCCGCGGCCGAGCCGTCAGACCCGGCGGGCCTCGATCGCGCGCACGCAGCGCTGGTTCGCCGGCTCGCGGCGCAACAGTCGTGGTCACGCGGCGAGTTCGATGCGCTCGCGGATGAGCTCGGGCTGTTTCCGGCAGGCGCGATCGAGACGGTCAACGAGGCAGCCTTCGAGCTGACAGACGGACCCCTGCTCGAGAACGGGGACCCGATCGAACTCGACGGCCACGTGTTGAAGGCGATGCTGGCATGAGCGGGACGGAGATCCGCCCTCGCGATCGCGACGCGATCCTCCAGTCGCTGGCCGCGGGCGTCGTCCCGAGGCGGGGACAGCAGTACATCCAGGTCGGGCGCGCACCGGAGGTGAGGGCCGTGATCGCGGATCTCGACCGGATCATCGACGGCGGCAGTGCCGTCAGGTTTGTGATCGGCGAGTACGGATCGGGCAAGACCTTCTTCCTGCAGCTCGCGAAGTCGGTGGCGCTCGAGAAGGGCCTGGTGACGATGCATGCCGACCTGACGCCAGACCGGCGTCTCCAGGCAACGGGTGGGCAGGCGCGCATGCTCTATGCCGAGCTGGCCCGTAACCTGGCGACGCGGACGACGCCGGAGGGCGGAGCGCTGCCGTCGGTCGTCGAGCGCTTCGTCGCGAGTGCTCAGCAGGAGGCGGCGGGTAACGGGGGATCGACCCAGGCGGTGATCGATGGTCGACTGGAGCGGCTCACGGAAATGGTCGGCGGCTACGACTTCGCAGCGGTGCTCGCTGCCTACTGGCGCGGGCATGAGGAAGGTGACGTCGCACTGAGCAGCGCGGCGGTGCGCTGGCTGCGCGGCGAATACAGCACCAAAACGGACGCGCGCAGCGATCTCGGCGTGCGCGGGATCATCGACGACGCGAACATCTACGACCACCTGAAGCTGATGGCGAGATTCGTCGTGTCGGCGGGCTACCGGGGGCTCGTGGTGTTCCTCGACGAGATGGTGAATCTCTACAAGCTGGCGAACACCACTGCGCGACGCGGGAACTACGAGCAGCTGCTGCGGATCGTCAACGACTGCCTGCAGGGCGGCGTCGAGCACGTGGGCTTCCTGATGGGAGGGACGCCGGAGTTCCTTACCGATACGCGCCGCGGCCTGTACAGCTACGAGGCGCTGCAGAGTCGCTTGGCCGAGAACTCGTTCGCGTCGCGGGATCTGCGTGACTTCTCCGGCCCGGTGATCCGGTTGGCGAACCTGACTCCGGAGGAGCTCTATGTGCTGCTGCAGAAGCTTCGCGACGTGCAGGCCGGCGGCGTGCGGGAGCAGTGGCTTGTGCCCGATGAGGCGCTGAGCGATTTCATGGCTCGCTCCGCGGCGCGGCTCGGCGACGGCTACTTCCGCACCCCGCGCACCACGATCAAGGCCTTCGTGCAGTTGCTCGCGGTGCTCGACCAGAACCCGCAGGCGGACTGGCGCGCATTGGTCGGCTCCGCGGAGGTCGAGCCCGATCGCGGCGGCGAGGAGGATCTCGTCCCGCCCGAAGGCGACGGCGGCGACGGAGAGCTGGCGAGCTTCCGGCTGTGAGTGATCCAGTTGCGCAGTCCTCGGCGTTCGAGCTGCTCGCCGAGCCGGTCAGGCGTTGGGCTTGGAAGCAGGGATGGCAGGCGTTGCGCGACATACAGGAGCGCGCGATACCGCCGATCATGGCGGGCCGCAGCGTCGTGCTGGCCTCCGCGACGGCGTCGGGCAAGACCGAGGCGGCCTTCTTGCCCCTGCTGTCGCGCCCGGCGCGCGGTGCGGGGCTGCGGGTCCTTTGCGTGTCGCCGTTGAAGGCGCTGATTAACGACCAAGCCCGCCGCTTGGACTCCTTGGCAGAGGCGGTGGGCCTCGAGGTCACGCCGTGGCATGGCGACGTGGCGGCCTCTCGGAAGCGCAGGTTGCGAACTGACCCGTCGGGAATCCTTCTGATCACGCCGGAGTCCCTTGAGGCGATGTTCGTCACTCGGGGCAGCGAGGTGCCGGGCCTATTCGAGGGCCTCGACTACGTGGTCGTGGACGAGCTGCACTCATTCATCGCGACCGAGCGGGGCAGTCAGCTGCAGTCGTTGCTGCGGCGCGTCGAGCTGGCGATCGGACGCGAGCTGCCGCGCATCGGGCTGTCAGCGACGCTCGGAGACATCGCGCTGGCGGCGAGCTTCCTCTGCGCGGGTAACAGCGGGGGAGCGGAGGTAGTGGAGTCGCATGCCACGAGGCGCGAGGTCCGCATCCAGATTCGCGGGTATGTCAAACCTGAGCAGCCCAAGGACCCCGCTGAGCTTGAGCAGACCGATCTAGCCCGCGACCTCTACGCGGTGACGAGCGGTGGCACGCACATCGTGTTCGCCAACAGGCGTGCGGACGTCGAGCACTTCGTCAATCTGCTGAAGCGTCGCGCCGAGAGCGAGCACACCCCGGACACCTTCTGGGCACACCACGGGAGTCTCGCGAAGGACGTGCGGGAGGAGGCCGAGGAGGCGCTGCGTGGGTCGCAGCCCGCGACGGTGGTGGCCACGACCACACTGGAGCTGGGTATCGACGTCGGCAGCGTCGACACGATCGTCCAGCTCGGAGCTCCACCGAGCGTCGCTTCGATGCGCCAGCGACTGGGCCGCTCGGGACGGCGACCTGGCGACCCATCAGTGCTGCGCGTGCTCGTGGAGGAGCCGATCATCGAAAGCGAGGTGGCGCCGCATGACGAGCTGCGCGAGTCGCTGGTGCAGTCGGTGGCGATGGTCGAGCTTTTGATCGAGGGCTTCAACGAGGCACCGCGGGAGGGTGCGTTGCACCTGTCGACCCTGGTCCAACAGGTGTTGTCGCTATGCGCGCAGCGAGGAGGCTTTCGCGCTGACGACGCGTGGCGCGCCCTGTGTGGAAGCGGCCCGTTCACCAACATCGCGGCGGAGCTGTTCGCGAGCTTGCTGCGTGATCTGGCCGCGCGAGAAGTGCTCGTGCAAACCCAAGACGGGACGATCGTGCTGGGTCATGTGGGCGAGCGGCTGGTGAATCACTACGACTTCTACAGTGCGTTTCTGAGTTTCGAGGAGTACCGGCTCGTGGTCGGTCCACGGACGCTCGGGACGCTCCCGATCTCACGGCCGCTGTCCGCTGATGATCTGCTGCTGTTCGCGGGACGGCGCTGGCGGGTAATCGAGGTGCGCGACAACGATCGGGTGATTGAGCTTGAGCCCGCACCAGTAGGCCGTGCGCCGAGCTTTACCGGCGCTGCGGCGCTGCTCGACGACGCAGTACGCGCCCGGATGCGCGCGGTCTACGAGTCCAGTGCCGAGGGCGCCTATCTGGACCGCGGCGCTCGAGAGCTGTTGGCGGCTGGCCGTCGCGCGTATCGCCGCCTCGGGCTCACCGAGCGCGCCGTCCTCGCGTCGGGCACCGGAGGAGTGCTGTTCCCATGGCGGGGAGACGGGATCCTCGACACCATCGCGCTATTGCTGCGCCACGAGGGTTTGCACGGCGCCGCCAGAGATGGTGTGTCGGTGACAGTGCCACTTGGGACTCCGGGGGACGTATTGGGCGCGCTGCGTAACGTTGCGGAGGATCCGCCCATTGCGATCGAGTTGGCACGCGAGGTCGCCAACAAGCAGGTGGAGAAGCATCACGACCTGCTCGACGAGGAGTTGCTCAGTGCGGACTATGCGTCGAGCCATCTCGACCTTCCCGGAGCGCTCGCGACGATCGCCGGGATGCTCGCAGCTGAAGCTCTCTGACTGTAAGAGCGAAGCGGCAGTCGGCCATCTCAGGGGCGCGCTCTGTCTCCAGCACTTGGTCATCCCTCGATCGTGGCTCCGGAGGTTGTTTGGAGTGGGCACGCTTCCAATGGCAGTCCCCGTCAAACAGGGTGGCTCACAGTGAGACTCCTCCTAACGTGTGGCAGCCCCTCCTGATCTGAGACGGCTTGCGTGTGTGATTGCTTGCTCGGTTGCGTGTGCGCCGCGTTTTGGGGTGTGGTGTCGCTCGAGGTGGCCGTAGTAGTGGCTGGTGGTGGCCAGGTCGCAGTGTCCGAGCTGTTGTTGGACGTAGAGCAGCGAGTTGCCGGCCGCCAGCCACGCGGCTGCGGCGGTGTGTCGGAGGGAGTGCAGCGGCATGTGGCGCAGCGCTGCGTCCTGGAGGGCGTGGGCGTGCCATACCGCGGAGACCGTCCGGCGCTCAGGCGACAGAGGTTGTTCGCTGCCTGTGGACTGGCTGGCACGTCCTTGACGTGCTCGGCTTGGCCCGATGAACAGGGGATCGGAAGCGCTCGCGTTGGGGTGTTTGCGCTGGCGCTCTTTCAGGTACTCCTCGAGTAGGAGTGCGAGTCCTGGTCCGATCTCGACTGAGCGGGTGCGTCTGGACTTGGTCGAGCCGATTGTGCCGTCTGCTGTTAGGGCGCGTGCTACGACGACCCATCCGCCCGTGGTTTCGAGTTCTAGGTCGCTCGGCCGGAGCGCGAGGGCCTCGCTGATCCTGGCCCCGGTTCCGATCAGCAGCGCCGCGAGTGGCCGGTACTCATCAGAACACGAGTCCAGATAGACGGGTATCTCGTGCAGGCGTAGATAGTCGCGCTCGAGGTGTACGCGCGGGAACCGCGGCGCTCCGAGCGCAGGGTTGGCGGCGATCAGCCCGTCCTGCACGGCGGTGTTCAGGCACACGCTCAGCGTCGTGAGGGTGTTGTTCACCGTCTTGCCCGAGATCTCGCCCGCCTCCACGCGCTCGGCCAGCCCGCCAACGAGACCGCTGACGTGCGCGGTCTCGATCGCTTGCAACGGGATCGCACCGAGCACCGGCAGCAGCCGCATGCGCGCATCCGAGGTGTAGGCGGCCACGCTGGTCGCTGCCAGATAGCGTCGGCGGCGCTCGAGCCATTGCTCCCAGTACTCAGCGAACGTCGTTTGGGTGTAGCTGGCCTCCCCGCGCGCGACCTGCTCGACGAGATGTCGCTTGGCATCCGCGGCCGCTTTCTCGCTGAGGAACCCGCGGCGCGTGATCTGTGAGCCGTCTCCTGCGCGGGCCTTGAAATACCAGCGCACGCCTTGCCGCGTCTGGTAGCTGTAGACCCCTCCGCCACGCGATCGGGCGGCGCGTCTGTCCCTGGCCGCGACGTTGTGGGCCTCCGAGTCAAACGCTCGTGCATCTGCCTCGTTCGCGAAACGGCGCCCGCGCTGACGACCAGACGCATCGCGCCAGCGCACAACCCAGCCACTGCCGGCGGGCTGGACGCTCACCACGCCCCCACAACGAGAACACCGGGGAGGAGGCTCGTGACGGCGCCCATCAGCGGCCAGCCTTGCGCTGGGCGCAGATCCGGTCCGAGTGGTCCATGTGCATAGTTCTCACGTGAGAACATTATGCACATCATATGCGCGACCAACTCGACGGATCGACGGCTACACAACGCCGCAAATCCTTGCTACCATGCCATTTTTCTCGCGATGCGGATGAGAGGACTCGAACCTCCACCGGGTTACCCCGACACGGACCTGAACCGTGCGCGTCTACCAATTCCGCCACATCCGCCAACCTGACCGGCAGGCGCCGACAATATCGCACCGGAAGTACCGCTACGGGGATTCGAACCCCGGTTTCCGCCATGAGAGGGCGGCGTCCTAGTCCCCTGGACGATAGCGGCAGGACTCGTTGACGAGGAGGCTAGCAAAGCGCGGGGATGGAGATGCCTCGAGGGGCACCAGCGCCTCCCAGCAGGCAGTAAGCGGACTGCCGGCAGCACAGTGGTAAACAACTGGTAGTGCACTACTTATAAGGGTTGCCGTGCGGCGTCGGTGCGATGCCAGAGCCGTTTGAACCAGTGGAAGCAGGGGCGCCCGAAAAAGTGGGAGACGCACCTCGACTTAAGTGCATTGACCAGTGAACCTTTTGACATAAACCCAAGAAGCGGGCGGCAAAGCGCGTATCGATCGGGTTGAGTCCCCTCGTGCGCACTGCGACAAAGGGGCGGAAATGCCCTCTAATACTGGCGAAAGACGATTAGGCGGGAAGACATGGCGCTAATAGACAAGACACGTACCGTGACCCCGCGGCTGCGCCCCGGTCCCAACGGGCTCCCGCGTGGACAGGTCACTGAGATTCAACGCAGTCGAATGCTTGCCGCGGCGGTCGACGCGGTCGAGGAGGTTGGCTACGCGCGCATGACCGTCGCTCAGGTCATCGGCCGGGCAAGGGTCTCGCGCAAGACGTTCTACGACGTATTCGCCGACCGCGAGGACTGCTTCCTGGCGGCCTTTGATCAGGCGCTGGCGCAGGCGAGGGTGCTAGTCAAAGAGGCCCACGACCGCGAGTCCGGCTGGCGCGAGGGGATCCGGGCGGGTCTGGGCAGGCTGCTGCTGTTCATGGACGAAGAGCCAGGCCTGGCCAAGCTGTGTGTGGTGGAGGCGCTCGGGGCCGGCGAGCGTGTGCTGGAACGTCGCGCCAAGGTGCTCGACGAACTTGCCGGAGAGGTTGACCAGGGGCGCTTTGTCATGAGCGGCACGCGCAAGCCCCCCGAGGTCACGGCAGAAGGCGTCGTCGGAGCCGTCTTTGCCGTGATACACACGCGTCTGCTCGACGGCGGCAAGGACCCGCTCACGAACCTGCTGGGTCCGCTCATGAGCATGCTCGTGCTCCCCTACTTGGGCTCGAGGGCAGCCAGTCGAGAACTGAGCAGGCCGGCGCTCGAGGTCCACAGGGAGCGCCGCCCGTCCACGCGCACGCGCAGCCAGGATCCGCTGCAGGGCCTTGACATGCGCCTGACCTATCGGACTGTGCGAGTGCTGATGGTCATCGGGGAACGTCCCGGCGCGAGCAATCGCGAGATCGCCGAAGGCTCGGGCATCGTCGACCAGGGCCAGATCTCAAAGCTGCTCACCCGTCTGGCGCGGCTGAACCTCGTCGAAAATGTCGGCGACGGTCAGGAGAAGGGGGCAGCCAACGCATGGCACCTCACGCCGCGCGGCGCCCAGGTGGAGCGCGCCACACGCCCGCGCTGATCGACCGCCGCTGACCCGACTGAGGTCGGTATAGAGCACCGCCGCGCTGGCGCCAGCGTCCCGACCGTCTGGCGCGGTCGGAGTGGATGGGCAGGTGCTTCGCTTTCTGCTGTGGCGACTGTTGGGGCTGCTCGCCGTGCTCGTGGGTTTCGCCGCGATCGCCTGGCTGCTCGGCGGCGGACCGGGCATGGCCCTGCGGGCAGACAGGTCCCCAGGCTTCCTCGACCTGGCTGGCAGGACGCTTGCGGGCGCATTTGGCGAGCTCACGCGTGCGCCGCTCGACTGGACGCCCGCGCGCGGCCTATTCCCGGCGCGGCTGGCTCTCGCATTTGCGCTCGCGGGCGCGCTCGTGCTCCTCGCCGTGCGTGCGCGCGCACGGCGCCGTCGCCGCTATGTGCGTCTGTGCGTGCAGGCCTACCGCACCGACCGTGCGAGCGCCCAAGCCGTGATCACGATGTTCGAGGCGCTGCACAAGCGGCTGCTGCGACGCTGGTGGCGACGGCTGTTGTGGGGGCAGCCGAGCGCGGCGCTGGAGGTGCATCACACGGCCGGCACGCCCAACTGCGCGTGGCTCGCAGTGACCTGTCCGAGTGGGCTCGAGCGCATGGTGGAAACCGCATTGCAGGCCGCATATCCGAATTGCCGTGTGGATCGGGCCGACCAGGCGATTGGCCTGGCGCCGACGGTCCTGCGCCTGAAGAAGCACGCCGAGTTCATCAAGCGTGTCAAGGCGCTCGATCACTTCGAGCACGAGCGCGAGCCGCCGGTCAACCGGCTGATCACGACAATGGCCGCCTGTGGTGAGCCCGCGTTCGTGCAGCTGGCGCTCACGCCCACGCCCGCGTTCTTCGAACGGCTGGCCAAGCGTCTGTACAAGCGCCACGAGGCGCACCTGTCGCGTGAGCGCCGGGAGCACCTGCTCCTACTCGACCGTTCGGTCGTAGAGGACTCAGAGCTTCGCGGTGGCCTGGACGTTCAGCACAGGCCCCTGTTCTTCCTCGACCTGCGGGTGGTCGGCCCGTCTCGTCCGGTCTGCGAGCGGATCGCCTCAGAGCTGCGCGCCGAGGGAGCAGAGAACCGCCTGGTCGAGCGGGGAACCGCCGTACGCCATGGGCTGCTAGGCCTGTACGGGCGCCGTGTGCAGCGTGGCGAGGGCAATCCGCTGCCGTCGTTTCGCAAGGGCGTCTTCGCGTCCACCGAGCTGGCCGCCTTGTGGCAACTGCCGTCGGTCGATTACATGACCGTTCCGTTCGCGCGCAGCAGCCTGCCGCTTGCGCCTGCGCCACCGGGCGTCCTGCGACCGCCAGACGGTCACGGCACGTTGCGCGACGCGCTCGGCGCGGTGACGATCCACGTGGATCTGCGCAAGCAGAACACGGCCGTCCCGGGGACCGTCGAGCAGGGCAAGTCCAGCTACCTCGTTGCCACGATCGCCGAGGATCTGCGCCGCGATCGCTGTGCGGTGATCGTGCTCGATCCCAAGGGAGACGCTGCCGAGGCGGCCGTCAGCCTCGTGCCCGGCGAACGCACATGCACGCTGCTGGATATGGCGTGTCCCACCTGCGGCTTCAACCCGCTCGCCGTCGACGCGCCGGCCGACGTGATCGCCGACTACGTCGTCGGTGCGCTGCGAAATCTCTTTACAGACGCTGATATCAGGGCCTCGTCCGATCGTTATCTGAGAAATGCGATCATCGCCGTGCTCGCCCACGACCGTCGCTCCAGTCTGTGGGACGCCGCCCGCCTGCTGTCCGTCGGCGAGGATGGATACGCCTACAGACGAAGCGTAGGCGCGCACGTCAGGACGCTGCCCGAGTTCAAGGAGATCTCTGATTTTTTCACGGCCGAGCTGACGGCCCAATTGGCCGACGCGCGCAGCGCGACCACCGCCAAGCTCGATGCTCCCGTCAACAAGCTCGCGCGGCTGCTCAACTCACCCTCGATCAAGCGCGTCCTACTCAACGATTCGCTGCGGGTCGACTTCGATCGCGTGATCAGCGGAGCCGAGGTTCTGGTCGTCAAGGGCGCGCTCGGGGCCATGGGCGCCGGCAACACCTCGGTCTTGATGCAGTTGTTGTTGGGGATGCTCGACGCCGCTCTCGCCCGCCAGCAGGATCGGCTCGGCGCCGAGCAGCGCGTGGCCGTCGCGTTGAAGATCGACGAGGCCCCTCTGGTGCTCAACCGCGGCTTTGCCGAGACGATGGCGCTCAAGCGCTCCGCGGGTCTTGAGACCGTTGCCTGCTGGCAGACCGACGCGCAGTGGATCGACCGCGACGTGCGCGAGCAGCTCGACGCGCTCTTTGCCCACCGCGTGTATTTCGCCACGGCCTCCGCCAGCGACGCTCGGGCCGCGGTGGAGTTGACCATGGCCGAGTTCTCTGACACCGTGCGCCCGGGCATCGAGCGCCTGTCGAGCCTCGGCCATCCCGACGTTCGCCTGCACCTGCCCAAGCACCACGCGATCGCGAGCTGGAGCGCCCCCGGCGGCCGCCAGGCCGCTTTTGTTGCGCAGACGATCCCGCTGCGGGTCGATCGCGATCGCCTCGCCCAGCACGCCACCAATCAGCGCATGCGCGGCGGTCGCCAACTGACAGACCTGCGCCAGCCCCATTGGGACAGACCTCGCGACGCCCAGCATCAGCACGAGGCGAATATCCCTGAGCCGGTCGTCGTGCAGCCCGCCGATCCCACTTCGGCAACGCCCGTCGACGCAGCCTCCAGAGTGCTGTCCGCGCCCATCTCAAGTCGCGCCGAGCGCGCCGGCGACGACGGCCCCGCTCTCCCAGACTCCCCGTCGCCCAGCTATCGCGAGCTTGTCGAGCTCGACGGTGCTCAGAGCGTGCGCTGGGCGCGCCCAGCGCACGCTCCGGCCGGCAACTGGCAGCCCGAGCCGATCGACCAGGAAGTGCTCGCGCTGATCGCCAGCTTCAGGCACGTGTTGAGCAGCCAGATCCATCGCCGCGTCAACCCCGGACGTGCTGCCACGACAACCCAGCGACGACTCAAGCGGCTGTCCGACGCCGGGCTGGTCGAGCGATTCCAGTTTCACCGCCACGATGGGGGAGGCACACCGATGTGCTACGTGATCACCCAGCCGGGCCTGCGGCTGCTCGGTCACGACGAGCGTCCGCAAGACTCCTCGCCGTGGAGATCCAGCGCCGGCGATGGCGCTGTCGTCGGGTCGTCCTCCGAGAGCTCGCGCCGGTTGGCGCGGGCCTGCCGCGACGTGCGTGCCGCCGGCTGGGCGCTGGCGCTCGCGCAGCTGCTCGGCCCGTCCTGCTGCAGGCTGCGCGGACCCGCAGAGTCGGTGCTCTCGCCGCCCCGCGTCACAGGCGCCGGCGAGCAGGTTGCGCTTGCGCCCGCGGAACTGCGCCTGCCCGGTGGGCGCGCTGCGCATGATTTCCTGCGCACAGGCGCCGGCGGGGAGCGCGTGGAGGTCGAGCGCTTTGAGACCGTTCGCCCAGACGCGATCGTCGAGGTAGCGCACCAGGGACGCGCCGTCGACGTAATCGTGGAACTGGAGAACCGGCTTGCCAACGGAGGTGCGCTCGACAAGCTCGAGCGCTACGACCACTTCCTCGCCGGATGGTCTGCGCACACGAGGCGATACGGACGACGCTGGGAGGCCGCGCCCATGGTGGTGTTCGTCTGCCGCGACCGGGCCCGTGCGCGAGAGAGCGCCAGGCGTGCCGACGCAGTCCTGTGCGCCTGCCGTGCCTACGCCGGGGAGTATCCCGTCGACTGGGAGTACCCGGGACGCGAACAGATCGTGTTCGCGTCAGAGCGCGACGTCCATGAGGGCGTTCTGCATGCCTACGGCGTCACCCGCGTCCCGCCCGAGGCGCGTGTGAGAGCGGCCCAAGGCGACCCCAGGGCAGGCGAGGCGCTTGCACAGCCCTGCCAGATCCTGCCCGAAGCCGGCCTCGCCGGCGAATAAGCACCTGCCGCGCCCCTGCCGGTTGCGGCAACGCAAGCCTGGGGCACCGCATAGCGGCGGCAGCTTGAGGATCTGGCGCGCGAACGCTCGCGCAGTTGCCCTCCGCAAAGGCGCAGCCGGCCGGTCAGCTCCTGCAGTTGCCACTGTCGCGAGCACCGCATTCACGCAGTCGCCTCAGCCTTCCGGCAGCGGGCGACTGCTCGGGCAATGCCTCTATTTCGGCATTGCAGAGCCAAACTGCGACAGCTCGGGAGTGGGCGACTGCGCCTACTTGGGCACGCACACCGTGCGATGCCCTGCCCGCGTTCGGCTTGCGGCTAGGCTCGATGCCCACTTCTTCTTTCCATCGCCTCGCCGTACCCCGTAAACGTCCCGGCCAGCTGACACGGGACGAGCGCTCACAGTCCACGACAAGCGCCTTCACTCGGCAGCGCCCGAGAGCTCCAGCGCGCCTCGACTCCGATTCTCCATGCGCCCCGCAGAGGCCGGGTGCTCAGACACGTGTCTTCGCAAAAGGCGGGTCTGACGCATGGCCGCGGAGAGCGTTTTCGCGCCAAGTTCTTGCGTCGTGACCGCCCAGCGATCGCCACCTCCGAGACCCCTTAAGGGGTTCTCGGAGCGCTGAGAGCGTTCAGGCATCGCCCCGTTCGCCGGGCTTGACGGCTGCCACTCGCGGCCCTACAAGCGGCCCCGACATCACCCGCTTACGTCCTCGGCGACGTTTGCCCAGGCAACGAACCGACCGCTCAGGAGACAGCCATGCAGCCCACGCTCAGCGCCCCTCGCCCCGTTGCATCACGATCCGCCGACCGCCTCCGCGGTCAGTCTCCGCAACGCTCGCGCCCGCGGCGCCGGCGCAGTCCCTCGCAGCCGAGCCCGCTCGGCCGCTACGTCAACCGGGATGGCCACAAGCGGGAGATCCTCGCTGATCCCGGCCCAGCCGGAAGCGTTCTTGTCATCGACCGCGACGCCGCCACGCACGGCGATCCTCGGCTCGTTGCGCATCTGGCCGCAGATGAGCCCGTCGAGAACGCCGCGATCGTCTGCACGCACTATCTGCACGACGCACCTCGCGCTCGCGGCCGCTGCCGGCGCCTGACGATCGAAGATGCCCGTGTAGCGCCGTCCGTCGCCCACGTCCCGTGTCTGCCCAAGGATGGGCTCGCGGGGGGCGATCCAGAGCCCGAGCCGACCGATCGGCTTGGCAATCGCTATCGGCTGGAGATCCTGGCGGGCCGGATGTCGATTCCCGAGCTGCGCTGGTGTCGGCTCCCGCCGCAGGCCGCGCAGGGCCAGCCTCGACCGGTCAGCGCGCGCGATGCGGTCGCAAGCCTCGAAGACTACGAGCCCGTCTGCTCGCTCACACAGCGTGCGCTCGCGCGTCACGCCGCCGACGCCGAGCTCTCGACCGTCCTGTTGAGCGCTGAGCTCAAGCGCCTGCAGGAGAGCCCGATAGTGCTCAATCGCAGGCTGCGCGAGGTCGTCCTCGCCACCATCGAGCAAAGCGGGCTGAGCATGAGCGAGATCGCCTCGCGCTGCGGGCGCGTCAAGCGCGACGGCAAGGGCAACGAAAGCGGCGAGACGAGCTGGCTTGCCCGCCGAATTGGCCTGCTGTCAGAGGCCGGACGCAGCGCGCCCACTCCCTGGATACACAGCGACGTGCTCGCATTGATCGCAAGACGCGGCCTGGGAGTCGCGCCACGCGAGGTCGAATCGACGTGAGCGTCCAGCCGGGACTGGACTGCGCGGGGCGGCCGATCCTCGTGGTCGAGGCTGATCAGCAGCTCGGCCGCGCGATCGCCGAGCAACTGGGCGCCGACGGCTATCGGGTGGCGCTGGCGCGCACCAGCGAGCATGCCCGCATCCTGGCGGGGGCGGGCGCGCCGCGCTTGGCCGTCCTGGGCAGCCTGGAGTCGCCACGCGGGGTACTCGATCTGCTGCAGGAGATTCGTAGATCGCAAGGCCCAGCCTGCGTACCGTGGGATCGGACGCTCCCGGTCATCGTGCTCGATCCCCGAGCGCGAGGGCTGGACATGCTGCGCGCCTTCGACGCCGGCGCCGATGACGTGCTCGTCGGGAAACCCCGGTATCTGGAGCTCAGGGCGCGGATAGCAGCGATTCTGAGACGCACCGAGCACGCGATGGCAGACGGGTCGGTGCTCGCGGTCGGGCCCCTTGCAATCGACAGCACCACGCACACCGCGAGCTTGCGCGACCAGCCTCTGGCGCTTCGCCGCATGGAGTTCGCGCTGCTCGCGCACCTCGCCGGCGATCCCCAGCGCGTATTCACCAGGGACGAGCTGCTGCGATCGGTGTGGGGATACCGATCGGGCGCCTCCACGCGCACTGTCGACAGCCATGCCAGCAGGCTGCGCCGCAAGCTCGCGGCCCAGGGCGACGGCGGCTGGGTAGTCAACGTATGGGGAGTCGGCTACCGGCTGACCTGAAAGATCTTCAACGGGCTCAACAGGTCCGGTGAGGCACCCGCAGCACCCTCGGCAGCCGCATTTCGCGCGGCCGCCCTATCTCGACAAGCACGACCGGCATGCACCGGTCCATATCGACCTGCCCGCGTGGCCGGTCTCAAGAAAGGAGTGGCCACAATGCCATCTTCCAATCCGTTCCCTGAACGGGACATCGATCCACTGGCGCCAATCGAGCAATTGCTCCGCTGGTTGGCCGATGGCGTACTGCATAGCCTGCTGGGCCTGTTCGTCGGCCTCGTCGCCGCGCGGCTCATGCGCGCGAGGCACCTGCACTGGAGCTGGGCCGCCGCCGCGCTTGCCCTGATCGCGCTCGTGCCCATCGGCCCGGCGAGCCTGACGTTGACCCTGGCGGTAGGCGCTCTTAGCGCCTCGGTCTGGGGTCGTCGTTGGCATCGCCAAGATCTCGACGCCGGCGGGGACATGGCCGAGATCGCCGCCGCCCGCTACGGGCCGCTGGATGCGTTGCGCATGGCCGGCACGCTCGCGAGGCAGAGCCTTGCGAGCGCTCTCGGCCACGAGCGCCGACGGCGCCAGGGTGAGCTGCTGCTCGGTCGCGCCACGGGCAGGCGGACGGTCTGCATCCCGTTCGACGCCTCCACCGGCGGCCGGCATACGCTTGTGGTCGGAGCGACCGGCTCTGGCAAGACGACCACCCAGACCTCGATGGTCGTGCAGGCGATCGAGCGGGGGATGGGGGCGGTCATCATCGACCCCAAGGGCGACCGCGACCTGCGTGAGCAGGCACGCTGCACGGCGAGCCAAGCCGGACGGCCCTTCCTCGAATGGACCCCCTCAGGGGGCTGTGTCTACAACCCCTACGCTCGCGGCAGCGAGACGGAGATAGCCGACAAGGTCCTGGCCGGCGAGCGCTTCACCGAGCCGCACTATCTGCGCCAATCCCAGCGCTACCTCGGCCACGTAGTACGCGCGCTGCGCAGGTCGGGCCTGGAGGTCAGCCTCCAGCTGATCGTCGATCACCTCGATCCCGCAACGCTCGAGGAGCTCGTGCGCGGCCTGCCCGAATCCGAGGCTGCACCGACGCACGCCTACCTGGACTCGATGACCGCACGCCAGCAAAGCGACCTTGCGGGGGTGCGCGACCGGCTGGCCATCCTCGCCGAGTCCGATATCGGCGCCTGGCTCGATCCACGCACCGCGGGCGCCGGCCGCCTGGACCTGCTCGCCGCCGCACGCAGCCATGCGGTGGTGTACTTCAGCCTGGAGTCAGACAGCAGGCCGCTGCTCACGCAGATGCTCGCAGCAGCCATCGTGCAGGACCTGCAGACGGTCATAGCCGCATTGCAGGGACGGCCCGAGGCGACGCTGGTCGTGATCGACGAGTTCTCCGCCATCGCCGCCGAGCAGGTCGTCAGGTTGTTCGGCCGCGCCCGCTCGGCCGGATTCAGCCTGCTGCTCGGCACCCAGGAGCTGTGCGACCTGCGTCTGCCGGGGCGCGAGCGACTGCTCGAGCAGGTCATGGGCAACCTGTCGGCGCTGATCGCCCACCGTCAGGTGGTCCCGAGCTCCGCCGAGATGATCTCGAGTCTCGCCGGCCAGGAGGGCGCCTGGAAGGTCTCCAGCCACAGCGATGGCAAGACGACCCGCACGCGAATCAGCAAGTTCGTGCTCGATCCCGGCAAGGTCATGAGGCTCGGGCAGGGCTGGGCCGCGGTGATCGTGCTTGACCGCGATCGCAGGGCCGAGATCGCGCACATGCACTCGACCAACCACACGAAAGGACAGCGATGACACTCCAATCAGACGAGACTCAGTCGCCCGAGCGGGTCGCGATGCTCCAATGGGTTGCCCGTATGGGCGCGGTCACGGCCGAGGCTCTGGCTGAGCGCGATGGCTGCACGGTGGCCAGCGCTCGGGCCAGGCTGCTCGCCGCCGAGCGCCGGCGGCTGCTGTGTCGCTGCCGACCGCTGACCGGGCAGCCAACGCTGTACTCGGTCACGCCGGCCGGCATGCGCGCGGCAAATATGCGCGGGCTCGATCCGTGTCGCATAAGCGCTACCAATGCCGCCCACGCGATTGCATGCGCAGCCGTCGCCGCGGCGCTGGAGCGCCGCTATCCAAGCCATCGGGTGCTCGGCGAGCGCGAGCTGCGCCGCGACGAGCGCGAGCACGGCCGCGCGCTTGCAAGCGCACACATGAGTCCCGCCCAGCGCGGCGCTCGGCTGTTGCATCGCCCCGACCTCGTGCTCTGGCCCAAGGACGCCGCCGATGGGCTGCCGGTCGCCGTAGAGGTCGAGCTCACGCGCAAGGCCCCGCGGCGGCTGGCGTCGATCTGCCGGGCCTGGGCACGCTGCCGCTGCGTCGCCGGGGTCATCTATCTCGCGGCGCCCGACGTGCGCGGGCCGCTCGAGCGGGCCATCGAGCAGGCCCACGCGGGCGAGCGCGTCATCGCTCTGCCGCTTGACGCGCTGTTTGGCCCCCAGGGCCCGCCAGGCACGATCGAGAGTACCGTCGCGGTCGGCCCGTAGCGTCCTTGGCGGGGGGTCAAACCTCTGACCAAGGAGACCCAGCAATGTCGCATTTCTGCATCAACCGCGTAATCCTCATAGGACGCCTGACCCGTGACCCGGAGCTGCGTGCCCTGCCGTCCGGGACGAGCGTTTGCAGTATGAGGATCGCCTGCAATTCCAGCCGACGCGACTCGTCCGGCGAGCTGGCCGAGCGGCCCAACTACTTCGACGTCAGCGTCTACGGCGCGCAGGGCGAGAGCGTCGCCCACTACATGCGTCGCGGTAGTCGCGTGGCGATCGACGGCAGGCTGGAGTGGCGCGAGTGGGAGACCGACGAGCACCACAAACGCCAGGCGGTCAGCATCGTCGCCGACACCGTGCAGTTCCTTGACAGCCCCGCCCAGCGGCTCGACGGCGACGGTCTGCAGGACGGACCCGACGACGCAGCCGGGGCCGACGAGGACGATGACCGCGAGCTCGTGGGCGTCGGGGCCGGCGAGGGCGATCTCGTCTTCTGAGCACAGGCGGACGAATGCGGGCTGTGGCGATGAATACGAGCCGCGGCCCGCGCACGTGACCTGGCGATATGGAGACGCTCACCACTCAGCGTCTCCCGCGAAAAGGCCCCTTGGGGCCTTTTTGTGGTTAAGGACCGCCACGAATGCTTTGCAGCCAACCCCGAGCGGTGTGCGTAAACTGGCGCGCCGCACAAAACGACCCCTCGCGACGTCAGGAGCCCGCCCAGATGCCCGTCAACGCCAAAGCGGTCGGCAAGACATATGAGCCGGTGCTGTATGCGGTCGGTCGAGAGAAGATCCGCGAGTACGCACGCGCCGTCGGCGAGAGCAACCCGATCTACCTCGACGTCGAGGCCGCGCGCGCGGCCGGCTATGCCGACCTGGTGGCCCCGCCCATGTTCACCGTTGTCTACAGCGCGCCCTCGGTCGGTCCGTTGATCTTCGATCCGGAGATCGAGCTCAACTTCGCGATGATGGTGCACGGCGGCCAGGAGTTCCAGTGGGGGACTCCGGTCGTGGCCGGCGACGAGATCTCCACCACAGCGAGCGTCAAGGACATCTCAGAACGCGACGGCAGGGGCTTTTACGTATTCGAGTCGATCTCCACCAACCAGCGCGGCGAGCAGGTCTGTCGCGGGACATGGACGAACATCGTCCGAGGAGTGTGAGCAAGATGGCCGATCTTCAAGCCGGAGCGCAGATCCCGCAGGTGAGGGTGACCCCCGACAAGTACCTCACGGTCCGCTATGCGGGCGCGTCTGGCGACTTCAACCCGATCCACATCGATGAGGAGTTCGCCCGTGCGGTGGGTTTGCCAGGGCGTATCCTGCACGGACTGTGGACGATGGCGCAGGTCGCGCGCGCGCAGACCGACGCGGCGGGAGGGCCCGAGCACCTCAAGCGCCTGTCGGTCCAGTTCCGCGGCATGGGCGTGCCTGAGCAGGAGGTGCTCGTCACTGGAACCGTGCGTGAGCGCTCCGATGGGCACGTGGTCATCGACACGGTCGCCGAACAGGCCGGCGAGCAGATCATCCGCAACGCTGAGGCAGAGCTCGAGATCTAGGCACGCCGGCGCCGCCTTGGGAGGGGTGTGCGGACCCGGTTCGGCGCCACTGCGCCACCTACAATCAGATCTATGACGCAGGCCCTCACCTCCCGCCAGGAGCGGATCCTGTGCAAGGTCATAGATGGCTACCTGCAAACCGGCCAGCCGGTCGCCTCCCGGTCGATCGCGCCCGATCCGCAGATCGACTGCGGCCCCTCGACGGTGCGCAACGAGCTTGCCCTGTTGGAGGAGTACGGCCTGCTCGCACATCCCCACGTGTCGGCCGGCCGCGTCCCCACCGACGCCGGGCATCGTTATGTGGTCGACTGTCTGCTGCGCTCTGGCAAGGCCCTGGAGCCGCCCGCGGGGCGCCTGGAGCTGTCGCTGATTCGCCAGGAGGTCGAGGAGGCGATGCGTGCGACCACCGAGACCCTCTCGCAGATGACAAATCTGCTGGCCGTCGTCTCGGCCCCGCCGCTCAACAGCGCAACCATCCGTCGCATGGAGGTGCTCGCGCTGCAGCCGCAGGTCGTGCTGCTCGTGATCATCACGTCCACCGGCGGCGTTTCGAAGATGCTCGCCACGTTCGAGCGCGCGGTCGACCCCGGTCTGCTGGCATGGGCCGGCGAGTACCTCAACGAGCGCCTCGTCGGCCTGGAGGTCGGTGCGAGGATGCTTCAGCAGCGTCTGCTGGACCCGAGCCTGTCGACCACCGAGCTCACCTTCCTCGAGCGCTTCGCGCCCGCATTCGGCGAGCTCGCCTACGAGTCCGAGGACTCGCTCTACGTAGACGGCACCGCGCGCCTGTTCTCTGCCGGCCTGATCGAGGACACCGCCCAGATCAACGAGCTGATCGGGCTGCTCGAGCGGCGGGTGGCCCTGCTGCGGGTGTTGCGTGTGGCGCTCGGCCAGTCAGGTGTCTACGTGCGCATCGGCCAGGAGAACGAGCTTCCCGCGATGCACTCGCTGGCGCTGGTGGCCACGGGCTATGGCTTGGCCAGTCGTCGGCTGGGCACCGTGTCGCTGATCGGGCCGGTGCGCATGGACTACGCGGTCGCAATCGCCACCGTGCGCGAGGCCGCCCACGAGCTGTCGCTGTTCGTCGAAGACGCCTATGGCCAGAACTAGCACCACAGGCATGCCGCGCGACCCCTACGAGGTGCTCGGCATAGGCGTGCTCGACAAATCGCGACAGCTCGTGCGCGGCCTCGCGGACGCTGGCGATCGCACCGGCGTAGTCCATGCGCACCGGGCCGATCACCGAGACGGTGCCGAGCTTGCGGCGCGGCATGCCGTAGCCGGCCGCGACGAGCCCCAGCGAGCGCATGGCGGGCAGCTC
>Ga0102924_1001152_pt1 | contig 30984 bp, 26 predicted proteins | sample PaiPotPPM11metaG_FD_80116 | JGI IMG/M metagenome (GOLD analysis project Ga0102924, IMG submission 80116) | Iron sulfur acid spring bacterial and archeal communities from Banff, Canada, to study Microbial Dark Matter (Phase II) - Paint Pots PPM... ... | reverse complement strand
GGGCACAGCCGGGGAGCCCCGACGGCAGGTCGGGAACGCTGCGCCCGCTGATCGAACGTGCGCGAACCCCACGAGGGGCACGCATCGTTGAGTTGCTTCTGGCGGCCGCGGTCGTTCTGGGCGTCGGTGGCCCCATGTTCTTTACCCGTGGCGGCTATTCGGAGGACTTCACCAACTCGCTGTGGCTGATCTGGGTGGCCGGCCATCACTTCGGCCACTCGCTGTGGCCCTCCTTCTTCCTCAACGTGGACGCGTCGGGCGGCATCAACGGCATCTTCAACCCGGAGTTCGCCTTCTACGGCGGTCCGCTGTACACGGCCACGGGCGCACTGTCGGCGCTGCTGTTCAACCACGCAGCGGCTGCCTACGCGCTGGTCACGGCCGCCGTGCTCTCGGGCGCCTACGGGGGATGCTGGTGGCTTGCGCGCCAGTGCGGAGTACGCGGCCTGCTCGCCCATGTGCCGGCCATCGTGATGCTCACGGGCGCCTACTACGTCACCGACCTCTACGGTCGCGGCGCGTGGTCGGAGTTCGTCGCTGTGTCATCGATCCCGCTCGTGCTCGCCAGCGCTGCAGACCTCCTGCGCGCCGAGCGCTGGCGCGTCACGTCGGTGCTTTTGCTAGTCGTCTCGATGTTCGCCTTCACCGGCAGCCACAACATCACGCTCGAGTGGGGCGTGCTCATATTCGGCGCCGGCGCCATCCTCCTGCTCGCCGCCTACCGGCCGTCGGGCGTCTCCTGGCGACGCGTGCTCGGTGTCGGGCTGCTCGGGCTGCTGGCCGCGGGCGTGAACGGCTGGTTCCTGGTCCCCGATATCGCCTACGCGAGCCGCACGCAGATCGCCTCGGCTGGGTTCAACTGGTCTTACACAAGGGCCTTCAACACGCCGGGAATGCTGCTCGACCCGCTGCGCGAGGTCCCCTCGTCGTCTTCGACACCCGCTCTGTTCGTGCAGGCGCCGGTTTGGTTCTTGTTGTGGGGGCTGATCGTCGGCGTCGCGCTGTGGCGCGGGCAGGCGATGGCGCGCTTGCGCCGCGCCTGGGTGATCGCCGGCCTTGGCGTCGCGGCCGTGCTGTTGTTGCTGATGCTCCAGTGGCCCTGGCAGCAGCTGCCGCACGCGCTGCAGGACATCCAGTTTCCCTATCGCCTGAGCGCTTATGTGCTGCTGCTCAGCGTCGCGTTTGTCACTGTCGCCGTGCTCGCGCTGCAGCGACTGGCTTCTCAGCCCATCCGTTCCGGCGCGCTGGTGCGCTCGCTGCGCGCCCTGCTCGCGGTTGCGCTGCTGGCGAGCGTGAGCTTGTGCATCTGGCAGCTGTGGGTGCCCAACGATGCCCAGACTAACTGGTACCTCAAGCGCGACGAAGCGCTGGTGCCCGTCACGACGGTGCCCAGCACATGGTATGCGGGCCCCGACTATGCCGACGACTCGCTGCCGCTCGTGCCGGTCGTCGACAACCGCGTGATCGACATCGACGCCCGGCAGGTCAACGCGGCGGGCAACAAGGCGTCGGTGGACATCGACGTGCCGCCCGGTCCGCAGCCGATCGCTACGAACATCCTCGGCGGGCCATACCTGGTGCAAGTGAGCGGTCTGCGCGTGGTCGGTCGCACCGCCGATCACCAGCTCTCGGTGGTCCGCATCCACGGCGCCAGCGGCAAGGTGCATGTGGTGATCAGCACGCGCGTCAGCCGCGCGGTCGTGCTGGGGCGGGTGATCACGATCGTCTCCGTGCTGGTGATCCTGGCGCTGTTGGGGTGGCTGATCGTCGGGGGGCTCATCCAGCGGCGTCGAGCGCCGCGCGTGGAAGCGAGTGGCTTCGGGTTGCTGAAGCGCGGTACTACCTCGGCCGGCGGCGGCGCAGCAGCTCAACAACCTCGGGGCGGACCTCCGCGGGACGGTCGAGCGCGGCATTGAACTCGGCCCACTGTCGATTGGAGACGCATGATCTATCACGGGCGAATTTGTCGGCGCGATACGCGGCTCCTGAGCAGCGCAGAGCCGACCCCGGCCACCCCTCGCACGCCGCCGCTCCCCCACGCCGCCGCGGCGTAGCGCCGGGCTTCGCGCCAATCGCCCTGGCGGGCGTGCCGGCGGGCCTGGCCGAGCGTCAACGCGGCGCTCACCGTGCGAGCCCGTCTGCTTAGCTGCGGATAGCGCGCGCTGACGAGCGCCATCGTCATCATGCCCTCCTCGTATGAGACCCCCGACTCGTCTGCGCGGGTCGTGAAGTTGTCGCTGTGGCGGCGGTAGCGCACGAGCGTGTCGTCGATCGCGATGCAGCGTCCGTGGCGGAATACCTCGATGTCGAAGAACCAGTCGTTGGTGAACGTCAAGCGCTGCTCGAAGCCGCCGGGCGGGCACAGCGACGAGCGGATCATGGTCGCCGACGGCAGCATCCGGTAGGTGGGGTCGAACCACAGCTCGATCCCGCCGCTGCGCAGGGGCACCCCGTTCATCACCTGCGAGAAGCGGCCGATCGTGCGGCCGCTGTCGGAGTCGAATATGTCGGCGTCGTGGGTGCAGCCGGCGGCGCGGGGATCGGCGTCGAGCGCCTGCACCTGGCGCTCGAGCTTGCCCGCGAGCATCACATCGTCGCCGTCGAGCCACGCGATCAGCTCGCCGCGGCGAGTCGCCAGGGCACGGTTCAAGGCGAACGGCTTGCCCTGGTTGCGCTCACCGCCGACCAGCCGGATGCGCTCGGGCTCGCGCTCGGCGAATGAGCGCGCGATCTCGGTGGTCGCGTCGGTTGAGCCGTCATCCGAGATGATCAGCTCGAAGTCACCAAAGCCCTGGGCGAGCACGCTCTGCACCGACTCGGCGAGGAAACGCTCCTCGTTGTAGACAGCCATGATCACGCTGACACGGGGGTGCGCGCTCATGGCAACCTATTCTGTTGCGCCATGCAACCTCGCGACAGCGCCCTGCCGCCGCGCGGCTCCGTGTCGGCCTGTCTGGTCGTGCGCAACGAGGAGGCGATGATCGAGCGCTGCCTGCGCAGCCTCGCGGGCGTGGTGGATGAGATCGTGTTGGTGCACGACGGCGAGTGCGAGGACGCCACCTTGCTGATTGCCGCTCGCTACGGCGCTCGGATCTTTGTGCGACCTCTGACTGGTCATGCGGAGGCCACCACGATATTCGCCTTCGAACAGGCCCGCGGGGAGTGGATCATGTCGCTCGACGCCGACGAGTTCCTCAGCGACGATCTGCGCGGCGCGCTGCGTCGGCTGGTCGCGGACGAGCGCGTCAACGGCTATGAGCTGCTGTGGCGCCAGTGGGACGGGCAGCGCTACATCACCGAGAACGGTCCGTTCAAGCTGTCGCTCTTCCGGCGGGCGTGCGTTCACGCGCTGGGCATCCACCACAGCGCCGAGCGCGTCGATCCGCCCGTCAAGCGGATCGATCTGCAGCTCGAGCACCGCCCTCCCTACAACAACTTCACGCTGCGTACCGTGCTGAGCAAGTGGCGTCGCTCGGCCAAGATCCACGCCGAGCAGTTGCTGAGCGACTTCGCCGACATCCCCAAGTTCAACTGGGATGGCCCCTCAGACTGGCCTTCGCAGCGGCGTGCGCTCAACGCCCTCTCGCCGCTGCTGTTCTTGCCCTACGTGCCGGTCGTGTTCCTCGTCAACCTCGCACGCGAGCGCGACGTGTACGACATGCGCGAGAACCTGCGCATGTCCATCTTCCAGGGCCTGTACGCGGGCATGCTGCAGTTCTACGTCGCCAAATACCGGTATCTCGGCCCTGCGCAGTCGGCCGCCGCCGAGCCCCCGCGCCCCGGCGCGGCCGGCGCCCGGCCGCTCGCATGAACCAGGCCGCCACGCCGGCTTGATCATCGGCGCCAGCGCGTAACGTGAGCCAGCCGATGGACGGGTCAGCTGAGATCGACGGGCCAGTGGTGGCGCCGGTTGCCACGGATGCGCTCGATCGTCCCGACGCGGGCACGAAGGTGATCCGCGGCGGCCTGATCCGGGCGATCGCCTACGGTGCCACGATCCTGCTCACGGGCGGCATCGTCCCGCTGATGACCCGTCATCTGGGCGTGGCCGACTTCGGCCGCTTCGTGACCGCCTCGTCGATCGTGATGATCGTGGCGGGCGTTACCGAGTTCGGGCTCAGCGGCATCGGCACGCGCGAGTACGCGCTGGCGGAGCCGTCGCAGCGGCGCGTCTTGCTGGCCAACCTGCTCGGGCTGAGGACGGTGCTGACGATTGCGGGCTTGGCGGTCGCAGTACCGCTGATGGTTCTGGGCGGGTACCCGAAAGTCGTGATCGGCGGGATGCTCGTCTCGGGCGCGGGGCTGGTGCTCCTCAACGTGCAGCTGACCTACTCGATCTCGCTGATGGCTCAGCTGAGCTGGGGGCTGGCCGCCCTGTTCGAAGTGATCAACGCGGTGGTCGTGGCAGTCGCCACGGTCGCGCTCGTGCTGGTCGGCGCGCATCTGTTCTCGTTCTTCTTCGTCAGCGTCGTCTCCTCGCTGGCTGCTGTGCTCGCCGCGGTGGCGTCCCTGCGCGGACACGTGTCGCTGCTGCCGCGCTTCGAACTCGATCGCTGGCGTGGCCTGGTGCGCGACGCGCTCCCCTATGCGGCGGCCACGACGGTAGCGATCCTCTACCCGCGCGTTGGCCTGATCGTCGTGTCGCTGATCTCAGACGCCCACCAGACGGGCTATTACTCGACCGCCTATAAGGTCGTCGAGGTCCTCAGCGGCACGTCGGGGCTGATCGCGAGTACGGCCTTCCCACTGTTCGCGCGCGCCGGGCGCGACGATCACGAGCGCCTGCGCCATGCGGTCAGCAGGGTCAGCGACACCGCGTTGATCGCCGGCACCTACGTGACCATCAGCCTCGTGATCGCGGCTCCGTTCGCGATCGAAGTGCTGGGTGGCCCCCGTTTTGCGCCGGCCGTACCGGTGCTGCGCCTGCAGGCAATCGCACTGCTCGGCGGGTTTCTGGCTGGCACCTGGAGCTACACGCTGCTGTCGCTGCGCATGCACGGCGCGCTGCTGCGCGTGACGATCGCAGGACTGCTGGCATCGATCGCGCTGTCGGTTGCGCTGGTCCCGTCGCTCGGTGCCGAAGGGGCGTCGATCGCCTCGGCGGCCGCCGAGCTAGTCGTGGCGGGCGGCTATCGGCTGGCGCTGTCACGCAGTGACGCGCGGCTGCGTCCGAGCCTCGCGGTGGTGCCGCGGGTGGCGCTGGCCGCGGCGGTCGCCCTGGCGGTTCTGCTCGTGCCGCTGCCCAGCGTCGCGCTGTGGGCGATCGCCACGATCATCTTCCTGGCGCTGCTACACCTGCTGCGCGCCGTTCCCTCAGAGGTGATCGAGGTCCTGCTGCGGCGGGGCGGCGCACGGTGAGCGCGCTAGACCGGCTGGCGCCAGCCGTTCGCTCGCGCTGGCATCTGCTGGCGGCGGGCGCGCTGATCGCGGCGCTGATGGCGCCGATGGCGCTGACCGGCAGCACGTTCGGCCAGGACTGGCCGACGCACCTGTGGCTGATCCAGATGCAGGCGCGCAACATCTCGGCGCTCGGGCACCCGAGCTTGTTCTTCCAGTCGGCGATCGGCGCCTTCGAGCCCTGGTACGCCTTCTATGGCGCGACGCTGTACTCGCTGGCGGCAGCTGGCGCGGTGCTGTCGGGCGGACATACGCTGTCCGTCTACATCCTCTCCTATGCGCTGGCGATGGCGATGGCGCTGGGGGCGTTCGCCTGGCTGGCGCGTCAAGCCGGCTTGCGCGGATGGATTGGGCTGATCCCCGGAGCGGTCTTCCTGACCTCCGCCTACTACGTGACCGACGTGTACGCTCGCGGCGCATGGGCGGAGGCGGTGGCGACGTCGGCGATCCCGCTGGTGGTGGCGGGAGCGATCTCGCTCGTGCGCGCCGAGCGGTGGCGGCCGGGGCCGGTGCTCGCGTTCGTGCTCGGCGTCGTGGTGTTCACCGGCTCGCACAACATCACGCTGCTGTACGGGACCCTGTTCCTCGCCTGGCTGGCGGTGACTGTCGCCGTTGCGGTTGGCCGCCAGTCGCTGCCGAGCTCGCGGCGGGTCCTCGCGGTGCTCGGCCTGGGCTTGCTGGCGGGCGCGGTGAACCTGTGGTTCGTGCTGCCCGACATCGTGTACGGGGGCAGGACAACGATCGGGCACTCCTTCACCCAGCCACCCAAAATCACCGGCGAAATCCCGCTGGGGACGCTGCTGGACCCGACGCGGCGCACCAGCATGTCGAACTCGCCCACGTTCGATCTGCAACTGCCGACGCTCGCATTGCTGTGGTCGCTCGCTGTGCTCGCCTGCTGCTGGCGCGATCTGGCACGCCCGTGGCGGCGCGCCGCGGTTGCCGCACTGGTCGCGGGGCTGCCGTTTGTCGCGCCGCTGCTCGTGCCCCACCTGTGGCTCGACGTGCCGCACGCTCTGTGGTCGATCCAGTTCCCCTACCGGCTGCTGTCGTACGTCGACTACAGCGTCGTGGGGCTCGTGCTGGTCGCGCTGGTGGCGTTGGCCGGGCGCTCGCGCACGCCGCTCACGCTCGCACTCATCCTCGTAGGCGTGCTGTTCGCGGCCTTCGAGGTGCGCCAGGCGATGGTCCAGGAGTGGAACACCTCATCGAGCCTGGCCAGCCGCAGCGAAGTCTTTCCGGGAGGCGGCAAGGTGCCCTCGCTGTGGATCAAATTCGTGACCACCCACCAGGACCAGGACGTCTCGCTGCCCGTGGTGGGCGCCTCGATCATCGCGATCCCGGGGGTGACGGTCAACAATTCAGAGAACGAAAACCTGCTCTACGTGCCGGCTGGCGGACGCGTGAAAAGCAGCTACACGATCACCTTCACGCCACCTGAGAGCGGGACGATCAACACCAACGTGATCACCGGGCCCTATCTGGTGGGCGTGAAAGGCGCGCGAATCGTGGGTCGCAGTCCCGGCCAGAACATGGTCATCCAGGTCAAACGCGACGGCACGCGGCCGATCAGCGTGACGTTCGGCACCGCCGGCACATGGCCGATCGTCGTAGGCCGCTGGGCCACGTTCGCGTCGATCCTTGCGCTGGCGGCGCTGCTCGTGGCGCTGGCGCTGCGGCGTGGCGACCCGGCGACGCGCTAGCGTTGCGCGCCGTGTCATCGGCCCCTTCGACCACTGCGCCCGACCGTAGCGCGGCACCGGCGCAGCCCGGGCGACCGCTGGCGCCCTTGCGACGGCTCTCGCGCTCGCGCTGGTATCTGCTGTGGGCGGTGGTGCTGATCGCGGCGCTGATGGGGCCGATGGTGTTCACGGGCAGCACGTTCGGCGGCGACTGGCCGACCCATCTGTGGCTGATCCAGATGCAGGCGCGCAACATCTCGGCGCTGCATCGCCCCAGCCTGTTCTTCCAGTCGGGCCTGGGCGGCTTTGAGCCGTGGTATGCCTTCTACGGCGGCACCCTGTACTCGATCGCGGCCGCCGGCGCGGTGCTGTCGGGCGGGCACACGCTGGCCGTCTACATCCTGTCGTTCGCGCTGGCGATGGCGATGGCATTTGGCGGCTTCGGCTGGATCGCCAGTCAACTGGGCCTGCGCGGTTGGACATCCTTGATCGCCGGCTCGGTGTTCGTGACCTCGACCTACTACGTGACCGACGTGTATGCCCGGGGAGCTTGGGCGGAGACGGTCGCCACGTCGGCGATCCCGCTCGTCGTCGCGGGCGCGCTGTGGCTGTTGCGCGCGGAGTCCTGGCGGCCGTTGCCCGTGCTGACCTTCGTGGTGGGCGTGCTGATCTTCAGCGGCTCGCACAACATCACGCTGCTGTATGGCACGGTGTTCCTGGCGCTGCTGGCGCTGACCACGCTGATCGCCGTTGGACCTCAGCGCCTGCCGCCCACGCGCCGCATGCTGGCCGTGCTCGGCTTCGCGCTGCTCGTGGGCGCAATCAACCTGTGGTTCGTCGCTCCCGACGTGATGTACAGCGGCAAGACGCTGATCGGCAACTCCTTCTCCAAGCCCCCCTCGGTGACAGGGGGGATGCCGGCAAGCCTGATCTTCGACCCGGTGCGGCGCTCCAACGTCCCAGGCTTTGAAACCTTCGATCTGCAGGTGCCCACACTCGCGCTCGGCTGGGCGCTGCTCGTGCTCGCCGTCTGCTGGCGGCGGCTGGAGCCGGTGTGGCGGCGCCTGGCGCTGGCGGTGGCCGTCAGCGGCCTGCCGTTTCTGGCGCTGGCGATGTTTCCCCACCTGTGGTACGACGTGCCGCACATCCTCTGGTCGATCCAGTTCCCCTACCGCCTGCTGTCATACGTCGACTACAGCGTGGTGGGGCTGGTGATGGTCGCCGTCGTCGCGCTGGTCAAACGCCGGCGCAGCCTCGTCACGATCGCGCTGGTGGTCCTTGGCGTGGCTTTTGCGGCGTACGAGGTGCGCGGGGCGATGGTGCAGGAGTGGAACGGGCCCTCGAGCCTGACCAGCCGCAGCGAAATCTTCCCGGGCGGGTCCAAGGTGCCGTCGTTCTGGACCCGCTTTGTCACTTACCACCAATACCAGGACAACTCGCTGCCCACGGTCAGCGCGTCGATCAGCGAAATCCCGGGCGTGACCGGCTACAACGGCGAAGGTGAAAACGTCATCTCGGTGCAGGCCGCCGAGCAGGTGCAAAGCAGCTATTCGATCACGTTCACGCCGCCCAAGAGCGGGACGCTCAACACGAACGTGATCGCCGGGCCCTACCTCGTCGGGGTAAAAGGGGCGAAGATCGTCGGTCGCAGCGCCAATCAGAACATGGTCGTTGCGGTCAAGCGCGACGGCAACAAACCGATCACGGTGACGTTTGGCACGGCGGGCTCGTGGCCGATCGTGCTGGGTCGGTGGGCGACGTTCCTGGCGATCATCGCGGTGCTGGCGCTGCTTGTGAGGCTGACCGCTCGCCACCCGCCATGGCGCCGGGGCAGGGACGCTACGCTTGCGCCAACGCGCGGCGGTAGCTCGCCAGGGTCCCCTCGGCCGCAGCCGCCCAGCTAAAGCGAGCCGCCTGGGCCAGCCCCAGCTCGCGCAGCCGCCCGGCAAGCTGCTCGTCGGCGATCAGCTCGTCGATCCTGGCCGCGATCTGCGCAGGCGCGCGCGGGTCGAAGTAGAGCGCCGCCGCTCCGCCCACCTCGCGCAGGGCGGCGATGTCCGAGCAGGCCACGGGCAGCGACCGGGCCATCGCCTCGATCACAGGCAGGCCAAAGCCCTCGTGCAACGTGGGCAGCGCCAGGCAGGCGGCGAGCGCGTACAGAGACTCGAGCTCTGCGGTCGAGCAGTGGCCCAGCAGCCGCACGTCCGCGGAGAGGTCCAGCGTGGAGGCGCGTGCAGCCAGTACCCCATCGTCGCTGCCGTGCCCCGCGATCACCAGCGCGGGGCGCCGCGACGAGGGCATCAGGGCAAGCGCGTCCAGCAGGGAGGCCAGGTTCTTGTGCGCCAGGTTGCTGGCCACCGACAGCACGACCGCGCGCGTGCCCAGGCCCAGGCGCTCGCGCATGGCGGCCGTTGCGGCCTCGTCGGCGGCGGGCGGCGGCGGGCGCACGCCGTTGGGGACGACGTCGATGCGCTCGGGCTCGACGCCAAGGCCGGCGACGATCTCGTCGCGCCCTGCGCCCGACACGGCGATGATCCGCTGCGCGCGCCGGGCGGCCAGCGAGATCAACGCCGAGGTGCCGGTGCGCATCGGCCACGACAGCAGCTCGGGCAGCGCCTTGTACTGCAGGTCGTGAATAGTCACGATGCGGCGAAACGGGCCCCAGGCGGGTGCGAAGTTGGCCAGCGAGTGCACGAGCTCGACGCGCTGGCGAGCAGCGGCAACGGACACCAGGGCAAGCTCCCCGGCGGCCCACTGGATGCGGCTGCGCTCGGTCACGGGGAGCACGACCGCCTGCACAGCGTCACCGAGCTCGGCGGCCAACTGGGCGCCGGCGTCGCGGTTGACGAACGCGACCAGCTCGAGCTCGGGCGCGCGCTCGAGCAGCGCGGGCACAAGTTCGCGCGCGTAGCTCTCGCGTCCGCCGGTCTGGCCGGGGGTCAGGTACAGCAGATCCAGGCCGACGCGCATCAGCCGGCCAGGAGCGCGAGGGCGCGGCGGACCAGCGTCCAGTAGCAGGCCTGGGGCACGCGCAGCAACGGGTGCTGCGCAGCGGTCAGGTAGGGGCTGTCCAGCGAGGCGGTGAGGTGCGCGGCGAACTGCGCCGTGGCGATCCGCCGCGTGCGCTGCACCTCCCTGCGTCGAGCGAGCGTGCGCGGCAAATCTACGATCGTGGCGGCCTGGGCGCGCAGCTTGGGCGCCAGCCAGCCCTGGCGCGCGGCGACGACGAGCAGCCCCAGCTCGGCTGCGGCCAGCGCGGGCGCGAGCGCGACGAGCAGGGCTGCCGGGTAGACCGACAGCACCGTGCGCCAGCGGTTTCGCTCCATCCAAAACCACTTGTAAGAGCCCTTGTCGAACTCGTAGCTGTGGATCACGCGAGCGCCCGGCACGATCCCCACGCGGCGACCGGCCAGCCACAGGCGCAGCCCCAGGTCGAGGTCCTCGCTGTACATGAAGTACTCGGGCCTCATCCCTCCGAGCGTCGTCCAATCGCCGCGGCGCACCATCAGTGCGGCCCCCGAGGGAGTGGCGATCTCACGGTCCTCGTCCGGCAGGTCCGTCGCGGGGCGCCCGCAGTCGCCGGCCCAGCCGATGCCGAGGTAGTGCACGACGCCGCCGCTGGTGTTGATCGTGTTGGCGTCGATCAGGACGGCTGCCTGCCAGGCGCCCCACAGCGGGTGCTCTGTGGCGGCGCGGCGCAGCCGTGCCAGGCAGTCGGGGTCGGGCTGGGAGTCGGGGTTTACGAACAGCAGAAGGGGCGCGGCGGTGGCGTCCGCGCCCACGTTGCAGCCTCCGGCAAAGCCGAGGTTGGCCCCGGTCTCGATCACGTGCAGCCGGCCGTCCAGGCCGCGTGCGAGCGCGGGCGTGCCATCGGTGGATGCGTTGTCGACGATCGCGACCTCGTCGTCGTCGCGCAGCTGGGGCAGGAGAGCGCCGATCAGTTGCGCAAGGTGCTCGGCCGATTGGTGGGTGACCACCACGACGGCGATCGCGTCAGAAGCGGGCAAGCGGGCGCGGCCTCAGGCCCGAGCCGGTGCGCATCGGCGCGTCAGCGGGCCACGCCCTCTTCCTCGGCGCTGCGCACGATCTCGCTGACGGGCTGCCCGCCGTTGGCGGCGCCGTTGCGGTTGCTGGCGCCCAGCAGGGCGATCTCCTGGGTCATCGACACGACCCGGCGCTCGAGGTCGCTAACGCGCACTGAGAAGTGCAGCAGCAAGAACAGCGCCAGCGTGAGGCCGAAGAAGTACAGGGTGCTCGCCTGCGAGACGGCCCCGATCGCGTGGGTGAGGCTGCTGAGCAGCCCTCCCCAGGCGGCCAGCAGACACAGCACCAGGGCGAGGGTGACCCACAGGACCGAGTACTCCTCCTTGAGCCGGCGCCGGCGCACGAGCTCGATGATGAACAGCAAAAGCGCGACGCTTCCGACGATGGCGACAATGCGAAGGTTGGTGGTGATCATGAGGTATCCGTCCGGGCTCGGGGTCGCAGGAGGGTGACGAAGATCGACAGCAGCATCTTGTAGACGTAGTAGGCGCTGCGGTGGCCCGAGTGCATCGACTGGCCGGGGGAGGGACGCATCTGCACGGGCACCTCGCGCACGCGATATCCGGTGCGATGAAGCAAGATCAGGATGTCGGCGTCAGGGTAGTCGGTCGGGTAGACCTCGGTGCAGAAGAAGCGCGCCACGTCGGCACGCATCAGCTGAAAGCCGGACGTCGGGTCGGAGATGTGCTGGCGGGTGACCAGCGAGGCGATGCGCCCGAACAGCCCGATTCCCATCGCGCGGGCGAGCGAGGGCTGGTAGTGGCCGTCGCGATCGAGAAAGCGCGAGCCGATGATCACGTCGGCGTCCTGCTCTTCCAGGGCGTGCAGCATCGTGGTCAGGTACTCGGCCTTGTGCTGGCCGTCGGCGTCGATCTGGCCGATGACGTCAAAGCCGTTGCGCGTGCCGTACTTGTAGCCGGTCTGCAGCGCCGCGCCGTAGCCGGAGTTGACGGGCAGGCTGACCGTGATCGCCCCCGCCTCGATGGCCTCCTTGGCGGTGGCGTCGGCGGATGCGTCGTCGATGACCAGGACCTCGGCGTCCGGGAGGGTCTCTTTGACGTCTGCGACCACGCGTCCGACCCGCCCCTGCTCGTTGTAGGCAGGCAGGATGACCAGCAGCTTGGCGTTCGTCACAGGCCTAGCGTAGGGGTTGCGGATGATCGACAGGGGCGCGACGGGCGCGGCAGAGGGCATCGCTGTCCTGCAAACGTCCACGCAGGCGCTAAGTTTCGCCGCGACCCGGCCTTGAAGCGTATCGCCGCGGCCGGTCGCGGCGTAGACGTGATGATCTACGACACCGACGATCCGAACGACCTGCCCGATTGGGTTGTGCTCCCTGCGCGGGAATCCTGACGGACAAACCCCCGGCAGGTCGCGGGCTGAGCTTCAGGCGCGACGGGCGCGGGAGGACTAGATTAGAAAGATATAGAAAGATTAGAAAGAAATAGAAAAGCTCGGTACGATGAGGCCGTGACCTCTGCTCGCCCGAGGAATCCCTTCAAGCCCACGTTCGGCACCTCGCCGCCGCTGCTCGTGGGACGTGATGATCTGATCCAGGATTTCGGCGATGCGTTGGATGATGGTCCGGGGGCGCCAGCACGGGCCACCATGTATACAGGCGCACGCGGCACCGGGAAGACAGTCATGCTCAATGCCGTGCAGGACGAGGCGCGGTCGCGCGGATGGCTCGTAATCGCGGAGACCTCGACGCCGGGCCTGCTCCAACGCCTCACCACCGAACATCTCCCACGGCTGCTCACTGAACAGGATCCGAAAGCAACGAGGAGGAGGCTCTCGGGGGTCACCGCACCAGGCGGGCTCGGCGGCGCGAGTTGGGAAACCGCAGACATACATCAGGCGGTCCCCGGTCTGCGCTCGCAAATTACGGACCTGTGCGAGATCCTCGCGTCTGGCGAGACGGGTCTGGTGATTACCGTGGACGAGCTTCATCGCAGCTTGTTCGACGAGTTGGCGCAGCTGTGCACGGTCGTACAGCACGCCTTTCGCGAGGAACTGGAGCTTGTGTTCGTCGGCGCTGGGCCACCCGCAGCCGTCAGCGACCTGCTCAGCGAGGGTGTGCTCACGTTCCTGCGACGTGCCGAACGTCACGACCTCGGCAGAGTCGGGGAGGACGATGTCGTTCTCGCGATCGAGCGCCCGATTGCCAATGCGGGGCGCCAGATCACGGCTGACGCTCTCCAACTGTGTGTCGCGGGAACTGCCGGGTATCCGTTCCTCATTCAACTGGTTGGATACAGGACCTGGCACCAACACCCTGAGCGAGCGACAATCACTGCTGATGATGCGCATGTCGGGGTGGAGGAGGCGCGCAGACGGCTTGGCTCGCTCGTTCACGACCCGGCGTTTCAGGCCTGCTCGGACATCGACAAGACCTTCCTTCTCGCCATGGCGCGGGACGAGGGCCCGTCCAGTATCGGCGACATCGCGAAGCGCCTGGGGGTCAAGCCGGACTATGCGAACGTCTACCGAGTACGCTTGATTGCGAGCCAGTTGATTGAACCTGCTGGGCGTGGCCGCGTCAACTTTGCCCTGCCCGGTCTCCGCGAGTACCTGCGCGAGCACGCCGCGATCGAGCACGTGGCCGAGTAGGAATGGAGGCTCAGCAGTGGAGGGCACGGCAGAGCCAGCTGCGGGAGGCCGTGCGCTCGACTCGCCGCACGCAGGTCGCGTCCCCGGCGCGGGGGGCCGTCACCGGCAGCGATGTGTCTGTGGAGGGCGCTAGCCCGTTCGCGTCGGTGATCGTCGTGTGCTGGAACGCGGCCGAGGTCTTGGGCCGCTGCCTGGATCAGTTGCTTGCCCAGGACTACCCCTGCTACGAGATCATCGTGGTGGACGATGGCTCGACCGACGGCACGCTCGTGGTTGCGCAGGCCGCCGCGGCGCGCGACGGGGTGACGATCGTCAGCAGTCCGTGCAACCGCGGCTGTCCTCACGCGCGCAACCTCGGCCTCGCTCGCGCCAAGGGGGAGATCGTGGCCTTCGTTGACGCCGACGGATTCGCGGCGCCGAGCTGGTTGCGCGAGGTGGTGGGCGCGTTTGCTGCGGACGCGAGCATCGGGGGGGTCGCCTCGATGGTGTTCTACGACGGCAACCCGCTCGTGATCAACGGCGCGGGCGGCACGGTCAACCGTCAGGGATGGGCGGCGGACCTGTCGATGAACGAGCCCTACGAGCGCGCCCAGGTCGCCCCCGAAGCCCTCTACCCGATGGGCTGCGGGATGGCGCTGCGGCGCTCGGCCCTCGAAGACGTGGGCCCCTTTGACGACAGCATGCTCAACTACTACGACGACGTCGACTACGGCGTGCGACTGTGGCGCGCAGGCCAGCGGGTCGTGGTGGCGCCACAGGCCTGGATCGACCACGGTGTCGGTGCCGATTCGGCCCGCAAGCAGCTGTTGTGCGAGCGCCATCGCATGCGGGTCGTGCTCAAGCACGCCCCCATGCATACGCTGACGCGCTGGGCAAGGCACGAGGCGCGCGCGTTCAGGCAGGCCGCCGCGCCGACGCGAGCCCGCAAGCTCAGGGCGCTGGCGTGGAACGCTCTCAACCTGCCGAGCGCGCTTGCGACTCGCAGGCGCCTGCGCGGGTTTGCGCCCGCCCCCGATCGGCTGATCGACCCCTCCTGGGGCGACGGCTTCCCCGCGGGCGTCCCGCCGCTGTCGATGCCACATCCGCAGGATGCCGGCAGGCGCGTCGACATGGCAGACGCGCGCAGCGAGTGGCAGCTGTCGTACGGCTGGTTTCCGACCGAGCACGTCGACGGGCGCAGCTACCGCTGGGCGGGGGTGCAGGCGGCTGCGTTGGTGGCGCTGCAGACGCCGGCGAAGCGGCTGCGCCTCGACTATGCCCACGTGCCGGTGGACATCGGCGGCGTGGACGTGTGCATCCGGCGGCTCGACTCGCCGGACCCGCTGACGACGGTGTGGAGCGCCCGCCTGGCGTGGCAGTACATAGCGCGCTCGGTCGAGAACCACCCGATCGCGCTGCCGGCGGGCGACTACGAAGTGGTTTTCGGGGTCCGTGACGGGTGGCTGGAGCCTCCGCTGAACACGCGCTCGCTCTCGCTGGCGCTCGCCAGCATGTCCTTTGAGGAGTCCTTCGAGCTGGCGGACGGAGGTCTGGACATGGCCTCGCCTGTGGTCGAGGGGCAGCTGGTGAGTGGCTGGTTCGAAGCGGAGGGGAGCGCCGAGGGCAGCTATCGCTGGGCGGGCGGGCACGCCGCGGCGGTGGTGCGTCTTGCAAAGCGCGCGAGCGGCGCTCGTCTGAGCTACTGCCTTCCGCCAGCCTCGATCGGCGGCCTGAAGCTCACGATTTGCGCCCTGGAGGGAGGCGAGCCGGTCTGGTCGACGCGCATCCCCTGGGCCGACGCCGACTGGCACGAGCAGAACTTCGCAATGGAGTTGGCTGCAGGGGATTACCTCGTGTCCTTCGACGCCGACGCGACCTGGTCCAACCCCAAGGGCAAGGATCCGAAGCTGTGGCCGGAGAACCGCTCTCTTGGATTCGCCCTGTCCTCCCTGTCGTTCGCGTGAGCGCTCGTAGGGACCTGCGCATGGAGGACCATCCGGGCATCGTGCTCAGGGACGGCCAGGCGCGACATCGCGCTGCCCTCGCCGGCGGCCCGGACGTCCGGGAGGTCGTCGCGACGCTCAAGGGCACTGGTCTGGCGGGCGAGCAGGCGGGCATCGTCACCGCCGAGTGGGGCGCCCTGACGCACGCGCTGGTGCACGCGGCCGTGCGGTACCACGCCGACTTCCGCGACGAGGTAGACGAGAGGATCGCTCACAACAGCCAGGAGGCTGAACGTCAGAGGGGGACGGGCTTGCAGTGGCCAGGATATTGAGCGCGCTGCGCCAGCTACGGCACGTGCTGAGGCTGATCGTCTCGGGCTCCAGGGCATCCTTCGCGAGCTTGGCATCGATGTCGTCGTGCGCGATCGCGTTGCGCCACGTGATGAGCGCCCAGAGCTTCTTGCGGCGCTCGTCGTTGCCGCTGCGCTCCCTACCGACCTCGACCCAGACGTCGAGCCCGAAACGTTCGAAATCGTCAGCGATCGAGTTGGGCTGCGCGTTCCATGCCCCGACGCTACAGCAGGCTTCCGACGAAACTCACGAGCCAGCCACGCCTCGGCGAGCGTCACGTGCAAGGCAGGCTGATGGGCGGTGAGCCCGCTGCCGAGCGAATGTAGTGCATTAGACTACATGCAACTACATGAGTCGCCAACCAAGTCAAAAGCCCTTCTCCATCCGCATGAGCCCCCAGACGCTCGCGCGTCTTGACATAGGCGCACGGCGTCGTGGCGAGGCCAAGGCACGGATCGCGGAGCGGCTCATCGACGAGGGCCTGCGCATGGAGGATCATCCGGGCATAGCGTTCAGGGACGGCCCGGCGGGACGCCGCGCTGCCATCGCCGGTGGCCCCGACGTCTGGGAGGTCATCGAGACGCTCAAGGACACCGATCTGGCGGGCGAGCAGGCGATCGCCGCCACGGCCGAGTGGGGTGTTCTTACACATGCACAGGTACACGCCGCCGTGCGCTACTACGCGGACTTCCGCGATGAGGTGGACGCTCGGATCGTGCACAACAGCGAGGAGGCCGACCGTCAGCGCGCGGCATGGGTCAGAGAGCAGGAAGCGCTCGCTTGAAGCTGCTGATCGACGAGATGTACCCGCCGTCGATCGCCGAGCAGTTGCGCGACCGCGGTGGAGATGCCGAGGCGGTGACTGAGCGCCCCGAACTACGGGCCCTCGCGGACACCCATCTCTTCGCTATGGCACAGCAGGAGCAGCGCACCGTCGTCACCGAGAACGTCGACGACTTCAGCGTCATCGCGGGCAACTACGATCAGCGTAGTCAACCGCACTTCGGCCTCGTCCTCGTCCCACACAGCAGCTACCCGCGAAGCAGTCCGGCGACGATCGGGCGCATGGTTGCCGAGCTCGACCGATTGCTGGACGAGCACCCCGAGCAGACACCGACGAGCTTGCGCCACTGGCTTTGAGGGGCGACTGGCGCCGCCTGGCTCGTTGCGCCTTGAGGTGAGGAGTCCAGAGAGGTCTTCAACTGGCAATCCATTGATCGCTGGAGCTTCATCCACCGCCCGATGGCGCAAAGAGCTGCGGGAAGCGCTCTCGCATCAGCTCCCATTTGGCCGGCGTGTCGTCTTCGTCGCCCGCTGCAGCCGAGCTCGCGGCTCGCCGCCGCCGGGCAAGGACCTGGGGAACGTGCACGCCATGACCCTCGGCGTCTGCGCATCTGCACCACAGATCGAAGTCCTCCCAGCCGGCCAGCCGCGGGTCGGTCGAGTAGCCGCCGAGCTCGAGCAGACGGGCGCGCCGGATTAGCGCCATCCCATCGATCCAATTGCCTCTCTTCAGCCGCTCGGGCTCCCAGGGAAGAGAGCTGGCCAGCTCAACCGGTCGATTCGCTTCGAAGACGGCGACCATGGGATAGGCGAAGATCGCCCGTGGATTTCGGTCGAGGGCCGTCACGAGCCTCTGCAGGGTCGACGGGTAGATCCCTCCCGCAGCGTCGAGCGTGAACAGATATTCGCCGCGCGATCTCTCGACCAGCAAATTACGCGTTGCGCCAAGCCCGCTGGACACCGTCGTCCGGAGCAACTGCGCCGGTAGCGAGGGGTGCTCGTCGAGGAACGCAACAACGACTGCTGCCAGCCGCTCGTTTGAGTTGTCAGCAAGCACCAGGACCTCGAAGGAGTCATAGACCGACTGAGAGACGCTTGCGAGTGCCTGCCCAACGTCGCATTGATCCTCTGGCGGGATTGCGAGCAGCACACTCACACACGGCTCGACGACGGCAAAGCTGGGTGTTTGCTCGAGGGTCCGGATGCGACGGTGCCGCTCCCGGATCAGGTGGGGCGCCAGCAAGCGCCCGAGCAGGCCTCGTGGCGAGCGAGCTCGGGAGGGCGCAGCGTCCGGAATCCCGCCGGCTGGCTGTTCGTCGTCAGCCGGGTTGGTCTCGTGAGACCGCAGGCCAGCTGGGAGAGGCGTAGTGTCGCTCAGCGCGGGAGCCGGGATTTGCGAGTGGATCGAGGGCTGCGCGGCTGGCGCGCCAGATGGCGTGCGGGGCAGTTGCGACGCGAGTTCGGCGAGTCGCCTTGCGGCGGGCTCCATTGGCAACTGGTCGCAGACGAAGTCGTAGGCGCGCGCTCGCATCTGCTCCAGGCGGTCGGGATCGTCGAGCAGCCGATTGGCAGCGTCTGCGATCTGAGCTACGGGCGCGGCCACGAAGTGCTCGCCTGCGACCAGTGGGTCGTCGTCCAGGCAGGGCTCGGAGACGACGACACAGCCGTTGCAGATCGACTCGAGAAAGCGCATCCACTCAAGTGCAGCGGAGGTCGTGCGGTGCAGATTCAGCAGGGTCTTGGCCGAGCGCAGCCGATGGTACTTGTCGGCCCCTTGCAGGAAGTCGGGCCGCGGACGCATCCTCGGCTCCAACGGCGGGATCAGGAACTGGCACTGGCGTGCCCACAGGTCTTTGCCGAGCCCGGCGACCAACGGGTCACGGCGGGGATCGGCGGCTCCGAGGTAGAGCACGTCGATATTGCGCTCGACGCTCTCATCGCACCTCCAGCTATCCCACAGCGGCGAGTAGCCGAGCTGCACATGCTCGCAAGGGATTCCCCGTCGGCGCAGCTCGGCCGCGCTCGAGCGGTTGATCGAGATCGCCAGGGCAAACTGCGGGGCCAGATCGCAGGTCTCCTCGAACCACGGCGTGCCTGGGTTCTCGGTGCACAGGGCCACGGTGCTGGCACGCTGTCGATCGTCGGGCGATCCGAGCGGGTCGCCCCAGGCTCGGAACTCGTGTGGAATCACGACGTATACGCAGTCGTCCCGGTAGGGTGGAAACGCGTCGAAGACTAGCTCCACCCGATGCCCCGCTTCCTCTGTGGCCGCAGCGATCGAGCGAAGCAGCTCGGTCATGAAGTAGCTACCCCTGCGGGTGCTGACAAAGCAGAATTGCATCTGCGCACGCCCAGTCTAGCCACGCTCGACGGGCCCGTGCGATCCTCCGCACAAGCACGGGCTGGCGTCGACGCTGTGAGGAGGTCAGCGCGGACGCATCCCCTATGATGGCGCCGATCCTGATGCAGTTGCGCTTCGAGCCGACCGACGAGAAGCCGCAAGACGCCATGTGTGACGCGGCGTCGATTTCACGCACCTTGAACGGATGGCGATCGAGGACCACGGAGTGAGCTTTCAGCGGCGTGCGGCTGCACCGCGACTAATCGATTGGACCGGCGAGCGGTGCGTGCCGTGGGCTCCAGACGTACCGGTCGTATACGAGCACTTCCATCGTTACCTGTGGGCCGCGGACTTCGTTGGCGGTCGCCGAGTGCTCGATCTGGGCAGCGGCGAGGGCTTTGGCTCGGCGATTCTCGCGCAGACTGCCGCACACGTCATCGGGGTGGACATCGATCAGCTGACGGTAGAGCACAGCAGGCTCAACTACGCAGGGCCTAAGCTCGATTTCGCGCTCGGAACAGCACTCGACCTTGCGGATTACGAGGACGGCTCCTTCGATGCGGTGGTCGCGTTCGAGGTCATCGAGCACGTGCGCGAGCAGGAGCAAGTCCTCAGCGAGATCTCACGCGTCCTCAGCGACGACGGCATCGTGATCATGTCGACGCCAGACCGGCGAATGTATGACCAGGGACGCAGTGAGCCGAATCCGTTTCACGAGCGCGAGCTCTCTCTCGACGAGTTCCTCGTGTTGCTCGAAAGTGGCTTCACACACGTCGCAGCGTGGGGGCAGCGCACGATCACGGGTTCCCACCTGCATCCCCTCGGCGATCCTTCGAGCAGGCGGGACTCGGCTGGGGCATCAGACTTCTTCATCGAGCGTGCGGGTGACGAGTGGCGCGTCGCGGCAGCTCCCACGGAGCTCTACTGCGTTGCGCTTGCATCCAACGCTCAGCTGCCCACAGCAGCGTCCGGCTCGACGCTCGCCGATTGCGCCCTGGAGCTGTTGCGCGTCAAGGAACGCGACACGGCGGCGGCCATCGGCGAGGCGCGGCAGCTGTCTGCGAGGCTCGATGAACTAGCGTCACGACTGGAGGAGGAGAAGCAGGAGCTGGCGTCACGGCTGGAGCGCGAGAAGCACGAGCTTGCTGGGATGCTCGAGCGAGAACGTGCTGACTACTCCCGCGCCCAACAGCAATGGAGTGAGAACGCGCGGGAAGTAGGCGAGCTGCGCGCCTATGAGGCGCAGGTCGCGCACGAGCGTGTCACGCGCTTTCAGCAGACGCTCGCGCTCAGCGAACAGAGGACATCCGAGCTCACGGGGCTGCTCAAGTCCGTTGAAGAGCAGCTCGCGCTGGCACGCCAGGCGAACCGACGGACTGAAGAGTCGGTGACGTGGCAGGCCTTCCAGAAGAGTCGCCGCCGCCTCTATGGCGCGATCGGTGGAGAGCGCTCCCGGCGCGCCCGGGCGTTGGGCGCCCTTCTGAGGCTTCTGGGCAGGCGTCTGACTGCTTCTCCTGCTGGACCGGAGTCCTCCACTCAGGACGCTGCCGCGCTCGAGTTGTCCGTGACGGCTGCTCGTGAGACGATCGATTTTCCCATGTACGCGAGGCCGCAGGTCTCGTTGATCCTGTCTCTGCATTCCCACGCCGAGCTGACACGCGCATGCCTGCTGTCGATCCGCGAGCACACTGCCGACGTCCGCTACGAGGTGATCCTCGTCGATGACGTGGCCGATGCCGAGACTCAGCAGCTGCTCGAAGAGGTGCGCGGGGCGACGATCCTTCGCAATGAGACCAATCTCGACTACCTGCTGAGCATGAACAAGGGCGCGAGCGTCGCCCGCGGCGAATGGTTGGTGCTGGGCAACAACGACACAGAAGTGACGCATGGCTGGCTCTCCGCCATGCTCGCATGCGCCAACGCCTTCCACGACGTAGCCGTGGTGACGCCGAAGTTCATCTATCCGGATGGGAGCCTTAACGAGGCGGGCGCGATCGTGTGGCGCGATGGAACCGGCGTGAACTATGGACGCGGCGATGTCCCCGATCGCTGTCTGTATGAACACCGTCGTCAGGTTGATTACGGCTCGGCGGCGGCCGTGATGGTCAGGGCGGACTTCTGGAACGAAGTGGGGGGTTTCGACGAGCGCTACGCGCCGGGTTACTATGAGGACACAGACCTTTGCTTTCAGGCGCGTGAGCGTGGGCTGCGCGTTATGTACGAGCCGGAGGCTCTCGTTGTGCACGTCGAGGGCGCGACCCATGGCAATGACCCGGACTCGGGCACCAAGCGCCACCAGGAGCAGAACCGTCTTAAGTTCGTGAGAAAGTGGCGCAGCCAGCTGGACGCCGAGCAATGGCCTGCGTCGTCGTCCAGCGTACGCGAGGCGGCGAATCGTCACCGTGGCCCGCATGTGCTCGTGATGGATCATCGCGTCCCGATGCCAGATCGCGACGCGGGATCGCTGCGCATGGTGCACATCCTGCAAGCGCTCGTCCGACTGGGCGCGCGTGTCACGTTCGTGCCCGACAACCTCGCGGCGACCGAACCGTACACGCGTGCGTTGCAGCGCATGGGAATCGAGATGGTGTACGGCCCGATCGACCCCAAGGTCGAACTTGCCGCCATCGGTCCCACATTGACCACGGCGATCCTGTGCCGCCCTCACACGACGAGCCGCTGGCTCGACACGGTGCGGGAGTTCGCTCCGGCTGCGGTGGTCGCGTATGACACAGTGGACCTGCACTGGTTGCGCGAAGCGCGAAAAGTCCGCAGCTCGGGGCTGTCGAGCAAGCTCGTCGCAGGAAACGGAACTATCGATCTGGACTCGATTGGGTCAAAGGCTAAGGCGCTCCGGGAGCTCGAGCTGGCCATGATCCGTGCGACCGATGTGACGCTCGTCGTGAGCGAGCCAGAGGGGCTGCAGATACAGCGCGATGTGCCGGGAGCGAAGGTACTCGTCGTGCCGATGGTGCACGACGTCGAGCAAGATGTATCGCCACCGCAGACTCGATCGGGGATCCTGTTCGTTGGCGGTTTCGAGCATGTACCCAACGTCGACGCGGCTGTGCGTCTCGTGCGCGACGTCATGCCATCAGTGTGGAAGACGCTCGGCAAGGTGAAGGTCACGATCGTAGGCTCGAGCCCCCCTCGGGAGGTTTTGGACCTTGCCTCGCCGTTGGTTAATGTCGCAGGCTGGGTGCAGGACATCCAACCGTTGTTGCAGAGCTCCCGATTGACAGTTGCCCCGCTTCGGTTCGGTGCAGGCATGAAGGGAAAAGTGACACAGTGCCTTGCGGTGGGTCTCCCGGTCGTGACTACCAGTATCGGCGCTGAAGGGCTCGACGTCACCGACGGCAAGAACATCCTAATAGCGGACGAGGTGGGCGGGCTTGTGGAGCGAGTGGTTCGCGTCTACCGGGATGACGAACTGTGGAGCCGGCTGTCTGCCTCGGGCCAAGAGTTGGTGGCCGAGTCCTGCTCTCCACGGTCTGTCGACGCTCACATCCAGACCCTCCTCCGTGAGGACTCAGCGCTCACTAGGGCCGATATCGTAATCACGCCCGCGCAATGAGACGTTCGACGGCTCCCGCCGAGCGCGCTGCCGACAGGGCCGCCCACTCGGAGTAAATGTCGTAATGGAGCGCCTCGTAGTAGTCGGGAATTGCCAAGCAAGCGCGTTGGAGATCATGTTGCGCACCAATGCCTATTTTACCTCCCACTTCGAATTGGTGAGTTTTCCGCCGGTTCACGAGATTCCCGAGGCGATGATTCCCGACCTACACGAGGCGGTGAGTCACGCAGCGATTGTGATACCGCAGCGGGTGGATGATGCTTACCGTGGAGGCATCGGCCTCGGTACGAAAACACTCATGGCGCTCGCCCGGTCGGCGACGGTTGTGCGCTGGCCGAGCGTGTATTGGGCGGGGTATTTTCCGGACCTATTCTACCTGCGCGATGCCGAGGGACGGCCAATAGTAGACTGTGCCTTTGACTATCACGATCGGACCATCCTCGAGGGGTACGCAGCCGGCTTAGACGCAAAGGAGGTGTGCAGCCGGCTCGAAGATCCCGATCGACCCTCGCGGGCAAAGGCTTGGGCGGAACAGGCCACCGCTGAGCTGTCTATTCGCGGCGAGGACTGCGATGTGCAGATCGCGTCATTCATTGCATCAAGGTTCCAACATGAACTACTGTTCTTCAGTATGAATCATCCGTCGAACGTGCTGCTGGGGAAGATCGCAACGGACATAATGGAGTTGCTTGGGATACCAGGAGGCGTGGACCACGGGCAGGTCCCAGACGAGATACTCGGGGGGACGTTCTTTCCACTACACGCCAACGACGCACGCGCTCTGCATCTGGAGTTCGCGGCGGATTTCGTCGCGGGACACACGCCGTTCAGATTTCGGTGGACCGAGCACGAGCCGAGGGAGGCGGTCCAGATGTTCTTCGATTACTACTCTGCGCACCCCGATCTGGTCGCGATCAATCTGGGATGCCAGGACGCACGGGTGTGACCGGGCGTCGTCGTCGGCCCCAGCCTGCTCACGTTGCTGGTGCTTCACAAACAACTATTCGAGGGTTGGAAATTCTCATGGGACTTTTCTCGGCCCATTACCAGGAGCTGGCTGCGGTGAGGCAGATAATCGCCGCAGCGGCTGGACGGTATCCGGCTCGCGTGATGACCCCGCGACGCTCGCTCCTGACGAGGAGATCGAGACCCTCGACGGCAAGAAGAGCCAAGGCAACGTTCAGCGCTCCGAAATTGGCGTAAAGGCCACAGCCGCGAATAGTCCACCAATGAGAAGGCGAGCCAGCTCGCCTCGAGGTGACAGTATGCGTCGTCTGAAGAAAATTGCCGCTAGCGAAGCGGCGGTAAAAGCCAAACTGAGACCATAGCCGCGGGCGAGGGCGAAGAACTGAGTCAGAAACGGATTCATCACAAGGAGCGCAAACCCCACGATCTTCGCCTGGGGGTGGCGCAAGGGTGCATAAGCTCGAACGAGGCGGCTGCATAGATGCCGAACGCCGCCACGTTGGGTAGGCTAAGCGCAAACTCTGATTGGCCGAAAGGTACTGATTCACACGCATGAGCACCGTGTTCAGCCACTGATTATTAGGCGTGTCGACGAACGTGGGTTCGCCGTGGATTTCCCGTAACTGAGCGCCTCATCACATACGAACGAGACTCTCATGGCGCGAAGGACTGCATAGGCCCATACGACCAGCAACGCGGCGACCATCACCGCAGGCAGAAGGCCTATGTCCCTAATGCGGCCGCCTCCGCTCTGCACGCTTATGGTCGAGTCTCGCGGCGCCGGCCGGTAGGACGGTAGCCTTGTGCGCGTTGGCTCGCGCTGGGCACACGACGCGCGGGAACCTGTTCAGCGGCAACGGTCTAGATTTAGCGACCATGTGCGTTGCGCAGGGGACGAATCCGTGTACGCACGAGCACGAGAACCGCCCGGAACCCATCCCGCCAGGTGATGTTCTTGCCCTCGGCGTATGTCCGGCCATAGTAGGCGATTGGTGTCTCGTAGATGCGCAGCCGGCGGCGGCAGATCTCACCGGTGATCTCGGGCTCGATCCCGAAGCGATCCTCCGTGAGATGCAATTGCTTTAGGACGCCGCAGCGAAACGCCTTGTAGCCGGTCTCCATGTCCGTGAGCGTGGTGTTGTACAGGATGCCGGTCAGGAGTGACAGGAAGCGATTGCCAAGCATGTGCCAGAACAAATAGGCGCGCTGGGGCCTGCCCCCCGACAAGCGAGAGCCATAAACGACGTCTGCCGCATCACGCTGGATCGGCTCGATCAATGTTGGCACGTCGATGGGGTCGTACTCCATGTCGGCGTCCTGGATGACTACAATCCTGCCGCGGCATTGGGGGATCCCATGTCGCAGAGCCGAGCCCTTGCCTCCGTTGGACTTGCGCAGCAGGCGCAGTCGACCGTTCTGGACTGCGTGCGAGGCGACAATGTCCGCTGTGGCGTCCGTGGAACCATCGTCCACCACGATGACCTCACAATCAAGCTCCAGCGACGCGATGCGACTCAGCACCTCCGCAATCGTAGCGGCCTCATTGTAGGCGGGGATCAGGAATGTGACCTCCATGAACTGGGCAGGATAGCCGCGTAGTTCGTTACGCTGTGTCGACGGTCACGAACTGCCGACGAAGCAGTCGCAACAGCGCCCACCACAATCGGCCGGCAAGCTCAGCTAGCCAGACGCTGGCCAGCACGAGCAACAGAGTCGCAGGCCCTGACATGAAGCGTGCTCCCTGGAAATGGTAGAAAAGGAACACGACGAAGGTGAGAGCTGTAACGAGGAGCGCGTATCGCGCAATCGCTTCGCGCCGGCGACGCCAAGCGTAGAAGAGGCCAAGCAACGGGACGAGCGGCGGGGAGTAGATCCAGTAGAGGCTAGCCAGCAACGCCGGATAGAACGCGAGATTCGACATGGAGTCCTGTGGGCCGCCCACCCTGCATGGACATGTCCAGTTGAACAACGCACCGTTGAGCTTGTCGGGAAAGATGAAGGGCCCGTCGCGGATCACCGAGCTGGCGGTCGCATAAGTCAGCGAGAAGAAGTGACCGGACACACCCCAGTAGGAGTAGCCGGTCTTCAGCGGGCTACCGAACAGCAGCCACTGCAACACACCCAGCCCGATGACCGACGGCAACGCAAACGCGACAAGGCCTTTGTAGGAGCGGCGCGGCATGGTCGCGAGCAGGGCGATGAAGTTGACGCCCGCGGTCAGGCGAACGATCATAGCGAATCCCGCCGCCGTTCCTGCCAGACGCGCTCCGGACCTGGTGGCGTAGCGCAGCAAAGGCAGCATGAGGACTGTGAGCGTCGCGATGTAGCCGTCCGACATGATCAGCCCAGCGGAAACCCGGGCGAAAGGCGAGACGCCGATGAATATGGCTGCGAGCAGCGCGGCGAGCGAACCACCGAGAGACCAGGCCGCAGCCACGGCAACCAGTACGTAGACCATCGCCCAGAACTTGGCCCCCCTTTGCACGTCACGCGGATAGGAACCGACAGCAGCGAACGGTGAAAGCGCCATCGGATATCCTGGCGGATATCGCGGTGGCTGGCGGCTATTATGGTAGATGTAAGTAAAAAAGCCCTTGTCGTGGCTGAGCGAGCTTGCGGAGCTGGTGTATTCAGCCGAGTCGGGGAACGGCTGTTCAGCCAGTGGACGCTCCGGGGCACGCTCGACGTCAACGAGCACAGCCACGCACGCCAGTGCCGCAAGGAGCGCGCCGACCCACCTAGTCATCGAGGACCTCCCTGATGTGCATCGCGGCGAGGATGGCGAGTAGGGCGACAGACGCAAATGAAAGGATCTGGAGCAGCCGGTTCACGAACGGGGAAGTGAGTTTTGGCGGCTGCGGCGGCGCCAGAACCTGAAGCTGGGTCGCGTGACCGATTTGCAGCCTTGCCAGCAGCCTGTGTTCTGGCACGAGCGAGTAGAGCCGGAATACGTACACGAAACCGGGAGCGATCCATGGTGCCGCAGCCGTGCCGTCAGGTCCCGAGGCGAAGAGTGTTTCCTTGCCCCCCGAAGCGCTCACCGTCACCTCCGCCGGCGACCCGTCGCCGCTGGACCATGTGCCCTGTGGGGTTCCGGGCGCTGGATTCGCGCTGGTCGGAATGGGCGCAACAGAAAGGACGATACCGCTGCGAGCGCCAATGCCCGCAGATGCCCAAGACACGCTGCCTGGACACATCGCGTACACGGCGACCACGCAGGCAGATATTCGGAGCGCTAGCCGCACATCTTGGACCCTAACAACTGGTTCAGAGGTGGTGCAGGGACCGCGCTTTCCCTCGCAGTGCCGGGTCGAGGCCCAATCGACCGTCACGTGTCGCCGACCTACGAGGGTTGTTTAACCTGCGCCGAGGGTCGAGCCCTTGCGCGCAAGAAAGATACCCGGGTTCGCAATCTCGGGGACTCCGAGCTCTGGCATTGGTGGAGGCTCCCAGACAGACGCGAAGCCTGCTGCAAGCAGCCTGGCCTCGATGTCCCGAGCTGAAAACAATCGGAATGCGAGCGTGAGCCCACTGCCGCCGTGCATCTCGGCGGCGGTGTCGCTGTGTCGGATGCCGTCCGCGTCGGTCCAGCGGACAACCTGGCCGCTAGATTCCGCAACGACCTCGAAGTCCACCAGCCCGGGGTAGCGCTCATTAGTTGTTTCTCCGGCAACGGGCACGGTGATGACCGCGAAGCCTCCTGGTTGCAAGCACGCGAGCAGACCTGCAAGCGCCAGCTCGAGCGGCGGCGGAACATGCTCCAGTACATCGGAGCATACGATGAACTCGAGCTGACCGATCAGGTCTTCCGGCGGTTGGGTGATGTCCAGATGCGGGAACTGGTGATAGTAGGTGTTCGTAAACGCAAGCTTGGATGTAAGTGCCGGCACGAGCGGTGGCACGTCGCTGAGGCCGACGCCACGGCGCGACCAGTCCGCGGCCAGTCCAGGCAACGGCACCGGCGGGTGCATAAGTCCGATCATGAGCGTCATGAGCGTCGCGCGGGTCCGCCAAGTCGCACCGCAGGACGAGCACGCGGATCGCTCTCGAGGCCAGTCCTCAGCTTCCCATGGCACCGCGTCGTGAGCCGCGCCGCAGAGGATGCAAGTCCAGACGCTCAGGCGAATTCTCCGGGCTTGCGCGCGTGGGCGACCAGGCTGAGCCCCCATGGCGGTCGCCAGCGTCGCTCGATGGGCTGCCACAGCCCCAGCAGCGCCTCGTATGCTCGCAGCGAGGAGCGGCTGATGCCCGGTTTGCTCCGGAGTCGATTCACCCACCAGCCGGGCACTCCCAGGAGATTGAACGAGTAGAGGTCGGTCAGCACCAGACCCGCGTCGTCGACCACCCGGCGCAGTCGCTCGCGGGTGTAGCGACGATGATGACCATAGAGGCGGTCCAGATTTCCATACAGGCGAGGGTGCGCGGGGACGAGAAGCGTGAGCTGTCCGCCTGGGCGCAGTGCGTCGGCCATTGCACGCACGGCTGGACCCTCCTGTTCGATGTGCTCGAGCACGTTCTGGCACAGCAGGAAGTCGACTTCGCCGAGCCGCTCCCGCAGTGCGCTGGAATCGGGCAGCGTCTCACGCACGACCGTCACGCGCGGATCCTTCTCGAAGGTCTCGGCAAGCACTTCGACGCACGCACGCGCTGGCTCGATGAGCATCAGCTGCGAAACCGTGGGATCAGCCAGCAAACGCTCGCTGAAGGTGCCGATGCCGGCGCCTACCTCCACGACCTGGCCGCCGACGAACGGCTGAAACTGCTCGTACATCCAGCTACACAATCGGCTTGCCTGGCGCAGGTTCTCAAGGTCCCAGAACTCGTCGTGCGCTAGTTCCGCGACAGGCACCGCGCAAGTATACGAGGCCATGGCATCGTAATATGCGCTGCCTGCCCGAGGTTCGCCGCCACCCACCGACCAGCCCTGGCGTCATGCCGATGCGATTGCGTCTCCGAGCTCGTGTGCTGGATCTCATCGGTCACCTCCGCTCTGCGGATTCGGGCCCGGTGGGGCAACTGATGCGCTACGGCCTGGCAGGTGGGTTTGTGACGGTCGTCTACATCACGGTGACCACAGTGCTGGCGCAGGTGGTCGAACTCCCCTTCGAGGTCGCGCTCGTCAGTGGCTTCCTCGTGGCGGTGGCTGTCCACTTCACGCTCCAGCGTCGCTTCGTGTGGCGCACGCACGCAGGGTTCGATCTGGCGATGCGGCACCAGGTGATCCGCTATTTGCTGATGATGGGCACGCAGTACGGCTGCACCGCGGCATCAACCGCAGTGCTGCCGGGCGTGCTTGGGCTCCCAACGGAGCTGGTTTACATCGCGACCGTCGCAGTCGTTGCTACATCAGGCTTCTTGATCATGCGCTCCGCGATCTTCCACGGCAACTCATCGGCCGCCGGCTCGATGCTTCAGCCACACTAGAGAGCGCAGGGTCCACAAGCGGCCGCCCGAGAGCTTGCGCAGCGCACAGCGGGGATCGTCGGCTAACGTCTGCTGGCCCACCTTGCGCGAGACGCTGACCCCGATATCGCGGTGTCCTTCCTGCGCACGGGAGGGGAGCTGGGATGTTCGCGCTGACCATCGCGACGCTCATGAGATCCCGCGAGGAGGGCACCATCACCTGCAGTGCCTGCGAAGTCGCGCGAACTGTGCAAGACGGCATCGTCGACCTGCTCGAGAGCCCTCCGGGGTTCGTCAGGCGCGAGGCGGCCGGGCTGGGGCGCGTCGCCGAACAGATGCGGGCCGACGGCTGGGATCGCAAACGCGTGCTGGAGCTCCCCTACGAGCCGCATGGCTACTGGTACAACCAGGCGACCGCCATGGAGCAGGTGCTCGAGGGCGGTGTCGCGGGCCTCGACCTCTCCCCGGGCTGCGAATCCTCGATCTGGGGCTCGAACACGTGTTGGGCGAGCGCCATGCTCGCCGAGCGCGGACTGGAGGTCGTCGCGCTGGACATCGCCCTCCACGAGATGTAGGGCCTGCGCACCGCCGACTGGTGGTTTGAGGCCAAGGACATCTACTTCGAGCGTGTGCTCAGCGTCATGTTCGCGCCCGTGCTCGCGTCGGGGGCGTTCGATGCGGTCTGGTGCTGTGAGGTGCTGCATAACAACCATCGATCGCGCCAACCTCGACCGCACGCTTCGTGAGCTCTACCGGGTGCTCAAGCCGGGAGGTCAGCTGATCGTCGTCAATGAGCCGGTGCGCGCGCTGCGCTCGCTGAAGCTGCGTCCGCGTGCTGACGTCGCCCAGTTCGAGGGCCACGAGCATGCCAACCTGCGCCGCACCTACGTAAGGGCCGCGCGAGCGGCCGGTTTTCAGCGGCACGTCTTTGGCCCCGTCTGGAAGACCTACGTCGACGGGATGTCCGCGCACCTCATTGCCACAGAGCCCTACGTCGAGATCTCGACGGATACCGTAAAGCGATCCAGCGCGGCTGCCGATGTGCGGGATTGATGACGCTGCTCACTCGAATCGCACTTGCACGGCCCGCCGCGAGCTTGCTCGCCAGCGGGCTTCTGGCCGGGCTCCTGGCGCTCGCGGCGCCCATGAGCGCCAGCGCCGCCCTCACCACCTTCGGCAGCCCCCTGTCGGTGCCCGCCACCCTCAACACCGCCGAAAACCTCGCCTACCAGGGCACGTTCACGCCCGTCCCGCCCAACCCAGAAGCCCCCAACGGCCTCTTCCACACCTTCCACTACGTGCAGACACCGTGCTGTGGGACGTAGCAGCCCAGGCGCCGGCCACCGGCCAGGCCGTCAAAGTCAGCCTCGAGGGGTGCGCACAGCCGGCCTCCAACGGGCCGTCGCCCTTGACCCAGATCCACTTCCAGGACATCTCGCCGCTGCCCGGCGGAGAAGGCGTCAAGGTCAACATCACCTCCCAGGCCTTCAACATCCCCGTCTGCGGGCAGAACGGCGCGAGCGGATCGACCGTCAGCACCTACGAACCCATCAACCTGTGCGTCGCCGCCGGCGACTACGTCGCCTTCAACGACGAGGGCGGATACGTCCCCAACGTCTACCGCTCGGGAGTGCCCTACGAGGTGCTGGGCTCGGTCGGCGGCGCGACGACGGATTCCTTTTTGAAGAACAACGGAACGGGCAACGGCTCGCTCCTGTCTGCCTCCGAACTCAGCGCCAACGAAGGCTTTGCGATCAACCACGACGCGGAACTCTTGCTGCAGGTGACGCTCGGAACGGGCCCTGACGCCACGCACATCTGCGCCGGCGGCACGGCCGGCCGACCCGCTGCGCTGCCGGTCATCAGGGTCAGCCACCAGACCGACGGCATCAACGCGCAACGGATCGTCGC
>Ga0102924_1001151_pt1 | contig 31020 bp, 21 predicted proteins | sample PaiPotPPM11metaG_FD_80116 | JGI IMG/M metagenome (GOLD analysis project Ga0102924, IMG submission 80116) | Iron sulfur acid spring bacterial and archeal communities from Banff, Canada, to study Microbial Dark Matter (Phase II) - Paint Pots PPM... ... | reverse complement strand
CGGCAGCTTGACGACCGGCGATTTCTGGTGAGCCAGGCCGCACGCGTCCGAATTTCCGCGTCCAACTTCTTCATCCCCGACCTCTGCGTGATTCCCATAACGCTTGAGCGCCGGATCCGGCGCGAGCGGCCGCGCGAGCTTGCCGTGCTGGACGAACCGCTGCCGCTGGTCGTCGAGGTCTGGTCGCCATCGACCGGCGACTACGACATGGAAACGAAAATCCCCGGCTACCGCGAGTGCGGCGATGCCGAAATCTGGCGTCTCTACCCATACGACCGCACGCTGACCGCCTGGCGCCGCCAGCCGGACGGCAGCTACGCGGAGACGCAGTACACGGGCGAGGTGATCGTCGAGCCGGCGTCGCTGCCCGGCGTGCGCATCGATCTGGCCGCGGTGTTCGCGTAGGGCGGAGGGCGCCGTGCTCGATGCCGCGTTGCGCGTGCCGCCGAAGGCCCGCCTGGCTGGGCCTCTTCGCCCTGCGCCCTTTGCCCTCCGCCCGATATGCTAGAGTGTGCGCTCAACCGGCGCCCGCGCCGCGTGACGCCCGCCCGCAGGAGGCTCCGCCATGACCACCGCAGCGCTGCCCCGCTCGATCGAGGCGCTGACGTCCGCATTCCTCACCGATGCCCTGCGCGAGGGCGGCGTGCTGCCCCGCGGCAGCGTCGCGGCCGTTTCCAGCGAGCCCGTGGGGCAAGGCGTGGGGCTGCTCTGCCAGCTCGCGCGGCTGTTCCTGACCTATGACGGCGCCCCGGCCGGCGCGCCCGCCACGCTGATCGCCAAGATCCCCTCCGGCGACGAGCAGACCAAAGGTCTGGCGAATGCCTTCGGCTTCTATGCCAAAGAGGTGCGCTTCTACCGCGAGCTGGCCGCGCGCGTTTCGCTGCCGTCGCCCGCCTGCTACTACAGCGCCCTCGAAGAAGCAACGGGCGATTTCGTGCTGCTGCTGGAAGACCTGGCGAGCGCCCGCATCGGCGATCAGCTCAGCGGCTGCACGGTCGAGCAGGCGGCGCTGCTGCTGCGCGAGCTGGCGAAACTGCACGCCGCCTGGTGGAACAGCCCGCAACTGAACGCGCTGGACTGGGTGCCCAATTCGGGCTCGCCCATCAACAAGGCCGGCCTCACGCTCTATCCCATGGCCTGGCCGAACTTCGTCGAGCGTTTCGGCAAGGAGACGCCGCCCGAGCTGCTGCGCATCGGCGAGCGGCTGGGTGAGAACGTGAACGCGATCCTTGACCGCTTCTGCGCCGGCCCGAAGACGCTCTGCCACGGCGACTACCGCGCCGACAACTTCTTCTTCGCCGCGGAAGCGGGGCAGCCGCCGCTGCGCGTGATCGACTGGCAGATCGGGTTACGCGCGGTGGGTGCCTTCGACGTTGGCTACTTCCTGACGCAGAGCATGGACGTGCCGCTGCGCCGGGCGCACGAGCTGGAGCTGCTCGGGCTGTATTACCGAACGCTGCGCGAAGGCGGCGTGCAGGACTACCGCTTCGGCGACCTGATCACGGATTACCGCTGGACCGCGCTCTTCTGCTTCGCCTATCCGGTGATGGGCGGCGGCCTGGCCGACCTCACCAATGACCGCGGCGTGGCGCTGGCCCGCGCGATGATGCAGCGCAGCGCCGCCGCCATCCTCGACTGGCAGGCCGGCGAGCTGCTTGACGAGGTATGAGGGCAGAGGGCGGAGGGAATCACGTCTACGCCCTACGTCCTCCGCCCTTTGCCCTCGCCGAGGTAGCTCTCGATCACGTCGGCGGCGCGGGCATCGCCGGGATCATTGCGCTCGCGCAGCTTCGCGATCACGTTGCGCCTCATCTCGGCCGGGCCGAAGGGGCCGGTCTTGAACTTCACCTCGCGGGCGAGAATCTTCAGCCGCACCACACCCAGCCGGCGCAGGCGCGGACCGTAGAAATCGCCGTCGGCGATCGGCGTGTAGTTGGCGCCCGGCTCATACGTTGCCACCAGTCCGGCCAGCGTCTGCGCCACCTCGGCGGGATCGGTGCAAGTCTCGGCTTCGCAGAAGTACTGCACGGCGCGGAAGTTGAGCGTGGCGCGGCCGCCGTCGGCCGGGTCCACCCAGTCGTGGCGCGAGAAGGCGAGGAAGTCGGAGACGAGAAACGTGGCCAGTGGCCGGGCTTGCAGCGCTTGGAAGACCGCGTCCTCTTGTACGGCGTGCAGATCGATCGTGTCGCCGCGCTTGACGAACGGCAGGAAGCTGACCTGCGGAAAGCCGTCCGCCGGCGTGGCGATGAGCTGCCCGTGGCGCTGCCCGGCGACGAACGCCTCGATCGTGGCCTCGTCTTCCACCAGATAGCGGTCGGAGCGATACATCGCGGCCCTCCCTGCTGAGCGTGAAGCCAGCGTAGCAGGATGAATGGCCCGCTCGCAGTGCCAATTATGCTGCCATTGGTTGGGCCAATGGTCGGTGAATGTCGAACAGGTTTTGAGGCCGCGGAGCCGACGACGCCGGCCGATGGCGAGCGGCGGGCGATGAACAGCGACGTGCAAACGGATTCACTGCTCGCCATCGGCCTCCTTCCGCCCTCACTTCATCGCGTAGGCGTTGAGCGGCGAGCCGACGGCGCCGGTGAAGGGCAGCGGCGGCGCCACGAACAGGAACTCGTAGACGCCGTCCTGAGCGCAGTCGGCGGCCAGCGCCTCGAAGTCGAAGATCTCGCCCACCAGCAGGCCCATGCTGGCGATCAGGATCAGGTGCAGCGGCTGGAAGCAGTCGGGCGTCTCGTTCGGGCGCACCTCCATGCCCCACGTATCCGTGGCGATGCAGGCGATCTCCGTGTCATGCAAGAACTGCGCCGTCTCCAGGCAGAGTCCAGGCGCATCGCCGCCGGCGTAGCTGCCCCAGCCGCCCTGCGCCCGGCACTGCGCGATCTGGCCCGTGCGCACCAGCAGCGCATCGCCGCTGCCGAGCGTGACGCCCGCGTGGTGCGCGCAGCCGAGCAGATCCGCGCTGCTGACCGGCGTGCCCGGCTCCAGCCAATCCACGCCTTTGAAGCGCGGCAGATCGAGCAGCACGCCGCGCGTGGCGACTTTGCCGGCCAGCTTCTCGATGCCGTTCACGGTCGCGCCGCCGGAATGAACCAGCGCCATGTCGCGGCCGTTGTAGGTCTTGCCCTCGACGAAGATGTGCGCGAGGCCGTCCCACTGCGTGCCGCACTGCAGCGGCATGGTGATCACGTCGTCGGCGTAGCGCAGACCGGGGATCTGATCCTGGGCGCCGGCCGCGGCGTCGGCGCCGCTGGCGAGCATCAGGTGGATGGGGTTGAAGCGCCGGCCGCCGCGCTGCGGGCCGTCGGCGTCGTAGGGCAGGGCGCAGGCGATGATTTTGCCTTGCTTGACCAGTGCGGCGGCATCTGTGATTTTCTGCGGCGTGATGAAGTTCAGCGTGCCGATCTCGTCATCGGCGCCCCAGCGGCCCCAGTTGCGCAGCCGCCGGCCCTCTTCCAGCACAGTTCGCAGCGTCCATGTCTTCGTCGTCACGATACGCCTCCTGCCCGTAGTGGTCGGACGGTGCACATGGTAGGCACGTACGCATCTGGCCGCAAGGCGGCGTGGATCAACTCAAACTCACGTCCTCTCGGCCCGATACTCGCGCTGATCGGCGCCACGATCGCTGCTTGAAAGCAAGCATAGTAGCAACGATTCGCGCAGGCGTTGCAGCGTCCATCCTCTAGCTCTGCAGCCGCGCTGGGGAGGTTCTCCTCTGCCTTCGCGGCGAAGGCCGCGGCGCGGCCGCGATAGAGTGGATTGACGGCCGGGCTGCCGGCCTGCCTATCCGCTCGCCTCTTGTAGTTGCTGGAGATGGCTGCGCCAGTGGCGGGCGATCATCTCCAGCCGCTGGCCGGCGCTCAGCTCACGGCCGTCGGTGAAGCGGAAAACGACCGCATCGAGATCCGGCGCCGCGTGCGCGACGCGCGGCAGCCGTGACGTGGCCTGCCGCAGCTGGGCCGCGATCTCCGCCGCGCTCTCGCGGCACGGGTCCGCAGCGCCGCGTCGTTGATCTCGTCGGCCGTGCCGGAGATCAGCCAGGGCAGGCCGCTGTGCGCCGCCGAGGCGATGCCCCAGGCCGTCGCATCGTGCCAGTAGGGAAAGTGCGCCAGCACGTCCCAGGCGCCCCAACGCTCGACTCGCGCCGTCGATTGCCGTCCCGGTCCCTCGAACTAGGCGAGCGTCTCCTGCACGGTAGTTTCGAGCGCAGCGATGAGTGCTTCTCTGGTCTGGTTGTTCGTCATTGCGTCCTCCTGCGCGTACGGAAGTATAGCGCCCGCCGCACCTATCCCTGACGGCTGCGCCGTCTGTCCCTTTCCTACAAGGAAAGGGTTAGTTCGGGGAGATCGGTAGTACTCAGAAAGCCCTTCCCCTGTGGGGAAGGGACAGACTTCGCTTGCGAAGTCAGGGATAGGCGCCGCATGACCGGCGGGCGGAAACGGGAGTACCATAGGCCACCAGAGCGCCGACCGCGCCGCTTCAACGGACATTCTTCGAGGAGGCGATCATGACCGCCGCACCGTACGTTGCGCACGCGCGCCGCAGCATCTGGATGAACGGGCTGGAGTCGGACGAGCCCTCGCCCGCGCAGCGCGCCGAACAGCAGCGGCGCCTCTCCGAACGGCTCGGCACGAACGTCGAGCTGCCGCCGATCCCGCCGCTCAGCGCGCTGCAGCTACGGGCGCCGCGGATTACGCCGCCCGATGCGCTGGCGCCGTTCTGCTTCACCGATACCTACGAACGGGCGCTGCACAGCAAGGGCGATCGCCTCGAAGAGATCCGCGGCGTGTTCAAGAACCCGCCCGACATCGTCGCCCACCCGCGCGACGAGCAGGAACTTGAGGCCGTGCTCGACTGGTGCTCTGCGCAGAGCTACGTGGCGATTCCCTACGGCGGTGGCTCGTCGGTGGTCGACGGCGTGACGCCCCCGGAGGGCTGCGACGCCGTCGTGACGATCGACATGGACCAGTTCGACCGCGTGTTGGAGATCGACGCGGCCTCGCGCGCGGCGCGCATTCAGGCCGGCGTCTACGGCCCAGCGCTCGAAGGCCAGTTGCGCCCGCACGGCTTCACACTGCGCCACTTTCCCCAGAGCTTCACCATGTCCACGCTCGGCGGCTGGATCGCCACACGCTCCGGCGGCCACTACGCCACGAATCAGACGCACATCGATGAGTTCGTCGAGTCGGCGCGCATGCTGACTCCGGCCGGCTGGTGGGAGGCGCGGCGGTTGCCCGGCGGCGGCGCGGGACCGGACCCCAACCGCCTCGTCTGCGGCAGCGAGGGCATTCTGGGCATCATCAGCGAGGCCTGGATGCGCATTCAGGCGCGGCCGCGCTTCCGCGCCACGGCGGGTGTTACGTTTGCGAGCTGGGAAGCCAGCTACGAGGCGGCGCGACGCATCGTGCAGACCAAGCTCTGGCCGGCGAACCTGCGCGTGCTTGACCCGAAGCTGGCGCAGGACGCGGCCGGGATGGACGGGCAGCACGCGCTCTTGATCATCGGCTTCGAGTCGGCCGAGGTGCCGCAGGACTGGCCGATTCGCCAGGCTGTGGCGATCGCGCGCGATGCCGGCGGCCAAATCGAGGACGACGTGCTGATCTCCGGCTCAGGCCAGCCGACCGGCCGTGGCGGCGCGGTGGGCGCCTGGCGCGACGCGTTCATTCCGGGCAGCGGCGCCGAGATCATGCCGGCGGGCATCGGGCTGGTCAGCGGCACGTTTGAGACCGCGATCACCTGGGACCGCTGGCCCGCCTTCGACGCAGCCGTGCGCGAGGCGGCACAGCGGGCGCTGAACGAGATCTGCGGCGGCGGCGCGCTCAACTGCCGCTTCACGCACGTCTACACCGACGGCCCGGCGCCCTACTACACGTTTGCCGGCCTCTACCGCCCCGGCCTGACGCACAGGGACTGGCTGGCGCTGAAGGCGGCCGCCTCGGACGCGATCATCAAGGCGGGCGGCACGATCACGCACCACCACGCCGTGGGCCGCCAGCACCGCCCCTGGTACGACCAGGAGCGCCCCGACCCGTTCGCCATTGCATTGCGCGCGGCGAAGAAGGCGCTAGACCCGAACGGCGTGCTCAACCCGGGCGTGCTGATCGATCCGTGACCGTCGGCCCTCACCCCCGACCCCTCTCCCAATCCTGGGAGAGGGGCGACCGTGCGGAGTACGACTCGGGCGGCGTCGGGTTAACCGTGTGCTGGTCGGAACGCCCAATGCCCGATCGTCTCCTTCTCCCAGGATTGGGAGAAGGAGACAGGAGAGGTTTGAGGGCCGAAAGCCTACGCGCCCGTCTGGACCGGGGCACTGAGCATCGAGCGGCCCTGCCGCGCCGAGTTCACGACGAACCACAGCACGCCGAGCACGACCCACACGCCGACGATCAGCAGCGCCTTTTGCCCGTCATCCGCGGTGCTGCCGCCGGAGGAGAAGGCGATGTAGAAGACGGCGAGCATCATGAAGATGTTCAGGAACGCTCCGGCAAACGGTACGACCTTGTGCCGCAGGAAGTCGCGGTCGCCATGACTCCAGAATGCCACCAGTGTCACCAGGCAGGTGAAGCCGTAGAGGATGAACGTGCCCACGTTTGAGGCGAGCGTGATCTGCACGAGGTTGTCCGCGCTGCGCACACCGTACGCGCCGAACAGAGCCGACACCACCACCATCGACACCACACCCCAGTGCGGCGTGGCGTACCTGCCGTGCAGGAAGCCGAGCAGGCCTGGCATCTCCTTGTCGCGGCCCATCACATAGGTGATGCGCACGCCGGTGTTCATGGCGGAGAGAATGCTCCCCACCAGCGCCAGCACGACCGTGACTGCCACGATCGTCGCGAGGGCAACACCGAGATTGCTGAACCAGTGGTCGCCCATGTACTTCACAAAGTCGCCCAGCGGCGAGCCGGACTGTGCCGCGGCCGCATAACCGGCGACCACGGCGCCCTTCGCCGCCCCCGCCGAGGTATCCGGCGCCGAAATCTGCTTGCCGATAAAGTAGTTCGCGGCGAAGTACTCGAACAGGTAGGCGAAAACGCCCTGGATCGTCAGTGAGAGCAGGATCGCCTGGCGGATGTGGCGCTTCGGGTTCTTCGCCTCGGCGCCCAGTGCGGTCACGGACTCGAAGCCGACTAAGAGCAAGATCGCGATCGTGCCCTGATAAACGACATTGGTGAAATGGTGCGGCGTGAGCACGTCGATCACGCTGCTATGCTCGTATTGAATGCTGCCATGCGCGGCGCGGAAAACGATCGCCAGCACCGATACAGCGAGCAGTGTGACGAGCTGGATCACGTTGATCGCCAGCGCCGTCATCGTCGAGCCGTTGATGCCGCGGAAGGCGATGAAGCCGATCAGTGCGGCGGAAACCACTGCGATCAACATCTGGATGTTGATATCAACAGCCGTCGAACTGTAGAGGCCCACGACGTAGACGATCAGCGTGGCGATGAAGGCGACGAGAATGCCGGGGTAAACCCAGTAGTAGAGGTGCGAGATCCAGCCAGCCGTCATCTTGGCCGCGCGTGCCCACCGCTGATGGTGCGCCTTCTCCTTGTCCAGGAAGGCAGCCTCGGCGAAGTAGTATGACGAGCCGGCGCCGGCCCGCGGGTAAAGGTTCGCCAGTTCGGAGTAGCAGAGCGCGGTGAGAAACGCGATCGCGATCGAGGCGATCAGCGCAAACCACATATCGGAGGCCGTGCTGCTCGATCCGTTCGCCAGCGTCGCCTGCGCCTGGAACGTGGTCCAGAGGAAGGCGCCGGGCGCGATCAGCGCCATCGCGTTCACGGTCAGGCCGGTCAGACCGAGGGTTGGTCGCGGTCCCTCTTCGGACGCCGCCGGGGGATTTGCCGCCATATGCTCCTCCTTCTACTCGCTACTCGGGCTAATCGTGAACAGGGAACAGACGGCCTAATGCCGCCCGCCCGCGGTGCGCAGCCGCCGCCGCCTCGCCACGCCGCTGCCGGTTCGCGCCGGTGGCGCGAAGCTGATCGGCGCGGCCGCTGTACGTTGCGGCGTCGGGCGGGTGCCGAGCCGCGCGGCCAGCCAGAACGCGGCCAGACTGCCGGCAATACCCAGTGCCGTGGCGATGCCGCCAAGCGCGCCGTAGCCGCTGGAGACGCGCCAGAGTACGACCGCGTAGATGCTGAGCGCGGCGGCGGGCAAATGCTTCCACGCCGTGCGTGGGGGGCCAGAGAGGTAATAAAACGCGAGCAGCGGCATCGCCGCCGCCCAGAGCAGCGGGTAGACGGCGGTTTTAATGTGAAGCAGGGCAAATGACCAGGAGATGCCCAGCGCCATCGTCGCACCGATCAGCGCTGCGCTGCGCAGTTTCACCAATGTTGTCTGTTGAATCCGCATCGTTTCTCCGTTGCTGCGATGCAACACACCGCGAAAATGAAGCGCAGCCTACGCCGCAGCTTCACGGACGCACCGATCGCTGCTCATCATCACTGGCTACAGTGACCCCATCTTCACGGTCAGCAGTTTCACCAGTGTGTCCCCAATGTGAAATCTATGTTTCTGCACGGTGGAAGCACCCGTGCTGATTCGCTTCCACCATAACGATCTTCTGGCTGAGCCTTACCGCAACTCCGTGCATTTCCAGCGGATTTCGCGATCGTTGCTCGAGTGTTTCGGATTGCCGGTGTTCTGCCTGGTGCGCCGGTGGAGACCGGAGCGGTGGAGACGCGCTGGGGCACCTACCCCCGCTTTCGCTTCAGCGAAAGCTGTTGTTGGAAGTCTCCGACGGTTGCGCTGCGGTCATCGGAAGTCTCCGACGGTTGCGCTGCGCTCTGGCCCGACACGGGAAGGGTTGGTTCCAGGACACACTATCGGGTTGGAGGTCAGACCGCCGCATATCCCACAGGGGCACCACAACCCCGCCGCCGTCGCACTGAGTATGGAGCGCTCCAGAAGTCCCTTTCCCGCCTCGGGAAGGGACAGACGCCGCTTGCGGCGTCAGGGTTAGGTGCCCGCTACGCCGGCCAGGCTTGGATCGACCGGCGCGGGTATGCGAACAGCGCCACAGGGAGAATCTACTATCGTGGCGCGAGCCATACTGCGGCAAACCCGGTCAACCTACTGCGCGGAGGCGGCAGCGACCGTATGCGCGCTAAAGATCCACCGCGCCGGAACGATACTTGAGGCGAGATGTTGCGGTACTCTTGCAGCGCGGACCGCGGCGCGGTCGGCTTGCGCAAACGCCCGGTTACGATGTGGTTATGTGATAATGAGGCCCGACGCCCATGACGACAACGGCCAGCGAAGCAGATGCGACGGAGGAGTTCTTGGCCTCCGAGCCCCCGCAGCAAGAGCCCTTTGTGCCGGCGATGCACCAGGCCGTACGGCTCCTTGCACTGCACGAGCTGGCGCTGGACGCAGCGTTGGTGCACTCCACACCAGAACTCGGCGAACGCATCGTCGACGCGGCGCTGCGCATCAGCGAGGCTGAAAGCGCATCGGTCTATTTATGGGAACCGGTCGAAGGGCTGTTGCGCGCCGTGGCCCATGGCGGCGACGCCACGCCGCTCCCACCGGAAAGTGTGCAGCCCGGACAGGGCATTACCGGCACCGTCTGGCAGCTCGGCGCGCCGCTGATGGTGGATGTTTTCGATGGCGATGACGCCGTGGGTCGCACGGGCCTGCGCGCCACACTCGCCGCGCCACTCGAGGCCGGCACGCAAAAGCTCGGCGTCGTGATCGTGCGCCGCTACGCACCGGGCGCCGCTTTCTCCGCCGAAGATACCCGCATGCTCAGCCTGCTCGCCGCGCAGGCCGGGCATCTGCTCTCGCGCCGTGCGGCAGAGGAGCAGGTGCGCGCCAGCGAAGCGCGCTTCCGCGCCCTGGTGGACTACAGTTCCGACATCATCCTCGTGCTCGACCCGATCGGCACGATCACCTTCTTGAGCCCCGCCGCCGAGCGCAGCATCGGCCGGCCCGCGGAGCGCCTGCTCGGCAGCAGCGTCTTCGAGACGATCCACCGCGAGGACGCGGAGCGCCTGCACAGCGCCCTGGACGAGGTTTCGGCAACCGTCGGGCACCAGCGTACGGTCGAGTATCGCCAGCAGACCGGCGACGGCGCCTGGGTGTATATCGAGGCGATCCTGCGCAACTCGCTGGACGACGCCAACGTGGACGGCATCATCGTCACCGCGCGCGATATCACCACCCGCAAGCAGGTTGAGGAACTGTTGCAGCACCAGGTGCTGCATGACGCGCTCACCGGCCTGCCGAATCGCACGCTGCTGCAGGATCGCTTGCAGCACGCCATCCGCCTGGCCTACCGGCAGCGCTCGCCGCTGGCCCTGCTCTTCCTTGATCTCGACCAGTTCAAGGAAGTCAACGACCGCTTCGGCCATCACGCCGGCGACCAGCTCTTGCAGCAGGCCGCGCCGCGCCTGCAAAGCGCCCTGCGCGACTCGGATACGCTGGCGCGGCTGGGCGGCGACGAATTCGCCGTCGTGCTGCCGGGGGCGCGCAGCGCTGATGCCGAAGTTGTAGCGCAAAAAATCGTGCGCGCCTTCGAGCAGCCGTTCGTGATCGACGGCCGCCACATCACGATGCACGTGAGCACGGGCATCGCGCTGTTCCCCGACCACGGCGCCGATGCGGAGACGCTGGTGCGTCACGCCGATCTGGCGATGTACGCCGCCAAGCGCAGCGGCAGCGACACCGCTCGCTACGGCGAGCCCGAAGAACTGGAAGACCCGAACCGGCTGGCGCTGCTTTCCGAGTTGCGCCGCGCTCTGGCCCAGCGCTGGCTGCTGCTGCACTATCAGCCCGTCGTGGAGATGCCCTCCGGCCGCATCATCCGGGCGGAGGCGCTGGCGCGCTGGCAGCACCCGGAGCGCGGCCTGCTGATGCCCGACCAGTTCATTCCCCTCGCCGAGCAGGCGGGGCTGATCGCGCCACTGACCCGCTGGGTGTTGGCTACGGCGCTGCGCCAGTGCCGCGCCTGGCGGCTGGAGGGGCTGGAACTGGGCGTCACCGTCAACCTGTCGCCCCGGCTCGGCTACAACTCGCTGCTCTCCGACACGCTCACGACGCTGCTCTCGCACCTGGAAGTCGATCCGGGCTGGCTGACGTTCGGCATCACCGACGGTGGTGTAGCGGAAGACCTGCGCCGCGCCGTGGCGATGCTGGAGCAGCTCGATGCGGCGGGCGTGCGCCTCTCCGTCGAGGGCTTCGGCTCCAGCCAGTTCACGCAGCCGCACCTGGCGCAGCTCGGCGTGGACGAGATCAAGATCGACCGGGCTCTCGTCGGACGCATGGTCTTCGACCACTCCGCGCTCGCCGTCGTGCGTTCCGTGATCGAGCTGGTGCACGGCGCCGGGCTGGTCGTGGTGGCCGAAGGCGTGGAGAATCAGGAGACCTGGGACGCGCTGCTGGCACTGGGCTGCGACGCGGCGCAGGGCTTCTTCGTCGGCCGGCCGATGCCCGCCGGCATGCTGGCGGCGCGCGTCCACGAGCAGTTGCGGGCGCGGCCCTCATAGCCCTCTTCGCCGGCTCTCCCATCCGCGCGAGAAGCCGGAAGCGGCACGGCGGGCCGGCTTAGCGTCGGTCCTTCAGCAGTTGCAGCCCAGTCGCCAGCGCCCCGAACGCGACGACGAAGCCGATCAAAATCACCCAGCGGCTGATCGCCGCGCCGTCGATGGCGGCGGTCTGCGGGAACTGCTCCGGGATAATCGCCAGCTTCACCACGCCCAGCACGCGCCCCAGCGCCTCATATGTCCAGCGCGTCGTCACCAGCGCGGCCAGCGGCTGCGCCGGGCCAAGATCCTTCACCGGCTGCAGGAGGCCGCTGAAGAGGATCTGCGGCAGCATGATCAGCGGCGCGGCGAACACGGCGCGGTCGGGATTCGAAACCCCGGCCGAAACCGCGAGGGCGAGCGCGACCGACGCCGCCCCGCCCAGGGCCAGCGACAACCAGGCGCCGGTCAGCCCGCTTGCCCCGCCCGGAAAATGAATGCGCAGCGCCGTGATGCCGATCAGCAGCGTCGACTGTACGACGATCAGCGCGAACAATACCGCGAACTTCGAAGCGACGTACGGAAAGACGCGCAGATTGACTACGCGCTCGCGCCGGTAGATGGCGTCCTCCTTCGAGATCTCGCGGATCGCGTTGAGCGTGCCGAGCCAGACGATCATCGCGGCCAAAATCAGTGCGAGCTGTGTGGCTTTGCCGGCGTTCGTATTGCCGTTACCGCTTGCCAGATCGCAGTCGCCGCTGAGGCCGAGCGCGGCGATGCGTGTCGGGCTGCAGTCCGGCCCGGTCACGGCGAGCAGCGTCGCATGTGAATCGACACCGCTGATCGCGCCGGTCCTCGGATCAGGCGTCACGGGCCGCAGGACGCCATTGTCCTTGGCGAACACGAGCACGCCGCTCGGACGTGTGAAGACCGCGGGCTTGAACAGCAACCAGAGGAAGAGCGCGAAGATCGGCGCCTGCAGGAGCAGGATCAGCAGGTTCTTGCGATCGTTCAGCACGATATTGGCGTAGCGCCGCGTCAGGATCTGGAGCTGGCGCCAGGCCACGGGCTGCGGCCGGTGCTTGCCCGGACCGGCCGTTTCGCGGCGCGGCTGCTGCGGCGCCAGGGCGGCGGCGGCGCCCTGCGGATGCTCCAGCCGCGCCTGGATCTCGTACTGATAGAAGGGCGACGCCTGGAACGACTGTTCCCACTCCTCCGGCGATCGCGTGTTCTCGATCAGGTCGTAGATATCCTCGAACTCGGCCACTCCGAAGTAATCGAGCGCGGCCCGCGGCGGACCGAAGTAGGCGATGCGGCCGCCACGCGCCAGAAAGAGCGCCTTGTCGCAGAGCGAGACGTTGCGCGTGGCGTGGGTGATCAAGAGCACCGTGCGGCCCTGGTCGGCGAGCTGGCGCAGCAGCGCCATCATGCGCGTTTCCGTGCCCGGATCCAGGCCCGAGGTCGGCTCGTCCAGGAAGAAGAGCGGCGGGCTGGTCAGCAGCTCCACGCCGATGCTGACGCGTTTGCGCTGGCCGCCGCTCAGGCTGGCCACGATCGTCTGGCGCTGGCGCTGCAAGCCCAGCTCCTCGATCACCTCGTCCAGACGGGCGGCGCGCTCGGCGGGCGTCACGTCTTCCGGCATGCGCAGCTGCGCGGCGTAGTCCAGCGCTCGCTCGACGCTCAACTCCTTGTGGATGATGTCGTCCTGCGGCACATAGCCGATCTGTGCGCGCAACGAGTCGAAATGGTCGTAGAGCGAGAAGCCGTTCAGCAAGACCTGCCCGCTGGTCGCGGGCCGCAGGCCGCTGAGCGCGCCCAGCAGTGTCGACTTGCCCGCGCCCGAGACGCCGACCACGGCCACGAACTCGTGCGGCTGGACGACGAGCGTGATGTCCTGCAGGATCGCCGTGCCCTTGCCGACGAGCTTGCGCAGGTTGAGCGCCTCCAGCAGGATGCCCGTCGTCTCGTCGAAGTGCTCGATCTCACCCTGGCGCACCGTCAGGCGGTACGGCCCGATGCGAATCACGTCGCCTTCGCGCAACTGGCGCTCGGCGATCGCCTCGCCGTTGACGTAGGTGCGGTTGGTGCTCTTGAGGTCGCTGATCACCCAGGGCGCATCGGCGGCGGCGCGGACGACGACGGCGTGCTCGCGCGACACCTGCGGCGACGGCAGCACGAGGTCGTTGCTGGCAACGCGGCCGACGGTAATCCGCGCCGCGCCGGGCTCGTGCGGTACCACGCGCGGCCGTGTATCGCTGCCGGGCGGAAGCGGTCCCGGTGCGAGCGGCGGCGCGCTGCCCCCGCGAGCCGGCTCGATCGCGGCAGTAGTGCCGAGCATGCTGGCAGAAGCGGGCGCCGGCTGCGGCTCGGCGCCGCTCTCTCGACGAAGTGCCTGGGTCACCGCGTCCGGATCGGTCGTGCCGCCCGGCGCCGCGACGAGCGTCTGCGGATCATCGGCGCGCAGGGCGAAGGTGATGGTCACAGCGCCGGAGAGCTGGAACGTTTCACCGTCGTTGAGCAGCGCTTCTTCGACCGGCTGGCCGTTGATCGAGGTGCCGTTGCGGCTGTGCAGATCGACGACCTCCCAGCGCTCGCCCCGCCGGCGCACCACCGCGTGATGCACCGAGACGGTCGGCAGATCGATGGGAATGTCGTTAGTGTTGCCGCGGCCGATCGTCACCTCATCGCGCTGCATGCGCACGCTGAAGCGACGGTTGGGCGTGTGGACGTAGAGCACGGGCCGGAAGTCGGTGTTCGTCGCGGTTGCCGGGCGTGCGGCCATGGCCGGCGCCTTCAGCGTGAGCTGAAACGAGCCGATGCCGATACGATCGCTGGGGCCGACCTCGGCCGTTTCGCTGCGCAGCACGCGTCCGTTCAGCGTCGTGCCGTTGGCGCCGCCCAAGTCTTCGACGAAGATCGACGCGGCCCGGCGCACGATGCGGGCGTGATGGCGCGAGACGCTCGCATCGGCCAGCACCAAATCGTTGTCGGTGGAGCGGCCGACGGTGATGTCGTCCTTGTCGGACGCCTCCTGGCGGGCGTCTCCGTCGCGTTCGATCAGCAGTTCGAGCATGGTCCGTCCATGATAGTCGTCACGATTCTGAAGGTCATCTGGCAACGTCGGCGGCGCAGGGCACCTAACCCCGCCGCGCCTGAAGGCACGTCTCCCTTCCCGACACGGGAAGGGTTGGTCCGAGGATGGGTGAGAGCCCGCCGCGCGTCCCACAAGGACACCCCGGCTCCGCCGCCGTCCGCCGTCGGCGGGAACGCTCCAAAAGTCCCTTCCAGTTTCGGGAAGGGACAGACCTGGCTTCAGCCAGGGCAGGGTTAGGTGCCCCGCCCAGCGGCCAGCGTTCGCCCCATTGCCGCGATCGACGGTCAGCCCTCATCGCCGGTCCTTCAGCCGCTGGAGGCCGACGGCCAGCGCACCGAACGCGGCGACGAAACAGAGCAGGATCAGCAGGCGCGTGATCGCCGTGCCGTCGGCGGCGTCCCGAAACTGAAACTTGCTGCGCAGCGTGGTGGCCGTCGAGACGACATTCGAGATCCGTGCGAGCGCCTCGAACGTCCAGCGGCTGGCGATCAGCGCCGCCAGCGGCTTCGCGACGCCGAGCTGACTCACCGGCACGAAGATCCCGGCGAAGAAGACCTGCGGCAGCATGATCAGCGGCGCCGCAAACACCGCGCGGTCGGGGTTCGAAACGGCCGCCGAGACAGCCAGCGCCAGCGCCACGGCGGCGGAGCCGCCGAGCACCAGGCAGAGCCACATGCCGACATCAGCGCCGCCGCCGGGCATATCGACCTTGATGGCGACAACGCTGAAGAGCAAGGTCGCCTGCACGACCACCAGCGCCAGCAACACGGCGAACTTGGACGCGATGTAGGGAAAGACGCGCAGGTTGACCAACCGCTCGCGCCGGTAGATCGCGTCTTCCTTCGAAATCTCGCGCACGGCGTTCAACGTGCCCAGCCAAACCGCGGTAGCCGCAAGGATGAATGCGAGCTGAATCGCCTTATTCGCCTTCCAGTTGCCGTCGCCGCTATCGACGGCGCATGTACTCGACGGCGTGGGATTGCGAGGATCGCAGTTGCCGGTGAACGCCGCGGGCTGCGCGCCGAGCCGACCGACGGTGTAGCCCGGAGGCCGCTGAAAGAGGTTGGCCTGCGGAAACAGCGCCCAGAGCAGGACGGCGATAATCGGCGCCTGCAGCAGCAGGATGGCCAGATTCTTGCGGTCGCGCAACACGATCTCGCCGTAGCGCCGCGTGAGGATCGAGAACTGGCGCCAGGCCTCGTTGCGCGTGCCGTGCTGGCCCGGCCCGGCCGTGACCGGCCGCGACTGCACCGGCGTGGCGGCGGCGGCGCCCGGCGTGTTGACGATGCGGCTGCCGATCTCCGACTGGTACAGCGGCGAGGCGTGGAAGCGCTGCTCCCACTCCTCGGGCGAGCGCGTGTTCTCGATCAGGTCGTAGATCTCGTCGAAGCGGCCGACGCCGAAGTATTGCAGCGCCATGTCCGGTGCGCCGAAGAAGGCGAGCCGCCCGCCGCGTGCCAGGAAGACCACGCGGTCGCACTGCGCGATGTTCACCGTGGCGTGCGTAATCAGCAGGATCGTGCGGCCCTGGTCGGCGAGCTGGCGCAAGAGCGCCATCATGCGCGTCTCGGTCGCCGGATCGAGGCCGGACGTTGGCTCGTCCAGGAAGAAGAGCGGCGGCTTGGTCAGCAGCTCCACGCCGATGCTGACGCGCTTGCGCTGGCCGCCGCTCAGGCTCGCTACGACCGTGCTCTTCTGCGCCTCCAGCCCCAGCTCGCCGATCACCTCGGACACCCGCGCGTTGCGTTCAGCCGGGCTGGTGTCCGCCGGCATGCGCAGCTCTGCGGCGTAGTTCAGCGCCCGCTGCACGCTCAGCTCCTTGTGGATGATATCGTCCTGCGGCACGTAGCCGATCTGCTGACGCAGCGCGTCGAAGTGCTCGTACAGCGAGAAGCCGTTCAGCAGCACCTGGCCCTTTGTCGCCGGGCGCAGGCCGCTGAGCGCGCCCAGCAGTGTCGACTTGCCCGCGCCCGACACGCCGACGATGCCGACGAACTCATGCGGCTGCACCACCAGCGTGATCGGTTGCAGGATCGTCTTGCCTTTGCCGACCTGTTTGGTCAGGCCGAAGGCTTCCAGCAACATGCCGGCGGTCTCGTCGAAGTGCTCGATCTCGCCGTGCCGCACCGTCAGCCGAAAGGGGCCGATGCGTACGACGTCGCCTTCGGCGAGTTGCCGCTGTGCGACGGCGTCGCCGTTGACATACGTGCGGTTCATGCTGCCCAGGTCCGTAATCGACCAGGGCGCGCCCTCCGCCGGCCGCTCAAGCACCGCATGCTGCCGTGAGATCTGCGGCGAATCAAGCACCAGCTGATTCTGCGGCGAGCGGCCGATCGTCAGGTGGACGGCGCCGGGACCATGCGGGACCAGCCCCTGCGTGCGCGGCCGCCCGCCCGACGAGACAGCCAGCGCCGCCGGTTTCAGGCGGAAGGTCAGCGCCACGTCGGTGCCGAGCGCGACGCGGTCGCCGTCGTGCAGCGGGGCCGACTCGATCTGCCGGCCGTTGACGAAGGTGCCGTTGCGGCTGCGCAGGTCGATCACCGTCCAGCCGTCGTCCTGGCGGCAAACCATCGCGTGGCTGGCGGAGAGCGTGGGGGCCGCAAGGGAGATGTCGTTGCCAGGGCCGCGTCCCAGCGTCGCCTCGTCGCGCTGCATGATGAAGCTGAAGCTGCGCCCGTCGGCCTCGATCAGCAACTCCGGCCGGGCAGCCGCGAGATTCGCGGGCGTCGTCGCGCCCGGCGCTCCGGCGGCAGCAGTTTGACGCAGATTGACGGCCGCGGGCGGCGGGGAAGGCGCGAAGCCGCCGGCGGCTGCCACTGTGCCGCCCAGCGGCTGACCGAGCTCGTACGCCGCGATGCGGTAGGCGCCGACGACGAACTCCTCGCCAGGCCGAATCTGTGCGGCTTCGGATCGCAGCAGGCGGCCGTTGAGCTGTGTGCCATTGGTCCCGCCGAGGTCTTCGAGATAGAGCGCGCCGTTGCGTTGCACCACGCGGGCGTGCTGCCGCGAAACGCTCTCGTCCGGCAGCACGATGTCGTTGCCGGGTGCACGGCCCAGGGACGCCTCCTCACGGGAGACCGTCTGTTCGCGCGATGCCGAACCACCCTCGATGCGAAAGCGCAGCATGATCGCCGCTTCTCATCCAACCACTGAATGCGTGCCTGTGACGGCACCGGCTCATCGTCTGATCGTGGGAAACTGGCGGTTCACCGCCGGTCTTTGGTGCGTTGCAGCGCCGCGGCGAGCACGCCGAACGCCACGACGAAACCCAGCAGGATCAGCCAGCGGCTGACAGCGCTGCCGTCGAGTCCGTCCCGGTACAGGAATACGGGCGGCAGCGCGGTCGCATTGATGATCCCGGCGGCGCGCCCAGCCGCCTCGAAGGTCCAGCGTGCGGTTGTGAGCGCCGCCAACGGCTGGGCCGGACCGAGCTTCGACACGGGCACGAGCAGCCCGGCGAAGAAGATCTGCGGCAGCATGATCAGTGGCGCGGCGAACACGGCACGGTCGGGGTTGGAGACGGCGGCGGAGACGGCGAGCGCGACCGCGACCGAGGCAGCCCCGCCCAGCACCAGGGCGAGCCAGACGCCGGGCACGCCGCCCGCCGGTACCGGGACACGGATCAGCGCGACGCCGAAGAGCAGCGTCGCCTGGATGGCGACGAGAACCAATAACACGGCGAACTTCGAGGCGATATAAGGGAAGACGCGCAGGTTCACCAGCCGCTCGCGGCGGTAGATGGCGTCTTCCTTCGAGATCTCGCGGATCGCGTTCAGCGTGCCCAGCCAAACGGCGGTCGCGGCGAGGATGAAGGCCATGCGCGCGGCTTCGGAGGCGTTGCCGTTGCCGTTGCCCTGGTCCTGATGGCAGCCTGGTTCGTTAAAGGGATTGCCCCGATCGGAGCAACCCGTTCCTGTGAAGACGATGAAGGTAGGGACGTTGCTTTGACCCGATTGCCCGCCCGCGCCCTGGCGAAGACCGGGATTCCGTTTGAATTGCAACTCGGCTTGCTTCACCCCGACGGGATCGAGCGCGATCGGCCCCTGCGCGCCGTCTATGACGATTACTGGATTGGGCGGCGCCTTGAACAGATTCCCATTGGTGAACAGCGCCCAGAGCAACACGGCGATGATCGGCGCCTGCAAGAGCAGAATCGCCAGGTTCTTGCGGTCGCGCAGCACGATCTCCGCGTAGCGCCGCGTCAGGATCTTGAACTGGCGCAGCGACTCCGACGGCTGGCGCGCCTGGCCCGGTACGTAGACTGCCCACACTTTCGGCGCCGGCGCAACGAGCGCCGCCCCCGGCAGGTGTTCGATACGCTCGGCAATCTCGCTCTGGTAAAGCGGCGAGGCGGCGAACGACACCTCCCACTCCTCCGGCGTGCGCTGGTTCTCGATCAGGTCGTAGATGTCTTCGAACTCGCGCACGCCGAAGTAGTCGAGGGCAACTTTCGGTGCGCCGTAGAAGGCGACACGGCCGCCGCGCGCCAGAAACAGTACACGATCGCACATCGAGACGTTGCGCGTGGCGTGCGTGATCAGGAGCACCGTGCGGCCCTGGTCGGCGAGCTGGCGCAGCAGCGCCATCATGCGCGTTTCCGTGCCCGGATCGAGGCCCGAGGTCGGCTCGTCCAGGAAGAAGAGCGGCGGGCTGGTCAGCAACTCCACGCCGATGCTGACGCGCTTGCGCTGGCCGCCGCTCAGGCTCGCCACCACCGTCTGGCGCTGCTGTTCGAGGCCCAGCTCGGCCAGTACCTCGCTCACACGCGCGGTCTTCGCGGCCGGCGGCAACTCGGCAGGCAGGCGCAACTCGGCCGCGTACTCCAGCGCTCGTTCGACCGGCAGCTCGCGGTGGATGATATCGTCCTGCGGCACGTAGCCGATCTTCGCGCGCAGCGCCTCGAAGTGCTCGTAGAGCGACATGCCGTTCAGCAGCACCTGGCCGGAGGTCGCCGGCCGGAAGCCGCTGAGCGCGCCGAGCAGCGTCGATTTGCCTGCACCCGAGACGCCGACCACGGCCACGAACTCCTGCGGCCGCACGACCAGCGAGACGTTGTTGAGGATCACCTTGCCGTTGTCGACTTCGCGCCGCAGGTTGAGCGCTTCGAGCAGGATGGAGGCCGGCTCCGGCTCGGCCGGGATCGGCGGTGGCGCCGGCGCGATCTGAGCAACCTCGACGATCCGCGGCGGTCGCGGCGCCTGCCGGTTCCCCCCGCCGAGCGGCCCCGCACCGCCCAGCGGTCCGACCCCACGCCGCGGCCCAGGCGCCGCGTCCGGCCGGGCCACGACGGCTGGACGCGCGTTCGGACTGCCGAGAGGGGGCACGGGCCGGAAGAACGACGCGCCCGCATCCGCTTCTCCCGGCGCCGGCGGCGCGGCCGCGATCTGCGCCACCGGCTCGCGCAGCTCTTCGGGCCGCACGGCCGCGGTTTCGACGAGCTGCGTCGCCTGCGGCTGCTGGCTGACCGGCACCTCGGTGCTCAGATGCGAGCTTTCCACGAAGCGAAAGATGACAGTTACGGAGTCTGCGAGCTGAAAGCGGGTTCCGTCTTTGAGCAACTCCTCCTCGATGCGCCGGCCGTCCATCTGCGTGCCGTTGCGGCTGTTGAGGTCGACGATCTCGAAACGGTCGCCCAGGCGGCGCACGACGGCATGGTGCGAGGAAACCGTACCCACGCGGACGGTGAGGTCGTTCGACTCGGCGCGGCCGATCGAGACCTGGTCATGCTCGATCGGATAGGTGAAACGGCCGTCCGGCGTCTCCACGATCAGCATCGGCCGCGGCTGCGCGGGTGCTGGTGCAGCCGTGGCGCCCTGCTGTCCAACGAGCCCGACGTGCAATAAGGCATGGAGCTGGAAGGGGCCGATGCCGACGAGGTCGCCCGGCTTCACCTCGGCCCAGGCGTTCATCAGCAGGTTGCCGTTGACGCGCGTGCCGTAGGTTCCCCACAGGTCTTCGACGTAGATGGCGTCGCCGTGGCGCCAGAGGCGGGCGTGGCGCAGCGAAACGCCCGCATCCGCCAGCACGACATCGTTGTCCGGCGCGCGCCCCAGCGTCACCTCATCCCGGTCAAGCATCTCCTCCCGAGACTGGCCGGCACCCGCGATTTGCAGCCGGATCATGCAGCGCTCCGTGGCCAGAGCTGGCCGGCGTGTCAATCTTCTTGCACCGGCCAGCGCCAGTCTACCACGCGCTCCGGCTGAATGCGGATGACGGGCAGCTCTTCCAGCGCCATCTCACGATATTGCGGATAGCGTGCGCGCAAGGCCACGATCGCCGCGAGCTGCTCGCCGCCCGGCAGCACAATCTGCGCCGTTCCGCGTATCTGCAGCCAGCGCAGCCGGCGCCAGTCCTCGTCGTAGTCGTCAACCGTGAGACAGACGGCGGGATTTGCTGCGAGGTCACGGACGCGGCGCAGGCGCTCGACCGGCACGCGTTTCGGCTTGCGATCGAGCGGCGTGTAGATAGCGCCGCCGTAGAGCGCGAAGCAGACGGGCACGACGTGCGGTTTGCTCGCGCCGTCGGCCGTGGCGAAGTGCGCTACGCGATGCGCCAGCAGGAAGGCGGTCTGTTCAGGGGAAAGCATCGTTCGCTCCGGCTCAGACGACTCAGGACACGCGGGGCACCTAACCCTGACCTGGCTGAAGCCAGGTCTGTCCCTTCCCGACACAGGAAGGGTGGGTTCGAGGACAGACAAAGATTGGGAGACAATCCGTCTGCGCTTCCCACAAGGACACCGCCGCCCCGCCGTCGCACAGAGTATGGAGCGCTCCAGAAGTCCCTTCCCGCCTCGGGAAGGGACAGACTTCCCGCCAGGGAAGTCAGGGTTAGGTGCCCCGGCGGTGCTGCGGCGCAGTCGCGCACCGACGCCGCTCTCGGCTACAGTGGGCAGCATGGACACCGCCGCCGCTCCGCGCTCGCTGCGCTTGCTGCCTGGCCGGCCGTACGCATTCGACCACGCGCTCACCTACTTTACCCGCCGCGCCGGCGAGTTGGTCGATCGCGCCGAAGACGGCGTGTACCGGCGGTTGCTCGTGCTCACGCACGGGCCGGCGCTCGCAGAAGTCCGGCCCTGCGCGGATGGCAGTCTCACGCTTCTTCTGCGCGGAGCCGATGGCGGCGCCGCGCCGACCGAGACCGAGATCGAGGCGGCGGCCCGGACGTTGACCCGCACGCTCGGTCTGGACGACGATCTGGCAGGTTTCCGCGCCGCTGTCGCCGGCGATGCGCCGCTGGCCGGGCTGGTGCGGCGCTTCCCCGGCTTGCGCCTGATCAGCACGCCGTCGCCCTTCGAAGCGTTCGCCTGGGCGGTGCTGGGCCAGCAGATCAGTCTGCACGTTGCCTTTCGCCTGAAGGCCGCGCTGGTGCGGCGCTGCGGCACGACCGCGCTGATCAACGGTGAAGCTTACTGGGCCTTTCCGACGGCGGAGCGGCTCGCCGCGGAAAACCCGGACGAGCTGGCCGCGCTCGGGCTCGGCCGGCGCAAGGCGGCGACGATCGTGCATGTCGCGGGGCTCGTCGCCGGCGGCTCGCTCAAGCTCGACACACTCGGCTGCCTGCCGCTGGCCGAAGCCGAGCAGGAACTCGTCGCGCTGCACGGCGTGGGACCGTGGACGGCGCGTTACACGCTGCTGCGCGGCCTGCGCGTGGCCGACGCCTGCCCGGTGAGCGACGGCGGCCTGATGGTGGCCTGCGGTTCGCTCTACGGCCTCGGCCGCAAGGCGAGCGTCGCCGAGGTCGCGGCGTTTTCGGAGCGCTGGCGGCCGTACCGGGGCTACGCTGCCTTCTATCTCTGGTTCATGCTCGCGCGGATGGGGAGGAGCGATGGCTAGCCTTGCACCGCGATCGGACTTCGAGCTGCCCGACGGCCTGATTCATCTGGCGCCCGGCGGGGAGGCGCCGTCGCTGCGCTCACACCGCGCGGTGCTGGAACGCTACCTGGCCTGCAAAGGCACAGGACCGGCCGGCCAAACGGTGCGTAAGCAGACGGTTCAATCGGTGCGCGAACTGGCTGCCGCGTTGTTCGGTCTGTCCGGCGCCGAGGCGATCGCCTTTGTGCCCTCGGTCTCGGACGGCATGAACGCGCTTTCGCATGCGCTGCCGGTACAACCCGGCGACAACGTGGTGCTCGAAGACCGCGAGTTCGGCGCTGTGCTGTATCCCTGGCTGCATCTGGAGCGGCAGGGCGTCGAGGTGAGGCTGGTGCGCCAGCGCGACTGGGAGCCGGCGGAAAGCGCCTTTCGCGCCGCGATCGACGGCCGCACCCGCGCCGTAGCGGCAAGCCAGGTGAGCTTCCTCACCGGCCTGCATCACAACCTCGAAGCGCTGTCCGAGCTGGCACACGCGCGGGGCGCCTGGTTCGTGCTCGATGCCACGCACGCCGCCGGCGCGGTGCCCGTGCCGGGAGCACTTTGCGACTTCGTGCTCACCGCCTGCTACAAGTGGCTGCTCGGCTGGCACGGCGTGGCGCTGCTCGGCTGGAACCGCGAGCGTGTTCCCGACGTTGAGCCCGCGATCCTGGGCTGGAAGACGACCGCAGCCGTGCCGGATCGCGAGAATCCGAAGGGCTACATCCGCAGCGAGGACGCGACACGCTTCGAGATCGGCAATCCCAGCTACGCCGGCATCTTCGTGCTGGAGAACGCGCTGCGCTATCTGCGCGAGCTGGGCATCGAGCGCATCGCCGAGCATGACCGTGCGCTCAGCGGCGTGCTGAACCGCGCCCTGCGCGAGCTGGGGCTGGACGTGGCGACACCGCTTGACGCCGCGCACCGAGCGGGTAACACCTGCTTCTGGCACGCGGAGCCTGAAGCGCTGGCGGCGAAGCTGGCCGAAGACGGCATCTGGGTGAACGGCAGCGACGGGCGCATCCGCATCGGCACGCACCTCTGGTGCAGCGAAACGGACGTGGAAGCGGCGGTGGCGGCGGTGGAACGGGCGCTCGCCTGACGCCGGCCCAGGCTGTGACCCGCCCTGGTGAAGGTCACGGCTGGCGCCGCGACGGGCGGTTCAATCTCGGTGCGTCACGCTGACGGCGGCCAGGCTCTTCCGCTCCAGAAAATGCGAGAGGAGCGCCACCCCTGCGCTCCTCTCGCGTGGCTGCGGTGATGCTTCGGTGCGCGGAGGACCGAACCCCGACCTCCGTGCCACACCCCCGACGCCGATGTCCGCGGCGGGCGACCGGGCTACTGCGCCCGCCGGTCCACTCGCAGCGTAGGTTACCCCGGGCAGGGGAACAGTCCGGCCGGCGGCGCATCGCCTGTCAGGAAAAACCTGACAGGCAGGGGCGTGGCCCTCATAGCGCCCTGTTCCACGCCTCACCAAAATCATCCTTGACTCCGGTGGACACTGCGGTCGACCAATGACCGCCTGCAGTGGGCCAGACCGGTTCAATCCGTCTCACGACCCATCCGCGCCCGACACCGCCTCTCTTGCCCACGACCGCGGCGTTGGCTATGCTCGGCCTCTGTGTGGCCATGCACCGGGCCGTCCGTACCGTCCACATTGAGCAGGATGCGTGACCGGCCGCCCCGCACAGCCGCGCTCGCGCATGTACAGGGCAGCCAGCGCCTCCCGCCAGCCGTTGGACGGTGTGGCGGTCCACAGGTCCCGACCTGCTCCAACCCTGATGCAGAATCCGGGCTAGCGTGTCGCGGCCGCGGGCACGAGTTCCCGTTCCCGGGGAAGTGTGCTGTGCCCGGTCAACTCGTCGCCTGCCGGAATCAGGCGGCTGCGCGTGCGGCGCAGGTAGAGCAGCGACGCCGCGATGCCGGCGATGCAGATGCCGCCCATCGTGGCGACCGTCGGCTGCACGCCGGTGCGCTGCGCCATGCTGCCGATGATGAAACTGCCGATCGGCGTGCTGCCGGCGAAGAGCAGCGTCTGAATGCTCATCACGCGACCGCGCAACGGTGCGGGCGTGATCAGTTGCAGGCGGGCGCTGTTCGTGGCCGTGAAGATGCTGCTGCTCACGCCCAGCAGCACGAACAGCGGCGCGAGAGCCAGCCAACTGCTCGACAGGCCGATGGCGAAGAGGATCACGCTGAAGCAGGCCGCGCCGATCAGCAGCACGCGCCGCGTCGCCCGGCCGAGCCAGGCCACGGCCAGCGCCGCGACGACCGAGCCGGCCGCCATGCACGAGGTCAGCAGACCGTAGCCTACGGCGCTGGTATGTAGTACGAACTGTGCGATCAGCGGCGTAAACACCTGGAAGTTGTAGCCGAAGGTGCCGATCACGGCCATCGTGATCACGGCGAGACAGATATCGGGCGTCGTGACGGCGTAATGCAGCCCTTCACCCACCTGCTTGATCATCGCCGCGCGCTTCGGCCGTTCGACCTTATAAAAGCGGTCTGGCTCCATCATCAGCAGGCCCGCCAGCACGGCGATGAAGCTGACCGCGTTGAGGTAGAAGCACAGTGCCGTACCCAGCGTCGCCACGGTGAGTCCACCGAGGGCAGGGCCAACCAGCCGTGTCATCTGCAATTGCGACGAGTTGAGCGCGACCGCGTTGGGCACGTCCTTCGGCCCAACCATCTCCATCACGAAGGCCTGGCGGGCCGGCATGTCGAGCGCATTCGCCGTGCCCTGGACCGCGGCGAGCAGATAGATGACCGGCAGGTTGACGAGATGCGCCGAAGTCAGCACGGCGAGCACGACGGCCTGGACGGCCATGGTCGTCTGCGTGCCGATCAGCAAACGCTGCCGCTGCAACCGGTCGGCGACCACGCCGCCGAACAGCGAGAGCAGCAAGACCGGCAGGAACTGAAATGTAGACACCGCGCCGAGCGCCAGCGCCGAGTGCGTGCGGCTGAGCACGAACCAGGCGAGCGCCGTGGACTGCATCCAGGTGCCGACCTGGGAGATGAGCTGGCCGAAAAAGTAGAGGCGGTAGTTGCGAATGCGCAGTGAAGCCCAGGTGGCGCCGAGCGGCGGGCGTTCCCCGCCCACGCTCATGGCTGCGCCTCCGGCGGCTCGGCGTCGGACACGAGCGGCAGCGCTGAGCGGGCCGCGGTGGAAGCGTTCGCCAGCCGTTCGAGTGCGACGGTGACCTCGGCGATCGCGCCGCCAAGCTGTTGCATGACCTCGTCGAGGAAGGCGACGGCCGGGCCGCGCAGCTCACCTACCAGCGCCTCGCCCTGCGTCGTTAGCTGCAAGGGAATCTGGCGCCGGTCGCCCGGGGCCGAGGTGCGCTCGATCAGCCCGCGGTCGGCCAGCTTGCCGACAAGGCCGCTGGTGGTGGAGACGGTGACGCCGATCGCGCGGGCCAGCTCGCCTGTCGTGATGCCGGGAGTACGCCGCACCTGATAGAGCACCCGCAGTTGCGGCAGGGTGACGTGCCACTGCTCCCACTGCCGCAGACGTACCACGTCGAGGTCGCGCACGGCCTGCCAGTAGGCCTGCCTGAACCGCGCTTCGACGTTGGACTGCCCGCTGCTCATGCGACAATTGTACGGCAACACAGGACAGTTTGTCAACGCGGATCAGTCCGTTGCTGCGGATCGATTTGGCGTGGCGCCGCAGTTAGTCTTCGCCGGGCGCAAGCACGCGGCCGCTGGGCATATGGATGCGCACCGGCTCCAAATAGACGGGAGCTACGGTCGTCGTCTCTGGCAGCAGGTGCGAAACCGCCATTTTCAGCGGTTCGGTCGCCATATCCAGCCACATCGGGTACAGGTCGTCGTGGTGCGCGGCGAGCAGCACTTTTGGCCGGTACAGCTCGACCAGCGGCAGGGTGCGCTCGTCGAGCTGGCGGCGCACCAGCGGCCGGCCGATGAAGCCGACGATCGCCGCGTCGACGCCGCCGATCTTGTCGAAGCAGGCTCGCTCCTCGGCGCTGATCGGGCCAGCGCTGTCACGGTAGACCAAACGGAAGTCACCGAACTCGAAGATCATGCACATGGTCGCTTCTTCGAGCACGGCCTTATCCATGCTGCCGCGCGAGCGCACCGCGTCGTAGTGCGCCTGCTCGTCCGGGGTCAGCGGACCCAGGTCGTCCTCCCACTGCTCGCGCACCTTGAGCAGCGCCTGTACGTTCGGCCGCGGATCGGGCAGGTCTTCGTCGGCCATCAGGTGGAAGCCATGCAGAATGCGCACGCGGTATTCGCCGAACTCGATCACGTCACCGTCGCCGAGGCCGCGATAGCCCTGCGTCTGCTTCGGGTTCAACCCCTCGCGCACGACGACCTCAGAGGCGATCGGGTGGCCGAACACGGTCGCGCCGGTGCGCTGCGCCACGGCGGCGGCATCGGAGATGTGATCGTAGTGCGGATGGCCGATGAAGATCTCGCTGGCGCGCTGCACGTCTTGCGGGCCGAAGCCGATCGGCCGCATGCGCGGACCGCGATCGTAGTGGCAGTCGAGCAGGAAGACGCGGCCGCCGGCGTTGACCTCGAAGTTGGCGGTGCCGAGCCAGCGCAGCGTGAGCAGGTCCGGCCGCGCTTCGATGGTGCCGCCGAGCATGGCGGGCAGGCTGAAGGCGTCGCGGTTGCCGCCGAGGTCGCCGCGTGAATGGTGCGTCATGCCGGTCTCCTCTAACTGGCCCTCATAACCCCCTTCCCCTTCTCTCCCATACACAAGGGAGGGGAGATCCGCTGCGTTCTACGAGCGTATGGGAGAGAAGGGGCGATCCTGTTTGTAGCGCGCCGATCGGCGTCGGGTTACCGGCGACTCCGGGCGCGTGCCACGCGCCCAATGGGGCGTTGCTGACATGCCATCGCCCCGCGATTCCTCCCAGCGATCGCCCCTTCTCTCCCATACAGGCCGCAATCGTCCCGTGGTCTCAAAGCCCCTGTGTATGGGAGAGAAGAGGGTCGGGGTTATGAGGGCCGCTCCGTCGCGTGCGCCGCCTCCCCGCTGGCCAGCGCCGCCAGGATCGCCTGCACGAGGCCGCGCGCCGACTCGGCGCTCAGCTCCACGGCGACGCGCTCACCGGGGGCGCCGGCCGCGGGCACGAAATCGATGTTGAGCGCGTGGTCGAGCTGCGCGTGGTAGGGATGGTCGAAGTACACGTTGGCTTGATCGACGCGCATCCAACCGTTCGCACCCTTGGCACTGCCGACGAGCAGCGCCTTCTCGGTGATGTAGGTGCACATCGCGCCCTCCTAGCGCGCCGCCGCGGCGACCGGCGCCGGCGCACCGAGATAGCGCTCGTAGAAGGCGAAGACCTTGCGCCAGGCGTCCGTCGCCTGCTCCGAGCGGTAGCCCGCCCGGTCGACGGCGAAGAAGCCGTGGCCGGCGCCGTCGTAGCGATGGAACTCGTAGTTCTTGCCGAGGCGCTTCAGCACCGCTTCCGTGCGGTTGACCTGATCCGGGTTCGGATTGGCGTCGTCGTTGCCGAAGATGCCCAGCAGCGGCGCGGTCATGTTCTCGGTCAGGTCGATCGGCGCGACGGGACGCAGCGCGTTCAGCGCGTTCGGGTCGTCCACCACGACGTTGCCGCCCCAGCAATCGACCGCCGCGTCGACGCCGGGCAGCCGGCAGGCGGCGAGATAGGTGTGGCGTCCGCCCGAGCAGAAGCCGATCATGCCAACCTTGCCGTTGGCGTACGGCTGGGCGCGCAGAAACGCCATCGCGCCGGCGACGTCGCCCATCACCTGGTCGTCGGGCACACCACCGGCGGCGCGGACTTTCGCGGCCACGTCGTCCGGGCTGCCGGACCCGGCGCGATGGTAGAGGTTCGGATCGATCGCCGCGTAACCGTGGTAGGCGAGCTTACGCGTGGCCTCTTTGCACCACTCGTCCCAGCCGGGCGCGTGATGAATCAGCACCACGCTGGGAAACGGCCCGGCGCCGAGCGGCCGGGCGTAGTAGGCGTCGATGGTCTCGCCGTTGTGTCCCTGGATCGTCACGGTTTCGGCGATCATGCCCTCGTACGACATTGCCTTCTCTCCAGTTCTTCATTCTGAGATGCTCGCCGGCGGCCGGCACTCTGCGACCGCCCGGCTCACCAGCGCCCCTCGTGTACATACTCTCCCAGCGGCAGCTTTTGCCGGTGCTCGCGCGGGGGCGCGTCGTCGGCCGGATAGCCAAAGGCCAGCACCCAGGTGCAGCGATAGCCTTCCGGCAGACCGAGCACGCGGGCCGCGTCCTCGTGCCGGTGCATCGTCACCGGGCAGGAGCCTACCCCTTCCGCCCAGGCGGCGAGCATCATGTTCTGCGCCGCGCGGCCCCCATCAAACGACATCGCACGGTCGGGATCCCATTGCCCGCTCGGCGGCACCGTCACGATCGCGATGGCGACGGCCGCGCTCGGCAGTTGCGCGGTGTAGTTGCCGCAGGCAGCGACCGCTTCGCGTCGGTCGCGGTCGCGCAGCACGATGAAGCGGCACGGCTCCGCGTGCTTGGCGCTGCCGGCCATGCGCCCGGCCTGCAGGATGCGATGCAACGTGTCCTCAGGAAGCGCCCGTCCCGCGTAGGCGCGCGTGTCGCGCTTGCTGCGGATCGTGTCAAAGACGGCGGTTCGCTCGCCTGTCGCCATTAAGCACCTCCTGTTTCGACTCGTGTCTGCGCCCGTGGCCGGCTCAGCGCTGCACGAGCTGGGTGAGCACGCCGTTTGCCGAACCGGGGTGCATGAACACCTGGCCGCTCACCGGCTTGTCCGGACCCGGATCGCCGAGCAGGCGCACGCCTTTGGCACGGAGGTCGCTCAGCGTCGCCGGCAGATCGTCCACGGCCAGCGCCAGCAGGTAGACGCCGTCGCCGCTCGCCGCCACGCGCCGGCCGACGGGGCCTTGCTCGTTGGTGGGTGAGACCAGCTCGACATAAGACGGACCGAAGCGGAAGTAGGCGTTTTTGAAGCCGGCGCCGGGCGGCTCACCCCGGTCCGTGGCCGCGATGCCGAAGACCGTCTCATACTGCTTGATCGCGGCCTCAAGGTCTTTCACCGCGATCACCACATGATCTACGCCCTTGAACATTGGTCTCTCCTTGCGTCGTGCATTTCGACGACGTTGTGCCCAGCTCTATGCCGCGCGCTTTTGCGGCCGACTGCGGGTCACGGCTGGCGCCGCGAAGGGCGCAGTTGGTTGGAAATGGCTGCTCCACAGCCATGTGAGTGCGCCCCTGCCGGACCAGGGCGCCGGTTCCTACCATTGCAGCGCATCCGCCATCTGGCGTTTGTGCCATTTCGGGTCGCCGAGAAAGTGGAACAACGTGCGCGACATCTGTGTATGCGCGACGAGGCCGTACTCGCGCGCCGAACCGACACCGGCGTGGACTTCGTGCGCCGCGTTGCACGCCTCGAAATACGCCTCGCTGGCCACCGCCTTCGCCATGTGCACGTCCGCCGCAGCGGGACGGCCCGTGTCCAGCTTCCAGAGCGCGTGGTAGGTTGTCCAGCGGGCGGAGTCAAGGTGATTCACAAGGCGGATGATGTGGTCCTGGACGCGCTGGAAGCGGCCAATCGGCACGCCGAACTGGATGCGCGTCTGACTGTAGGCCACGGACATGTCGAAAACTGCCTGCGATCCGCCGACCGCATAGGCGCAGAGCACGGGCAGCGCCTTCTCCATCGCCCGTTCCAGCGCCTCCCAGCCGCCATTCTCTTCGCCTCCGAGCAGCGCCGACGCGGGCACGCGTACGTCGCGGAACGTCACCTCGCACTGCCAGCCGAGAAACCCCGGCAGCACCCGCGTTGAGACGCCGGCAGCGCTCGCATCCACGAGCAGCAGGCTGATGTTGCGTTCCCCAGAACCGCTGCGCACCACCACGATGATGTGCGTGGCCGCGACGGCATCGGCGACGAAGAGCTTGGTCCCGTTCAGCACATAGACGCCATCGCGGTGCTCAGCCACAAGCTGCACCCCGCGCGGACCCCAAGAGCTATTCGGCTCAGTGATCGCCACGGTCAGCACCTGCCGGCCTTCCGCGACGGCAGGCAGAATCGCCTGCCTCTGCGCCTCGCTGCCGGCTTCGAGAACGGTGAGGGCGCCGAGCACGGCGGAACTGAAGAACGGACCGGGCAGCGGACCGCGCCCCAGCTCTTCGTAGAGCACGGCCGCGTCGGTGAACGAGCCGCCGGCGCCGCCATATTCGGCGGGGATCAGCAAGCCAAGCCAGCCGAGCGCGGCCGCTCGCTCCCAGACATCCGGCCCAAAGCCCGTCTCGGAGCCTTGCAGCATCGTGATGGTGTCTTTCGGCGCCTCGCGCTCCATGAAGCTGTGCGCGACCTGCTTGAGCATCTGCTGGCTTTCGCTGAGTGAAAGGTCCATTGCTGGCTCCTGATCTGTTGCCGGCTGGTCGGCCCTCACCCTCCCCCGACCCCTCCCTCTCCCAATCCTGGAGAGAGGGAGGGGGGCTTGGGATCGGACTCGGTGGAGACGGACGCGGAGTGCGGAGGCCACTCGCGGGCGCACGCCATGCGCCCCTACAGGTCTGCGAGGCGGCCACGCCTTCAGTCTCAATCCTCCGCATAGAGATCTCCCCTTCCCCTATTATTGGGGGAAGGGGAGATCT
>Ga0102924_1001150_pt1 | contig 31035 bp, 27 predicted proteins | sample PaiPotPPM11metaG_FD_80116 | JGI IMG/M metagenome (GOLD analysis project Ga0102924, IMG submission 80116) | Iron sulfur acid spring bacterial and archeal communities from Banff, Canada, to study Microbial Dark Matter (Phase II) - Paint Pots PPM... ... | reverse complement strand
GCTTCTAGGCGCGTTATTTGAACGTAGACGACCGGTGCCGTCCGCGGGCATCGCGGGGCCCTGGCCGATACTAGAATTGGAGCGCTTGCCAGCCCTAGGCAAAAAATCAATCGTAGGAGCGTAAAACCCAACTTTCCGGCCCGAACTTGCGTTCTAGTATATGGAGCATGAGATTGCCGTCCTTCTTGGACGGTGCAAAGAACCGAGGTAAATATCCCTATGAACACCCCGAACGGCCCGCTCAAGAAAGCCGGCGGTATGACCGTCCGCGAAGCCGGGCAAAAAGGCGGCGAAACCGTCAAGAAAAAGTACGGCCCGGAATTCTATGAGCAAATCGGCCGCAAAGGCGGCCAGGCTACGAAGAACGCCCACGGCCACGCCTTCTACGAGCAAATCGGCAAGAAGGGCGGCAAGAAGGGCGGCGAAGCAACGCGCGACCGTTATGGCCCCAGCTTCTACGAGCAAATCGGTCAGAAGGGCGGCCAGAAAGTCAAGCAACTCATCGAAGAGGGTAAACGTGCCGCTGCTGCCGCCGAAGAGCAAAAAAAAGCGAGCTAAGCTCGCACGCGCTGCAATAGCGGCGCTCGCGGCCGTATGCGCCGCAGTTTCAATGAGCGCGAGTCCTCAAACGGCTCGCGCTATTGTCGTTCCTAAATCGGTTTCAACGGCCGGCCCGCTGCCCGAACCATCCGGTACGAAAACGGACCTGCCGCCGAGTTCGAGCCTCTTTTTCGTTCTCGATGGCGAGATTAGCTCGCGCGGGCAAGCCGGCACGCTGGTGCAAGCCCACCTGCGCGACCCGATCGTGATCGGCGGCATGACGGCTGCTCCTGTTGGCACACTCATGCAGGTTCGGATCGTGCGCACGCAAGGCGCACAAATGGCGAACGTGGACGGTTCGGTCGATATTTATTTCGAACCACTCACGCTAACGAACGGCCGTCAATTGCCGCTGGTCACGCCGGTCGGGCACATCGATCCGCACCTCAGCGCCGGGCAAGCCTCCACGCGCGGCATCACCGACACCGTCGGCGACATCATCATCCCCTACCATCTGCTTTACCACATGTTGCGCAAGGGCATGGAGGTCGATCTCCGGCCAGGTACCGTGCTGCGCGCACGGACGGCTGCCGAATTGCGCATCGCCGCGGGCTCCATAGTCGTCATCACGCCGCCGGCCATCGCCGGCGCAGCCGACGCGCCGCGTCCGGCATTCAAGCCGGCCTCGGTCGCGACGCCTCCGGGATTCGTCCCGCCCACGCCGAAGCCGTCGCCAAGCGTTCTACCGACCGCTCAACCCACGTAAAAACAGACGGAGTGTAGACCTATGAAACGTGCGCTCTTCGCACTGGCGCTATCATTTTTCTTATCGTCGGTCGTCCTGGCTCAGACGCCCGCCCCGCTTCCCGACACGCCGCTCCCGAGCGAGCTCGCGTTCGTTCAGTCGGCCACAAAAGATCTCAACGCTCGCTTCCCCAACCCGGTAGCCGCTGCTAAAGCCGGCTATTTCCGTTACAACAATGAGGACAAGACCGGCGCGATCAGCTACGCGAATTTACATTGGAACAGCGTCGATCCGCGCCACCCGAGCCAGCTCTGGTATGACGTAAAAGGACGCTTACTGGGCGCGGACTTTTCGCGTACGCTCGCGATGCCGGCAGTTACGCCGAACTTATGGGGCCTCAATGCGCAGCGCTGGTTTAAGTTCCGGTCCGCTCACGTGCACTGGATTCTGAAGAATCCCGACGGGACGATGAGCTACGGCCTGGCCACGCACGGCAAGGACTTCGTCGCTGCCGGCGGCAGCCTCAACAATCCGCAAGCTGTCACGCTCGTGAAGATGGGCAAAGTCAAAGACCCCTCGCAAGTCGTGAAGATTTTCACGTTCCCCGCACAGTGGGACACCGAAATCTGGCTGACACCCAATCCGAAGGGCGCGTTTGCAACCGCGAATCCGCTGGTTCATCCTTCGACGGAAAACGCCAAAGGAGAGATGTAAGCCGTTGGGACTATGGATTAACCGGATCGAAGACCGCGAGGCCTTCTGAACCGGCGGCATCCAGAAGAGCTTTATCGGAACAGCAAAAAACGGGCCGCTCACCCGATATTATCAAGCATGCTGCGAGCTGAAGAGCATCGTATGCGCGAAGAGCGTGATCATCGATAAGCCGCAGTGCTGTTTCGATAGCCGCCTCGGTCAGCGGTTGCCGGAGGAAGACGCTATCACGAACATGTTCGTCGAAAAGGTCCAGTAAGGCGGATGCCTTCTCATGTCCTAAATCTTCCATGCGCTCGCGTCGCCGCACTGCGGCTCGAAGCTCGACTGAAGCCACCGAAATGATAGCCATCTGCGACTGCCCGGCTTGGGAAGCGAGCCGGAGCATCTCATCGGTGCCCGGCTCGCGCACGTAGAGCTTAACCAGGGCGCTCGTGTCGAGAAAATAGAGCGCCAAAGCTTGAGCCTATCTTCGGTCCTGAAGGACCGTCCCAGAAAGCGATGCTCCCCGTATCGCAACGGGCGAAAAACGGTTTGTCGAGCGATTCGAAAACGCACTCGAATTGCGAAGGACTCGGCGCACCTCAGGGTGGGAACGATTCAGCCGGATCGCTGTCACCGGATACTCCGGTCTAGCGGGGTTATCAACGTGATGCGTTTTTACGAGGTTTTGGTCTATCGCCAACTTCATCAACTTTTGCCTCTCGCCATCGACCGCTAGGGGCATGGCCTGCCGCAGCGGCACATCACGAAACCACTTGAGCGCAACGAAGTCGCGTCTTGATTCAGCCTCATCTAACACGCTAATCAACCTATCGAGAACCAGGGAGCCGTTTCCGGAGTTTGCAGTCTCCTTTTTACGGGGGGCTTGCGCAGATGCGTCTTCGTCATCGGCAGCGATGTCCCGATCTCCCGCGCTAATCATGAGCTGAAATTCGCCATCAATCCAAGGCTCATCGCCCCAATACCCTGCAGACGCATCGCTGCGCGCCTTTCGTGGTTTTCCGCTGGGGCTCACCCGTTGCAGCGTGACTCGGATCGGCCAAGTCCGGCCTAGAATAGGCTCGAGGCCGCCGGTACGCACAAGAGATTGGAATTTGCGCTCAAGCGAGCGTTCAATATCGAATAATGTCTTCACGGTATCTCCTATACTTATTTTTAATTTATTTTATATCCACCCCGAGCTAGGATATTACCACCGGCGCCTAGACGCGTCAAGCACGTTGGCAGAGGTGTGTACGTTGGCAGAGGTGGCACGTTGGCAGAGGCTTATTCGTTACTCCAGTAGTCTTTGAGCGCTTTGCCGCGCGAAGGGTGGCGCAGCTTGCGTAGTGCTTTGGCTTCGATTTGACGGATGCGTTCGCGTGTCACGCCGAACTCTTGGCCGACTTCTTCGAGCGTGCGCTGGTGGCCGTCTTCTAAACCGAAGCGCAACACGAGCACTTTGCGCTCGCGGTCGGTCAGGTTTTGCAGCACGTCCTGCATCTTCTCTTTGAGCAGCATCACCGACGCAGCTTCGGCTGGCGCGACCGCTTCCTGATCTTCGATGAAGTCACCCAGGTGCGAATCTTCTTCTTCGCCGATCGGTGTTTCGAGCGAGATCGGCTCTTGGCTAATCTTGATGACCTCGCGCACTTTTTCGGGCGTTAAGCCCATTTCAGCGGCGATCTCTTCCACCGACGGATCGCGGCCGAGCTCTTGCAGAAGCTGGCGCGAAATTTTGATGAGCCGGTTGATCGTCTCGACCATGTGCACGGGAATGCGAATCGTGCGAGCCTGATCGGCCAGTGCGCGCGTAATGGCTTGGCGTATCCACCATGTGGCGTACGTCGAAAATTTGTAGCCTTTGCGATAGTCGAATTTTTCGACCGCGCGAATCAAACCCAGATTGCCTTCCTGAATCAAATCCAAAAAGAGCATGCCGCGGCCGACATACTTCTTCGCGATCGACACGACCAGGCGGAGGTTGGCCTCGGTCAACTGGCGCTTGGCTTCTTCGCCGGTGGTCACGATGCCGGAATTCACCGAGCCATTGCGTTCGAGCTCGCGTTCGCCCGCCTCGATTTTCATAGCGAGGTCTTTTTCATCTTGCATGGAGAGCAACGGGACGCGGCCGATCTCTTTGAGATACATGCGCACCGGGTCGTCCAGCGCAAGCCCCGCGGCAACCGCTTCCTCAGCGGCGGCCTCTTCTTCGGCCTCGGCTTTCTCGTCGTCGGTTTCTTCGAGAACTTCGATTCCGGCCGCATTGAGATCGGTCATCAATTCTTCGAAGATCTCTGCCTCGTTGAGTTCCTCGCGCGTCTCGGCGAGCCGTCCGACTTCGAGATTGATCTCATCGAGCGTAACCGAGCCGCGTTTTTTTCCGCGCTCCAGGATGCGCTTTTTGAGTTCCTCAACCGAAGCTGCCGGCGCTTCGATAACCGCCGTGCCGTTGGCCGACGGTGCTTTTTTGCGTGGCATTATTTCTTAATCACCTCCTTCATTTTAATAACTCGGCACTTCGCGCCGAGTTTGGCGCTCCACTTCGCTTTCGGCACGTTGCGCCGAAAACTCGTTGCGCGCCCCCGCCCAAACTATCGCGGGCGGGACCCCGGTTATTTTTTTAACTTTGTGACCAGCGAATCGTATTCGCCGCGCAACTCCGTGCTAATGTTTTGCCCGGCGGTCGCGAGTTCATCTATCTTTAGGGAAAGTTCGCGATAGCGTTCGCGCTCGTCGTCGAGCTGCAGCCGTTCGACCACCCGCTCCAAATGGGCTCGCCGCTCGTCTGAGTCTGTATATGGCGGGGTCGAGCTCCGGTCCCGCTGAGTCAACCCGGAAAGCAGCGCGAGGGTTTCATCGTCGTCGCCGAAGAGCGAAAACACGTCGGCGCTCCGGTCCAGCCGCTCGGCCTCGTTCGACAGGCGCTCGTAGACCCGCCGGTAGACCTCGTTCCGAAAGCGCGCTTGCGGGATGCGCTCGCGGTACTCGCGCAGCAGCGCGGGGTCCTCGATGATGATGGCGAGCACATCGCGTTCGAACGACGACGGATGCACGCTGCGCGCGAGGTGTCCGGTGCCTGAGATTTGGCGCGGCCCGAAATTGGCGCTGTTGGCGAGGAACCGGCTGTTGCGAAGCTCGTCCACGTTAATGTGCAGCCGCTGGGCGATCCATACGCGCCAGCGGTCCCACTCCGCGCCCGGAGTGAGGCGCCGGATCAGCGCTTCGGCCTCGCGGGCGATTGCGGCCGGCGACTGAAAACCCGTTTTCAAACGCGCAACTTCAGCTTCCAAACGGAATTCGATCGCGGGCTTGGCGTCCTTCAATAATTCCGCGAATGCTTCCGCGCCGTGCTCGCGGATGAACCCGTCGGGATCACTTCCCTGCGGCAGTTGCACAATGCGCACGCCGGAGCCGGCGTGTTCGATCACCTGCGCGGCGGTCTCGATCGCTTTGGCGGCGGCGGCGTTACCGGCTGTATCCGCATCGAAGCACAAGAAGATTCCGTCGGCGTGCTTGCGCAATTCTTTGGCTTGGTCTTGCGTGAACGACGTTCCGAGCGCGGCCACGGCATTTTCGAATCCCGCCTGGTGCAGCGCGATGCAGTCCAGATACCCCTCGACGACGATCAGCGTGCGCTCGCGCGCGGCCGCGCGGCGCGCGACGTTGAGCGCGTACAGATGACGGCCCTTTTCGTAGACCGGTGTGGTGGACGTGTTCAAGTACTTTGGCTCGACGTCGCCGAGCGCGCGGCCGCCGAAAGCGATCACCTCGCCGGTGATCGCGTAAGTTGGCACGATCAAGCGGTCGCGATAGAAATCGTAGAAGCCGCGCTCGCCGCGCTTGAGGAGGCCGGCCTTGGCGGCGAGCGCCGGATCGACGTTGTTGGCGTGCAGCTCGCGGGCCAGGCCTTCCCATTCGTCGGGGGCGTAGCCGAGATGGAATTTTTCGAGCGTCGCTTCGGTCAGCCCGCGCTTCTCGACATAGGCGCGCGCCTTGCTGCCGGCCGGACTGCGCAGCATGCGTTCGAAAAATGCGGCCGCGATACGGTTTGCCTCGTAGATCGCTTCGCGCTCGTTGCGCGCGCGCGCAGCTTGCGGACTCTGCGGCTCCAACTCAACCCCCGCGCGTTGCGCCAGCATGCGCAACGCTTCCGGAAACGGCAAGTTTTCATGCAGCTGCACAAACTTTATGACGTCGCCGCCTTGACCGCACCCAAAACATTTGAAAAATCCTTTGTCGGGGTGCACGTGAAACGACGGCGTCTTTTCGCTGTGAAAAGGACACAGACCGACCAAATCGTTTCCGCGTTTACGCAGCTGAACGTATGCGCCGATGAAGCTCGCGATGTCGATGCGAGCGGTAACCTCGCGGATTGCTCCGTCGTCGACCGGCATCCGCGCATCTTCGCCGCGCCACCGGAGTCTCCGCCGCTGCTGCAGAACCCGCAGAACATAAACACCTTATGAAGCGGATTTACGATCCGGTCCACCATTTCATCGAGCTGGAGCCCGCCGAGGCTCGTTTGCTGGACACGCCCGCGCTTCAGCGCCTGCGCCGCCTGCGGCAGCTTGGCTTGGCGTACCTTGCCTTCCCATCCGCGGAACATTCGCGCTTCAGCCACGCGCTCGGCGCGCTCGCCGTCGGCACGCGCGCGTTCGACGAGCTGCTGCGCCACGGCCGCAAATTCTTTACAAACGAAGCGGACGTCGCGTATCAGCGGCGCCTCGTGCGCGCCGCGCTGATTTTGCACGACGTCGGCCACGGTCCGTTCAGCCATGCGTGCGAAGCGGTGCTCGGCGTTCGTCACGAGGGCCGCACGCGCGCGATTTTGGCGCGCCCCGAAATCCAGGCGCATCTTGCCGACATCGACGTCGACTCGCAGCACGTCGCGGATCTTATTCTGGGACAAGCGCAGTCCCAATTTCCCGTGCTGGCGGAACTTGTGAGCGGACCCAATCTCGACGCCGACCGCATGGATTACTTGCAGCGCGACGCATACTTTACCGGCGTCGCCGGCGGCAAATACGACGCCGACCAGCTCTTGGGATCGCTGCGGATATTCGAAGTCGAAGGGCGCCAGGTGCTGGGCATCGACCGGCGCGGCGTGGTGGCGCTCGAATCGTTTCTGCTGGCGCGCTACATGATGTTCGCTTCGGTCTATTTTCACCACACGACCCGCATGTTCGAGCGGATCTTGCAGCAAGCGTTGGCGGAACTGTGGCCCGATCCGCGCTCGCTCGATCCGATCGACGAGTTCTTGCGCTGGGACGATTTTCGCGTGCTCAACGAACTGCGCGATCGCGATTCCATTCCGGCGCGCGCGCTGCGGGAACGCGTGCGTTTGTACGCTGTCGCCGCCGAGTTCAACGCCGAGCGCGACCTACGCGCCTTCGAACGCTGCGAGAAAGTTTTGCGCAAAGCGTATGGCGACGCAGTGTGGGCTGACGAACAATCGCAGCTGCTGCATCGCTTACCGCTGCAAGCCGACCCGAAGGCGCCGACGATTTGGGTGAGCACGAGTTCGGGCGCGGTCGTCGACGCGCGCGAGGCGTCCGATCTCATCGCGAAGCTTTCCGGCAAAGCCTATTGGCGTAAACTCTTCGTCGAGCGCGCTCGCGTGGACGTTGCCGAGGCACGCCGCATTTGCCGCGAAGTCACGCACGCGTGAAACAGCTCATCGTTTTTGATCTCGATGGCACTCTAGCGCCGAGCAAATCGCCGATCGATGATGAAATGGCCGCCCTTCTTACGACGCTCTTAGGCGTCGCGAAAGTCGCGATCATTTCCGGAGGCGGCTATCCCCAATTTCAAGCGCAAGTTGTCGCGCATCTGCCGCAGGATGACCGCCTAAAAAACCTATCGTTGCTACCGACCTGCGGCACGCGATTCTACCAATACAAAGGCGATTGGCAACTTCTCTATGCGGAAGACTTCAGCGACGCCGAAAAAGCGACGATTATCAGCGCGCTGCAAAAAGCGGTCGCCGCTTCCGGATTTCAAGTCCAGCAAACGTGGGGCGAAACGATCGAAGACCGGGGAAGCCAGATTACGTATTCCGCACTTGGCCAGCAAGCGCCATTGGACGCCAAGGAAAAGTGGGATCCGGATTTTGCAAAACGCAAGGCGATCAAAGCGTTGCTCGATACGATGCTGCCGAATTTTTCCGTGAACATGGGCGGTACGACGTCAATTGACGTCACCAAGCCGGGAATCGACAAAGCCTATGGAATTCGGAAGCTGCGCGACATCCTCGGGATAGCCATCCAGGATATGATCTACGTCGGGGACGCGCTGTTCCCGGGCGGCAATGACTATCCGGCGCGCGGAACCGGCGCGGTGTGCATTCAGGTCCGCGATCCGGACGAGACCAAACGCGTGATCGAAACCATCATCGCTTGCCTGACTAACTCGCCCGCTAAGTCTTGAAACGTCATCAGCCGGGGAATGCCCAAAGATCGTCGACAGACTCCATCGTCTCGGTCCCTAAGTACTCTTCAACGCTCTCTCGAAACTTGCGCTCGTCTTCAAGGTCGTCCGGGAGCTGCACTGGCGCTTCCCATTTCTCGCGCGACGGCCAGAGTGCGATTGAAAAGTACGTTCCATCGTCGCTTCGCCACAGGCGTGACCCATACGATCCGCAGTGAGTCAGGATTTTCCGCGTGCGGGTGCCCCAAACGAGCCGAAACTCGGAATCGCGCTCCGGTAGGACGCGCCAGTGGTATACTGCTGCGAACATAATTCTATAGACGATAGATAAGACACGATCGGTTGCGTTTTATCCGTTCGTCCTGCGGCAAGGGCCAATTTCATCGCCCGGCGAGGAAAACCCGAGAGCGCTAGCACAACTTCCCGGCATGAAGAATGCAGGGCGCGCGGCCATTGCCGCGCTGTTGGGATTCGTTTTTATCGCCGCGATCGCGGCGCCGCCTCCGAAAGTGCACCCGCGCCCCTACGGCCGCGGCAAAGCCTATTACCACAAGACGGAGATCGCGCCGTACCGCTTTCGCAACACGCTGATTAAGCTCTCGTTTGATTTCGCGAAAGGCATCGTCTACGGCGACGTTACCAATGTGATCTCGCCCAAAGCAAACGGCTTACGCGCCGTGCCCTTCAACAGTGTGGGATTGCAGTACTCGAGCGTAACGGTCAACGGCGCGACCACTCGCTACAACGTAGCCAACAACCATCTCTACGTAAACCTGGCGCGCCCGGCTAAAGCATCCGACACGCTTGCGATCGAAACGACATATAGCGTGACGCCGGCGCGCGGCGTCTATTTTATTCGGCCCGACAAATATTATCCGAACTATCAGCCCGAAATCTGGTCGCAAGGCGAAGCCGAAGATAACCGGCTGTGGTTCCCGACGTGGGACGAACCCAATCAAAAAACTCCGGTCGAACAAATCATCACGGTACAGAACGGCTGGCGCGTTACAGCCAACGGCCAGCTGAAATTATTCAAGTCGAATAATTCGGGCAGCACGTGGGACTGGGTCGAGCCCGCGCCTATCTCAACATACCTGATCGCATTCAGCGCGGGGCCGTACAAAGAACTTCACACGCTGACCGGCCAGACCCCGGTGGACAGCTTTACGTCGCAAGCCGATGCAAAGTGGAGCTCGCTCTGCTTCGGACGGACGAACCAAATGGTGGCATACTTTCAGCAAATCATCGGCGTTCCGTATCCCTGGGAGAAATACGACCAAACGGCGGTTGAGCGTTTTACTGCGGGCGGCATGGAGAATGCTTCCGCGACCACGCAGACTGAACTCGCCATCCATCCTCCGCAGTACGATCTCGAACGTTCCTGCGACGGCCTCGTTTCACACGAGCTCGCACACCAATGGTGGGGCGACGACGTGACGATGTCCGACTGGGCCAACGTTTGGATCAACGAAGGCTATGCAACCTACTTCCAAGAGCTGTGGTTTCAACACCATTTTGGCGAAGCCGAATTCCAGTACCAGCGCTACCACGCGCAGCAATCGTACTTCGGCGAAACCAAGCGCTACTGGCGCCCGATCGTCGAGTACACCTACGCCAACGCGTTCGATTCATTTGATTCGAGCGGCTATCCGCGGCCGGGACAAGTACTTCATATGCTGCGCTGGATGTACGGCGATCAGCGATTCTTCCGCGCGCTGCGCGATTATCTGCTGGCCTACCAGCACAAAAACGCCGACACGCATCAGTTTTTTGTAGCGATCGAAAAATCGCTGGGCGAAAACCTGGATTGGTTTGAGAGCGAATGGTTTCACCGCGCCGCCTACCCGCAGTTCTACGTCAAGGAACGTTACGATCCGAAAGCGCAGGCGCTGACGCTGGACGTCACGCAAAAGAATCACGACGGAAAGCCGTTTCGCATGCCGATCGACATCGGCGTCTGGATCGCAGGCTCCACGAGTTCGCGTCTGCCCTTTGGCGCATCGAACATTGCGCGGTTAAGCGCAAATGCCAACCATCAAGTAATTACGATTCCGGACGTACCGTCGAAACCGGTCATGGTTCTCTTTGACTATAACAACAATGTGCTGCGCGGCTTGACCGACGACAAGACCGTCGCCGATCTCGGGTACCAAGCGATTCACGCGCCGTATGTCGCCGACCGTCTCTGGGCGATCGATAATCTCGGGAAAGCGAAAGGCAAGAACAGGCCGGCGGCGGCCGGCTTCGTCCGCCAAGCCGTAACGGGCGATCCGTTTTACGGCGTGCGTGTCGATGCGCTCGACGCGGCCGGTTCGCTCGACGATGCCGAAACCGTTCGCCTGGCGCTGCATGACAAGGATCCGCGCGTCGTTATCGCCGCCGGCTCGGAAGTCGAAAATCTCGACCATCCTTCGAACGCGGCGCTCGAAAACGACCTAAAAACGCTGACTGCCTCGTCCAATCCGCTCATTGCGCAAGCCGCGCTGCGCGGCCTCGGCGCGACAAAGATGCGGGGAGCGTATGCCATCCTCGTCGCCGGCCTAAACCGGCATGCGTTCCGCGAGCCAATCGCCAGCGGCGCGCTGACGGGCCTGGCAAACCTCGGCGACTTGCGCGCTGTGCCGCTCATCATTGCGCGTACGGCCTACGGCATGAATGAAAGCGAACGCCTCGATGCGATCGCGGCGCTCGGTACGGTCGCCAAGAAAAAACCGGCGCTAGCTGAAGATACACTGATCGCGCTCGCCGAACACGATCCATACTTCCGGGCGCGATCCTCGGCGGTGCGCGCGCTCGGAAAGCTCAATCAGAAATCCGCGATTCCAGCTTTGCAGCGCGTCCAGGCCCGCGACAGCGAGCCCGGCGTGCAAGCCGCCGCCTGGGACGCAATTGCCGACTTAAGGGACAAACGACATTAGTTTAAGCGAAGCATGGTGCCGGCCGAGCGATCAACCAAGTAGAAAAGCGAGGCCGGCACCGTGCAAGCGTTAGCGCCCGCCGCGTTCCTCGTAGGCTAGGCCGGCGTCGATTTGTGCGCGTGCCTGCGTTAGCAGATCGACGGCGGTTTCGCGGTGTCCGCCGTAATCGCGCGGATCGCGTTGCAGCTGGTCGATGACTACCTCGAGACGTTGGCGATCGATGCGCAGATTGCGGTCGCCGCGTTCGTCCGGCCTGAGAATCGGAACCACGGCCCGTGCCTGCGCGCTTGCCGTCCATGTTGCGCCGGCGCCAAAGGTCGCGAGTGAAAGTATTGCGGCGCCGAGCGCGCCTTTCCAGTTTTTAATCATGCGAAGCTCCTTTTCTGTTGCGGAGACTTGAGTCTTCCGCAAAGAAAACGCTGCCCGAAATTATCGCAGTTCCTTCCTGAGAGCCTTGCAGCGAAGTCTAATCCAGACTTAAGCGGGCGAAAACGAGACCCGCGTTTCGCTTTTTTGCGCCAGCCACGCACACGCCACGCCAACCTCCGTGGCGAGATATTGGAGGGCGTCGATTTCGTCGGCGAGATAAGCTGTGCGATCGGCCTTGGGACCGCAGCAGATAAAGCCGACCAGTTCTCCCCGAGCGTTCATCGGCAGAACCAACGTGTGGTGTTCGCCGCCGGCGTCCAGTGTTTCGAACGGCTCTTTCCAACGGCGCAGGCGCAGCAGTAACGCGCTGTTCATGTCGAACTCGTCCGCCCACGGAACATCCCCGACCGCGCGCAACATGACGTATTCGTTCCGCTCGTGCAGATAAAAGGCGACTGCGGGAATATCGAGCCCTCGGTGCATCGTCGTACACGCGACTTGCGTGAGCGCATGCGAGTCCGTTGCGATGTCGGCCTCGCGCGCAACGCGGCGAATGTCGTTCAATCCGGCGATCCGCTTATGAAAAACGACCGCGGTGAGCCGGCCTTCAACGATCGCATGAATCCAGCGCACCGAAATACCCAGCGCCAGCACTATTATCAGCGCGACGACTTGAGGCGCGTGTTCGAAGAGTCGCCCGACGAGCCATTCGGCGAGGGCAAAGAGCGCCACGATAACCAGCAACACCACAGCATAAATCGTGGCGCGCGTTACGAAGATATTCAGATCGGTCAAACGGTGGCGCAAAATCGGATACGATATACCGAACGCGGCGAACAATGTGGCCACAAACGGTAACGGATCGACCGAATGGAAGCCGAAAGTTAAGGTCAGCAGATCGTACGCAATACCGTAGGTCGCGGTCAGCGCAGCAGCGACGAGCCACGAGCCTGCCAGCCATCGCGTTGCAGCTCGATAAGTAATCGGCGCGCGCACGAGAGCGTCGATGCAAGCCGCGATCACCAGCAGCTGCATCAAGCTCGCGGCCAGAATGCCGTTGTTTCCAACGGAAGCCCGGAAGTGCTGCGCGACGGTGAGCGGGATATAGACCGCCACCCAAGGAACCGTCAGCGCAAGCCAAACAAATACGCCGGCCGGAATTGCAGCGTACTGCAGCGCGCGTCGAACCGGTCCCGGGTTGGGCGGGAACGTGCCGAGCAAAAAGAGCATCGCAGCTAAGATAGTGCCGTCGATGAACCAGCCAACATACTGGGCGGTTTCCGCCGTCCCCGTAGACGGCGCAGCTAGCGTCATAGCGCCCGCAACGGCCCTCCACCCCAACAGCAACAACACGAACGTTGCGATCGAGCCAAGGTGCGAGTCGCGCGCACGAATTCCCACGAGAAGAGCGAGCGCGAAGGCCAGCATAGCCGCAATCGCATAGCCGGTTTTCCTCCATTGCTCGATCGCGGCGAGCACGCCGGTAAACGGCTCCCACGTGAGTCGCAACGGGTGCGCCCCACCGCGCTCGATGACCGAGACCGTCACCGAATCACCCACACGCCCGGTGTTCCAAGTGACCCTTTGCGAGTACGGGATTGAGAACACACTGCCGACGCGCAGTCCGGCACGGGCGGCCGGGCCGGCCGGATCGACGTTGCGCACGACGTAGGTTGTGTCGGCGGCGGTCGCACCGGCCACGAGTCTTAACGTGATCCCGCCATATCCCCACGTGACGGGAGCAAACAATAAGACTAAGGCCAGCGGCAGTCCAACGGCCGCGAAGACGACGCTAAATGCTTTCACGATGCCTCTATTTGAGCGAACCGAGCGCGGCTTGCGCTGCAGCGAGGCGCGCGATCGGCACGCGGTATGGCGAGCACGACACGTAATTTAATCCGAGCCCGTGACAGAACGCAACGCTCGACGGATCGCCGCCATGTTCGCCGCAGATCCCGATTTTCAAATCTTTGTGTTTCTCGCGGCCGCGGCGCACGGCGTCTTGCATCAGCGAGCCGACGCCTTGCCGATCCAATACTTGGAACGGATCGTCTTTCAGGATCTTTAATTCGAGATAGCGCGGTATGAACGTGGCCTCAGCGTCGTCGCGGCTGTATCCGTATGTCGTCTGCGTAAGGTCGTTGGTGCCGAACGAAAAGAACTCGGCGTGGTCGGCGAGTTCGTCAGCGACCGTGCAAGCACGCGGCAATTCGATCATCGTGCCGACGTGGTAGGCGACTGTTACGCCGCGTTCGCCGATGACTTCTTCGGCGACCTTGCGCGCCGCGTCGCCGGTGAACTTCATCTCCTCTTTCGTGCCGACGCCCGGAATCATCACTTCGGGGCGAACGTCCACGCCGCGCTTCTTTAGTTCGCAAGCCGCTTCGAAGATCGCGCGCACCTGCATCGCATAGATCTCCGGGTAGAGTATGCCGAGCCGGCAGACGCGCAACCCCAGCATCGGGTTCTGCTCGTGCATTTGCTGCACGCGTTTGAGGATGCGCATCTTCTCGCGGTATGCCGGCGACTCTTCGCCTTCGCGCAACCGCAACTCGGTCGTTTCGACCAGCAGCGTTTCTTGCGACGGCAAGAATTCGTGCAGCGGCGGATCGAGCAGCCGGATGGTAACCGGAAGTCCTTGCATCGCTTCCAGGATGCCGAGAAAGTCTTCGCGCTGAAACGGCAGCAGCTTGGTGAGCGCGTCGGCGCGTGCTTCGGGCGTATCGGAAAGGATCATTTCCTGGACGATCGGCAGCCGCTCTTGCTGCATGAACATGTGCTCGGTGCGGCACAGTCCGATGCCGGCCGCGCCCAACTGGCGCGCTTTTACGGCGTCTTGCGGCGTGTCGGCGTTGGCCCACACCTCGAGCGTGCGCACTTCATCGGCCCAGCCCAAAAATGTCGCGAGCCAATCGGGCAACGTCGACGGCGGATCGATCAGTTTGAGTGCGCCGGCGACCACGTCGCCGGTCGTGCCGTCGATCGTAATCCAGTCGCCCTCCGCGATCGGCTTGCCGCTGAGCGTCGCGCGCCGGGTGCGCATGTCGATTTGCAGGCCCTCACAACCGGCGACGCACGGTTTTCCCATGCCGCGTGCAACGACGGCGGCGTGCGACGTCGCGCCGCCTTTGGCCGTCAGCACACCGCGCGACGCGAACATGCCGTGCACGTCGTTCGGATTGGTCTCGACGCGCACCAGCACGACAGCCTTGCCTGCACTGCCCCAGCTCTCGGCGGTGTCGGCGTCAAGGGCGACTTGTCCGGCGGCCGCTCCCGGAGACGCGTTCAAACCTTTGCAGGCGACCTCGTATTTCTCTTTCGGATCGATGCGCGCGTGAAAAAGCTGATCTAACGAAGCGGCGCTGACGCGGCTGAGCGCCTCGCGCTTGTCGATCACGTTCTCAGCCACTAAATCGAGCGCAATTCTGACCGCGGCTTCGGCGGTGCGCTTGGCATTGCGGGTCTGCAGCATGTAGAGCTTGCCGCGCTCGATCGTGAATTCGAGATCTTGCATGTCGCGGTAATGCCGTTCGAGTTTACCGGCAATGTCGACAAACTGGTGATAGACTTCCGGCTGCGAGCGCTCGAGGTCGGCGATCTTCTCCGGCGTGCGAATGCCCGCGACCACGTCCTCACCCTGAGCGTTGCGCAAGTATTCGCCGTACAGCTCTTTCGCGCCCGTATTCGGATCGCGCGTAAAGGCGACGCCGGTTCCGGAATCGTCGCCCAGGTTACCGAATACCATCGCGACCACATTGACTGCCGTGCCCCAATCGTCGGGAATCTTGTTGAAGCGGCGGTAATCCGTCGCGCGTTTGGAATACCATGAGTTGAAGACGGCGTCGATCGCGAGTGTCAGTTGCTCTTGCACGTCCTGTGGAAAGTCGCGCTTTCCGTGTTCGCGCACCGTTTTTTTGAAATCGCCGACGAGTTCGCGCCAGTTTTTTGCGTCAATGTCGGGATCCATCGAAATCCCAAGTTTTTTCTTGCGTGCGGTTATTTGTTCTTCGAAGAGATCTTTTTCGATGCCCAGCACGACGCTCGAGAACATCATGACGAAACGGCGGTAGGCATCCCATGCAAAACGATCGCTGCCCGAAAGTTTCGCCAAACCTTCGACCGTCTTGTCGTTGAGGCCGAGATTGAGAATGGTGTCCATCATTCCCGGCATCGATGCACGCGCGCCGCTGCGCACCGACACCAGCAACGGATTAGCCGGATCGCCGAACCCCCTGCCGGTTCGGCGCTCGAGCTCGGCCATCGCGGCTTTGATCCCGTCCTCCAGCCCTGGCGGATCCTTGCGCCCCAGTTCGTAGTACTGCAGGCACGTTTGCGTTGTGATCGTGAAACCCGGCGGCACCGGCAGCCCGGCGCGCGTCATCTCGGCGAGACCGGCTCCTTTTCCACCAAGCAGCTCGCGCATCTCGCTGTTGCCTTCTTCAAAAAACCAAATCTGCTTTTCGCCGGCTGCGGTTGTCGCGGACATTCGAAGCTTATTTCCCTATGGCTATTCCAAAGATTGCAAAGGCGCTCGTGCCCACCGTTAATGTTACGGACGGCGCACTCGCAGCGCTAAATGGTGGACTGTAAACCGTGATGGTCGGGTTGCCCAAATTTCCGACGTACATGTTGCCAGACGCATCAAAAGCGATTGCTTCGGGAGTGTTTACACCAGTCGTTATCGAGAAGGCCGGAACGCTGAGGGCCGTGAGCGGCAAATTGTAAGCGTCTATACGACCGGTTGTCCCTGCGACCGAACAAACGTAAAGTACACTGCCGCTGCCGGCCATCTTCCGGTACGCAGTAGTGGGTATGGACGGCGTTACGACCGCGGGCGCCCCGGTGTACGGGGACGCAAAGACGTAAAGGTTGCCGGTCGAACCGGAGCCTGAGTTGCTGACGTAGAGGTTCCCCAGGTTATCGAGCGCCGTTCCGATCGCGCTAACCAGGCCGGCGCCTGTAGTCGTTGCCGACGGTACGCTTGCGTTGGTAAACGGATGCGTAAACATATTGACGTTGGCAGCAACACTGCCCACGAAAAAATCGCCTGCAAGGTTGAACTGGACTTGCCCGTTGTTGGAGGCGGAGTCGTTGTTAAACGTTGCGGCTGGAACGCTTGTAGCCGAAAGCGGAGCGGCGAAGTACCGCAAGTGTCCGGCGTTATCGCCGACGATTGCGTTACCGTTTGCATCCAGCCCGACCGCCACGACATTGTTGGACGCGAATGCAAAGACCGGCGTGGAAGCGGCGGTGATGGGAAGCGTATAAACCTGCACCGTTCCCGGCGTGTTATCGTTCCCGACGTAGAGATGTTGAACGGTCACAACGGGCGGAGGCATCGTTGTAGTCCCGCCCTTGCATCCGGCCAGCAGGGCGCTTAGTGCCAAAAAAGTCGTAAATTTGCGAAACATGTAAAGCCTCTTCACTCGGTACGAACCGAGTACCGGACGTTCGCCTATGTTCCAGGTCTGCCCCGCAAAGGCTATACCGTAAGGCGCTCCCTCAAGTATCGCTCGAGCGCTTCGATCGCAATTCGTTCTTGGCGCATCGAATCGCGTTCGCGCACGGTAACCGCTCGGTCAGTTAAGGTTTCATAATCTACGGTCAGACAGAGCGGGGTGCCGATCTCATCCTGTCGCCGGTAGAGCTGTCCGATATTGCCTTCGTCGTATTGCGTGCGGAATTTCGGCCGCAAATTTTCCTCGATCGACCGGGCGAGTTCGACCAACTCGGGTTTGTTGCGCGCGAGTGAAAATATGGCCGTTTGCACGGGGGCGATCCGCGGATGAAAGTGCAACACGACGCGCTCGGTTTGCTTGCCGGCCGGGTCGGTCGCCGTTTCGCGCTCGTAGGCATCGATCAGCATCACGAGCGCCGTACGATCCATTCCCGCCGAACTTTCGATCAGCAGCGGCGTATAATGCGTCTTGCTCGACTCTTCGTAAAATCGCAGGTCTTTACCCGAAACGCGCATGTGCGCGTCGAGGTCGTAGGTGCCGCGATGCGCGATCGATTCCAATTCGCCCCAGCCCCATGGGAAGAGGTACTCGACGTCGATGCCGGCCTTGGCATAATGCGGGCGCTCTTCAGCCGTCAGTTCGTAGAAGCGCAACCGTTCGGATTTAATGCCATATTTCGCATACCACTCCTTGCGTAGCTGCACCCACTCTTCGAACCGCTTGAGATCTTGGCCATCATCGGGCACGAAATATTCCAGTTCGGCTTGTTCGAATTCGCGCAGCCGGTACGTAAAATTCCCGGGCGTAATTTCGTTGCGAAACGCCTTGCCTATCTGCGCGATGCCGAAGGGCGGGCGCTTGCGCGCGCTCTGATAGACGTTCTTGAAGTTCACGAAGATGCCCTGAGCCGTCTCGGGACGCAAATACGTCATCGAAGCCGAATCTTCCATCGGCCCCACGAACGTCCGCAACATCAAGTTGAATGCCCGCTCTTCGGTAAAAGAATTTTTGCCGCCGCAATCGGGACATTGTTCGCGCGATTTCAGTTGATCGGCGCGAAACCGGTGTTTGCAAACTTTGCAATCGACCAGCCGGTCGTTGAACTGCTCGAGATGACCGGACGCTGCCCACGTGGTCGGATGCATGATAATCGACGAATCGAACGGCACGACATCGTCGCGCAGCTCGACCATGTCGCGCCACCATGCGTTTTTCACGTTGCGCTTGAGAATTGCGCCCAATGGTCCATAGTCATAGAAGCCGGTGAGGCCGCCATAAATTTCACTGGACTGAAAAATGAAGCCGCGGCGCTTGGCTAACGCCGCGATCTCTTCCATTGAAGCTTGGCCGGCGGAGGGTTCCCTCTCCATAGAGCCCCGAATTTAGATCAGCGGTCCGAACCGTCCTTTAAGCGTTCGCTGAAAATCAGCTGATTACCGAACGGATCGACGACGCAGACCTCGCGCGTAGCCCACTCCTGCGTTGCAATACCCGGATTCATGTAGCGGTATTTTTTCGCTGCGAGGCGTTGATGAAATTCTTCTACGCCCGTCATCTCAATAATAACGTGGACCCCGGGAGTTCCGTCGCCGTGGTGCTCGCTCAGAAACAGGGTCAACCCGTCGCGTGAGATGCCCATGAACAACGGCGCGCCGTCGTGAAAGCGATGCTCGAAGTCAACCGAGAACTCCAGGTAGTCGAGATAGAACTCGCGCGCTTTGGACACGTCGAAGATCCGCAGGATCGGGATCGTACGTTTAAGCGTTATGGGCACTTAGCACCGCCTTTGGTTGCGTCTCGGCGCGCAGTTGCCCGCAAGCCGCGGCGATATCGCGCCCCATGTTCTGCCGTACCGTGACCGGAACGCCGGCAGCTTCGAGGATGCCGGCGAAGCGCCAAATGTTTTCCTGTTCGGTGCCGGCGTACGTCGCGCCGGGTGTGGTGTTGTATGGGATCAGGTTCACGTGATACAGATGGCCCTTCATGCGCGCGGCCAGCCCGCGCGCGTTTTCCTCAGAATCGTTCACGCCTTGCAGCATGACGTACTCAAAGAATATCTTGCGATTGGTCTTATGCACGTACCGCTCGCAAGCCGCCAGCACTTCTTCCAGCGAGAACTTCCGATTCACGGGCATCATCGCGCTGCGAATCTCGTCGTTAGGAGCGTGCAGCGAAATGGCGAGATTGACCTGGAGGTGCTCGTCGGCAAAGCTATCGATCTTATCCACCAAGCCGACGGTGGAGATCGTGATGTGCCGGTGGCCCAGACCCAGCCCTTGGGGATCGTGCAATAGTGCGACGGCGTCCATCACCGCATCGTAGTTGTGGAACGGCTCGCCCATACCCATGAACACGATGTTCGTGATCCGTTTATTCTTGGCCGCGAGCTCGCGCGCGAAATAGCGCGCCTGATCGAAAATTTCGCCCGCATCCAAATTGCGCGTGAACCCAGCTTGACCCGTCGAGCAGAACGCGCACGCAAAAGCGCAACCGGCCTGCGAGCTGATGCAAACGGTATTGCGATCGCCGTAATGCTCCATGAGCACGGCCTCGACTTCCGCGCCGTCGGCCAGCCGGAACAGGCCTTTGCTCGTTTGCTTGTCGCCCGAGCGCTGCACGAGCACCGGCGTCACGCTATCGAATGTGAAGCCGCTATCGGCCAACTGCGCACGCAGTTCCTTGGGCAGCGGCGTGACGCTGCCAGGGTCTTCGGCCAGCTCTTTGGCCGCGGCGCGATAGATTTGCGCCAGCCTGTACGGCTTTAAATTGAAATGCGCGGCAAAAGCCGGCACGTCAGGAAAACCGGCGCGCCGAACTTTTTCTGCAAACCAAATGTCTTGAGCGTTACGAGGCACGGCGACCGATTATAACACGCGGGGCGATTCAAACAAGTCTGCTTGCTCAGGGGGATCCTCTCTGTCTTCCCGGCCCCCTCTCTTGTCATCCTGAGCCTGTCGAAGGACAAGTTTTTCCCGCACCGCCTTGAGGTCGGACCACACTTGGCGCTTCGTATCGGTAAGCGCCATTCCGCCTTGCCGTAAGATGTAAGCGGGGTGAAACGTCGCGATCAGCGGGATCGCATTCGGCCCTTCAAACCATATTCCGCGCGATTTTGTAATGCTAAACGTGTTGCCGAGAAACGATTTTGCCGCGGGCGCTCCGAGCGCGAGGATTACTTGCGGCGCGATGATGTCGATCTGCTCGTCCAGAAATGGGCGGCAGTTCGCCATCTCGGCCGGCACGGGCGCGCGGTTTCGCAGTTTGCCGCCGTCGTTCACGGTGGGCCGGCATTTTACGGTATTACAAATGTAGACGTCTTCGCGCGGGAGATCGATCGCGGCCAGCATTTTGTCGAGCAACTCGCCGGCACGTCCGACAAACGGCCGGCCCAGCAGGTCTTCAGTTTCTCCCGGACCTTCGCCGATCACCATGAGACGCGCACAGGGATCGCCTTCGCCATACACGTTGTTGCGACGCTCGAATCCGATCTGACACTTGCGGCACGCGTCTGCGACGGCCGCAGCTCGCTCTAGTAAGCGTTCGCGCCGCGCGCGCTCTTCGAGACTCATCCGAGCCGCACGGCTTCGCCGCGCGCCACAACCGCGGTAACGCCGCCTTCATCTTCAACCGCTTCGAATTGAATCTTGATCACCGCATCGGCTCCCAGTGCGGATGCGTTTGTGCGCAACGCTTCGAGCGCTTCTTCGCGCGCCCGTTCGGCGTCGGTCAAATATTCGATCGGGGCCAGGCCGATGAAAGCGCCGATGCTGCGAAAGGTCTCGCGCAGCATGCTATGCGGGCGGGTCGCTTTCCCCGTCACGTTTCCGAGGGTGCTCGCGACGCGAAAGCCGTCCGGGGCATCCAGGGTTACCAGATTCTCTTTTGCAATCATTGGCAGGCGTGAACAATTCCCCATCGGTCCTTATCGTCCGTCTAGACGCCATCGGCGACGCGCTCGCGCTCGTCCCGCTCTTGGCGGTGCTGCGGCAACGCGGCGCAAAGGTCGACGTGGTGCTCTCGCCGCAAAACGCCGGCGTATTTTCGAAGGACGCAGTCAACGCAGTGTACACCGGCGACGACGCGAACCTGGTTTCGAAGCTCGCCGAGAACGCTTACGACTACGCGTTGATCGCCACCGAGGATGCGGGGGGCTACCGCCTGGCGCGTGCAACAGCAGCGCGGCGCCGCATCGGATTTGAAAACGGCTGGGGCAAACCGTTGAAGACGCTGTGGGCGAGATTTCTGTGTACGCGTACCGTACACAGAACTGCGGGATTAGATCCGCACGCGCCACACGAAAGCCAAGTGCTTTTTACGCTCGGCGGCGACATCGTGGGAGAGCTGCAGCCTTCTCGCGATGCAAAGATACTGCGCCGCTTCGTTATTGACGCCGAACCCGCACCCGACGAACGCGTCGTGATGCAAGCTACAGCCAAGTGGGATCTTTTGGGGGCGGCGCTTCGAGACGTCGTCGACCTCGCCCGCCGTTTGCAACAGCGGCACGCAATGCGCTTCGTCGCCGCCGAAAGCGAACGCGATTACGCGCAGCGATTTGCCGCAGCGGCCGATGTGCCGGTTGAATATTTTTCCGAGCTCGCTCCCTGGAAGAGCGCAATCGCTTCAGCCAAAGCGCTCGTCGCGCCCGACTCGGGCGCCGTGCACGTCGCGGGGATGACGGGCACGCCGGTAGTTGCCGTGTTTGCACCCGCTCATTTCGCTTTGCAGACCGGACGCTGGTCGCCGTGGGCGGCTCCTTATCGCCTCGTCAAGATTGAAAGCGATTGGCCGGTCAGTGCGGAGAATGCACTGGAGGATTTGCTGCTCGACAAGCCCGCGATTCATACAAGCTGATCGCCCCGTCGCGGCGCGCGATTTCATATGCGCGTGTTATCTGCGGGAGGTAAGCCTGCATTTCGATCAGGCGCACCGATTCGGGATAATCCTCGTCCGTTAATACGTAACACGCACGCAGCGGCTGCGCGGCCGATTCCGGCAACAGCGTCGCATTCGGATCGGTCGCCGCCAGGTGCGTGTAGGCTTCTTCTTGGGTCGCAACATCTATGCGCGCTGGAAGCGAGCTCAAGAAACGATCCAGCCGCGCGTCGCGCGCCCCATACGGATGAAGAAAATATCCCGGGTGCAGCGGATCCGCGACAGCGAACTCGACCACGCACAACGCAATACACCCATACAGCAAGCGGTGCGCACGCCGCGCGTCCGCTCGGGCGATCGCCGCTATCGCGAGCGCGAAAGCAAAGAACACATATCCGATCCAGGCGCCCGCATAGTGAGAGCCCATGGTGAACGTCGTCGACATCTGGGAAGCCAGCACTTCGCTCAGCGGTAGAATCGCAAGAACGATGGCGCGGCTTCGGAACGGAATGAAGAGAAGCGGCACAAACGTGAGCAGCAGATAACCGGCGCGCTGTAGCAGCGCGCTCGCAATGGCGGATGCCAATCCGCTATTGGGTGCGCTCCAGCCCCAACCGTAAAAACGCAGCGGCGCCCAATAAGAGCCCGCGTTGGCGTGCGGCTGGATCAGCGCGAAAAACGCGATGCAAACGGCCGCCGAAGCCACTGCGACGCCCGACGCGAGACGCATGCGCGCCGGGTCGCGCCGGTAGTTCCACGCGCCGATCGCCCCGGCCGCTGCCAAAAAAAGCGCTTGGTCTTCTTTGATCGCTAACGTGAGCGCCGCAAACAATAGCGTCACGATAGGAAAGCCGCCGTCAAAGGCCCACAACAGCCACGCCACCGCCGCGGGGGCGAGTCCGTTTTCATGAAAATCGTTGAAGACCACGCCGGCAAGCGGCGGATACAGCAATACGACAAGCGCGGCCAGCAGCGCGGTCTTGCGATCAGCGTAGCGGCGCACGATTCCATAGATCGGCGGCGCGGTCAGCGCGCCCGCGATGGCCTGAATCGCAACCAGCGCGAGCGCGGAATGCCAAACCTGAACGAGCCCGCCAATCGCATATAAGATCGGCGAAAAATGGAAAGCCCAATGGCTGCCTTCGACCGGATTGCAGAAACAGCCGAACGCATTCGCAGCGGTCTGCGCGAAGATGCCGAGATCGACGAAGTTGCGATGCGCCGCATAACGGACGTATCCGAGGACGAAGTACACGGCGGCATAGGCGGCGACGGCTGTCCAAAGGGCGCCGTCCCGCAGGTCGCCGGGACAGTTTAGCGGACGCGCCGCTGCTGCAGGTACGGCCAAATGAACGTGTCGATCTCGCCATCTAACACGGCGGAAATGTTTCCCGTCTCGACGCCGGTGCGATGGTCTTTGACCAGCTGATACGGATTTAGGACGTATGAACGGATCTGCGATCCCCACTCGTTGGCAGTGCGATCGCCGCGAATCTCTGCAAGTTTCTTATCCCGCATTTCCAGCTCGCGCTGCACCAACTTCGCGCGCAGAATGTTCATCGCAACGTCGCGGTTCTGGGCTTGCGACCGCTCTTGCTGTGAGGCAGCTATTAAACCGCTCGGCTCGTGGATGATGCGCACCGCCGATTCGGTTTTGTTCACGTACTGCCCGCCGGCGCCGCCGGACTTGAACGTTTCTATGCGCAGATCTTCGGGATTGATCTCCACTTGCACGTTTTCGCCGGTTTCGATCTCCGGAATAATGTCGACCGCCGCGAACGACGTGTGCCGCCGGTGCGCCGCATCGAACGGGGATATGCGAACCAGACGATGGACGCCGCGCTCGCTCTCGAGCGTGCCGTATGCATGGCGGCCCCGTACGAAAAACGTTACCGACTTGAGGCCCGCTTCTTCAGCCGGCGACTCGTCGACCACGTGCGTTAAGTAGCCCTTGCTATCAGCCCAGCGCGCATACATGCGCGACAGCATTTGCGTCCAGTCGGCGGCGTCCACGCCGCCGGCGCCGGCATAGATGCTGACGATGGCGTTGTGCGCGTCGAACTCGCCGTCGAAGGTGGCAGCCATCTCCGTTTCGTCGAGCTGTTTTTCGGCCAACGCGAGGTTCGTTTCGATCTCGGTGTCGGCCGAACCGTCCTCCGGGAACAGCGAGAGGAGCTCGCGAGCGTCGCTGAGCGCGCGCGAAATCGCGTCCATTGCATCCACATCGGCGCGCAACTCGGAGAGCTGCTTCATAACGCGCTGCGCGGAGTCGGGGTCGTTCCAAAAATCTTCGCTGCGGGTGCGCGCGTCGAGCTCGCTGATCAGCCGCGTCTTGCCGGCATATTCAAAGACGCTCCTTGAGCGTGACGAGACGCTCGGAGAGCCGGCCGATGGCGGTGAGCTGCGAGTCGCTCATGCTCGCGGCTTCTGCGGTGCGCGGGCCGGCCCTTTCAGAATATGCGCCTCGGCGTGAATGATAGGCGACTAAATTCGGAGGACCGTATGCAGATTCAGCAGAGCATCGCCTCGCTCATCGGCGGGCCGATCAGCGATCTTGGAACAAATTTTGACGCGCCGCCTCCGCCGGAGCAGACGGGCTGCAAAGATGGAGACCGCATCCGGCGGTCGCCTTTTCCGTCGTGGCCTTCGACCGGCGATACGGCCGACGGGTTCAACGCCATCCTTTCACAACTCATGAGCCTGTTGCAGCAACTGCTCGCCACTTTCGGACAGAGCGCGCAACCACAGAACCCGCAACCGGTGAAGTATCCCGATCCAATCAACGTCGCGCCGCCGGGCGGGGATTCAGTGCCCCGCAATTAACCTTCAGGCCATGAGGGCTCTGCTCGGAGCGGCCGTTCTCCTCATGGTCCAATACTTGCCCGCGAATCTGTGCAGTGTCAAGATGAAAACGGACTCGTCTTGATCCGCAGCGACTTCCGGCCGGTTCGTCGATCCGAATAATCAAGCGCTCGCGCATCCCGAAGATCCGGCTTACCACGTTTCGGTTGTGGGCCTAACGCAATCGCAACCGCAGGAATACGTGCTCGAGGTCAATCCGCCCGGTGGAAGCGATCAGTACCGCTACTACGACGCGAAGACGTTTCTGGTCGATCACTTCGTGACGTTCGATGCCGACCTTCACCAACACGTGACCGAGTTCAGCGACTACCGGCCGGTTTTCCAAAGCGTGCGGCCGTTTCGCATTCACACCTCCGACGGCCGGCCGCAAAACGATACCGTCTCGGAGACGATCTCGTTCGACCGCGCTACGCCGGATAGCCCCGCGGTGAACATGCCCGTCTCGCGCCGGCTCTATACCATCGATAACGCGCTCGTCATCCCGGCGACGTTTGGGCGCAATGGGATCGTCGTACGCGTGACGATTAACGGGCGCGGCCTCGATTTCTTACTCGACTCCGGCGCGAGCGGCCTTGCGATCGATCCGGGCGTCGCGCATCAGCTCGGGCTCGCGAGCTACGGGGTGACGAATCAAACCATCGGCGGCGACGTCAACATCTCACGCACGAGGGTGCCCGAACTCGACGTCGGCCCGCTGCACCTGCACGACGTCGCCTTCAGCGTCGTGCCGATATCCGATTACACCGACGGAGTGCGCATCGTAGGGATACTGGGGTGCGACTTCATCGCTTCGGCAGTCGTCGGGATCGATTTTCAGAAATCGACGGTCACGCTCTATCCGGGCTCTTTCGATCCGCACGCGCTGGGCATGTTTACGCTGCCGCTGCAAATGGATGACGGCGTGCCGCGCGTGCAGGCGTCGTTCGAAGGCGTGCCCGGTTTCTTCTTGTTGGATACGGGTGCGATGGGGACGGTCGCGTACGACTCGTATATCAAGAAACTGAAATCGTCGCCGCCGATGGTCGAACAAGGTTTGAGTTTGAGCGCCGTGGGCGGCGTCGTGCCGGCTCAGCTCAAACGCTTGACCGACTTGGAGTTTGGCGGCATCCATTTCGGTGACGCCGGCGTTTTCGTGCCCAGCTCCTCGACGTTCAATCTCAGCGACTACGACGGAATTTTAGGGCGCGACGTGCTTTCGCAATACCAGTTGTTTTTCGACTACGCCAAGCGTCAGTTATACATCAAGCCGGCTTAAGCCAAACTAGGTTTATGCGTTCATGAAACTCCGACCGCCATTGGGAGGGCCTCGGTCCTGACCGTCCAAATCGGTCCACACGGTCATTGAGGGAGGGCACTTATGATACGGCAGCTCGTCGCGTTCATGTTGGCCTTCACGCTGCTCGCCACACAAATAGCAATCCCGACTGTCGTGGCGCAAACGACGCCTCCGTCACAATCAACGCAGAACAAGACAGACAACACCTGGCTGTACGTCCTGATCGCCGGCGGCCTCTTCGTGCTGCTCCGTCCGCATCCGGCGCATGCCTCACCCTCGCCGGCGCCTGCAGCGAGTTCTGCACCGCAAGTCTCGCACGCTGCTTGCGAAAAAGGGACCGTCGGCTACGAGGCGATGAAGCGCGGTCTTTTGCCACCCGGCCCCATTCACGAACCACAAGGCACCCGGACTGGAGTTCAGATTGTTGAAGTACCGCCTAGCTGGAAAGTCGATACAATCGATTCCAACCGCGCCTTCAATTCGAAGACGGGGCAAAACGCGGTTTGGGACGATGCCACCCAGCAGTGGACCGACGCTAAGACAGGACAAGCAATCGGTTCGCCCGCAGGGGGCTGCGGGATTGGTACCGTCGGCTACGAGGCGATGAAGCGCGGTCTTTTGCCGCCCGGCCCCATTCACGAACCACAAGGCACCCTTACTGGAGTTCAGGTTGTTGAAGTACCGTCTAGCTGGAAAGTCGATGCAAGCGATTCTAACCGCGCATTCAATTCGAAGACGGGGCAAAATGCCGTTTGGGACGACGCCAAGCAACAATGGTTCGACGCCAAGACGGGCCAACCGATCGGTCCTTCAGGACTTGAAAAAGCTCCGTAGCGATGCTGGTGCAACGACTGGCTGATGCATCAAAAGACGCGGACAAAGTGCGCTGCGCGCGCGCTCCGGCACATTAGCGCCTCGAAGCCCGAGGACCCCCCGCCCCGACAGCCGGGAGCGAAGCGGGGTGGGTTTTATACGCTGAGCCCTAACGTTTCTTGACGGCGATCATGGTACGAGGACCCACGGAAGTGATCTCGATGATCGTCGGAACTTTTGTCATCGCGTAATGGTGGACGTTTGCCGGAATTGAACCGAAGGAACCGGCGCCAAGCGCCACCATCTTTTTCGGTTCTATCTTGTCACCCAGGCCGACCCAAATGGTGCCGGAGAGCACGGTGACGTTTTCGTCCTCACCGTGATAGTGCGGCGGATACGTCGTGTTCGCCGGAATCTTCAGTTGAATAACGTACAGACCCGGCTTTGAGGGGTCGCCGTACACGACGGCGATTTGGGAGCCTTTGAGCATCCCAGTCCCGGGCATCCAGTGCTCCTTGCCGGCCATCACGATTGTCGGCTTGGCAGACGGGGCAGCGAAACCGATGCTGACGAGTCCTGCTCCAAACACGACCGCCAGCAATGCAACGAAATATTTGCGCATCTTCATGCACCTCCGAAAAAAGATTCGTAGGACCCATCCCATGACTTGCTGGCTTTGAGTCTCCTTATCCCCCTAGGCCGCTGCGCGGGCATAGAGGAAGGCACTCGAAACCGGCCACCCCCTCTCGCAACAGTAGGCCGCAACGCCGTGCGCCGACGCGAGCGTTCGTCTCGACATCGCGGGCGCGTCACGTCGCTAAGGTTACGATGAAACCATCCGTGGCAACTAAGTTCTCGATTTCATCCTTGTACTGCGGTACCGCATACCCGGGGTTGCTCAACTGCTGCGGTGCATCGCGCCCATCATGCCCGCTTTTCTCCGATTTGCGACGGTGGAAGGAACAGCAGTGGCGCTGCCTGGGTTGCGGCGCTTTGATAAGCCCATTTATCGTTGGCACTGAGCAGCCAATATTCAAAACGTATCGGCGCGTCGTTTGGCAGCTGACGCAAGCGGTCGAACTGAAACGCCTGTGCGCGAACGGCGAGGAGCCCAACGCGCAGAACATGCACGGCTTCACGATTCCACGATTGGTGCACGTTGCATCGGTCACACACATCGGAAAAGAAATCATCGCCGATCCAACTGATACGTCCGAAGGCCTCACGGCAGAACTACTCGACGCCACGAGCGTTGTCGAATATCGCGACCCCGGTGAACGGCTCGACGCGCTGCGCGCGAAGATCAAAGCGATCGGTATTTCTTCCGCGGCAAGAGCCTCCGGCATAAGTCGCTCTCAAGTAAAAGCGTTTGTCAATCAAGGTAAAAAACCACGCCCCTCAACGATTAAGAGACTCGAAGCGCTTCAATAGCGCATCTCGAAACCTTTAAAAGGGTGGCATGCGTCAACAATGCGAGGTTTGGGCTCCGCTTTTGTTGTTGCGGCGGAGAACGGGCCGTGCCTCATGCCGTGTCCGGCGGCGGATGGCGGACGGCGGACGGAACCTCGGCGATCATGGCGCTCTTGTGCGACCAAGTCGATGCGATTCGCAACGAGTCTCAGGACACTCGCCCTACGAATCGACGGTGAGGAAGTGAATTGGTGCGACGTGCTCGACGAGGCCGGCATGGAGCAGCCTGCCAGCGCTGCGATGCGACACCAGGTCTTCCAGCCTGCGGCTGCGTAATGCTATCATCGCTGGGGAGCGCTCAGCATCTTTGGCGCTGGAAGAGCTAACTAAAAACGTTAGACTGGCTCGCGCGCCGTTGGAGCGGTTATATGGGTTCTCGCTCTTATTTCTTTTCCGCACTCGCTTTTAGCCTAGCGCTAGCAGGATGCTCGGGCTCAAGACACATGATCCCGCAGACCGGCGGTATCACACTCGGCACGCCGCAATCCGTTTCGCCCGCCCTGATCCCGCCCGCACCGATGGCCAAGACAGCGATCCTTCCAGCGAGCGTCATGGACGTCAAACCGCAGAGCGCTATTCAGGGCCTGAATTGGACGCAGATTCCTGGCGCGGCAACTTACGCCGCCGCAGCTCCCGACGGGTCACTCTGGGTGCTTTCCACTCAGCCCAGCGGCGCCGATAAATATATCTGGCATTATGTCAACGGAAGCTGGACCAACATCTCAGGTCTGGCCTCGCGGCTTTCAGTAGCACCCAACGGTACGCTCTACGCGATCAATTCCGGAGGCGGCACCTATTCTTACAGCGGCGGAACATGGACGGCGCTGGGTGGCGGATGCAGCGACATCACCGCTGCGTCGGACGGCTCGATCTATGTGCTTTCAAACGGCGGCAGCGGTTCCGACAAAGCAATTTGGCACAACGTCGGCGGCACGTGGTCGCAAGTGCCTGGTTCGGGGACCAGGATTGCCGCGTCATGGGATACCAAGAGCTACACTTTTTCCAGCGGAACCGTTGCGGCAAATGGTCTGTACATTCTGAATTCCATCGGTAGCATCTATTACGAAAATGCGGATATCAGTTTCGTGCACTTGCCGGGCAATGCATCGGCTGTCGCACCAACGACCATCGGCGGCATCTTTGTTTTGGGCTATCCGACCAACGCGAACGGCAATTCGATCTACTTCTATGATTTAGACACGCCGGGCTGGAGCACGCAGAGCGGCGCGGGCGTCAGCATCTCGTCGAGCAGCGCCGGGGAGCTGTATGTCATCGGTGCATCAGGCGGTATTTATTCAGCTGCGATAACGCCTATCCCAACGTCCACGCCGACTCCGCCCAACGCCGCGCAGGGATTCTTGGCATTTCCCCTGGCCTGCGGTGATCCTTGCGGCAACGTCCCATACAGCCAAGGCGCGTACACCAAATCGATCATGAACTCGGTTCTCGATCATTCGATGGTGAAGAATCTCGACGTTGTTGGCCAGCCCTACCAGTACGGAGTTTGCCTTGCAGGAAGTTACCCGAATTGCACGGACGGTAAAGGCAATCCGGCCGGGGGCAACGGCAAAATTGTGGCCTTCGATGGCGAGACGGCAGATGGGACGCCAAATCCGAACGACAGGACGTGCATCGGGGAAACCATTGGACAACCCATTAGCTTAAGCGGCATGGTCATCCAAGGTGTCTGCGGTCAGGGGTACGCCTCCTACGACGAACATCCCGGCTACGACTATCGCGCCGCGATGGGTACACCGGTCAAGGCCGCCGCCGCTGGGGTGGTGGTCAATAATGTCAATAACGGCGGGACGATGTGTGTCCCCACGAACATTTCCAGCTGTGCCAAGTTTGGCTACGTCGGTATCGATCATGGAAACGGATACATCTCGCAGTACGGCCACTTGAGCTTGAGCACCATATCGGTGACACCTGGCCAACCGGTTGCGCAGGGCCAACAGATCGGCCTCAGCGGCTGGACCGGGCTCAATTCGCAGAATGACGCTCATCTGCACTTCGAAGTAATCAAGCGCATTCCGGGCCACGCCAACAACTATGACGCTGCCAACTACGCAGTCGTTGACCCCTACGGCTGGTCCGGTAGCGGCACCGATCCTCTCTACAGCGTTAGCCTGGGCATCGCGCCTGTGAATCTGTGGCAGTCAGGCGCGCCCCCAACAATCCCGACCAACGCAAGCCCGGGTTCAGTAAGCGCCCCCGGTCCAACGCAATCGAGCAGTAGTGTCGGCCTGAGTTGGAGCGCGGTCTCCGAAGCGACCTACTATAGCGTAGGCGTGCGTAACATGACAACCGATGTGCTAGTGGTGAACACTACGACGACTGGGACATCTTACATGGCCTCGCTGTCGGCGGATGGCCAATACCGCTGGAACGTTGCGGCATGCAACACTGCCGGCTGTTCAGCTTTCACCACGCAGTTGTACTTCCAGACACCGACAGCGGTAGCTTCAGCGCCGACTATCAGCAGCGTGAGTCCCAATCCAGTGACGGGATCGAATAGTCGACAGACGATCACGATCAACGGCACTGGCTTCGTGAATCAGCCCACGGTCACGCTGACGTGGACGGGGC
>Ga0102924_1001149_pt1 | contig 31045 bp, 26 predicted proteins | sample PaiPotPPM11metaG_FD_80116 | JGI IMG/M metagenome (GOLD analysis project Ga0102924, IMG submission 80116) | Iron sulfur acid spring bacterial and archeal communities from Banff, Canada, to study Microbial Dark Matter (Phase II) - Paint Pots PPM... ... | reverse complement strand
GCGCGCAACGGCCAGCGAGACGCCCAGCACGGCGTTGGCACCGAGATTACCTTTGTTCGGCGTTCCATCGAGTTCGATCAACGTCGCGTCGATAGCGCGCTGCGCCGTCGCATCGAGCCCTTCGAGCGCCGGGCCGAGCACCTCATTAACGGCGCGCACCGCTTTGAGCACGCCTTTCCCGCCGTACCGTTTGGCGTCGCCGTCGCGCAATTCGACTGCCTCGTTCGCACCGGTCGACGCGCCCGAAGGGACCATTGCCTCTTCTACTGCGCCGAAACTGGTAGCAACACTGACCGCGACGGTCGGATTGCCGCGCGAATCCAGCACTTCGCGCGCGCGCACTGCTTCGATCAGTGGGCGGCCGCCCCCGCGCAACGACTCTAACGAAACGGTCAATCTTTGATCCAACGCTCGAGATCGTGACGGCGCGAAACGAACTCATTGGCACCGAAGAAGATCTTCAGTTCGCGCTCGGCACTGTCTTTGCCGTCGCTGCCGTGAACGAGGTTGCGACCGATCGTCTGCGCGAGATCGCCGCGAATCGAGCCGGGTGCGGCGGAGAGCGGGTTGGTTGCGCCGATGATTTGGCGGCATCCCTCGATCGCGTTCTCACCTTCGACGGCCATCGCAACCAATGGGCCGGTCGTGATGAATGCAACCAAATCCCCGAAGAACGGTTTTCCCGCGTGTTCGGCGTAGTGGGCGCGCGCGCGATCGCCGTCGAGTTGTAGCATCTTCATTGCCGCAATGACGTATCCGCGGCGCTCCAGCCGCGCGACGATTTCGCCGACCAAACCGCGCGAAACGGCGTCGGGCTTACACAAAATGAGCGTGCGTTCGATTGTCATACCTCGGCGAGATACGGCTCGCTGCGGGGGTATGCCTGCGGCGCAGCAAAGGCTTCTGTTACCACCGATGCACAGTAGCGCCCACCCGTACGGACGGCTCGCCGCCGAACTCGGCGCCTCGCCGTTTTCGACGATCACCTACCTCGCACAGACGCAAAGCACGAACGACGATGCTTCGAGGTTGTTGGGCGACCCGCAACATGCTGGGCTCAGCATCGTCGCCGAACACCAAACCCGAGGCAGCGGACGCAAAGGTCGCACGTGGACCTCGCAACCCGGCTCGTCGCTCCTCGTGACGACAATTATTCCGCGCGCGATCGCAGCGGATGCACTGTGGGCCGTGCCGTTCTGGACGGCGCTGGCGGTACGGGCGGCGCTCGCGCAGCATAACGTCGAAACGACGCTGCACTGGCCCAACGATTTGTTGCTCGGCGACCGCCGAAAGATCGCGGGGATTCTGTGCGTCTCGCGCGTCATCGGTAAACGCGCGCGAGTTGCCTGCGGCGTTGGGATCAACGTATACCGGCGTCCCGGCGGGCAGTCCGACGTCGTCCCCCGGGTTGCGTTTTGTGACGACGTCGCACGCGTCGATCGCGCTCCGTTACTGTTAACCATCCTGCGCGAATACGAAGCGACGCTCGGCCGGCTCGACGAACCGCTGCAAACAGCCGCGCTCTGGGAGCGGGCCGCCGGCCTTCCGGGCATTCGCTATCGCATCGCCCGAGACGACGGCAGCGCCGAGTTCGAGGCGAGCGCGTTGCGTCTCGCCAATGACGGCGCGCTCGTCGTCGAGCGCGACAACGGATCCATCGACATGGTTAACCTCGCCGATGCGCGAGCGCTGCGCTAAGTTTCCTTGCGCGCACGGCCCAGTCGCCGTTCGCAGACCTCACAAAAATGCGGCAGCTTGTTGTCGGTTTCGAAGACGGAGTTCGAATAGTACATCGCACAGCGTGCGTTGAAGCAGTGTTTCAGGCCGAGCGCGTGGCCGAGTTGGTGCACCGATTCCTTGAGCGTTCGCTGGAAAAGCTGATTGGCGTCGGGCTGTTCGCCGTAAAATTCGCTGCGCAGGCGATGAAGCGAGACGACCGCGACGCCGAGCGCTTCGTCGCCCTCTCCAAAGATGAAGCGGTGCGACGTTTTATAGAGGTCGAAGTCGGTGATCGCCAAACGAATGCCGTCATCCTCCGGAAAGGCGCGCAACACTTTCGCCGTCAGCGTCGAAAGAAAGAGTTGTTTGCGGGTCGCATTGAGCGCGCTTCGGGTGACGACCAACGACCGCTCGACCTGCGCACTCGCCAGGAAGCGCTCCTCGACGCAAAGCGCAAGACGGTCGAGAAATGTGGATTCGATGGCGTTGACCGGGACAATGGAAATGCGGCCGTTCATCTCGCCGTCGCTCCTTCGCCACGGCATCGGCGAACACTTGCGAGCGATCGTCTTCGCGGGATTCGTCGCCGGGCGTTAAGAATGCGTTATCGTTCATGATCGTCGGAGTTGGATTCGACCTAGCGGAAGTCGATCGTTATCGATTCGCGCCAAGTGCGTTGCAATGGTTCGCGCGCAAAATCTATACCGAGGAAGAGATGGCCTACGCCATGCGCAAGCGAAACTGGGCGGAACGTCTCGCCGGTTTCTTTGCGGCCAAGGAGGCGACGCGCAAAGCGTTTGGGCATGCCATTCCGTGGCGGCGGATCGGTGTCGGGCACGAACGCAGCGGCAAACCTACGATCGAACTGTTCGGTGACGCGCAGCGTTTGCTCGCGCTGCGGGACGTTCGCACGATTCACCTTTCCATCACGCATACCGGCAGCACGGCGGCTGCCGTCGTCATCCTCGAACGATGATCTACGTCCTGACTCCGGAGCAGATGCGTGTGGCCGACGCGGCGGCGATCGCAGTTGCCGGCGAGGATGCACTGATGCGCGAGGCCGGACGGCAAGTTGCACGTGCAATCCGCGAGTTGCAATTTGGCGCGTCTCGCGTCGTCGCGTTGGCCGGCCCCGGTAATAACGGCGGCGACGCCTTTGCGGCACTCGCCGAGCTCGCTTCTGACTTCGAATGCGTGGTCTACGCCGCTCCGGCGCAACGCGCGTCGGACGCACGAAATGCTGCGGCGGAACGAGCGCGCAGCGCCGGGGTCGCGCTGCGACCGCTGCCCGAGAACGAAGATGCCGCACGCGAGGCACTTGCCGACGCGGTCGCCGTCGACGGACTCTTCGGTACCGGCGCACGACTGCCGATGCCCGAACCGTACGCGACGCTCGCTCGCGTGCTCGATGGACGCGAACGTGCGGTCGTGGCGATCGATATCCCAAGCGGAATCGACGCGCTGACCGGCGCTGTGGCCGCCGACGCCGTGCGCGCAACTGCCACCGTGACGATCGGCGCGGCCAAGCCCGGGCTGTTTTTTGACCCTGCGCGCGACAACGTCGGCGAGTTGTGGTACGCCCCCATCGGCATCGACGATGCTACGCTGTCGGCGCAGGCGCGTGCGTTCGCAGCACTCGACGACGACGCGTTCCTACAACTTCTTCCGCGCCGTCCGCCGAGCACCGACAAACGCGGCGCGGGCGCACCGCTCGTCGTCGCCGGCTCGACCCAGTTTCCCGGTGCCGCGATTCTCTGCGCACGCGCGGCAGCGCGCGCCGGTGCCGGCTACGTCACCGTTGCGGCGCCGCGCGGCGTTGCCAACCTTTTGCGCGCACATCTCGTCGAACAAGTCGTCGTCGAATTGCCCGAGGACGAAGCGCCCGATGCCGTCGTCGAATTGCTGCTCGAAATTTGCGCGCGAAACGGCGCGGTAGCCATCGGACCCGGCATGGGGCTCGATGACCGGACCGGTCGCATCGTCACGCAATTTCTTTCGCGCACCACGCTGCCGGTCGTTGCCGATGCGAGCGCGCTTTTCCACCTCGCAAAGAATCTCGACGTGCTGCGCGGCAAGCCTGCCGTGGTAACGCCGCACGCGGGCGAGTTCGCGCGGCTCTCCGGCAGGGGTACGATACGCGACGGCGATCGCGTCGGTCGCCTGCGCGAGTTCGTCGATCGAACCGGCGTCACGACGCTGCTCAAGGGCCGCGACACACTCGTGTTCGACGGCACGACGATGCACATCAACGCCACCGGCAGCAACGCACTGGCCACGGCCGGAAGCGGTGACGTGCTTACCGGCATCATCGCGACGCTCGCATCGCAAGGTCTGCCGATCGTGGACGCCGCGCGCGCGGGAGCATATTGGCACGGTTTAGCCGGACAGTGCGCCGCCGAATATCGTAACGTGGGCGTCGTTGCCGGCGACGTTATCGAATCGCTCGCCGACGCACTGCCGGTTGACGTCGTAGATGCGGGGCTACGACGTATCTTTTAGCCCAACTACGGCGTGGACGGCCGGGCGACGTGCCAGTGGCCACCGGCCAGCGGAATGCCGTTGCCGTTTGATTGATCCGGCCCGTTATCGCCCGAATAGTAATAGAGCGGATGCGAGTGGTAGTCCACTTGTTTGCCGGTACCGTCGGAGCGATTGACGACGGTGAAGCCATTCTGCGCCGTCGTGCCGGCGCTCGGCGAAAAAACCGGCCACACGCCGAGGCAGCCGCCGGTGCACGCAGCGCCGCGCGGCGTGTCCACGTCGAGGTAATAGAGTGTGTGCTGGTTCGACGGACTCACCCACGCTTCGCCGCCCGCCACCGCGTGTTTGACGGGTAGGCCCTGCGGTGCGGGCGTCGGATTCGGAATCGGATTGCCGTAGACGCCTCCTCCGCTGCTGCCACTGCCGCTACTGCCGCATGCGGCTAGCGCGAAAGTCGCGGCAACAGCCACCGGCATCCACTTGATTTGCATCGTTGGTAAACTCCCTATGAACGAACTGAGTTATATCGGAGTCTACCGCCGATGCATGAAGCAAGCATAAATTACGAACGCAGCAATTGTTTCAGACTTTCTTCATCGAGAATTGGGATCTCGAGTTCTTGCGCCTTCGTCAGTTTGCTGCCTGGGTCGTCGCCGGCGACGACATAATCGGTTTTCTTGCTGACCGATCCCGTAACTTTTCCACCGGCCTCAACGATTAACGTTGTCGCCTGATCGCGCGTGAGGTTCGCCAGCGTGCCGGTCAACACGAACGTTTTGCCGGCGAACGGGCCGCCCGATTCGCGTGTGCGTCGCGGCGCGGTCATCGAAACGCCGGCATTGCGCAGACGTTCGATTTCTTTGCGATTGGCCGGCTGCCGGAAAAACAGGTGGACGCTGCCCGCAACCTCAGGCCCGATGCCCTCGCTGCGTTGCAGATCCGCTTCGCTCGCGTCGGCAATTGCATCGAGCGATCCGAAATCGCCCGCGAGAATTGCCGCCGTTTGTTCGCCGACGAAGCGAATCCCAAGCCCGACGAGCAATCGCACGAGGCCGCGCGCTTTCGAAGCTTCGATTGCGTGAAGCAAATTCGCCGCGCTCTTATCGCCCAGTCGTTCGACGCTTGTCAACGTTGGTGCGTCGAGCGCGTAGACGTCGGCAATGTCGCGAACGAGGCCGCGCTCCGTCAACTGCTCGGCCAGAACGTCACCCAATCCCTCGATGTCCATCGCCGCGCGCGACGCGAAATGCCGAAGCCGTTCGCTCATCTGCGCAGGACACGATGCGTTCGTGCAGCGCGACATGGCTTCGCCCGGCGGATGGTCCACCTCGCTGCCGCAAACCGGACAGCGACCCGGCATGCGGAAGATGCGTTCGCTTCCGGTACGCTCGGAGACGATCGGACCGACGACCCGCGGGATCACATCGCCGGCGCGCATGACGATCACGCTGTCGCCGATGCGGATGTCGTTGCTCTCGATGTACGCGGCGTTGTGCAGCGTCGCGCTCTTAACCGTTACGCCGCCGATCTGCACCGGCTCCAGCACGGCGTTTGGGTTGAGCGTCCCGGTGCGACCGACCGAGACGATGATGTCGCGCAAGCGCGTGCGCGCCTCGCGCGCCTTGAACTTAAATGCAATCGCCCAGCGCGGATCGCGCGCGACTACGCCCAGTTTTTCCTGCACCGCCACGTCGTCGGCTTTGACCACTACGCCGTCGATCTCGTAGTTGAGTTCGTCGCGGCGTGTTTCCCACTCGCGGCAGAACGCGACGACGTCGTCGATGCTCGGGGCGCGCGCGATGTTGGGATTGACCGGGAAGCCGCACTGCTCGAGCCGGCGCAGCGCCGCCCACTGCGTCCGCAGGGAATCGCCGCCTTCTTGCGTCGCAATTTGATAGGCAAAGAACGAGAGGCGGCGCGCAGCCGTCAGCGCCGGATCGAGTTGGCGCACCCCGCCCGACGCGGCGTTGCGCGGATTGGCGAATACCGGCAAGCCCCGGCGTTCGCGCGCCACATTGAGACGTTCGAAATCGCTCTTGCGCAAATACACTTCGCCGCGCACTTCAAAGAAGGTGGGCATCCGCCGGCCGGCTAGCCGCAACGGAATCGTGCGAACGGTGCGGAGATTCGGCGTGACGTCCTCGCCCGTATTACCGTCGCCGCGCGTTCCGCCGCGCTCGAGAACACCTTCGCGATAGTCGAGAGCGACCGCGAGCCCGTCAATCTTCAGTTCGCACACGTAGGCGACGTCGTTACCGGCCAGTTTGCGAGCCCGTGCGTCGAAGGCGCGCAGTTCTTCTTCCGAGACGGCGTTGGCGAGGCTGAGCATCGGGCGCGCGTGACGGTACGGCGCGAAGCGTTCGGAGGGCGGCGCACCGACGCGCTGCGTCGGCGAATCCGACGCCCGGAGTTCGGGATGCGCGGTTTCGAGTTCGATCAGCTCGCGCAGCATCGCGTCGAACTCCGCGTCGGTGATCGTCGGATCGTCGAGCACGTAGTAGCGGTGATTGGCTTCGTCGAGTCGTGCCCGCAGCGCCGCGGCGCGCTGGGCGAGAGAGGTTTTCGTCGCGCGTGCCACGCGTTACGGCGCTTCTTTACGCCTCGACGGCGACGCGCTCACCTTCGCGCAGGTCGTCGAGGACCGCCAGATTCTCAGATTCGAGGCGTTCGACTTCGGCGACGTCGGGAAGGTGATGTCCGACGGCGCGCTCGTCGCGCAACACCGGTGCCAAGTACGCACCGGTAAACGAACGCTCGTCGTCGGCAACCGCTTCCGGCGTACCCGTCGCGACCACCGTTCCGCCACGATCGCCGCCTTCCGGACCGAGATCGATGATGTAATCGGCACACTTTATCACATCGAGATTATGCTCGATCACGAGGACCGTATTTCCGAGCCCGACGAGGCGCTGCAAGACGTCAAGCAGGCGATGAATGTCGGCAAAGTGCAGTCCCGTCGTTGGTTCGTCGAGCACGTAAAACGTGCGCCCGGTCGAACGGCGCGAGAGTTCGGTTGCGAGTTTAACGCGCTGGGCTTCGCCGCCCGAGAGCGTGGTCGCGGGCTGTCCCATCTTAATGTAGCCCAAGCCGACGTCGCAGATGGTGCGCAGTTTGTTGTGAATCCGTGGGATATTCTCGAAGAACGCATTTGCCTCGTCTACGCGCATGTCGAGCACGTCGGCGATCGTTTTCCCTTTGAACTTCACCTCAAGCGTTTGCGCGTTGTAACGCTTTCCTTTACAAACTTCGCACGGCACGTAGACGTCGGGAAGGAAGTGCATCTCGATTTTGATGATGCCGTCGCCCTGACACGACTCGCAACGACCACCCTTGACGTTGAACGAAAACCGGCCCGGCGCGTATCCGCGCATGCGCGCCTCAGGCACTTTCGAAAACAGCTCGCGAATGTAATCGAACGTCCCGGTGTAAGTGGCCGGATTGCTGCGCGGCGTTCGTCCGATGGGTCCCTGGTCGATGACGACGAGTTTGTCGAGCTGCCCCGCTCCTTTCACCGTTCCGTACGTTCCGCCCGGCGGCTGACCGTGCAAGTACTGGTTGAGCGCGCGCACCAAGATCTCGTTGACCAGCGTCGACTTCCCGCTGCCGCTTACACCGGTAACCGCGCAAAGCGTTCCGACCGGAAACGCAACGTCGATCCCGGCAACGTTGTTGGCGCGCGCATTACGAACTTCGAGCCAACCGCGCGGTGTTCGGCGGCGGCGTGGCACCGGAATGAACTTGCGCCCGGAAAGGTACGCGCCCGTTTCGGATTGCGCGTTCTTCAGCACTTCATCGAGCGTTCCGACGGTGAGAATCTCGCCGCCTTCGGCACCCGCACCCGGACCGATATCGACGATCACGTCGGCGGTGCGCATCGTGTCTTCGTCGTGCTCGATTACGATCAACGTGTTTCCGAGATCGCGTAGCGTTCTCAGCGTCGCGAGCAGGCGTCCATTGTCGCGCTGATGCAAGCCGATTGACGGCTCGTCGAGAATATACAGCACGCCGACCAGTGCGCTGCCGATCTGCGTCGCCAGCCGGATGCGCTGCGACTCCCCACCGGAGAGCGTCGTCGCGGAGCGCGCCAGCGTGAGATACGTCAATCCTACGTTGGTGAGAAATCCGAGACGCGCGCGAACTTCCTTGACGATTTGGTGCGCGATCTGTTCTTGCCGCGGGGTCAGTGTGAGGCGCGCAAAAAAGCCTTCCAACCGTTCCACCGGCAGCCGCGTCAGCGCGTCGATGTTTTCACCGCCGACCGTCACCGCCAGCGCTTCGGGCTTTAGTCGCGCGCCTTTGCAGGCCGGACACGTCGTCGCCGACATGTACTTCTCGATTTCTTCTTTGACGTAGTCGCTCGACGTTTCGGTATAGCGCCGCTGCAGATTGTTCACGACGCCTTCGAACGATGCGCGATACTCCCACGTCTTGCCGGCGCGCGATGTATACGCAAACGCCTGTTCGCGATCGGTGCCGTATAAAACGGTATCTACGACGCTGTCGAGCATTTCGTCGATCGGCGTCGACATCTTCACGCGATACCCTCGCAGAACGCGTGCGAGTTGCTGCAGGTAGTACGGATTCATCGAGGGGTACCTGCCGGATCCCAGGCTGCGGCTCCACGGCACGATCGCCCCTTGTTCGATCGACTTGCTGCGATCCGGAATCACTTTCCATGGGTCGATCTCGATCTTCTCACCGAGCCCGCTGCATTCCGGACACGCGCCGTACGGTGAATTAAAGGAAAAAAGGCGCGGCGCCAACTCCTCGAACGAGAGACCGCAGTAGACGCACGCGAACGCCTCGCTGAAGGTGAGTTCGCGCGAATCCGCCAGTACCGTTACGATACCGGTCGAAAGTCGCAGCGTGGTTTCGACCGAGTCGGTGAGTCGTTTGCGGATCTCGGGCTTCATCACCAAACGGTCGACGACGACTTCAATCGTGTGCTTGCGCTTCTTGTCGAGAACGATCTTTTCGCGCAGTTCCTTGACGTCGCCGTCCACGCGCACGCGCGCGAAGCCTTCCTTGGCGGCTTCCTCGAAAAGTTTTGAATATTCGCCTTTGCGGCCGCGCACCAGCGGTGCCAGTAACTGGATTCGCGTACCTTCAGGCAGCTCCATGATCGAATCGACGATCTGCTCGCTCGACTGCGTGCTGATCTCGCGCCCGCAGCGGTAACAATGCGGCGTACCGACGCGCGCATAGAGCAAGCGCAGGTAGTCGTAGATCTCGGTGACGGTGCCGACGGTCGATCGCGGATTGCGCGACGTCGATTTTTGATCGATTGAAATGGCCGGCGAGAGGCCCTCGATGTAATCGACGTCGGGCTTTTCCATTTGCCCGAGGAACTGGCGAGCGTAAGACGACAGCGATTCGACGTAGCGGCGCTGCCCTTCGGCGTAGATCGTGTCGAAGGCGAGCGACGATTTTCCCGAACCCGAGAGTCCGGTCACGACGACCAACCGGTTGCGCGGTAGCACCAAGTCGACGTCCTTGAGATTGTGTTCTCGCGCGCCTTTGATGACGATCGAATCCAAGCCCGAAGCCATACGAACCTCAGAAACCTCTGCCCGAGGGAAGGTTACGCGGCCGGCCCGTCTCACGCCAGCGCAAAAAGCACCCGCTCCACCTCGGCGATGTTCGTGCAGGTCGCGTCGGGGACCGGAGCGCCCGGCGGCATCGGTTCGTCGTGGAGGTTCAGCCAGATGGTGAACAACCCGGCTTCGCGCGCGCCGCGGACGTCGCGCTCGTACCGGTCGCCGACCATCGCGCTGGCCGATGGCGAGCCGCCCAACGTCGTGCAGGCGTGCGCGAAGAGCAATGGGTCGGGCTTGAGCATCCCCACTTCGTCGGCGATAAACACCGCGTCGAAGTACTCACCGATGCGCAGCAGCGCAATCTTCTCGCGGTGGGTTTCGGAAAAACCGTTGGTCACCAAGCCTAACCGTTTGCCGCGCGCTTTCAAACCGCGCAGCAGATCGGCGGCTCCGGGGAACAGAACGTAGCGGCGCTTGCGATAGTCGGCGTATAGTCGGGCGGAGCGCTCGACCAACGCGGCGTCGGCAATTCCGACGCTTCCGAGCGCGCTTTCCCAGAGTTCCTTTCGAACTCGCGCCAACTCGACGTTCAAATTCTCGGGCGTCAGCCGTTTCCAGAAACCTTCGGCGGCGGCGACGTACGCGGCTTTGAGTTGCAGCGCATCGATGCCGTGCTCTGCCGCAATTTCATACGCGACCTCTTCAGCGGCGCTCTGATACGCGAGCGTATCGTCGTGCAGCGTGTCGTCCAAATCGAAGAGGACGATGTCGATTCGGCGTACTGCTTCCATCGTTAGGGAATGGTCGGCAAGCGCTGACGCAAGATCACCCAACCGTCGTCGGAGATGTGTACCGATCCGGAAAACGGCGAGTCGAACTCGACGATAACGACGAACAGTATTGCGATGAGGCCGGCCAAAATGGCGGTCATCACGAGTTGCGCGCCGCGGTTTTCGACGCCGAACAGAAAGGCGAACGAGAGCATAGCCAGCGCGCCCGCGATCAGCGCGCACCACAACACCGTCGGTACCGAGGGCGCCGACTGGATCAGACGCTGGCGCCGAGCGTCGAACAAGCGCCGCACCTGCGTCATCGCCGAATGCTGGACGTTTGACTCGCCCGCGTTTCTCGGAACGTACGTGTTGATTTCGTGCGCGAGACTTTCGAGCAAATCTTGATCCTTCGGTACCATCACGCGTTGTGCCATCAGCGGCCATTCGGTACGAATCATGTTCTCGACATATGTCATGAGGTCGGCGCGAATTCGTACGCGCGCCGGAGTCGCCATGCCGCCGGCGGCGCGATAGAGATCGGAGACCGCTGCAATCTCGGTATCTACCGTCGCAACCGTCGCGTCGTACTTTTCCCAAACGACCACGACGACAAACCCGAGCACGACTGCGTAAATCACGCCGACCGCGGAAAACAAGAATCCCGCGACGTCGTTGTGCTTGCGGAGCATTTCGCTCTTAAAGCGCCGCTGCCAAACGGCATGCGCGAAGACCGTCACCGCAATCACGATCGCGACGATCAGAATCTCACCGATCGCTTCGTACATGGCAGCGCTGATTAGGCGCCGCCCGTACCGTGTCTTGCTAAAGAATCTAAGGAGCTTTGAGCAGGATCTGTTTTACGAGCGTCCCCGATTGGAGGGCGGCTGCCGTTTGCGCCGGCGGTATCGGGACCGCGCGCATGGCGTCCCGAATCGTTTTAATCTCGACGGCGCTGAGTCCAGCGCTTTCGGTCGCCCCCATTGCCTGATCGCCGTTACGCCACGCGAAATTCCTATGTTTTACCAGGTAGCGTCCGCCGCTGCTGTCGTCTTCGAACATGAACTTGGGCGGAGGACCAAAGCGCGGATCGTAACGGTCGGCAATGAGTTCGAACGAGCGTCCGCCGGAGCGCCCGTAAGCGAAGGTGATTTCAGGCTCGCCTTTGGACCACGCGTGCGTTACCTTTGAATAGACCAGTACCGGCGTCGTCCACATGCGTGTGCCCGTGACGTCTGCCGGCAAACCCGCCGGCGGCACGATGTGGAACGATACGCGCCGTTGCGCGCTGACGAGGTCCGCGGTTCGCGGTGCGATCGACGCCGACAAGGAAGCGGGTGCCGGAGGCGGCGGCGTCCACTGCAGTTCGGCCGCAATCCGCGATTCTACCGCTCGTACGAACGCCGGCGTATTGCCGCGAAAGGCCCAGAGAACGAGCGCGATGAGGACGGCAGCGGCGAAGCCGCGTCGCAAGAGCGATATGCCGTACGAACGCGGAACGCTCGTGGTCGCACGCCGAGTTATTGCCGCCAGCGGTAGTTGCGGCACGGCCGTTGCGCCCACCATCGAGTGGAACGTGGCTGCCAGCCGGGCTTCATCGTACATGCAGTTGTACCTCGTCAGTCGTTGGGACGGCGTCGAACGGTGCGACGCTCAATGCCTTGCGTAGCGCTCGTCGCGCAAGCATCAGATCGAAGCGAACCGTGGCCGCGCGAAGTCCGCCGGCTTCGGCGATTTCTTTGCTAGTAAAGCCCGCGTAGTAGTGCATCAGCAGTGCCGCGCGCTGCCGCCGGCTCAACTGGGCCATCGCGCGGTAGAGGTCGAGCGCATCGGCGCTTTCGAACGGAATCGGTGAATCGGTGTGCTCGTCGAGCGGCACGGTTTGGGCGCGCGAGCGCCGCGCTGCAAGGGCGGCGTTGACGGTGATTTTGTACGCCCACGACGGGAACGCGGAAACGTGGCGCAGTTTCGGTATCGAGCGCGCTATGGCGGCGCACGCCTCCTGTGCGGCATCTTCAGCCATTGCCGCGTCGTGCAAGACGTGGACGGCGATCCGAAACGCCTCGGGCCACATCGTCGCGATCACGTGCTCGAGCGCTTCGGGCTCCGAACGCGCACGCGCGAGCAGCGCCGGATCAACCTGCAGCGGCACTGCGACCCGTTCGTTTCCTGCGAAAATCCATCCAGTACGTAAGATGCGCCACGGCGCCAAAGTGTTGGCGCTACGAGGACATGACTTCGGCGAGGGCGCGGTCGAAGATCTTCGGCGCTTTTCCGCCGAAAAGCACGCCCTCGTTGCCGCCGATCTGTTTGCGCAGTTCGATGAGCTCGTCGCGCAACGCGGCCGCCTTCTCAAACTCGAGGTTGGCTGCGAACTCTCGCATCTTGCGCTCCAATTCGGCGGCCATCTTGAGCGCTACGTCGCGCGGCAGTTTCTCGTACTTGAACTTCTCGGTATTATCGGCCGTCGCGCCGACGAGGCTCAGGATGTCGTGCACTTCCTTGCGAATCGACGTCGGCTCGATGCCGTGCTCTTGGTTGTAGGCCATCTGCTTTTCGCGGCGCCGCTGGGTCTCGCCGATTGCACGCGCCATCGACTCGGTCACGCCGTCGGCGTACATCAGCACTTTGCCCTCCACGTGGCGCGCCGCCCGCCCGATCGTTTGGATCAACGAGGTGCCGCTGCGCAAATAGCCTTCTTTGTCAGCATCGAGAATGCCGACCATCGAGACTTCCGGAAGATCCAAACCCTCACGTAAGAGATTGATGCCGACCAGCACGTCGAACGCGCCGATCCGCAGGTCGCGCAGAATCGCAACGCGCTCGAGCGTATCGACTTCGCTGTGCAGGTAACGCGCGCGCAATCCCATCTCGAGCAAGAAATCGGTAAGGTCTTCGGCCATCTTCTTGGTCAGAGTCGTCACCAGGACCCGTTCCTTGCGATCGACGCGCTTACGAATCTCTTCCATCAGGTCGTCGATCTGATTGCGGGTCGGGCGCACTTCGACTTCCGGATCCACCAGGCCGGTTGGCCGAATGATCATTTCGACCACCTGCGAACTGCGGCCCAACTCATACGTGTTCGGCGTTGCCGAAACGTAAATTCCCTGATACACATGATCGTCGAACTCGTCGTAGGTCAGCGGGCGGTTGTCGAGCGCGCTCGGCAATCGGAAACCGTGTTCGACCAGCACTTCCTTGCGCGAGCGGTCGCCGGCGTACATGCCGCGCACCTGTGGAATCGTCACATGCGACTCGTCCACAAAGAGCAGCCAATCCTTCGGAAAGAAGTCGAGCAGGCACCATGGCGTCGAGCCGGGCTCGCGGCCGGTCAGATGCCGTGCGTAGTTTTCGATCCCGTTGCAGTAGCCTACCTCGCGTAGCATGTCGAGATCGTAGCGCGTGCGCATCTCTAGGCGCTGCGCCTCCAACAACTTACCGTGCTCGCGGAAGTACCGCAAGCGCTCTTCGAGTTCGACTTCGATCGAATCGATCGCGCGCCGCAACTTCTCTTCCGGTGTGATGAAGTGTTTGGCCGGAAAAATCAGCAGTTCGCGCTTGCTCTCGACGTACTCGCCGGTAAGCAAGTTTACCACGCTGATGGATTCGATATCATCGCCGAAGAACTCGATGCGATGCACGAGTTCCTCATCCACACCAACGAACTCCAGCACGTCGCCGCGAACGCGGAAGGTTCCGCGAACGAGGTTGATGTCGTTGCGGCGATATTGCATGTCAACCAGTTTGCGTAGCAGCGCGTCGCGGTCCATCGTATCGCCGACTCGTACGCGCGCCGACATCTCGATATAGTCCGACGGCGAACCCAAACCGAAGATGCAGGAGACCGACGCAACGATGAGCGTATCTCGCCGCGTCAGAAGCGACTGCGTCGCCGAGTGGCGCAAGCGCTCGATCTCGTCGTTGACCGAACTGTCTTTCTCGATGTAAGTATCGGTCGATGCGACGTACGCTTCGGGTTGGTAGTAATCGAAATACGATACGAAGTACTCGACCGCGCTCTTAGGAAAAAATTCGCGGAACTCGGCGCAAAGTTGCGCGGCCAGCGTTTTGTTGTGGCAAAGAACGAGCGTCGGCTTCTGCACGAGTTCCACCGTGCGCGCCATCGCCATCGTCTTGCCGCTGCCGGTCACCCCGAGCAGCGTCTGGAAGCGGTCGCCGCGCAGCACGCCGCCGGCCAGCGCCTCGGTCGCCTTGGGTTGATCGCCGGCCAGCGCGAACGGAGCGACCAGTTCGAATGCCTGCGCCATATCGCTCTAAACAACCCGGTGCGGAGCGTTTCCGGTTGCCGCTGGGCCTCTCCAGCGAGGAAGCATGGGGCGCGCGCGTGAAAGTCCAGCCCTCCGCCGCCCACCGGGAGAGAACGATAATCTTGAGTCAGCCTCCGCTCATATTCAGCGGAAATTCCAACCCGCTACTTGCCGACGAGATTGCCAAGCGGCTGAAGTTACACGTCGGCAAAGCCTTGGTAACGGAATTCAAAAACGCGGAGACCCGGGTCGAGATCGGCGAGAACGTTCGCGGCTCGGAGGTCTTCGTCGTCCAGTCCATTTGTCGGACCCCCGACGGCAACAGCGTCAACGACGCGCTCATGGAACTGCTGCTGATGATCGACGCGCTGCGGCGTGCTTCGGCGGCGCGGATCACGGCGGTCATTCCGTACTACGGGTATGCCAAGCAAGACAAGAAAACGAAAGGCCGCGAACCGATCTCGGCCAAGGTCGTCGCTAATCTGCTGAAGGTTACCGGTTCGAAGCGCATCGTAACGATGGATCTGCACGCCGCGCAAATCCAAGGCTTCTTCGACATTCCGGTCGACAACCTCATGGCGATGCCGGTGCTGTGCAACTATCTAAAAAAGGAAGGACTCTGCGACGAAAAGATCGTCGTCGTTTCACCCGACGCCGGCGGCGTGCATCGCGCCGAAATTTTCGCCAAACGCTTGAATAGTTCGCTAGCGATCGTTTTCAAACGGCGCCCGGAACCCGACGTGTCCGAGGTGACCGACATCGTCGGCGATGTGAGCGGACGCATCGCGGTCATCGTTGACGACATGATCTCGACCGGCGGAACGCTGGCCCGGGCAGCCGAGGCGATCAAAGGGCGCGGCGCCACCCACGTCTATACCGTCGCATCCCACGGAATTTTTGCCGGCGATGCGGTCGACGTGCTCGAGCGTTCGGGTATTGAAAAAGTCGTCGTCACGAACACCGTACCATTGGAAAATGTCGCGATGCATCCGAAGTTCGTGCAACTTTCGATCGCACAGACGTTTGCCGACGCGATCAGCCGCATCACGACAAATCGTTCGGTGTCGGAACTGTTCAGCGGCGACGACACGCCGAAGATCGAACGGCCGGTACTGTTTCCCGAGCCGGTCGTCAGTTAACACCACTTTTCCCGAAAGGTAACCCATGGCAGCCAAGGAGTTGAAACTCTCCATCGAAACTCGCGCGAAAGTCGGAACGACCGGTGCCAACGCGTTGCGCCGCGCCGGGAAGATTCCCGCCGTGCTCTACGGGCACGGTGCCGTTCCCGAGCATATAGCCGTCGACGCGCATGCATTCGCAGAGTTGCTTCATCACGGCGGCCGCAACGCGATCATCACGCTCAGCGGCGGAGCGAAAAAGGACGAAACGGCGCTCGTGCGCTCGGTCGAGTACCACTCCGTTTCGCGACGCGTATTGCACGCCGATTTTCAGCGTGTCTCGGCGCGTGAGACGATCGCCGCAAAATTGCCGGTCGTCACGGTGGGCGTCGCGCGCGGCCTACGCGAAGCCGGCGGCGTGATGGACGTTGTCACGCACGAACTCGAAATCGAAGGGCCGGCCGGCAGCATTCCGGAGCATCTCGAAGTCGACGTTACGGAACTCGGACTGCACGAGCACGTCGTCGCCGGGGACGTCACCTTGCCCTCGGGCTTCAAAATGCTGACGCCCGCCGACACGATCGTCGTCTCGATCGAGCCGTCGCGCACCGAACGCGAACTCGAAGAAGCCGCTGCGGGACCGGCCGAAGCCGCCGAACCCGAGGTTATCGGCGAGACGCCCGCGCCCGAACCGGAGTCGTAGTTACACCGCGACTGATCGTCGGCCTCGGCAATCCGGGAAGAGAATACGCCTCGACGCGCCACAACGCGGGGTTCATGGTGCTCGACGAAGTGGCGAGCCGTTATGGAATCGCTACCTGGAAAAAGAAGGATAGCGCCGAGCAAGCCTACGACGCATCTCGACGCATTGTGCTCGTCAAGCCGACGTCGTTCATGAACCTCAGCGGGACGCCGGTGCGCTTGATTTCATCCTGGTATCGCACGCCGCCCGAACTCGTGCTCGTCGTCGTCGACGAAATGGATTTGCCATTCGGAACGTTACGAATGCGGCCGTTTGGCGGTCACGGCGGCCATAACGGGCTGCGATCGATCATCGCGACCATCGGCGACGGTTTTCCGCGTTTGCGCATCGGCGTCGGTCGTCCGGAATACGACTCCGTGGATTACGTGCTCGGACCGTTCTCGCCGCAGGAACGCCGTCAGGTTCCGGCAATCATCGGCGCCGCAGCCGATGCCGTCGACCTCTGGCTGCGCGACGGAACCGACGCCGCCATGCGGTTTGCAAATACCTGGGGGTCGGACAACCCCGCTACGGACAGCGGCTAGCGACGCCGTTGATGGCGGCGACGCGCACCGCTGGACTAGGATGCGCGTCGAGAAAGAGGTGTGCAAAGAATTCGGGACAGACTTCCTGCGTTCGTTGATCGGCCATACGTACGATGGCGCGAACGGCCGCCGCGCGATCGCCGGTGAGCGAAATCGCGTAACGGTCGGCATCCAAATCGTACGAGCGCAGCGCAACGTTACGAACCGGAGCGGCAGCGAGATAGACGATTGCCAGCAGTGCCCCCACCAGTGCTAAACGCGAAAGCGGATCGTCGTCGCGCCGGAATCCGATCCGATCGGCAATAACGACTGCAAGGGATGTAAAAACAATGATGATGCCGCCTTCGATGAGCGCAAAGAAGAGCGGGTCCGCATGCAACACGTGTCCGATCTCATAGGCGACGATATAGGTAATTTCCGGCACCGGACTGCCCGCCACGATCGAACTGGTCAAGACGACGCGCCGGAAAGAATCCAGTCCGACGACGATGGCGTCGGGCTGCGACGACAAGCGGTCGCGCCGCACCATTACCGGAACCGCGGGCACCGCACCGCGCGCCAGCGCTGCCGTAACGCTATTTTGAATTCGCGCATCCGCGGAACCCATACCACGTGCTCCCGGTACTTCGAAGAGGGGGCTCGCGTAAGACCAGCCGAGACTCGCAGCGAGAATTACCACGATCATGTAGGCGTACCACTGATGCGTGCGATCCACCAACCAGAGCACCAACGCGACAATCGCACCCGCGACGACCATCGCGAGAATCGTATGCACGATCCAATACGCGGCCCACACGCGCGTGAGTTCGGGTGAGAGCCCCATCGCGCGATCGACGCGATACAGGTAGAACTCCGGAATAAACGCGGCTACGCGTGCAATCAGTCCCAATATTGCGCCGAATATGAAGCGCACGAGCGTCTCTGCCGTTATCAGCCGCCGTAGCCGATCGCGTACGCGCGCCGCCGCACCGCAGGCCCAGAAGTACGCCAGCGCGGCTGCTTCGAACGCGACCGTCAGGAGCCATCCGGGTAACGTCAACGCGGCCCGCCGTTCGGCCGCGGCTTGGCGCGCTGGATCGACGAGCGCGATCGCGGGTTGCGTGACGAGCGCACGTGCGGAAATCGCGTCGATGCGGCGGTCCAGTTCGTTCGGCCGCGGCGACGCCGCCGCAGCCGCGGCGAGAGCCGCCGCGCACAACGCGATGGCGAAGATCGTTACGCGGAAGATTCGCCGGAGTTCGAACGGCATTGCAAAGGGCTTCGCGATGGCTCAGGCGCGGCCTCCGGAGGCAGCGATGTGTAAATCCCCCGCGCTGCTACAAACGACACGCGATCGCGTCCGGCGGCTTTACTGCGATACATCGCCGCATCGGCGACTTCGAGCAGCGCGCTCGCCGTTGCCGCGTCGTGCGGAAACGCCGCGACGCCGACACTTGCCGTCACGTCGATTGAAGCGCCGAAATTGTATGCGCGTACCGCCTCGCAAAACGCTCGCGCACGCTCGATGGCACGCCCCTTGCTCGTCGCGCGAAGCAGAGCACAGAACTCGTCGCCGCCGTTGCGCGCGGCTACGTCGAGATCGCTCGTCAACTGCGCCTCGAGCAAGGCGGCCGTCGCTCGCAACACACGGTCGCCGACGCGATGGCCGAAACGGTCGTTGACCGCTTTGAACGCGTCAACGTCAACAAACCATAGAGCGAAGTATCGGTCGTCGCGCGCGACGGCACGAGCGACTTCGTCCTCGAGGTAGGTGCGAAAGACGCGCGCCGAAAGCAAGCCGGTAAGCGGATCGAGCCGCGCTTCGGCGCGATCGAGCTCCCGTTCAAGCGCAAGCGCGTAGGGCGCGGCGGCACGCATCGCGGATTCGATGACCGCCTCGACGGCAGCAGCGTCGACGTCAGCCGTGGCGGCAGCATAGACGATCGCTAGCAACGTTCGACCGTCGAACATCGGTACTGCAACGGCAAACCGATCGGTGGGCACGATCGCTTCGCAGTGATCGGCAAGCAGAGCGCGGCAACCCGTGCGCGCCGCGCGCGCCGGCAAGTGCGCCCCGTCGCGTCGCAAATTGCAGTTGCGAAGGTGCTCGGCCCGCCGGCCGGAAGCGAAGACGCAAGCGAGTTCTTCGCCATTTGGACGAAAGACGAGCACGACGTCGATCCGCGCGTTTATTCGATCGAGGGTCGCGGCTACTGTCTCGAGCACCGCGCGGCTCGAATGCCGCGAAGCTTGCGCGTACGCGGCGACGGCGTCGCAGCCGGCTCGCGCATGCAACAATTCTTCGCGACACCGATAACGCGCAATCGCCGCGCGACGAAGCACCCAAGCGATCGCGCTTACTGCCAGCGTGGCGAGTGCGATCGATGCTTCGGCTAGGTACACACCCGCGGTGAGTGCCCGTCGCCGCGTACGGAGTGCCGATTAGTTTTTCGGAAGAGGTTTCGCTGGGTTACCGGCGACACGCTCGCCCGGCGCAACGTCGCGCGTGACGACTGAACCGGCACCCGTCAGCGCACCGTCGCCAACGACGACCGGCGCCACCAGCGACGTATTGGAGCCGATCGAAACGTCACGGCCAATTATCGTCGCGTGCTTTTCGCGACCGTCGAAGTTGCACGTGATCGTTCCCGCGCCGACGTTCGTTTCGCTGCCGATGACCGCGTCGCCGAGATAACTTAGGTGGGCGGCCTTCACGCCGTCAGCCAGTTCCGACTTCTTGATTTCGACGAAGTTGCCGACGCGCACGTCATCGCCCAGCACGGAGTCGCCGCGCAGGTGGGCGTATGGTCCGATCGCCGTTCCGGCGCCGATTGTCGCGTCGGTCACGACGCTCTCGCGCACTATGACCCCGTTGCCGAGTTTCGCATTCGAGAGGCGCGCGTTCGGACCAATCGTGCATGCTTCGCCGATTTCGCTCAAGCGGGAAATAACCGTGTTGGGGTAGATTATCGAGTCGCGGCCGATGCTCAGTTCGGGTTCGAGGTACGTCGTCGCGGGATCGACGATCGTCACGCCGTCGCGCATATAGCGGTCGCACAGGCGAGCGTTCATCTCGCGCCGCGCGCGTGCCAGTTCCGTCCGATCGTTGATGCCCAGCGCGTCGAGCGGGCTGTCCGAGCGAACCGGACGCACGCGCTTGCCGCGCGTAACGAAGTGCCGAACGACGTCGGTAAGGTAGTATTCATTTTGCGCGTTGTCGGCGCGCAGATGGGTTACCGCGTCGCGCAGTTCTGATTCGCGAAAAGCATAGATGCCGGCATTCATCTCGTCGATTTGCAGTTCGCTCGGAGACGCGTCGCGGGCTTCGACGATACGTGCCACGTCGTCGCCGCCGCGCACGATGCGCCCGAAGTTCGATGGAAGCGGCAGATTAACCGTGAGCAGCGACATCGCTGCCGAATCGTCGAGCGCCGCCATCACCGCGGCATACGCATCCTCGTCGACCAGGGGCATGTCGGCGTATGCCACGACGACGCATGCGCTGGGATGCGGCGGCATGGCGCCGAGTGCGATTTTCACGGCGTCGCCGGTTCCGCGCTGCTCGGTCTGGACCACACCGGCGACACCGAACTCGGCAATGCGTTCTTGCAACTGCGAATTGGTCACGACGAGAATCTCACCGATGCCGGCCCGGCGCAGCGCCTGCAACACGTACCATAGCATCGCCCGGCCGCAGAGTTCGTGGAGCACCTTGGGATGCGCGCTCTTCATACGCGTCCCTTTACCGGCGGCCAACAGAATCGCGCGGATCACATCGCCGCCTTCCAGGCGTCCTGTTCGCGTTTGCTCGGCGCGCCGAGCGAATCCAAGGCGCAACGCAGACGCTCGCGCACGATGTCGCGACCCAGCAGTTCCATCGAATCGTACAATGGAATGGACGTCGGGCTCCCCGTGATCGCTACGTAGAACGGACGCGCGACGTCGCGCACTTTTTTCCCGAGCGCATCGGCAATCCGGCGGATCGTCTGCTCGATGCCGGCGACGCTCCACGCCGCAAGCGCGTCGAGTTCCCAGAGACCCAGCGCCAGCACCTGCCGGATCGTCGGATCGTCGAGTTTCGAGCAGCGCCGCAAATCGTCGGCGTCGATCGCGAGCCTTCCGGAGAAGAGAAACGCCAGCATGGGACCCAAATCGCTCAAACGTTCGACGCGCGGCTGCGCCAACTCGGCAATCCGCGCCGCGCGCTGCGGCGTTAACTCTGCCCAATCCTGCACGGCTTGCACGAAAGCGTTCGGATCGAGCCGTTCGCGCAGGTAGCGTCCGTTGAGCCAGTCGAGTTTCTCCGTATCGAAGACCGGTCCGCCGAGCGGAACGTGCTGCACGTCGAAGCGTTCGACGAGCCTGGATAGATCCATCAGTTCGTCGCCGTTCTGCGCGGCGTTGGCGAGCAGTCCCAAAAAATTCATCAGCGCTTGCGGCAAATAGCCCATCGCTCGATAAAAGAGAATCCCGGTTGGATTCTTGCGCTTGCTGAGCTTGCTCTTGTCCGGGTTGCGCAGCAGCGGCAAGTGCATCAGTTGCGGCGGCTGCCAACCGAAGTACTGATAAAGCAAGAGATGCTTGGGTGCGCTGGAAACCCACTCCTCACCGCGAAACACGTGCGTGATCGCCATGAGGTGATCGTCAACGACGTTGGCCAGATGATAGGTGGGCAGACCGTCGGACTTCAACAGCACCTGCATGTCCACGCTCTTCCACTCGAACTCGATGCGGCCACGCCGTACGTCGTCGACGATGCAGACGCCGCTATCGGGAACTTTCAGCCGTACGACGTACGGTTCGCCGGCGCTCTCGCGACGTTCGATTTCTTCAGATGAATATGAAAGGCAGAGACCGTCGTAACGCGGCGGTACGCCGGCGGCGCGCTGCGCGACGCGCATCTCTTCTAGTCGCTGCGGCGTGCAGAAGCACTTAAATGCGTGGCCTGCGTCGAGCAGTTCGTCGGCGTAGCGCCGGTAGATCTCGGAGCGCTCGCTCTGCCGGTAGGGTCCATATGGACCGCCGACATCGGGTCCTTCGTCCCACGTCAGGCCGCACCATTGCAATGCTTCGAGAATCGCGCGCTCGCTCTCCGGTGTGCTGCGGGCACGATCGGTGTCTTCGACGCGCAAAATGAACGCGCCGCCGTTTTGCTTGGCAAAGCAGTAGTTAACGAGCGCGACGTACGCGGTGCCAACGTGCGGATCGCCCGTCGGCGACGGCGCTACGCGAGTGCGCGGCGCTTGCCGCATTCACGTTCGACGAACGACACGATCTCCGACAGCGGAGCGCCGGGGGTAAAGATTTCGCGGACGCCGACCTTTTTAAGCGCCTCGGCGTCTTCCGGCGGTATAGTCCCGCCGCCGAAAAAGACGATGTCGCCGTCCTGCGCGTTGAGTTGTTCGACGACGAGCGGAAAGAGCGTCATGTGGGCACCCGAGAGAATCGACAAACCGATTCCGTCGGCGTCTTCCTGAATTGCGGTACGCACGATTTCCTCGGGCGTCTGAAACAGTCCGGTATAAATGACTTCCATCCCGGCATCCCGGAGCGCGCGCGCGATCACCTTGGCGCCACGGTCGTGGCCGTCGAGGCCCGCCTTAGCGATGACGATTCGCAGCGGTCGCTTGCTCATGGTTGATTTCGTTACGCGAGAGACTGAGGCGCAGCGCCTCTTCGAGTTTCCGCTTGACTTCCGAGAGCGTACGCCGAAAGCGCCGGCGTTCCAAATCGCTTGAAAATCGCATCGCGTCAGAATACCGACCGTTCGGTATAGCGGCCGTATACGGCGACCATCGCTTCGACGATCTCCCCTTCGGTGCAATACGCGTTCACGCAATCGATCAAATGCGGCATCACGTTATCCTTCGGATCGCGACAGGCTTGCTGCAACCGTTCCAGCGTCGCTTGCACGGCGGATCCGTCGCGCCGCTCGCGTACCTTTTGCACCGCGCGGGCTTGCTCGAGTTCCATCTCCTGGGTGATCTTCAATAGGTCCATCGCGGCTTGCTCGTCTTCGCGGACGAAGGCGTTGACACCGACGATCACCCGTTCCTTATTTTCGATCGAGCGCTGATAGCGGTACGACGCTTCGGCGATCTCCTTTTGAAAGAATCCCGCTTCGATCGCCTCCACGACCCCGCCGTATTCCGCGATCTGCGCGAAGTAGGTTTCGGCTTGACGCTCCATCTCGTCGGTAAGCGCCTCGACGTAGTACGAGCCGCCGAGCGGATCGACAACGTTGGTCACGTTGGTTTCGTACGCGAGCACTTGCTGCGTACGCAGCGCGATTTCGACCGACTTCTCGGTGGGTAACGCCAGCACTTCGTCCATCGAGTTGGTATGCAGCGACTGTGTTCCGCCCAGGACCGCCGCCATCGCTTCAAAGGCAACGCGAACGATGTTGTTCTCCGGCTGTTGCGCGGTCGCGCTGCAGCCGGCCGTCTGTGTGTGGAAGCGCAGTTGCCACGATTTCGGATCCTTGGCGCCGTACTTGTCGCGCATGTGCCGCGCATAAATGCGGCGCGCCGCCCGGAACTTCGCGATCTCTTCGAAAAAGTCGATGTGCGAATTGAAGAAGTACGAAAGCCGCGGAGCAAACGTGTCCACGTCCATCCCGGCCGCCATACACGCCTCGACGTAGGCAAAACCGTCGGCAAGCGTAAATGCCAGTTCCTGCGCGGCCGTTGAACCTGCCTCGCGGATGTGATAACCGGAAATCGAGATCGTATTCCAACGCGGCATCTCTTGCGTGCAAAACGCAATCATGTCGACGATGACGCGCATATGCGGTCGCGGCGGGAAGATCCACTCCTTCTGCGCGATGTATTCTTTGAGAATGTCCGCTTGAATCGTGCCGCCCAACTTTGCGCGGGGTATGCCTTTCTTTTCGGCAGCGGCGACGTATTGCGCGACGGCGATGGCGGCCGGACCGTTAATCGTCATCGACGTCGTGATGTCGCCCATGTCGATGCCGTCGAAGAGCACCTCCATGTCGGCGAGCGAGTCGATGGCCACGCCGCATTTGCCGACTTCGCCGCGCGCTTGCGGCGCATCCGAGTCGTAGCCCATCAACGTCGGCATGTCGAACGCCACCGAAAGCCCATGCTGGCCTTGGTCGAGCAGAAAGTGATAGCGTTCGTTGGTTTGCTTGGCGGTCCCGAAGCCGGCAAACTGACGCATCGTCCAAAGCCGATCGCGGTACCCGTTGGGATGTATGCCGCGCGTATACGGGAATTCGCCCGGCCACGCGAGGTCGCGCGTCAAATCGAGGTGCGCGACATCGTCGGGTCCGTAAACGGTTTCGAGGGGAACGTCGGAAATGGTGCGATCCACGGCGCCCGACCCGGGGCCCTTTCGCCGTCTACCGCGTTCCGACAGCGCTTGCCAGCGCCGCTTCTGCTCCTCAGACTCCGGGGTCGCCGGCGCGCCCAGCCCGCTCGGGCGCTTGATCATCTTGGCCAAGCCGGTCCTCTTCCGTACGTTTTGATTTCGTTTTCGAGCGGCCACGCTTCGACGGCCGCCTGGGATTCTCCCAAGCGGCTCACCTTACATGACTCCTTTGACCGTAGCACGCGGACGCGCCGTTGCCGCATTTTCACCTTCGCTACCGTCTTCTGCCCCAAACGTCGCAAGGATGCGTTCGGCGGCCGCGTACGGATCGATGCCGGCGGGCCCTGCCAGCCGCAAGGCACGGTCCAGCCGCCGCTCCAGCCGTCCCAGCGCCAGTTGGCGCACCTGATGTAGGAACGCTTCTCGTCGCTTTTCGGTAATTTCGCCGGTAGCGTTCAAGTATGCGACGTGACGGTCGATGGCCGCCCAAAGATCGTCGATGCCGTCGCCCGTCAGCGCCTGCGTCGTCACCAACTCCGGAATCCATCCAGGGAAACTCAACATCTCCATCATCGAGCGAATTTCACGCCGTAATTGATTGGCCATCGGGTGATCGGCTTTGTTGACGACGAAGATGTCGGCGATCTCCATGATGCCGGCTTTGAGTACCTGAATCGAATCGCCGGAACCGGGTTGCAGCGCGACGATCGTCGTCTGGGCCAATTCCGCGATCTCGATCTCGCTCTGGCCGACGCCGACGGTCTCGATCAGCACGACGTCGAGTCCAAATGCGTCCATCAGCAGCACCGCGTCGGCGGTGGCTCCAGCCACGCCGCCGAGATGGCCGCGACTCGCCATCGAACGAATGAAGACGGCATCGTCGGTAAAATGTTCCGAGAGACGAATCCGATCGCCGAGCAGCGCACCGTGCGAGAACGGCGACGTCGGATCCACTGAAACGACGCCGACGCTCTTGCCCAGCGTTCGCGCTTTGCGAACGAGCGCCGAAGATAGCGTTGATTTGCCGACGCCGGGCGGCCCCGTCAACCCAATCGTCGTTGCCTGACCGGTGCGCTCGAACAGACGCTCAATCAGTTCCGCGCCACGTCCCGACTCCGCCCAAGAAATGGCGCGCGCCAGCGCGCGTGGCTTGCGTTGCTCGAAGTCGCGTAAGAGTTCGCCGGATGCGTACCGCTCTGCCAAGTCGTTGCACTGATTGCGGTCGACTCGGGTGCTGCCCTCCTTAGGAGTCTGCGAGGAGCGAAGGCGGCCTCGAAGCGAAGGCTTGCTTTCATGACCACAGCGGTCTTCCGCCGCATCGCTGCGTTGACAGCCGGCGTGGGATTCGTCATGACTTCGATCGCACCGGCGCCGGCGCAAACGCTGAACATTCCGGTCGCCTCGCACATCCGGCCGATTCAAACGGCGATTCTCTTCCAAGAGTTTTTCACCGACTTCTTTCACGAGGGCGACGGCACGACGTACGTGCAGACCGGCGACATTCCGGCGATGTGGCTACGCGATTCGGCCGCACAAACGATTCCGTACATCCGTTTCGTGAGCGCCTATCCCGCCCTGCGGTATGAATTCTTTGGAGTCGTCCAACGCGATGCGAAAAACGTGCTCGTCGATCCGCACGCCGAAGCGTTCAGCGCGGACTATCACGTGTGGGAAGGCAAATGGGAGATCGATTCGCTAGCCTGGCCGGTCCTACTAGCCTTCATGTACTACGCGAACACGCACGACCGAACCATCTTCACCCCGGTGTTCCATCGCGCGCTGCAAACCATCGTCGCAACGCTCCAGTGCGAGCAGCACCACGCTTCTTGCAGTCACTACACGTGGCCTCAGCCGGTTCCCACCCACGCAGCCTACAATCCGAACACCGGAATGATCTGGAGCGCGTTTCGTCCATCCGACGACCCCGTAACCTACCGCTTCAACATTCCGCAAAACGCCTTTGCGGTCGTCGCGATGCGAATGCTCGCCCGGTTCGCGCGCGATGTATACGGGGATGCACGTTTGGGGACCGCCGCGACGACGCTCGCCGATCAAGTTCAAGTCGGCATCGAGCGCTACGGCCGCACGTGGGACGCCGGCCACGGATGGATGTACGTTTACGAAACCGACGGCTACGGCAACGACAACCTCATGGACGATGCGAATATCCCCAATCTTACGGCACTGCCGTACATCGGCTGGTGCGCCAGCGACGATCCCGTTTATCTCGATACGCGCAGTTTTACGCTGAGTGCGGCCAATCCGTACTATTACTCGGGAAAATATGCGACGGGCCTGGGAAGCCCGCATACGCCCACGGGATGGGTCTGGCCGCTCGGAATCATCGGTGCGGCAGTCACCGCACGTCACCGCCGCGACGTCACGCATAGCATCGATATGCTCGACGAGAGCGACACGCTCAACGGTCTGATGCACGAATCGGTGGATCCGAACGATCCGTCGCGCTTCACGCGGCCCGAATTCGGTTGGGCGAATGCGTTTTGGGCCGACCTCTTGTTTCGCACCGTCGCCGGATACTACAGCATCCCGTACACGCCGCTTGGTACGATCGTCCCGCTGGAACGCTACAGCGAGGTTCCGCAAATCACGACGCTGCCGACGCAACTGTACGATACCGCCGAGCTCATCGCTACGCTCGGCAATCTGTTCGCACACGATCCGTACGAATAAGGGCCGGTGATGCACTATCTGTTTGCGGCCGTCCTCGTGTTGACGTCCGCGCAGCGAACGCGCATCGACGCTATCGTCGCATTGGTCATGCGCGAGCGGCACATCATGGGTTTGTCGCTCGGCCTCGCGCGCGCCGGGACGCGCCTCTACCTGCGAGGATACGGCGTGCTCGATTCCGCCAACGGCCGTCGCGCCGACGGCGAGAGCATCTACGCCGTCGGATCCATCGCCAAACAGTTCACCGCGGCACTCGTGCAGCAAAGCGCGGGCCGCGGCCGCCTCGCCTTGGACGCCCCTGTAGCAACGTATCTTCCGCAAGACGCCGGATTGTCGAACGTGACGGTCGCGGGTCTGTTGACGCAAACCGCCGGCATCGATCCCACGGTCGATTTGGAAAATCCGTCGCCGCGGAATCCGCCGGGAACGCAATGGTTGTATGCCAACGCCAACTACGCACTGCTCGGCATGTTGCTGGAGCGCGTGACCGGTACGGCTTTCGACGGACTGTTGCGACGCAATATCACCGCACCGCTCGGCCTTGCGTCCACGGGTTGCATGCGTTCGCCGACCGCACAAAACGCCGCGTCGGGTTACGCTTGGACCGAGCCGAACGGGTGGAGCGCCGCTCCGCCGACGCCAACGACGATCGCCGATCGAACGTGCAGTGCGAGCGGCATGTTCTCCAATGCCGGCGATCTGCTCGTTTGGCTGGAGGCGCTTCGCAGCGGTCGCGTTGCCGGGCCCGCATCGTTTGCAACGATGGCTTCATCGGCGCTGTTGTCCAGCGGTACGCCCGCGAACTATGGCTATGGATTCTTCATCTCGAATTGGTATGGGTACCGCGTCGCGCAGCACTCCGGATACGTTGACGGTTTCTCGTCCATCGATGCAGTCGTCCCCCGCGACGGTACCGAGATCGTCGTTCTTACCAACGAGCACACCGTCGATCTCGAGCCGTTGGCGAAAGCCCTTCTTGCGATCCTGGATGCGCCGCTCGACCGGAACCTCGCGGCCGGCGCGGGTGCGCCGCAGAACGAAAATCCCGTCATCACCGTCGCGCTGCAATCCATTCTCACGACTCCCGGCTTCGCACAGTTGGGCGAACTGCTCGCACTTGAATTCATCGAGCGCAGCCGGGTTGGGGACGTGACATACGACAAGTACCGCGCCAGCTTTTCGCGCGAGCAGATGTGGGTGACGGTCGGATATCGCGATGCTAACCAAATCGTTACGCTATCGCTGCAGCCGATCTAACGAACCTCCGCAAATGAGACGCGTCGCGTGGTTAGTGCTCGTAGCTGGAATTCTGTTCTCGTTGCCGGTACGCGCAACCGGTCAAGCCCTGGTCGTTCCGCTTACCGGCAAACGCGTGCACGACGTCGAGCCGACGCAACTCTTTCATACGCTCTTCAACGATTTTTTTCCGGAAGACGACGCGACGACGTACGTACAAACCGGCGACATTCCGGCGATGTGGCTGCGCGACTCGTCGGCGCAAACCATTCCGTACGTACGCTTTCAAACGGCATTTCCGATTCTGCGCGGCCGCTTTGCCGGCGTGATCGCGCGCAACGCGCGCAACATCGCCACAGACGCCTATGCCAACGCATTCCAAGCCGACTATCACGTGTGGGAACGCAAGTGGGAGGTAGATTCGTTGGCGTGGCCGGTCATCTTGACTTGGGTCTACTGGCAAGTGACGCACGATCGCACGATCTTCACCCCAGAACTGCACGTCGCACTGCGCACGATCGTCGCCACGTACTCGTGCGAAACGCGCCATCGCCGGTGCAGCCACTACGTCTATCCGTATCGCGTGCAGACAACCGACGCGTACGCCGGCGCCACCGGAATGATTTGGGGTGCGTTCCGGCCGTCGGACGACCCCGTACGATTTCGATTCAACATTCCACAAAACGCGCTCGCCGTGGTTGCGTTGCGCGAAATCGACGTCCTGGCACGCGTGGGATTCGGCGATGCGGCGCTCGCTGACGATGCCCGCACGCTGGGTGCCGGCGTAGCCAGTGGGATTCAACGCTTCGGCCGCTTTTACAACGCGCAACGGAACGTGTGGATGTACGCATACGAAACCGACGGCTACGGCCGCTACAACCTCATGGACGACGCGAACCTGCCCAGTCTCACGACGCTGCCCTACCTCGATTGGTGCTCGGCGTTCGATCCGACCTATCTCCAGACGCGCGCCTTTACGCTCAGCCGCGATAATCCGTTTTACTACCGCGGACGCTACGCGGAAGGTCTCGGCAGCCCGCACACGCCGTCGAACTACGTGTGGCCGCTCGGGATCATCGGTCGCGCGTTGACAGCAACGAGTTCCAGGGAGGTTGCCGAAGCGATTACGACGCTCGCTGAAACCGATGGTGAAACCGGGATGATTCACGAAAGTTTTTACGACGACGGATATTGGCGTTTCACGCGAGCGGAGTTCGGCTGGGCCAATGCGCTCGGTGCGGAACTGATCTTTCGTACGCTCGCCGGTTTTAGCTCGACGCAATTCTCGCCGGCCGGTCCGGTACTTCCGTTTCAACGGCGCACGCAGACGCCACGGCTGGTGCCGCCGTTTACGCAGTTGGAAAACGCTCGTAAGATCTACGCCGCGCTGGGAAAACTTCTCAGTCACTGAGCGCGCGAGCGGGATGGGCGGCCCGCATCGCCAACGACCCGACGGCATGGATCAGGGATACTATCGGTTTCCGGCGATAGCCGGCGACCGAATCGTCTTCGTCTGTGAAGACGACTTATGGAGCGTTGCAGCGGTTGGCGGCACGGCGAGCCGGCTGACGGTGAGTTTCGGAGCATGCTCGTTCCCGCGGATCGCTCCCGACGCGCGCACCGTCGCATTCGTTTCGACCGACGAAGGGAATCCCGAAGTCTACGTGATGCCGATCGCGGGCGGAGTTCCAAAGCGCCTGACTTTTCTAGGCGCAAGTAACGCAATGCTCGGCGCGTGGTCGCTCGACGGACGAGAAATCTACTTCGTCGCCAACCCAACGACGTGGGACGAGCAGACCCGCGGCTTCGCGGTAACGCTCGATGGCAACGTGCGTGAACTCGGGCTGGGACACGCGCGTTCTTTGGCGCCGACGCCCAGTGGCGGATTGGCGGTCGGTCGCAACTCGACCGATCCCGCTCGATGGAAGCGTTATCGCGGCGGCACGGCGGGCGAAATTTGGCTCGACGCTTCGGGGAGCGGAACGTTTGCCAAGTTACCGCTGCCGGACGGCAATCCGACGTGGCCGATGCCAATCGGCGAACGCGTCTTCTTTCTGGCCGATCACGAAGGCATCGGCAACATTTACTCCTGCGAGGGTAGCGGTGCCGACGTACGGCGTCACTCCCGTGAAACCGACTATTATGCACGTTTTCCGTCGACCGACGGAACGCGCATCGTGTATACCGCCGGCGGCGAGATCGCCTGCTACGACGTAGCGAGCGGCGACGCGACGCGACTGCGCGTCGAAACGCATTCAGCCGCGCCGCAAACTGCGCGCCGGTTCGAAAACGCGTCCGAATCGCTGGAAGATTTTGCACCGCATCCCGACGGGACGCGCTTGGCGCTGGTCTCCCGCGGGCAGGCTTTCTCGATGGCGCTGTTCGACGGCGCGGTGCACCGTCACGGCGCCGGCAGTTCGGCCCGGGTGCGGCTGGCGCGCTGGTTGAGCGATGGGAAACGCTTTGCGTGCGTGACCGATGCCGGCGGATTCGAACGCATCGCGATTTACCAAGCCGATGCTGCCACGCCGCCGACCTTCGTCACCGACGGCGACATCGGTCGGGTCACCGATCTCGTGTGCTCGCCGGTCGGCGACCACATCGCCTTTGCTAACCACCGCCACGAGCTG
>Ga0102924_1001148_pt1 | contig 31063 bp, 25 predicted proteins | sample PaiPotPPM11metaG_FD_80116 | JGI IMG/M metagenome (GOLD analysis project Ga0102924, IMG submission 80116) | Iron sulfur acid spring bacterial and archeal communities from Banff, Canada, to study Microbial Dark Matter (Phase II) - Paint Pots PPM... ... | reverse complement strand
TGGACATGCCTCCAGGCAGGGCGCGTTGACGCAGTGCTTGCAGACATCGCTCTCCATCAGCCAGCGATCGTTGTTAAAGAAAGGCAGCGGCGTACCCGGCGCGGTTTGCGGGATATCCCCATTATGTTTCGCTTCCGCGATCTGTTCTTCGATTGTCACCCCCGGTCGAGGATGTCCCACCTGCTCGATAAACTGCACGTGCCGCCAGGTTTGCGCGTCGAGCTGGCCGGTGTTGTCATAGCTGGACCCGCGCCACTCCAGCTTGTTGCCCGGAAGCTGGTTCCATTGTTTGCAGGCGACCTCGCAGGCTTTACAGCCAATGCAGAGGCTGGTGTCGGTGAAAAAACCCATGGCCGCCTGCGTGGGCAACGGCGGCTCTTTGCGCAGGGGTTTGAGCATCTCCAGCATGTTCATCTCTTTCTCTCCTCCCCATGCAGCTTTCCTGGTTGCACATCGCACATAAAAGCTTTGGCCTCCTCAATACTCACATTTGGCTCCAACACCATATGCGCAAGATCATTGGTGATGCTACCCTTGCTTTTGCCCTGGAAACCCCAATGGAAAGGTAGCCCGATCTGGTGGACGGTCTCGCCAGCTATACGCAGTGGGCGCATGCGCCGCGTGACCATCGCACGCGCCTCGATCTCACCGCGCGGCGTGCTGATGGTCAGCCAGCCACCATGCTTAATTCCGCGCTCTGTTGCCAGCTCTGGACTGAGCTCGGCGAAAAGTTCAGGCTGCAAGGCGTTGAGCCAGGGCATCCAGCGCGACATGGGGCCGCTGACGTGATGCTCGGTCAGTCGGTAGGTTGTAACCACGATCGGGTAGCGCTCGTCTCCCAATGGGCTGAGCTTGTTGTCGGCCCGGTTACGGAAGTAGAGCGCGGTCGGGTTGCTCTGCTGACTGTACATGGCGTTCTTGATAGGCGCTTCAACCGGCTCGTAGTGCGTTGGCAGTGGCCCATCTTTTAGTCCCTTCGGCACAAAGAGCCAGCCTTTGCCGTCCGGTTTCATCATGAATGGATCACTACCAGAGTGCGCGTCCATGCCCAACGCTCCTGGCGGCGGTGTGTAGTCCGGTCGCTTGTTCAGCGGGAAGTCCGGTACGTCGAAGCCGGTCCATTTCTGCTCCTGCTCGTCCCACCAGACATACTTCTTGCGTTCCGACCATGGCTTGCCAGCGGGATCAGCCGAGGCGCGGTTATAGATGATGCGCCGGTTCGAGGGCCAGGCAAAGCCCCAGCCCAGGAAGGTATAGCCCTCTGGGTTGCGCGCCCGCGCCCGGTTATTCTCCGGCGCGGGATAGACGCCGCTGTAGATCCACGAGCCACAGGCTGTGCTGCCATCAGCTTTGAGCGCGGGAAAGTTCGCGACGTGCGGCGCGTCGTGCAGATTGTATAGCTTCTGCTGATCTGGCTTCTTGACATAATATCCATTGATCTCTTTGAGGATCAGCAGATCGTCAGGTTCGTCCTTGATACGCCACTGTGCCTGTGCTTCCGGGTGCTCATAATCCCAGAGTAGCGCCTGGATTGGTCGATCTTTGGGATCGTTGCTCTGAGCGTAGAGTTCTTTGAGGCGTTTGCCCAGATGGTAGACGAACCACAGGTCCGAGCGCGCGTCGCCGGGGGGATCGATCGCCTTGTCGCGCCACTGCAGCAGCCGTTGGGTATTGGTGAAGCAGCCTTCTTTTTCGGTTGAGGCCGCGGCGGGCAGCAGGAAGATCTCGGTCTTGATGGTCGTGGGATCGACCGGCTCAGGCCCATGGTGCCAGAAAGCCGCTGATTCAACTTCGTAAAGGTCGCGCACAACCAGCCAATCGAGCTGTTCCAGCGCCTTGCGCTGCATCTTCGCGTTGGTGCTGCCCGCGGCGGGATTCTGGCCCAGCAGGAGCTGACCCTTGACTTTGCCATCGAGCATGGCGTAACTGGTCACCAGGTGCGAGTGGTTGCCGGTAATCTTGGGTATCAAGCGATAGGCCACCTCTCCATCCTCTTCGTTGGCCACCTCGCCATAGCAGGCCTGCAAGAAGCTGCGAATATAGGCGGGAAAGTTGGACCACCAGCCTGTTTTAGAGCCATTCGCCTCAATATATTCTTGCAACGTTTGTTGTGATGGCCCCTGGTGTGCCTTGGGATGTGCTCCCTCTGTGGCCTGGGGCGTCGATTGTTGGTCTGTTCCCTGTTGATCCAGCATCGCCGCGGGCTGGGGCATATAGCCGGAAAGCAGATCGTAGAGCGTGGGCACATCAGTCGAACCCTGGATAGACGCGTGCCCGCGCAAGGCCATGATGCCGCCGCCGGGCCGACCCATATTGCCGAGTAGCAGTTGCAGAATCGCAGCCGCGCGAATAATCTGCACGCCCTTGCTCTGCTGGGTCCAGCCGACCGCGTAGCAGATAGCAGTGGTGCGTTCGCGACCAGAGTTTGCGGCCAGAGTTTGCGCCACTTTCAGCCACTCGCCACGCGGTACCCCACAGACCTGCTCGACCATCTCTGGCGTATAGCGCGCAAAGTGGCGTTTGAGCACCTGGAACACACAGCGCGGGTTCTGGAGCGTCAGGTCAATTACCGGCTGCCCATCGGCGTCGCGCTCGTAGTCCCAGCTGCTCTGATCGGTGTAAGTCTCGCTGGCCGGGTCGAAGCCGGAGAAGAGTCCATCCAGGTCTTCGGTATCGCGGAAATCTTCGCGTAGCAGCGTCGCAGCGTTAGTATAGGAAACGACATAGTCGTGAAAATACGCGTTGTTCTCCAGGACATAGCGGATCAGCGCGCCCAGGAAGACGATATCGCTGCCCGCGCGTGTCGAGATCGACAGATTTGCCAGCGCTGAGGTGCGCGAGAAATGCGGATCAACGTGGATCACTATCGCGCCGCGCTCTTTGGCCGTCACGACATTCGCGAAAGCTATCGGATGCGCCTCCGCCATATTGCTGCCCATAATCAGGATAGCGTCGCTATTCACCAGATCCTGTGGAAAGGTGGTCGCGCCGCCGCGCCCAAACGAAGTACCCAGACCGGGTACAGTTGAGCTGTGTCATATACGGGCCTGGTTCTCAATTGAGACAATACCGAGTCCACAGGTGAAGAGCTTCTTCATCAAATAATTCTCTTCAACATCGAGCGTGGCTCCGCCCAGTGAGGCCATGCCCAACGTGTGGTTGACCTCGCGTCCGTCTTCCAGGTGCGTTACAAAGGTTTCGTCGCGCGTCTTTTTCACACGCTGCGCAATCTGCTCCATCGCCCAATCCAGCGAGACAGTTTCCCACGCGGTGCTATAGGGTGCGCGGTAGAGGACGCGGGTCAGGCGGCTGGGATTGATCGTGTATTGGAAAGTGGCCGAGCCTTTGGGGCAGAGCGTGCCATGATTGATTGGACTATCTGGATTGCCCTCTATATCGAGAACCTTGCCATCTTCTACGTAAACATTCAGCCCACAGCCCACAGCACAATAGGGGCAGACACTTTTGACTACTTGCGCGTCACGAATGCGTGGCATCTTGCTCACGCTTTCCGCGCTAAACGGTTGCACCTTTGAGCCAATTTGCATCACTTCCCCCACGGCTGTTTGCATTGCCGCAGTCAGTGGTGCCTCCATTGGCAGGAATGGACGTTTTTGCATCAGATGCTCCCTTCGATTTTGGAGAAAATTGGCGGTTTCCCTTTGCATAAACGCAGCAATTCGCTTGCGCAGCCTTTGTAAAAAACCGCGCTTCTGTGAATATTACTCTGTTTGGTTCTATTCTATCATTTTGGGGGCTTGTTTAGCGCCGCGTAGGCGCTGTAAGCGTAGAGCGCGGAATATGTTCGATTTGCCAGAAGCGTTCCTGTCCACTGCACACGGGCAAGTGGAGCGTATAGCCGTAGGGAAGTGGGGCGTCAACCAACAGTTGACGGAAGCGTGCCATATGTGCCGGATTATCTTCCAACCAGCCATGCAGTAACCCCTGAGCTGCTCTGATAAATTGCTCGTGGGTAAAAATAGTGACAAATCCATCCATGTGTTTAAGATTATCGATTGTTGTCCTGACACGCTGGAGAAATTGCGCAAACGATTCGCCGTTACCATCACGATACGTTGGATCACCGCGTTGCCAATACTCCTCGACCTGTGCCCGACGTTCATGTTTAGTCGAGCAAATACCAGCCAGCGAGCCTAAATAGGTAAATTCCTGGACAGGCCAGATTTTGTGCGGCACATTGGGAAAACGCTGGAAAGTGGGAGCGGCAGTTTCCCACGCGCGCAAATAGGGTGAGGAGATAACCAGATTGGGGGCGCGTGGAAGGATACTGGCTATTTCCTCGCCCTGTTGTTTCCCCGCTTTCGTCAGGCGCACCTCTTCTGTATGCGTCGCTGCCTTGCCTATGTGGGCCTCGCTCTCCCCATGCCGAATAAACCAGACCATCAAATCTTTTGGTGTGTTTTCATTGGCATGATCTTTTTGCTGGCTGTTCAGAGCATGTTCCTGCATAGAATCTCCCATGAAAAAAACAAAAAATTCTGGCTCGCCTTGAGCAGAAATGATGAAAATCTCTCTGGGCGGAAGAGATGGAGCATTTATCTCTTATTATAGTACCCAGTTTTGCTCGTTTTCGTCAAGTATGCACGTGTATGGGGTTCCCTAATAATTGGGAACCCCATACGATTTGCTCCTGGCAGGGAGGGGGAACGCTTGCGCGCTATTCTTTGGCTAGTTGTAAGGCTTTCAAAACTTTCCAATCGTAGGTACTCAGGGGGGGATTGGTATTCACAATCTGCACTTTGTCGGCGGGCAAGTGTTTGAAGCGTTCCGGCAATTCGGCATCATCTAAAATCATTGGTAATTTCTGAACATATGGAGCGAAGACGCTTCCGCGTTTGTTCAAGCGCTTGGTACGTGTCTCTTTCGTGGCCACGCAGAGAATCACTTGTAACTGAGCATAAATGTGCATGCATCTCAGTTGTTCCAGAACCTGCTGGACATTTTCAAAAATGAATGGCCTCTCGTTGCTGGTATCAATAATCACCGATTTTCCTTGCTCCACCACTTTTTTCTCGATATGTCTGAATAGATCCTCGAACGCGTGCCAGCCTGCTGGTTCTTCTTCCTCGCCACGGGCCAGGCGTTCAAGTTTTAACACATCCTTATTCAGTACTTCCCATTGCAGCCAATAACTCAGCCTTTTAGCCAGAGTGGTCTTCCCTGCTCCCGCGAAACCTGCCATGAGGACCAGCGTGGGTGCGCTTTCTGTGAGGTTAGTATGCTGGTGAAGGTCGTACAGCTTCACCTCATAGTTCGTGGCGATGGTGGGCGTAGCAATCATATTTACCATCATACAATTTACCTTCGTTCTACTGCCGAATAATCGAGTATGCAGGCATACGTGCCTCCAGATTCTGAAGCAACATCTTACTCTCTAAATGACCGAATCGGGTTCTCTGCTCTCTTCCAGCGTAAGCATTGCGCCAAGCAAGCGATCAACTGCTCTGGGGAGAAGACGATACAGATGACGATCACTCATGCCCAGGCGGCCTGCAATCACGTTCCGTTTCATATCATACTTGAGTATATAGTAGAGTATATTGTAATCAAGCCAATCAGGCGCGTTATCCGAGCGTTTCTCCTGACCGCCTATACTCTCCAGAGCTTCCTTGACCACTTTCTGAACTACTTTGCCTCTGGCTGTGGGCAAAACTGCGCGCTGCTGGCTAATTTGTGCCGCAATATATGGAATGGTGATGAGCGCGCTTTCCCCTAATACTTTGGGATCATCAAACTTATCGAGGATTTTCGTGAAATCGCTAATGCTGATGTCAACGCTCCCTTTCGCCTTTAACTCCCCCGTCGCTTGCAAATAGTCGCGAAATAACGCGCTAGAACTGAGTTCGGGATACGCGCTTTCCCCAGCGTCCTGCCTCTGGACTTCTTCGAGCAGGCATTGACGTTCATTGGCGTTGAGCATGTGCCAACAATCCTCAAAATGGCTCAATAAATTCTGTTGTGTCTCCTTTCGTACCAGTGAAAAACTGATTGCTTCTGATCCCCGCGCGCGTTTCTCTTCAAAAAGTACGGCGGCGACCTGCTGAAGCAAGTACGGGTGATATCCTGCCATCTCCAATACCCACTGTACCTCCTGCTCAGTAAATGGCAGACCCTCTCTCTGTGAAAAACCCATCAACAAAAACGCTGCTTCTTCATGACTAAATGGCCGCAGCCTGATGATGCTGAAAATATTATCGAAAGGCGAAACCATCGAGTCTACTACCAGCAGCTTGTTAAAAATCTTGCCCAGTGGCTCTACCGAAGTGGTAATATACGAAATTTGTCCACTATTGCCCTGAGAGCGTAGAACGCTAAACACATTGGCGTCAAGCTCTTCGTAGCGCGCGATTTCATCGAACGTATCGATCATCAAGACTGGGTGCAAGCCACGTTGCTGAAAGCCGTTCAGCAACGCGATGAATTCGTCGTCCTTGCCAAAACTATCCTCCGCGCTATATCCCTGACTCTGCTCTCTGAGTGCAAGAATAAGATCATCAAAAAAATCGCAATGCGTCTTCATTGATCGTCTTTGCAGATCAAGGTAGAGAAACTGAAAGCCGTTGCCCGCAAATTGAAACCGTTGCTGAATGCTTGTGTTTCTCAGACAGGTCAACAGCGATGTTTTGCCGATTCGTTTGGGACCAACCAGCGAAATATTTTGCCGGTTTTTAATCAGACCAAAGATTCGCTTGAGTTGTTCTTCTCTGCCTACAAAGTTTTCAGGTGTACGAATCGTCGTTGGATTGTCAAAAGGATTTTCCATGCGCCTGGCCTCCAGTACCCTTGTTGGCCTGAAAAATCAAGAATTCTCCGCCTCCGTGGACGTATGCTCTTCTGAGGCCATTGTACCAAGAATACTATGTCGGATTCTGCCAACATTCTGCCATCTCTCTGTCATAATCCCAGCAATAACTCTTTTTCTCCCCGTTGCTTGCCAGGATGGACCAATCATACACCACATCGTATTCTCTTTCAATATATGTTGTTATCTCCTAAACACTGGTTACTTGCCACAACGTTCGTGCACGACTTTGTCATATCTTTGGCATATATCTGGCAGAAAGTTTGAGGTATAGTTGAGAGTAGTTTCGATCGGGACGTTCTTATCTTTTTGTTCTCGCTCTTCGGCAGTTCCAGGAAGGGTTTGCTATGCTGTCTTCACTTGCTCGTCTTCAGGATGACCTGAAGCTTGGCCTCTCCTGCGTCAAGACCCTCTGGCGCTACAAGACAAAAAGCTGGGCTACCAGCGTGTATGCGGCAGACATTGATCAGGATGGCGATATGGAGGTGCTGGCTAGCTCACGCGATGGCCGCGCTTATGCTCTGACCAGAGAGGGCCATTTACTCTGGTCACGTGAAGTGGGCACCAAAGCCTGGGTCAGTTCGATTGTTGGCCTCTCGCTGCCACTTGATCAATATCTGGCGCGTGTGATTACTAGTACGCGCGATGGCAAGGTATATGTGCTGGATAAAAATGGCGAAATGCTGAGAAAAAATGTCCTGTTGCCTCCTGCGCAAAAGATTTCCTCATCCCTTCTACCTACCGAGAGTTACTGGTACGATGCCCATCAGGCTATTACTCAGCTTCACACTAATCCGTCTTCTCCCTTTGAGGTGGTCTTTGCCTCAGAGGATCGCTGTGTGTATGGCTTTGATCTGGCTCATGGCGAAATCCGCTGGCGTTTTGTGAGCGGCGGCCATATTAAAGCAATTTTCATGTACGATGTGGATGGCGACGGTCGCCTGGAAACCCTGGTTGGCGCGGATGATCACACGCTTTCTCTGCTCTCTTCCTCTGGCCAGTTGCTCGCCCAGCACCAGATGGATCAGTCGGTCTACGCATTGTGCGCCGCCGATCTCGATCGCGATGGCGTGGTTGAGATTCTCGTTGGCACGCGCTCAAAAAAGCTCTCCGCCTTGACTCCAGATCTGCGTGAGAAATGGTCCCAGGCGTTAAGTAGCCGTCCTCTCGCCCTCTCGGTGGCTGATGTGAATAACGACCAGCGTTTAGAGATCCTGGCCGCGTGCGACGATCGCTCACTTGCCATTCTGGACAACGCGGGCAAATCAATCTGGCGTCAGAACGTTGGTACGCGTTTCTATAGCCTCTCTACACTCGATCTGGACCGTGATGGCCATGTGGAAGTGCTGGCCGGTGCCGATGACCATTATATCTACACCCTGCGCATTCAGTTAAGTAAAGAGCTTGATAAAAAGATCCGCCGCGCCTATCTAGCGCTGGGCAAACCCGAACCGGAAACACTGCTCGATCTGACAGGCGAGCAACGCGATCTGCTGCTTGATGTGCTTGGCACGAATTACCGCTCGCTTGATAAGACTTTGAATCTCGAAGCTGCTGAGATGGCGTTGGCCGAGGGCGATGCTAATGGGGCCTTGCTCGCTCTTTTGAAATTGGCTCAGCAAAAATTTCAATTTCTCTGGGAAAAAGAGTCGATCGGGTATTTGCATACGCTCTGTTTTGGAAATTTCGCGGGTGATTCGCGGCGCGTGACGGTGGTTGGTACTCCCGATGGAGGCCTTGCTGCCTTTAATCCCGCCGGACGTTTGCTCTGGTCGAAAACCTCTACTGAGGAGTATATTTCTGATGCACAAGCCGGGTATCTCTCACGTGGACGTGGCGAAGATCTTGCCTTTCTTGCTTCTTCTGGCCGCCTCTTTTTGATGAGTGCTGAGAGCAAACGAGAGAGTTCAGTGTTTCCTTTTCCTGAGCCTGTTTCTTGCTTTTCTAATTTGGCCTTCAGTCGCCAGGGGCCTTCAGAGCTTCTGCTTGGAACTGAAAGCGGCAAGGTTTACCTCTATACCAATGATTTTCAACACCCGGCTCAGGTGTTGAGTCTGCCGGATAGTGTCCAGGCCGTCTATGCTTCCGCGCCTCATGAGGGCGTCTATCGCACTCCGGAGATCCTGATCAGCACTGCCTCAAATCAACTCCTGGCCTATACACGCGGAGGCAATTGCCTCTGGCGGTTTGAAGCTCATGATCGTGTTCTGGCTTTTTGTGCCAAAGATCTGGATGGTGATGGTCGCCTGGAAGTTCTTGTCGGTTCGGAGGACTGTAATGTCTCTGTGCTAGACCACCAGGGCAATCGTCGCTGGCGCTATGTCCTTCCTGATAGCGTGCAGGCCATTGAGGCTGTCGATCTGGATGGTGATGGAAATTTGGAGCTTCTGGCGGGTTGCGCCGATGGTATCCTTTACGTCTTTACCTCTACCGGGGATCTCATCTGGCGCTACCAGGCCAGAGATCGTATCCAGGCTTTGCGCATTGATGATATTGATCAGGATGGCAATCAAGAAGTCGCTATTGTTGCGGAAGGATCTCTGGAAGTTCTCCAGGTGGTCAACCAGGCGAAACTCGCACTGCTCATTTCGGCTTGCTGGTCCTCTTTGCTGAATGATCGCACTCCTTTGACCGCACTACTAGCCTTTATTAAGGGCCTTGATCCCTATTTGCGCGGTGCCGCTTTACACAAACTGGTTGCCCTACACGCTCTTTCATCCGACATATTTGATCTGTTGGAAGAGGCTACCCGTGATACATTTATCGCGGTTCGTAAAGTGTTGCCAGAGGCGGTGATGCTTGCGTATCCTGCTGACCCTGCCCGCGCTCACTCATTACTCAATGTTCTGTTCACTGACAAGATTCGCGAAGTGCGCATAGAAGTGATCGAGCATCTGGAGTTGCTTGCTCGCTATGACTGGAGCGCGGCGCTATCCTACTTGAGCCGCGCCTGCGAATCATCCAACCGCCAAACTCGCCGGGCCGCTATCCGTAAAGTCTCACATCTGATTGGGTTCCTTTCTCATCTTACAGACGCTTCCGCGCAAATTCAAGCAGAGGCGCTTTTCAAATTGCTACTCAATGCTGCCCAGGATGCTGAGTCAGAGTGGATCAGGCAGGAGGCTGGCAGAGTGCTGGCTGATTTGCTGAATCTGTATTCTGAGGATTTCCTGGTTTACTTCTACAGACTCCTTGCCAGCCAGCTTCAACCCGCGACGTTGCGTTATACCGCGTATAATCTCGCACCTCCAGAGGTTCAGCAGGCTTTTACTCGTCTCCTCGATCTCTGTTTTGAGCTTCCTCCCACGAACGCGCTTGCTTCCCTGACCAGTGCCACGCACGCTCTGGAGCCTGTGCGTCATATGCGCCGGGGCACAGATATCTGGCTTATCTGCCGTGAACTACAGGATCTGTTTGCGCTCGATACCCTTGAGGATCTGGCGTCGTATGAATTCCATCTCAAACCTGAACAGGTGCAGGAGGATAATTTGCCAGCGCAATCTTTTGTGCGCATTGGTGGCCGTTTCAACACCATCACACGTTCGCTAAAAACTTACCTGCGCCGCAATGATCCCAACGATCGTCTCAATAGTCTGCTCGATGGCCTCAATGCTCTTGATGACTTGCAGCGCCAGGTCGAGAGAGAATATGGCGCGTCGCCCGTTCCCGGTGCTCCCCAACCTCGTGTGCCGGAATTTGTGGTTCTGATTGCCTTGCTTGCTCGTTGGAAAGGCATGTTACATGCTCAACGCAATGAGTTGCGCGGGCACGCTGAACTGGTCTGCGAATTGCAATCCCACGAGGCTCATTTTGAAGATGTCGTTGGCATCTGGTTGCTGATTGCCAATCATGGGCGCGGTTCCGCAACGAATGTGAAGGTGACTCTGCTCTCCAACGAGAGCTTTGAGCTTCTTCGCCCATCTTTTGAGACGGATGCAATCTTTGCCCGTCAGGAGATCGTTGCTGAATTTTTTATCAAACCTCTGGCCGCTTCTGCTTCTGTCACGCTGACCTTTGAGGTGTTCTATGACGACTCCGAACGCGATTCCCTTTCCTTTACGGCTCAAGACTACCTGGATTTTATCGAATGGCAGCGCGCGTTTACTCCCATTAATAATCCATATACCACTGGCACGCCTATTCAGGATAGCCATATGTGTTATGGTCGCGAGGTTGACCTGGCTTACCTCCAGGATAATCTCACGCGCACGACCGCTCAGACGGTTCTGGTGCTCTATGGCCAGCGCCGTTCGGGGAAGACCACCCTGCTCTACCAGCTCGCTCATACTCCCCTGCTGGCTCAGCACGTGCCGGTCTTGATCGATATGCAACGCCTGGCCTATAACCTTGACCTGAACAATTTTCTCTTTAAGGTCGCGTATACGATCTATCAAGCGCTGCAAAAAAAAGGCCTGTTGCTTTCTCCCCCGGCACGCATGGATTACATAGACCAGAAGGATTTTAAGCCAGATCCCATGTTCTCTTTCGATTGTTTTCTGGATGAGGTTGAAACCCTGCTTGAGGAGCGAAAATTGATCCTCCTGCTTGATGAGTTTGAGGTTTTGGAAACGCAGGTCAACCATGGAAAACTTAAACCGGAGATTTTCCAATACTTACGCAGCCTGATGCAGCAGCGACAGTATATGCACTTTCTGCTGTCGGGGACCCATCATATCGAGGGCCTGACGCGCGATTACTGGTCGGTTTTCTTTAATATCGCGCTCCACTATCGCTTGCCAGGTAAGATTACACATTCGGGCTCTGAAGATTTGATCACCAGGCCGGTTGCTGGCAGCCTGGACTACGAGCCTCTAGCCGTGGCCAAGATTCGCCAGTTGACCGCTGACCAGCCTTATCTGATCCATCTGGTCTGTCGCGCCCTCATCGACCACTGCAACCAGCAGCGCAAGAATTACGCGACGATCAACGATGTCAATCTGGTGTTGCGCGATGTCATGGCGACGGGTGCGGTTCACTTTGATTGGCTCTGGAATCAGATCGAGCCTGCGCGTCAGATCTTGCTGCGGGTTATTGCCGAGGGGGCGGGAGATGAAGGGCGCCAGCTTTCGCTTGATGATATTAGCAATATTTATCGTCAGCATCATCTCCCCTATCATCGCGATGAGGTGGTTGCTTCGCTCAAAACTCTCTGGGCAGAAGATGTGGTGGAAACGAACGATGGCGTTCACCTGGAGAGTCTTTTTGACGGTGCTCATTATCACGTGTCTATCGGCCTGCTTCGTCAGTGGCTGAGGCGTGAAAAACCCCTGACAGCGGTCCAGACAGAGCCGGAATGGTCGCTCTACTGGGGGAACGCCGCCAGCACGCCCCGGCAGACGGGGTGAAACCACGTTCATCCAGTTTGAAGGATAGAACTCGCGCGTCGAAGTTTGTTGCATCCTTGTACTGATCATGCAAGAGATAGTTTTGATCCCTAAATTTTGCCTTTAAACTATTTTTTCTGGTTTTGTAGAAACTCCACTAGCTCTTCTAGCTTCACCTCAATCTGCTTTCTCTCCGCCTCCATGCCGCCTGCCTGGAGATCCTTTACCGTGACAAAGCCGCCTGCCAGCTCATTTTCGCCAATTAATAGCCCGTAGGTCGCGCCTGAAGCATTAGCCTGCTTCATCTGGGCCTTCGAACTGCGCCCGCCGTAGCTCATCTCGGCGCGAATCCCGGCCTGACGCACTTCCGCGGCCAGTTGCACGGTGGCTTCCCTGCATTCCTCGCTTTTGCCGAGGTTGACCACAAAGGCACGTGGCTTCTCTGCTTCCTCTGGTTTGATACCGAGCTTTTTCAACTCCAGGATAATGCGCTCGACGCCCGCGCCAAAACCAATCCCTGGTGTGCGCGCGCCGCCCAGGATCTCGGCCAGCCCGTCGTAACGTCCGCCCGCGCCCAGCGCTGCGCTACTGCCGATAGGCATGAATTCGAAGACGGTACGCGTGTAATAATCCAGCCCACGCACAATCAGCGGATCATGCTTAAATGGCACGTTGTACCGCTTCAGGAAACGCTGCGTTGCCGCGAAGTGTTCCTGGCACGGCTCGCAGAGATGATCCGAGATTCTGGGCGCGCTCGCGATTTTCGCCTGATCGCGCGGATCTTTGCAATCCAGTAAACGCAGCGGATTTTTGACGAAGCGCACCTGGCAATCCTGGCAGCAAGCGTCGAGCAGTGGCCGGTAATAATCCTTTAGCAACTCTATGTATTGCGGGCGGCAGTTGGCATCACCGATGCTATTCACGCGCACACGAAACTCTTTCAGACCCAGACGCGTATAGACCTGGTAGAGCAGGCCAATGATCTCTGCGTCGATTGCCGGATCTTCATCGCCCAGCGCCTCACAACCAAACTGGTGGTGTTCACGTAGTCGCCCTGCCTGGGGCTTTTCATGCCGGAAAATAGGCACACTTAGATAGTAGAGCTTGACCGGCTGAGCTTGTTGGAACATGCCATGCTCCAGGTAGGCGCGCACAACGCCCGCCGTGCCCTCAGAACGCAGCGTGACATTGGTGCTGCGTCCTTCTTTGTCGGGGCGATCATCAAAGCTGTACATTTCTTTTTCAACCACGTCCGTACCTTCGCCAGAGGTACGCCGGTACAGTGAGGTTTCCTCCAGCGTTGGCGTGTCGATGCGCCGATACCCAAACGTCTCCGCTACCTCGACCGCTGTTTTCTCAACCAGCCGCCAGTAGGGCTGCTCGTCGGGCAGGATATCTTTGAATCCCTGCAACGCTTTATATTGTTGGGACATAGTTATGAACACCTTCTCTATGGTAATTTGCCTCGCCATTATAGCAGAAATGTGAACCGTTTGCTCATAGATATATAGGCATTATCGCTCGGCTCACCCCTGTTACACTCAATTTGATATCTCTAACCATTTTGCTAGCGTTTCAATTCCCAGCGATAGAAGGAGCGGAGTATAGCATGCCTCAGATGCATAATAAAGCGAAAATACTAGAAAAAGTTGAAGCTCCTTCAGCGATAAAAACGCCGACTCCCCATCGTCTCGGAACACACGCGCCCGCTGTGGTCCGGTCTGGCTTTCTATCGAGCGTTCTGCGCTGCCTGGGGATTTTCCTTGTGGCGTTGGGCTTTAATCTCTACCAGATTGGCAATCCCAGCCTCTGGTTTGACGAGATCCTTTCTGTCACTCGCGCCTGGCAACCGCTGCCGGTGCTCTGGCAAATCGTTTCCGTTACCCAACCCAACATGGCGCTTTACTACGTTGCGCTCCATTCCTGGCTGAGTTTTATGAATCTCTTCGGTATATATGCCACCGAGGCTGTTGTCCGTATTCCCTCAGCGTTCTTCTCTGCTCTTAGCACATTCGTGCTCTATGCACTGGCCCGGCGCTTCTTCCGTGAAGTCATTGCCGCCTTTGTGGCTCTGCTCTACTTGCTCAATACACTCCAGTTGACCTCTGCGCAGAATGCACGCTCATATGCCTTTCAACTACTCTTCCTCAGCCTTGCGTGGTATGCTCTCGTTGTGCTGTTCTCAAGCGATCTCTCTAAGAAGCGCGAGCGCCTCTGGTGGTTTTGCTTTATCCTCTCAGCGACACTAGCGATCTATTTGCAACTCTTCACCGAACTGATGTTGGCTACTCAGGCCCTGGCGATTGTTCTGCTCTGCGTTGTGCCTACTTCCTGGCGTGCTCGTGTACGCCAGCAGTGGCGTCCATTATTCATAAGCTGGGTTTGTATTGGCATCTTGATCGCTCCACTTCTCTATGTCAGCCGCGTTGGCTCAAAAACGGGTTGGTTACCCACCCCACATCTGAAGGATGTCTACCATCTTTTCCTGACCATTAGCGGGCAAAATTGCTTGCTTCTGGTTCTCTTTGGCCTGACGATGGGTATCGGCCTGTGCGCAACCCTCTTTGCTGCTCTGCCCTGGGGCCAGGATAAGCTCAAGCAGCTTGCCCTGTCGCCGCGGGATGAAGTCTCTGGGAAAGAGTGGCAGTTGCATTACTTGCAATTACTACCGCTGGCGATTTGCCTACTCTGCTGGTTGCTCTGTCCGGTCGTAATCAGCTATCTCATCTCACAAAAAGCGACGCGTCTCTTTTCGCCGCGTTATCTTGTGGTGATCGTTCCCGCTTTCGTCCTCCTTGTCGGGGTGGGCCTCTCGGTTTTGCGCTGGCGAACGGTGCAGATTATGTCGGGCCTCTGCCTGGTTCTTCTCTGCCTCTTTTCTGTGCCTGGCTATTATAACAACGCCCAGGTCGAGGATTGGCGCACGGGGACACAGTGGCTCCAGCAGCACTACCAGCCCGGTGATGGCCTGATCTGCTACGATAATATCCAGGGCTGCGCGGTTGATATAGAATACTACTTGCGTGCCTATCCTCACAGTACTGCTCATTTCGACGCTGACTCGCCCGGTTACTTCTCCTGGGTCAGTTACGATGCTACCAATCAAGCGGGCGATTACATCCAGGCACTTAGCATCAGTGCCATCCAACTCTATGCAACCAAACACTCACGCCTCTTCTTCGGCGTTGGTCGCGTCGACCCCACCGATCCCTCGGTCCAGCCGACCATTCAGTGGCTTAATGCCCATTACCACCTGCTCACCAAAGAGGTTACCAGCACGCTGACCATCTATCTTTACGACACAACCTCGCCTTCTACCTGAGATTGGCTGAATATGATGCGCTTTTAACGTTGTATACAACGGGCAGGACACAGCGACTCGACAGAATACGCCCGAAACGATTGACGGCATGGCCCTGGGCGTGTTACTATCAGGGCGTCAATTCACTCCCTGGGGCGGTGGTGAAATGGTAAACACAGGGGACTTAAAATCCCCCGGCTGATGAGGCCTTGTGGGTTCGATTCCCACCCGCCCTACTTTCCCACATAAAATCGCTCTGCAAGCCATCCAATATTGCAGAGATTTTTTATTCAAAGAAGAGATTAAAGACCCTATTTTTGCGCATTTTGCTAAAGTCACCCGGCTTAGAAAACAGCCTGAAAACCAGGGGACCGCACAATCCCCCGGCTTTCAAACAATCAACTACCGCAATGCACCTTAAGCCTGTCAGTCCTCTTTCCTGCTCTTGCGCCTATTCCTAGATGGTAGTTTAACCTCACCAATAGGCGAGTAGCTTTGATGCTCCCTACGAGCCTCAGAACTACGATAATCTTTAAGGTAAATCTCTGTTATCTGAACAGTGCTATGGCCCATCTCACGCGAGAGATTGAAAAGCTCGCCTCCACGTTTCAGGTAGAACTTAGTGCTTATCCGAAAACGAGCGAAGACGTAGCTAGATTTCTGCAACTTGCCATAACCAGATAGAGTATTGCCATGAAGCCCTGCTCTGAGGAGTTCGGAGAAGAAACGATCAGAGTCTCGGGCCAGTTGCATGTTGGGAAGCTTCAGATCTCCCAGCACGCCTCGTAAATCGCCGTGCCTTCGATAGCCACCTGGATACTTCTCGTAGAATACTCCGCTTCAACAATCACCTGCCCAGCACGCCCGATCTCGTGTCCCTGCTCGATGGTCAGGCGCAAATGATCAAGAGGCTTGATGTATTCGATGTAATAGGCTCCCAGAGCACCCGAGGCAGTACCAGTCACGGGATCTTCACGTGTGCCGGAAAAGGGCGAGGAGAAATGACGCCCATGGAGTAAAGCCTGTGGATCGTAGGTCTGAAGGCAAAAAGGGTGAACAGAAACGCGCGGCATTTCCTGTAAAATTTCAGGAAAACGCTCATTATGAGGCTCCATACGCTCAAAGGCCGCGAGCGTGCGAACTGGCACGAGCAACGTCCAGGTGCCGGTGCTCGCGTAAACGGTAGGTAGGCTCTGATCGAGGTCAGCGGGATCAAGCTCTAAGGCGGCCGCAAGCAGATCTGGAGATCCGGCAAACCGGCGAAACTCCGCCTGGGCCTGCTGCATCCTGACAACTGGGCGCCCCTCTCGCGTTGCGATAGACATCGGGAGGAGACCCGCCCTGGTTTCCACGATCAAGGTCAACAACTCTGTGCTGTTTGCCAGTATGTTTCTCGTTTTGAGGGCGTAGAGAGCGGCAATCGTGCCATGACCACAAAGATTCATCTCATGGCCAGGCGTAAAATAGCGCAGGCGGAGATCTGCTGTCGTGGATTGACAGATAAAAGTCGTTTCGTTAAAGCCAACCAGACGAGCAATCTCTTGCATTCGCTCATCTGTAAGCTGGTCAGCCTCAAAAACAAGACCCGCCGGATTGCCCTTACCTGGCACTGTCGAAAAAGCGGAATAGTGATAGACAGCAATACCCAAGCGCATTTTTCCTTTCCACGCATTCTGTGACGCGCGTGCTTCTCTGCAATCAGAGGAGAGGTCTCTTGTTTTAGTATACCCGGTCAGATATACTAAAGCAAGAGACTCTTTGAGAAAATGCACTCGGATACAAAGGAGTTCTGTTCACGTGATGGAAGATCTGATACATCATCTGATGCTTCTGGGACTCAGCGATAATGAGGCTCGCAGTTATGCTACCTTATTGCACTTTGGACCGTTAACCGGATACGAAGTCGCCAGGCGAAGTGGGATTGCCCGTGGAAATGTCTATGCCTGCCTTGGACGATTAGTTGAAAAACAGATGGCTATGCGTACCAGTGAAGATCGCTTTCTTGCGCTTCCTCTCTCACAGTTTGTTGCTCTCCAGCAGGAGCATTTCTCTCTTGCTGCTCAGCAGGCACAACTTGCGCTTCATCGTCTTCAAGGGAGTCGTGAAGCAGCGCAGGTCGTCTCGATTACCGATGCTCAAGCGCTCCTACAGCGGTGTCGCACGGTTATTCGGGAAGCCCATCGGCCGCTCTTTCTTGCAGGCTTTCCATCTGAGTTGGAAGAGCTTGCCCCGGCTCTCCAACAAGCCAGACAACATCATCTTCCGATCGAAGCGATTTCCTTTGGCGCACCTCCGACAGCATGGCCTGACGCGTTTGAGCATTTCGCGGCTGATGATATTCGCGACGCGCAGCAAGGACGGCTTCTGCTACTCGCCTCATGGCCACATGGGATCATCGGTATTCTCACCGAGAATGGGACTAGCAGTGCAGGAATTTGGTCCTGGGATCGCTATCTGGCAAACGTCATCGGTCTTTATGTTGCCCACGAACGCTTCACGTTACAACTCTGGCCTCGTTTGCCAGAAAACCTCAAGAGCGAACTGACAACGCAGTTGACCGATCTGAGTAGCCGCATCACGCTTGCTGGCCTCGACCCCCATCAATCCTTGCGTCATTTGTTAGAGGGAACGCTCACCCCTCCTGAAGAACCACTGAGCATTGAGGAGCAGACCGATGAACCTGGACATCACGCTTTCTGATCTTCGCATGGCTCAGACCATGCTGGCTCCATATATCATCACGACACCTGTGTTGGAAGCTCCTTCGTTGTTGACTCCTGGAGGGCACTCCATCCTGCTCAAAGCCGAGAACCTCCAACGCTCTGGATCATTCAAAATGCGCGGGGCTTCCTATGGCATTGCACAACTGACGCAAGAACAGCGCAGACGAGGGATCATCGCCTATTCCACCGGCAATCACGCGCAGGCAGTGGCATTGGCCGCTCAGTTCCAGCAGATTCCTGCGACCATTGTGATGTCTCCCGATGCACCCGCATTAAAGGTCGAACGCACCCGGAAGTCAGGAGCAACCATTGTGTGGGCTGAACCTATGTCTCAGGCACGACGAGACCTCGCCGAGAAATTGGCAGAAGAACACCAACTGACGCTCATTCCCCCCTATGATCACCGAGACATTCTTTTGGGACAGGGAACCATTGGGCTCGAAATCATGGAGCGGTGTGCTCCCGCTGCTGTCTTTGTCCCGATTGGTGGGGGCGGATTAATCGCCGGCATCGCGCTTGCGATCAAATTCGTTAATCCCTCCATTCAGATCATTGGCGTGGAACCAGAATGGGAAAATGATGCCTGGCAATCGTTCACGCAAGGAAAGCTGGTCAGGCTGCCGGCGGCGAGCAAGAGCATTGCGGATGCGATTCGCGTCCAAGCAGTCGGAGAGTTACCCTATGTCGTTCTTCGCCGCTATGTTGATGAGATCGTGACGGTCAGTGAAACCCAGATTGCTACGGCAACCCTCAGTGCGCTGGCTGAAACACATCTGGTTCTTGAACCTGCTGGTGCCGTTGCTCTGGCAGCAGCACGATCTTATCAAGGCTCATTGCCTGCGGGCAAACCGGTGGTCGCGATCGCGAGTGGTGGCAATACGACGCTCGAAACGCTGTGGTCACTTACCACAATGCAGTGATGAGCAGTGGTGGAAAGGAATATTCCCTGTCAACCGAGAGAGGAAAACGCTGATGAAACGAACTCATCCCTGGAAAGTCCATGATGAATGGTGGGACCGTGTCAAGCCACTCATTCCCGCTCCGACTTCTCACGAGCTGTGGAGGGCGTCCCCGTGTACCTGATCGACAAGTCTTCGAGGCCATCGTGTATATCCTACGGACGGGGATTCAGTGGAACGCATTGCCGCGCGAACTGGGGGCATCATCGACGGTACATGATCGTTTTCAGGAATGGGAAGTAGTAGAGCGAACTCATTCGTGGCTCAATCGCTCACGCCGCCTTCTGGTGCGCTGGGAAAAGAAAGCGGAAAATTATCTCGCTTTCCTGCATCTCGCCTGCGCTCAATTGATTTTTACCAAAGTGGCGGTTTTCGGATAAGCACTTAGTAAAGCCACTGATAAGAATCGAACCTCATGCTATAATTACTTTTATGCAGGAAAATAATAAACCATTAGCACATATCATTATTGGATTTATAGGTGCAGGAAAAACAACATTTGCTAGAAAACTTGAAAAAGAAACAGGAGCTATTAGATTCACTAAAGATGAATGGATGGTTAGACTATTTGGCAATACTCCTCCTAAAGACAAATTTGAAGAATATGATAACAGAATGGCTTCCCTTGCAACTGATATGGCACTTAAATGTTTAAAAGCAGGAATAAGTGTTATTATTGATGAGGGATTTTGGGTAAAAGAGCAACGAGACGAAATTAGACAAAAAGTAAAAAATGTGGGCGCTATCCCAAGAATATATTATCTTGAAGTACCTTTTGAGATTATGAAAGCAAGAACTCTAAAACGAAGCGAAAACCCTCCCGTTGATTCTTTCAACATTGACGAAAAATCTTTTAATCAATATTGGAAATATTTTCAGCCTCCTGATAAAGATGAAGAATTTGAATTAATAAATCAAGAAGATTTAAACCAAAAGTCCTGATATTGGAATGTTGTAACCTCCATAGAGGTACGAAAATCCTTCACCCAGTCACGACGGATCAATATGACAAATCCGTTTCAGGTCGTCGCCACCGCCAGAGCAAGCAAGGACCACAAGCCATCCCCACGAAAATATAGCACATGAAGCAGAGGCAAGAGGCATAAACCCGCTTCTAGAGCCAATTCAGATACATACATTCGGGGCTAGTATAGCAAGCCATAAAAGAGTATTGGGAAATTATCGTTAGCTATGGTGAAATCATGGTGAAATAAATGTGAGTTCAATCTCACACGTCTCGACAGGCTCTTGTCCATTACAGGGGTATTTTCTGCATAGTCCCGTTTAAACGCCCAAAAAGCGTGCATTTTTTGAAAGTCTCCAGGCTTTCAACTCACCCTGAAAGCCTGAAGATTTCAAACTCTCCAGGCTTTCAAGCCGTTGGGAAACCCAAAAGACTTGCAAAGTCCCCCGGTCCAATCAGCCTTTATGATTGTGGTTTGCGTTTATCTGGATCAAGGGTTACAACGTGGTCGATTCGCTCTTTCTTGTTGTATAGGAGCTGGCATTCGTCAGCCATTCCCAGTCGTTCTGACAAATGAAATCCGGATTGTAGCGCTTGCCGTTGTGTTCTGCCATAACCAATTTATTCTCCTTTTGGATGTTTTTACTTGCGTATCGTTATTGTATATGGTAGAGTTCATTATTATAGTACAGCTATAGAAATATAAATAGGGAAAGCGCAACCATGAAAAGCATAAAGTCGAATCGATGGCTTTTAGCCGGAATTGCTTTCGGATGCCTCTCGCTGTTTTTGATTAAAATCCCAGGAAGCAATTGGCTCGTTTTCGCCGTGGCACTGCTTGCGCTTATACTCATGGCTTTCTCGTTCAAAAAATCCAATGATAAGAAATAGCTTGCCTCAATCATGTTTATATAGTTGTGGTTATGGAGGTATCTGGTCACCTCTTAGTAGATGGGTACCCAGATGGCTTACGTTAACTTCGACCTATATTGGATATTGCTGATCGTTTCCCGTTAGTGTATAGTAGAGCTACTTAATGATGTAAAAAGGATAAATCAATGAGACGAAGAATTCCAGACTGGTTGAAAGAGGCAGGTTTGATTATCGCACTAGTATCTACCCCTGAGGGTATTGCATCTATTTTTATTAAAATCCCACCTTCTCCTCTTTTCGGTGTAACTTATTTACTTTCGGCTATTGCTATATGCTGGCTCACCTATAAATTGAATAAAGCAAAGAAATAGCTTGTTAGAAGCGCAAACAACTTTTAAGCTTTATTGCTGTGGTTTGGATTTATCAGGCCACCTATTGTATAACACAAAATGGTGAAATTGTGGGGAAATTATTGTTAGCTAGACGAAATCATGGGGAAATTATCGAACCTATGGTGAAATAAATGTGAGTTCAATGGGAAAAATCCCCTGCCCTAGAATGCCCGCCTAAAACAGAACTGAGGACACTTGAAGCCACCTTTTAAAGAAATGCACCTGAAATTTCTTATTGAAAAATCCCCTTGTTGAATACATATAGTAACGCTATACTACGGCCTATAAAGCCAATGGGGGTGAAAAGTTGACTTAAAATCCCCCGGCTGATGAGGCCTTGTGGGTTCGATCCCCACCCGCCCTATCACGATACTCATTTAAAATTGTTGAGTTTTTATGTGGAAAAGTGCGAAGCACTTTTCCACATAAAAACTCAACAATTTTAAATGAGGCGCGGTGGAAAAGCTGTCGAGCTACTCTCGCGGATCAGTGCTAGCTCTTCAGAGCCGGTTGGGCTATACAGAACTGTGGCTTCCGTGGACATAGGCCATTTCTCCTACGCAAAAAGTTTTCCCGGCTCTCTATAGATTGAATATCATCACTTTTGTATGCTATTTCTCAGGTATATCGTATTGTATACTAAGAGAAAGGACTTGCGAACTTTCTAAACAAACGTCTCGTGAAGCGTACGTGAATAGAAAGGGTGAACCCATGTCGACTGATGCATATATGATTGAGGGGGGGCAGCCAGTGGTGGGGGAAATCCAATGTCTGGGTGCGAAAAATTTTGCGACGAAAGCGATGGTGGCGGCTCTCCTGGCCGATACACCTACTACTTTAACGAATGTTCCCCCCATTGGAGATGTGGATATCACCAGAGAGATGTTACACTCGATTGGCGTGCGCGTCGAGACGCCGGATAATGGGGTGCTGATCGTTGACCCGACGTCGCTTAGTCAGCCAGAGGTGCTGATGCCCCATAGTGGAGCGAACCGCATCCCAATCTTGCTTTTGGGCACGCTGCTTCATCGCTTCCCGCGCGTGATGGTTCCGGTGGTTGGCGGCTGCCAGATCGGTACGCGCAAGGTGGATTTCCACTTGCAGGCGATCGAGTACTTTGGCGGCCAGATTGAGGAGACGCCTGGTGGCTATATTGCCAGCCGTGAGGGCCCCCTCAAGGGTGCTCATATCAATTTGCCCTATCCCAGCGTGGGCGCAACCGAAACCTGCCTGTACCTGGGCGTGCTGGCTGAGGGCCGCTCGCTAATCTCCAATGCCGCGATCGAGCCAGAGATTTTTGAATTGATTACCCTTTTGCGCTCGATGGGCGCGATCATTTTTACTTCTTCTGGCCGCGAGATCCGTATTGAGGGCGTGAAGCATCTCTCGGGGACCCGTATGGCGGTGCTGGGTGATCGCATCGAGGCCGCGTCCTGGGCCTCTCTGGCCGGCGCGTCCGATGGCGACATCACGGTGCATGGCATTCGTCCGGATACGCTGGGCAATTTCCTCTCGTACTTCCAACAAGCTGGTGGAGGTGTCGAACTAAAAGATGCATCCAGTATCCGTTTCTTCCGCAAGGAGAAATTGCGTCCGGCGATTATCGAAACCGATGTCTGGCCCGGCTTCTCGACCGATTGGCAGCAGCCGTTCGCGATCCTCTTAACCCAGGCCGATGGCATCTCGATTATTCACGAGACGGTCTATGAGAAGCGCTTCGGTTATCTAAAGGCCCTGGACGCGCTCGGCGCGAAAACGCAATTGACGACGAACTGTCTCGGTGGCACTGCCTGTCGGTATCGCGAAGCCAGTCATGAACACAGTGCAATTATTACTGGTCCGACGCAACTGGAGGCCAGTTCGCAGGAGCCAATTGCCATTCCTGATCTGCGCGCCGGTCTGGCCTATGTGATCGCGGCAGCCATCGCTCGTGGTACGTCACTGGTCACCGGCATTCATTTCCTGGAGCGCGGCTATGGCGACATCGTGCCCAGGTTGACCGCTATGAACCTGCATATCGAGCGCACAACGATATGAACATTTTGTCACTGATGATGGCGATAAAATGAACGAATAGACAGTGTGTGGCGTGCCTGGAGAGGCGCGAAGGCAGAGGCAAGTCCACGAAGTACCGTGGACTTGCCTCTTCGGAAGAGTCATGTTACACTGACACGTGGAGGCTACAACTTTTCTTTGCATCGCTCGTAATCCTGAGTAGATAGTCTCTGCGTGATAAATTATGAAAAAAGTGACAGATAAAGAGCGGTGAAAAAACAATGGCATCAACGTTAGGAGCTACCGGTCCATTAGGATCACTGGGAACGCTGAGCACGCCTGCCCGTAAAACGCGGCGCAGGAAGGCGCAGCCTGCCTCAAGTGAGGTCAGTATCAGCGGGGAACACGTAAATAGTCGTAGTCAGGCCGTTACAAACGACCAGAGTGCAGCGTTTGGGTATGCACGCGAGGCGGGTGTGGAGTTGTTGAGCGATGTGAATCTGGTTGAGCTAACACTCACAGGAAAGCAGGATGCATTCGCCATTCTGGTCGAACGCTACAAAGATGCTGTGCAGAACCTGGCCTATCGTATGTTGAGCAATGTGACCGAGGCTGAGGATGTGACCCAGGAGGTCTTTGTCCGGGCTTATACCCAGCTCGCTACCTATAAACCAGCGCATAAGTTTAGCACATGGTTGCTTTCGATCGCGTCGCACCTGGCAATTGACCAGTTGAGGCGGCGACGTTTTCTCGCTCTGCCGCTGGAAGACGTGCCTTTCCTGGAGTGGATCACCGATCTTGGTGCTGGCCCCGAACAGTCGGCTCTGACCGGCGAACAACAGGACGAGATTCAGGCGTATTTAGGGCGTTTGCATAGCAAGTATCGCTCAGTCATCGTCTTGCGCTATTGGTATGATCTCTCCTATGAGGAGATCGCGACGGCCCTTAATCTGACTCCAGCGTTGGTCAAGGCTCGTCTGCATCGCGCGCGTGAACTGCTGGCTCGTGCTATGCGCGAGAATAAGGTGCAAGAGGAGCAGGTCTATGCGCAATCGTGACGCTAAGGACCAGTTCACTACGTCGCGCGCGGCGCATCTGGCCCGCTCAACAGAGAGCAATGGAGAGAACGATCTGAATCACTGCGATTCGAGCCAGGGATCGTGTGAGCAGCCGTCACCGTCGGTAACCCCGGCCTCTCGCCTCTATCCCACTATCTCGACAGAGCGGATTATGCAGGCGGTAGAGCAGCAGAGGCGAGTCTCGCAACAGCTTGAGGATCTGCGTGCTCAGCAAAAGCAGCGTACTGCCATTTTGCGCACGACGGGTCTGAAGTTTTTAGCTGCTCTGTGTGGCGCGTGTGGAGTGCTGGCTGTGGCGTTTGTTATCCTACTCATCGTACGTCCAGATTTGTTGGCGCGCACGCTCGATGCCCTCAGTGGGGGCATCGCGGCGCTGCTTATGGCAGAAGAAGAGATCAAGCTGGGACTGTCACTGATCCCATCGAGTAGCTGGTTGCTCTCAGGAGCGGCGCTGGTGATTGTTTTGATGATGGGTTTATGGGTGCGCCTGATGCGCTATCCACAGGAGGTGTAGGTGGCGGGAAGGGTGGCAGAGGCGGTGAACGGTCATAGGGAGATCCAGTATGCAAAGAGCCGGACGCAGACACTGGCGCACGCTAGTGCTGATGTTACTCGCCCTGATCCTGGGAGCGGGCCTGTTGATCCAGGGAGTGGGGTTGCTGTGGGGCTGGCTTACCCCAGCTATCCAGACTTCTGGCAAGACAGATTATTCCCAGGATAGTACCTGTACTACCACACAGCGCGGCCCGCTGGTTGGACAATCTCTGAATGTGGATGGGAAAGAGGTGATGTGTGGGGACCTCACACTGTGGGGCAGCACGTTGGATGTGGCAGGCCAGGTACATGGCACGATCCGCGCTTTTGGCTCGAACATAAATATCGCAGGAACTGTGGATGGGGATCTTAATCTGTATGGTGGTATGGCTACCTTACAGCCCGGTTCTCAAGTACGTGGAAATATCAACTTGTTTGGTGGGCGTGAGCGGTTGGAGGCAGGATCACACCTGTCTGGGGTCGTCAACAATCGGAGCCAGCGAGTCTCGCTCTGGTTGCCGGGCCTCAGTGACGGGTTTGCTTTCCCGTTCTGGCCAATGGTGATCTGGGTCATTCTTGGCCTGGCGCTCACCTCATTGCTGCCTGAACATGTGATGTTTGTGCGTACGACAGTGGCAAGTAGGGCGAGGCGTAGTCTTTTGCTTGGTTTACTCAGCTTTTTGCTGGCGCCAGCAGTCTTGCTTGTTTTAATCGCACTTATTCTTCCTATTCCGCTGGCGGTTCTGATCGCCATCGGGTTGATTGCGGCATGGGCGTTGGGAACGATAGCGATTGGTTGGCTGGTGGGAGAGTATATTATGCGGGCCATTGCGCCCAGGCATAATACGCGCCTGGCTCAAGTAATCGTGGGGCTAACAGTCCTGGTGCTGGTAGGGTCTCTGCCCTACATTGGCTGGCTGATTAGCCTCGGTGCTGGTTTACTTGGCCTGGGTGCAGTCTTATTAAGTCGTTTTGGCACACGACTCTATAGCCAGCCCAGGCACCCGCTGAAGTTCTAGGCAACGCTCGCTGTTTGGACGAAGGTAACGCTTGAGATGCCACCTGCGATGTTTTGGCTCTTCCAGCGATTACTCTCTGTAAGAGCAGTATTATGTTATGTTGGAAAGATGGGACGGACACACGCGAGACAGTACTGAACCCATCCGCGCCGCGCTCTCTGCGTGGTGGCAACGGATGATTTCTATGCTGCAAGGTGGCCGCCGAGGTGAACATGAGCATTGACGTTGAACTAACAGACCTTGCCTATGGAGGGGATGCCGTAGGCCGATACGAGGGTCGTGTACTCTTTGTGCCAGGGGGCATCCCTGGTGAACGCGTACGCGTCGAGATTGTAGAGGAGCGAAGGGGGCACGCGCGCGCGGACCTGCTGGAGATCCTACGCTCCGCGCCTGAGCGCGTTGAGCCTCAATATCCTCTCCTTAGAGATTGTGGTTGCCAGTGGCAGCACATCTCCTACCCCGCTCAATTGACGTGGAAGGCCCATATCGTTCGTCAACTCCTGGTACGTATTGGGAAGCAGCCTGACGCGCTTGTCCATCCGACCATTGGTATGCCCAGCGACATTTCCCCCTGGGAATATCGCAACATTGCCTTATTTTCTGTTGGCCCTGAGGGAGAGATTGGCTTTAAACTGACCGATAGCCACGAGGTCCAGGATCTGGAGTCGTGTGAGTTGCTGCATCCCGCCCTGAATATGGTCTATCAGCGTGTGCGCAGCAAGCTGCAAAATTATTTTGGCGAGTCATTAGCTGAGATGATCCAGGGCTTTACCATCCGTGGCGCGATTGGCGCGGTGAGCACTCCTGGGGCGGTCCCCGTCAAGGCTGCGCCGACCCTGCTCAGTATCCACGCGCGTCCCGGCTCGGATATGGAGAATCCGCAACAACTGGCGCACGAGTTGATCACGACGGCGCCGGGCATTGTTGGGGTGATTATTGAACGTGTTGGTGGTCGCTATGGCCGCGTGGTGGCCGGCCAGGAATTCCTGACTGACGCTGTGTCCGGGCGACGTTTCCGCGTCTCCTCGGATTCGTTCTTCCAGGTGAACATGGTGCAGACCCCTGTGCTGGCGGAACGAGCTGTTGCTATGCTCGAACCCCAGCGCTCGGACATCGTGCTGGATGGCTATAGTGGCGTGGGTCTCTTCTCGGCTTTCCTGGCCCCTCGCGTCTCGCGTGTCATCGCGGTTGAGTCGCAGCCCAGCGCGGTGATGGATGCCCGCGCCAATGCGACGCTGAACAACCAGAACAATATCACCGCGCTGGAAGGCACCCTGGAGCGCTTGCTTGGGCAGATGTATTATCGCCGCGAACGCGTTGATCTCGCCCTGGTTGATCCGCCGCGCGCTGGTTGCCATCCCAAAGCGTTGCAGGCCTTGCAATCGCTGGCCCCGCGCGCGCTCTGCTATGTTTCGTGCGACCCCAGTACGCTGGCTCGCGATATCGCGACGCTCTGCGGTGGTGGACGCTATCGCCTGGTTGCCGCCCAACCGGTCGATATGTTCCCGCAGACTTATCATATCGAGTGCGTCGCCTTGCTGGCTCGCACGAATATGCGCTAGGTTTGTGACTGCTTTTTCTAAACATGAGTTACCCCGAAAAAGCAGAAGAAGCTCATACATACTGGCCAGAAGCTCTCAATTGAGAGCTTCTGGCCAGTATGTATGAGCTTCTTGGCAAAGAGCAAACAAGCTTATACACCCTGGACCAGCACCGCCCTCGCGGTCGATGCCTTCCAGCGAATCTCCCTGGCCTCGCGATATTCGGGCGAGTCGTACCAGCGTCTGAAGTGCTCGGTGTTCTCGAATTCCAGCACGACCAGCCGTTGGGGCTGCCAATCGCCCTCGATCGTCTCCGTTGCACCGCCGCGTGCCAGGAATTTGCCGCCATAGCGTTCGAGCGTTGAATTGACCAGCTTGCGGTACTCTTCGTAGATTGTTGGATCTTCTACTTTGACATCCACGATAAAATAAACGGCCATGTGTGTTCCTCTCATTTACTAGAAGCATGGTAGTGTTGTCCCGCAATGTTTGGCGATATCGGTCGCAACGCGCTGGGTCGACCAGCGCGTTATAGATAATCAACCAACGCTGCCGATGCGACGGACGCGGATCCTGTTTCCATCGTGCCAGGAGTTCCTCTGCCGAGAGATGAGGAGCAGCTCGTGTGATTCTCGCCATGCGGGTTCTCCTTGAACCTGTGCAGACCTTCCAAAGGAAACAAACCTCAGTGAGCAGGATCGCCTGGAAGAGCGAGGCCCGTGTACTATGATGTTGGAACGGCTTGTGCCTCTTGACGAACCTGTTTCCAGACCCATTCCACAATGGTCTCGACGAAACCTGGAACGGGTTCCCACCTCTGCTGTCCATCAGCCGTTTCTCTCAGCGTCCCAATCCCATGATCTGCTTCGGGAAAAAAACGGATCGTGTAATCGGGATGACCTGTCTCTCGCAACACCTGTTCAATCAGGAGGGCACTCTGGTGCGGTGGGATAACTTTATCTTGTTCTCCCCATAGCGCAAGGACAGGCTGTTGGAGGGATCGCCATGCGGGCATGGGATTGAAAAACAGCGTCCTCCTCCAAAAACCCAACACTCCGGGCGCCGACTTGGGAAAAAGGCGGATGAAGTTGTAGATGCCTTTGACGCCAACCATGCTCAAATCCACCACGACCTTGCTTGAATACCGCTTACGGATCAACATCTCACGATGGTAGTATTCCTGGATGGTCGGGGTCATTCCAGCAGCAGAGACAACAACAATGAAGTCCACCTCTGATGAATGGGTTGCGGCCAGAGGAACGACCCACCCACCCTCGCTACAGCCGCATAGTCCAATCCGCTGCGGATCAAGAGTGGGACAACACGCCTTGAGAAAATGCACCCCAGCAAGAGCATCTTCAGCAAGCACCTGATAAGAGCCGTCGCGCCAGTTTCCGGTCGATATCCCTGTTCCGCGTTTATCGTAAATCAAGGTGGCAATCCCTTGACGGGCGATCGCTTCTGCTCGCTCACGCCAACCATCGCGTGTTTCATCGCCCGATCCATGAACGAAAACAAGACCAGGACAAGGTTGGGCCGCTTCGGGGGTGAAAAGCGTGCCCCCAAGGGTGATGTTTCCGCTGGGATAGGTGACCTCTTGCTGCGTGATCACACATGCATTTCTCGCCATGCCGTCGCCTTTCAGAAGACGTTGTGGTAGATGATCGCGGCTCGCAAACGTGTTGGCTTCTCGTTGCGAGAATCAACGAAAGCGCAAGCAGCGGCCCTGTACAACCATCCTCTTCTCTTATTCTCTCATATTGTTCACTTGGATTGCAACTTGGTATTACAGAAAGCCGAGGGGGAAAGCCCCGACAATTGATTGGGGAGATGAACTACCGTTCCTTATGAAAACGAGGGAGAGGAGAAAAACGGGAAAATGCTTGACAACAAGCATCGCTTCTGTTAGAATTAGAATGAAAGTTCTATAAAAAAGAAAGCAGCAAAAAGCCGCTCTATGGGAAAGAAAAGCCGACCAACAAAAGACCGGGAGAAAAAGGCGAAGACACGCTCCCCAACCTTCCTGCTCGAACTGCCTCTGCAGGTGAGTGCTGGCCAGGCTGCGCGTTTGCACGGGCATTTGGAAGCCGGGCGGCAGTTCTACAACGCGGTGCTCTCTGAGGGACAGAGGCGACTGCGAGCCATGCGGGCTGATCCGGCCTGGCAGGTGGCCCGTGCCATCCCTCGCGCGCGCAAACAGGACCGGTCTGCCGCTTTCCAGCGCTTGCGGGAACAATACGGCTTTTCTGAGTACGCATTGCACGAGGCAGGTAAAGGACTCCGAGTGAGTTGGCTCGCCGAGCACCTGGACGCGGTGCTCTCGCAAACCCTGGCCAGTCGCGCCTACCACGCGCTCAACCGGGTCTGCCTCGGACGCTCAAAACGGGTGCGCTTTCGCAGCCGTGGCCGAGGGCTTTCCAGCATCGAGAATAAGCGCAATGACACCGGACTGCGTTTTGTCCTCCAGAAGCCAGAAGAGGGGCATCAAGGCTTCTTGATCTGGCAGCACGATCAGTTCCCTGCCCTCATCGACTGGGATGATCCGGTGGTAAAGCATGGCCTGGACCAACGGATCAAATATGCCCGTCTGGTGCAGCGCAAAGCCAGCAGCCCGCAGGCACAGGGCGCTGATGCTCTGGGCTCTCGCTACTTCGTGCAACTGGCGCTCGAAGGCGTTCCCTACCACAAACCAAAGCACACAGTAGGACACGACGTCATCGGAGCGGATTTGGGTCCCTCGACCATTGCCTTGGTCCCGCGAGAAGGAGAAGCGAGCCTCTCGGTCTTCTGCGAGGAGTTGGCACCGGATGAAAAACAGATCCGTCGTCTGCAACGCAAAATGGATCGCCAAAGGCGAGCGGCGAACCCGGACAACTATGACTCCCAAGGCCGTATCAAGAAAGCGGGCAAGAAGAAGCTTATCTGGAAGCGAAGCAAAGGCTATCAGACGACCCGGCGACGTAAAGCCGAGAAGGAACGGAGGCTCGCCGCTCACCGCAAGAGCCTGCATGGTCGCAAAGTCCATGAGATCGTCGCCGTAGGTACCACCATCATTCTCGAAAAAATTTCGTATAGAGCGTGGCAAAAGCGATACGGACGAAGCGTGGGTCTTCGAGCACCAGGGATGTTTGTTGAACAGCTGAGGCGCACCGTTGGAAGTACGGGCGGCACTCTGATCGAAGTCTCTCCACGACAAGCGAAACTCTCGCAATTTTGCCACGGCTGCGGACGGCACGTGAAAAAGCCGCTTTCCCAGCGGTGGCATACGTGCCCCTGTGGTGTCGGGCCAGTGCAACGCGACCTGTACTCAGCGTTTCTGGCTTCGACGCTCGATCCAGACCATCTCATTCCCTCATGTGCCCAGGCGGTCATTCGCCTTTAGAAGCTTCGGAGGCGAGGCTGCGGGCTGCACATGAGCGGGTCCAACAACGCGCGAATGAAGGGCACTCGTTGCCCCGAAGCATGGCTGTCCGTCGTGCCGGAGCGCGTCAGCCCAGAAGTTTGAGTGAACCGACACAAGAGCCAGCGTTTCTCGC
>Ga0102924_1001146_pt1 | contig 31081 bp, 23 predicted proteins | sample PaiPotPPM11metaG_FD_80116 | JGI IMG/M metagenome (GOLD analysis project Ga0102924, IMG submission 80116) | Iron sulfur acid spring bacterial and archeal communities from Banff, Canada, to study Microbial Dark Matter (Phase II) - Paint Pots PPM... ... | reverse complement strand
GAGCGCGCACAGGCTCGAGGCGACGCTCGCGCCCGACGGCGGCGCAAAGCTCGACTGGCACGCGGACGTGAGCGGCGTCGAAGCCTCCGAGTGGCGGGTGCGCTTCCACGCGGACGCGACGCGCAAGCAGCGGGTCCAGCAGATGTTCGCGGCGCTGTTGCCGGGGAGCGAGGTCGCGGGGATCGACGCGGGCAACCTGGAGGACGTCGAGCAGAATGTGACGTTGCACGTGCGCGGCAGCTCGCCGCAGTTCGCGCGCACGACTGGCGACGCGCTGAGCGTGCCGCTCGGGCGCCGCGAGCACATGGTCCGCGACTACGCACCAATGGTGACGCGAGAGCTCGACGTCCGGTTATATGCGCAGTGGACGCAAGCGGACGACTGGACCATCCGGCTGCCCCCCGGCGCCCACGTGAAGGGACTGCCTTCTCCCGCTCGGGCATCAGGGCCTTTTGGTTCGTACCAGCTCGACGTCGAGTCGACGGCAGGTACCCTCCGAGTGCGAACGACGGTTTCGCTCACGAAGACGCGCATCCCCGCCGCGGAGTATCCGCGCTTCCGCGCCTGGTGCGAAGAAGTGGACCGGGTCCTCGGCCAGCGCGCGACGGTGGGCCTCAAATGAGCGGCAGGGCATTTGGGCTTCTCCTGACGCCTCTCGTCGGTTGCGCGGCGGTCATTCCCGGTACGGCGGCGCGGCTCACGGACCTGCGGACGACCGCGCGCGCGTCATCGAACGGAGAGATCGTGGGGCGCTGGGCGCTGTCCGAGATGCTGGCGCCGGGCGGCAGCGCAGAGCAGGCGATCGCGGCGCGCAAGCGGCTGGACGGGGTCCCGCACGAAGGCATGTGGGCGAGCCTCGCCCGCGCGACCATCGACGAGGCGCACGGCGACCCGCAGTCGGCCGCGGCCTCGTACGTGGCCACGCTGGGGGCAGCGTCGCGCAGCGACGACGGCGTAGCGCCGCTCGTGAGTTGGTTTGCCGCCCGGCATTTGCTGAACCTTCGCGCCGGCGTGGCCGACCTGTATGCCAAGTACCGCGAAACGCTCGACGGGCTGCTCGCGCGGCCCGGTCGCATGGGGTGGCGTTCGGTCGCGGAGCTCGAAGACTGGCGCGCGATCGAAGTCTACGACAAGGCGGAGAAGACGGGCGAAGAGTACGACGCAGAGGTCGTCCGGCGCATGGGATGCTCCGGTAGCGTGCGGCTCGCGGGGCCCTTCGGTCACGGCGGCACGCTCGATCGTCTGCGCGATTTCCCGGCTGAGGCACCATCCGCCTGGCCGGCGGCGTGGCCGATGGACGCAATGCGCGGCAGCGTCCCGCACGTGCTCCCGGTGACGATGACGCGGTGTTCCGCCGTATCCGAGGAGCAGGTCCAGGACGGCGTTTTCTACGCGGAGACATTTTTCACGACGCGCGGCGACCGGGAGCTTTACGTCGCCGTGCAGGGCGCAGTGAAGGTATGGATCGACGATGCGCTGGTGCTGGCCCGCGGAATGGAGGAGTGGGGGTCGTGGCAGCGGTTCGGCGCCCATGTCTCGGTGGGAGAGGGACGGCACCGCGTCGTCGCGCGGCTCGTCACGCCAGCGACGAGCGTCCGGCTGCTGAACCAGGACGGCACCGCGGCGGGCGTCGACACCGACGGCGACGGGGCGCGGCCCCACTCGATCGACCCCCCCCGAATCCTCGACGATCCGAACCCTCTCGAGTCGTACGTGCGCGCGGCGGCGAACGGTGAACTACGCGCAGCTGCGGCACCGCTCGAATGGACCCTGGCCGCATACGCCGCGCACTCCGAGCAAATGGACGACGTCGCGTCGACGTTGATCGACGCGCTCGTCGAGACGCCAGATGCCGCCCCGCTCGCCCTCCAGATGGGCTCCCTCTTCATCGCCGGCGACCCTGCGCTCCCCGAGGACGCTCGCGGTCCGCGCGCGCGGGCACTGCGCGACCGCGCGCTGGCGAAAGACCGCCTCCTGTGGCGCGTTCACTTGGCCGCCATCCTCGACGACGCAGAGCAGCACGGGCTCGCCGAGGCAGTGGACGCCCTGCGGCGGCTCGCCGACGAGACCCCGGGAGAACCGGAGGTGCTCGAGCAACTCGCGCACCTCTACGGCCGGCTCGGTTGGCGCGGCGAGCAGATGCGGGCGCTGGCGGACCTCGCCCAGCGCTTCCCGGACGACGTCGCTGCGCTCCAAGCGTACCTCGAGGCGCTCGAAGTGAGCGGGCCAGCGGCGGAGGCGGACCGAGTCGCCGCACGACTGAAGAAGCTCGACCCGGACGCTGAGGTCGACGTCGACCGCGCGCTAGCGCAGCACGACTACAAGGCCGCCGTCGTCGAGCTCGAACGGCTTAAGAAACGCCGACCCGATCGCAAAGAGATCGCGGCGCGCATCGCCGACGTCCTCGGCCGCTCCGGCGATCCTAGCGCGGCGGCGCGCGAGCTCGAGAAGGCGGTCGCTAAGCACCCACTCGACGCGCAAGCGCGATTCCGTGTCGCCGACGGCCTTTACGCCAAGGGCGACACGGGCGCCCTACGCCGCGCGCTCGCGGCGGCCCTTCAAGCAGGCGCCAGTGCGGGCGAGCTGCGCGCGGCGATCGATCTGATAGAGGGCGCGTCGGACCTCGAGCCGTATCGGCAGAACGGGCGGGCGGTGGTCCGCGAGTTCGAGGCGTGGGAGCGGGGCGGGCGCCACATGGAAGGCACGGCCGCTCGGGTTCTCGACTACGCCGCGACCTGGGTGCACGACGACGGTTCGAGCGAGATGCTCGAGCACGAGATCCAGAAGATCCAGTCGCAGGAGGCCATCAACTCGGAGTCCGAGATCGAGCCGCCGAGCGGCCTGGTCCTGCACCTTCGCGTCATCAAGAGCGACGGCAGCATCCTCGAGCCTGAACCCGTGGCCGGGAAGGCGACGCTGACGATGCCGCATCTCGAGGTCGGCGACTACGTCGAGATGGAGCACATCACGCCGCAAGGGGGCGACGGCGCGAAGGGACGACAGTACCGCAGCCCGCACTGGTTCTTCCGCGAGGCGGACAAGGGCTACTGGCGGAGCGAGTTCGTCGTCATCACGCCGAGCGATCGCGACCTGCAGATCGAAACGCGAGGCAACGTACCCCCGCCAGCGGTGCGCAACCTAGGGACGTTCGTCGAGCGCCGTTGGCGGATGGACCTGAGTCCGCCGGCGCAGATCGAACCGGAGAGCCCGCCCATCACGGAGTTCTTGCCGAGCGTGCGCGTAGGGTGGGGCGTATCACTAGAAGCAACTTTGGCGCGGCTCGTCGACCTCGCGGAGGACGACACCCCGCTCGACCCGCGGCTGCGGGCGAAAGTCGTCGCCATCGTCGGCAACGCTCCACCTGGAGCGACCGACGAGCGCGCGCAACGCCTGTATCGGTGGCTGCTGGAGCATGTGCAGGACAGCAAAGAGACGGACGGCCGCCGAGTGCTTACCGGCGGGAGCGGGTCGCGACAGGCGGCGTTCCGCTACATGCTGCGGCTCCTAGGCATTCCGAGCCAACTTGCGCTCGTGAAGAATCGCCTGGCGACGCCGCCGCTGGGCAAGATGAGCGAGGTCGACGAGTACGACGCGCTCGTGCTGCGCGTGCCGACCGATCGGGGCATCCGCTGGATGACGGTGCGCGACAAGTTCGCGCCATACGGGTACATCCCTGCGGAGCTTCGCGAGCAGCCGGCAATCGTCCTCGCGCCGGGGATGCCGCGCGAGGTGGTGCGCGCGCAGGGCGCGGTCGATGGAGCCGTGTACGAGGGGCGAGCGGTTGTCCGCGACGACGGGAGCGCCAGCCTCGACGTCGCGCTGACGGTGACGGGCAACCGCGCGATCGCCTGGCGCAACGCACTCGACAAGGTCGCGCAGGCCAAGCTTTATGACTTCGTCGAGCGTGAGCTCGTCGCCCCTGCGTTCGACGGCGGACACGTACGCGAGCTCAAGACCGAGGGGCAGGACGCCCTCGACCAGCCGCTCGTCATCCGCCTGCGCGCCGAGTTGCCACGACTGGCGAAGCCGGTGGCCGCGGGGCTCACGTTGCAGCCGCCGTTCGCTCCGAACCTCGCGCAGCTGGCCGCTCTCCCCGCGCGCCACACGCCGCTCCTCCGGCGCAACTCCCTTCACGTCGAGCTTCGCCTACGCGTGGTGCTTCCGGACAAGGAGAAGATGCCAGCCGAGCTGCCGAGGGGCGAGGCTCGAGACGGGGACGCATACGTGGTCGTGCGCGACGCGGTGAACGGACACGCGATCGACTTCGACCGTCTCGTCGACCTGCCCGCGGGTCGCGTCCAGCCCGGCGAGGAGTACGCCACCTGGCAGAAGTTCGTGCGTGACGCAGACGTTCTCCTGACGCGCGACGTCCTCGTCGGCGCGCCGGGAAAGTAATCACTTCGCGGGAGCCGGCTTGCTGAGATCCGTGAAGACGCCGCCGTTCTTGGTGTCGGCGATCCGCTGGCGCACGATTTCGTAGGCTTTGTCCTGCTTGACCATGGCGTCGATGACCTGCTGCCGCGACTGGCCGCTTGCCGGAAATGCGCCGGCGCCGGGGTAGCGGGCAGCCCAGTCGAGATAAACCTGCCACGCGGCGCGCGCGTCGTCCCACTTCTTCTGCCGCTCGCGGAGGTCGGCCAAGACGAAGAGGATCTTCGCGCGGAGCGCGGGATCCTTGTCGCCGGATTCGAGCGCGGCGCGATTCCACGCAGCGTCGGCCTCGGTAAGGCTACCGGCAGCCAGTTGCGCTTCCCCGAGAAGGTAGTGCGCAAGCGGGTTTTTCGGGTCGACCTCGATCGCCTTGCGGTAGGCGTCGATGGCGCCGTTATAGTCCTTCGCGACGTACTTCGTGTTCCCCTGCGCGCAGGCCTCCTTGTACTTCGTGGAGGCCGCGGAGGCCGCGTCGTCCCCCTTCTTCTTCGCGTCTGTCTTGGGTGCGTCGGCGAGCGCGGTTCCGAGCGAGAGCCCAGGCGAAAGCGGGAGTGCGGCGGCGATTAGAGTGCCGAGCGCCAGCGTGCGGAGGGGGCCCAATCGCATGGCCCGCAGTCTACCACTCCATCAATGTCTTGCGGTGCGGCCGCGCGCACGGCAATTAGACGTCATGGTGCCGCAGAGATCTGGGGGTTTTCGCGACGTGGCGGCGCGGTGATGTCACCCGCCGTCGTGCGTCCTTTTCCGTGGGCGTCACTGGATTCGACGACACGGGGCGAGGCAGAAGCGACGCGCGGCTTGCGGCGCTGGTTGGGACGCTACACCCAGCTTGACGCGGTGGGCGGTGCTCTCGGCCAGTTGCTCGGCACCGAAGTGGAGATCCTCTTCCGCCGCGCGCAGCCCGCGGCCGAAGCGCGGAGCTTCGACGACGCCGTGGGCGTCGTCCTGTCTCCCGCGGAGGCCCCGCGCCTGCAGGACGGCGCGCTCGTCGCGTTCGAGCATGCGCTCGCAGCGAACGCCGTCGCGCGGTGCCTGCAGCGACCCGCTCCCAGGCTACCCCATCCGGCAGCGGTCACGTCGCCGGGAGTCGCCGGCGCCCTCGGAGCCGTTCTCGCCGCGGCTGCGCGCCGCGCCCATGCGGGCGTCGCTCTGCGGGTGATCGCGGCAGGACCGGCTCGCATCCTCGAGGCCGACCTGGCTCGCCTGGACCCGGCCCTCGTGAGCGCCACGGCGACCGTGCTCGTCGCAAACGAGGCATACCTCGCGCGTCTCGTCCTCCCAAGGCGGGCGATCGACGCTGCCCCGCCGTTGCCGTGCGGTCGCGCGGAGCTCGCCGCGGCCTTAGGCCCGGTTGCGCTCCCGCTGCCCATCGTCGCTTGCTGGACTCGTGCGCAAGTCGCCGATGTCGGGTCTCTCCGCGCCGGCGATGTCTGGATCCCTGGGACATGGCCGCTCCGCCGAGGGACGAACGGCGAGCTCACCGGCCCGGTGCTCCTCGCCGGGGCCGGGTCGGAGGTCGGCCTTCGGGCCGACCTCGGCGAGGGGGGACGCGTCGTGCTAGGGGGCGAGGCGGAGGCGCTCTGCGCCGCGGAGGCGAAGATGGGCGAGTCGGGCGAAAACAGCGAGCTCATTCGGGCCGTCGGCGAAGTGCCCGTCGTCGTCCGGGTGGAGATCGGAGAGGCGCGGATGGCTGCGCGCGAATGGGCGGCGCTGTCTCGCGGCGACGTGGTTGCGCTCGGGCGTCGCGTCGGGCAGCCGGTGATCCTCAGGGTCGGCGGCGTTCCCGTCGCGCGCGGGGAGCTCGTCGAGATCGACGGCGAGGTCGGGGTGCGGATCGTCGAGCGCCTGACGGGAGCGACCCCGTGAAGAGAGCGCTCGGGCTCTTCGTGATGCTATGGGCGTGCGGCCGTTCGGGGGAGAGTGCTGCGCCGCCCCGAGCGGCACCGTCCGCCGAGCACACCGACGGCGCCGCTGCAGCGAACGCATCCGCGGTGAGCTCTGCCTCAATCGCCGCGGCGGCTGGTCCCGGCGCGACGCAGTCGAAGCACGTGGCGTGGAGCGGCACGTACAAGAGCGCCGCCGGGACCCTCTACATTCCGCCCGAATGGAAGGGCGTTCGCTGGTCGGGCGCGGAGAGCCAGGCCGGCATCGGCGAGGGTACGCTCGAGATTGGCATCGATCCCTTAACGGGGCGCGTTGTAGGCGTGCTCGATGGGCCGCTGGGGCCGGCGGTCGTCGACGGCCTGGCGGCCGGCGAAAAAGTCACCGCGACGATCTCCCGAAAGAACCCTTCGGATCATGGCTTTGCCGGGAGCCTGGTGGGATCCATCGGGGCCGATAGCGTCACGGGCAGCATGAACCTGTCGTCTGCCGAGGCGAGCACCATCCGTGCGGCGAGCTTCAGCCTCGCTCCCGCCGAGCGCTGAATGTTTGCCCCCACGCGCTACCTCAACTGGGCGCGGCGCTTTTACGGGCAGGTACGCTTCGATCTCGCGACGAGCGGAATCCCAACGGCCCGCGTGGCCGATTGGGGAATGCCCTCGGGCGCCGCGCTCGACGATCCATCCGGGTGGGAGCGCATGCGCGAAGCGATCGCCGCTTACAACGACGTGCCCTCCTCCGGTGCCGTAGCTGCGCTCGGCACGGCGCACGCGCTATGGCTCGCGTACGCGTCGCTCGCGGGCCCCGGCGACGACATCCTCGTGGAGGATCCCGCGTACGAGCCCCTGCTCAGGGCCGCCGAGGGCGTGGGTGCCCGGGTCCTCCGGTTCTCCCGCGATGCGCGCGATGTCTTCGCGCTCGACCCGGAGCGCGTGGCCCGCGCGCTCACTCCGCAAACGCGCGTCGTCGCGATCACGAACCTGCATAACCCGACGGGCGTGCGCGCGGACGACGGCGCGCTCCGCGCCACCGCGCAGCTCCTGGAACGTCGAGGGGCATTTCTCCTCGTCGACGAAGTGTACGCAGCGTTCGACGATCTGGTCGATGCGCACGGCGTATTCCGAGGCAGCGCGCGCAAGCTCGCGCCGAACGTTGTGGCCGTTTCCAGCCTGACGAAGTGCCACGGTCTCGGCCCGCATCGCGTTGGGTGGGTCCTCGGACCACCACAGGTCGTCGCACGCGTTGAGGACGCCGTCACGGCGACCAGCGGAATGCTCCCCCTCGCGCACGCGCACATTGGGGTCCACGCGTTCTCGCGGATCCTCGAGCTCGCGGACCGCGCAAGGGCCTTTCTGTCGGGCAAGCGCGAACGCGTCGGCGCATGGGTGGCATCTCAGGGCCTCCAATGGAGCGCACCCCCCGCTGGCCTATTCGCGTTCGTCACGGTTCCGGGTGCCACCGATCTTACGCGGCACGTCGAAGCCGCGGTCCGGGAGCGGGAGGTGCTCGTCGCACCGGGGTCCTTCTTCGGGGTCCCGAACGGCTTTCGCATCGCGTGGTCCGCCCCCAGCGGAGCGCTCGAAGAAGGGCTGGGCCGGCTGGCCGAGTGCGTACGCAGCTGGCGGTAGCGCTGCGGCCGCGCTCCCCCGACGGAGCGTGCCATTCGGCAGAGGGAGCTAGTTCGGTCAACAGTCGCTGCTAGACTTCGCACACTTCATCACCGCGCGCGCGCGGGAAAGGCGCCCAGGGCTAGACCATGTCGAACATCCTCAGCCTTTTCGGAAGCACGTTCCCTGCCTTCGGCGCCAGCCTGCTCCTCGGCGTGATGGTCGTCGCCGCGTACACGTTCGCCGTCGCCCTGTGGGCCGGCGCGAGCGGCCGCGCTCGGGCGCTGCAAGCGGCGCGCTTCGGCGCTTACGGGACGGTGGCGCTCATCGGCGTCGCCGTCCTGTGCCTGGCGTACGCGTTCGTCACGCACGATTTCCGTATTCGCTACGTGGCGCACTACTCCGACCGATCCATGCCGCTGCAGTACCTGCTGACGGCGCTCTGGGGAGGTCAGGACGGTTCGCTCCTCTGGTGGCTCTTCTTGCTCAGCGTCTACATCGGTGCCTGCGTGAAGTGGTTGGGCCGTCGCTACCTCGAGCTTCAGCCGTACGTCATCGCGACGCTCATGGCGATCGTCATCTTCTTCGGGATCCTGATGGCGTTCGCGGCCTCGCCCTTCGCGATGAGCGTCGCCGGCGGACGTGCCGACGGCGAGGGGCTCAATCCCCTCCTCCAGAACTACTGGATGATCATCCACCCGCCGTGCCTGTACACGGGGTTCGTGGGCTGCTCGGTGCCCTTCGCATTCGCAGTGGCCGCCCTGGTCACGGGCCGGCTCGATCACGAATGGATCGTCGCGAGCCGGAAATGGACGCTCTTCGCGTGGATGTTCCTCGCCATCGGGAACACTCTCGGGATGCTCTGGGCGTACGAGGAGCTCGGCTGGGGTGGTTACTGGGGATGGGATCCCGTCGAGAACGCGGCGTTCATGCCGTTCCTCACCGCCAGCGCGTACGTGCACTCGGTAATGATTCAGGAGCGTCGGGGGATGCTCAAGGTGTGGAACGTCTTTCTCATCGGACTGACGTTCTTCCTCACGATCTTCGGAACGTTCCTCACGCGCTCCGGCATGATCAAGAGTGTCCACTCGTTTGCGCAATCCTCCATCGGGACGTACTTCGCCGGCTTCCTCCTGGTGCTCGTCGTCTTCACGACGACCCTTGTCCTGTGGCGCTGGCCGGAGCTACGAGATTTGAAGCGGGACAGGCGGCTGCGCTGGGCGGCTGTGACCGCGGGTTGGATCATCATCGGAGCCTGCCTCCCCGGCCTGTACGTCGTCTGGAAGCTGCCGCTGCCCGTCGGCTGGCGGGTCACGGTGATCGCGCTCATCGCAGGGGCCGCCGTCTTCGTCGCGTTGGAGCTCGTGTATCGCTGGATGACTCGCGATCTACAGGTTCGCGCCCGCAGGCCGCAGATCGAATCTCTCCTTTCCCGCGATTTCACGTTCCTCCTCAACAACTGGATCCTCTGCAGCCTCCTCTTCTTCATCCTCGTCGCTACGACGTTCCCGTTGATCAGCGAGGCGCTGACCGGCGAGAGTGTCACCGTAGGCCCCCTTTTCTACAAGGCCTGGGTGCAGCCGCTCGGCTTGGTGCTGCTCCTCCTGATGGGAACGGGGACCCTCTTCGGCTGGAAGAAGACGAGTCCCCAGGCCTTCAAACGCGCGGCCCGCGCGCCGCTCATCGCGTTCGGGATCGCGGTCGTCCTCCATTTCGTCGCCGGCCGCGCGGTCGGTTTCCCGGCGGTGGTCTACAGCGACCCGATCTACGCAGGGACGTTGGGGGCCATGTTGCGCACGTTCAACGCGTACACGCCGGTGATGGGGTTTTCTCTTTGCGTGTTCAATGCCGCAGTCATTGTCCAGGAGTTCGTGCTGCTCCTGCGCGCGCGGGGGCGCTCGGGCGCGGGGGAGACGACGCCGACGCTCCTCTGGCTCCTTGGCGGTGTTCCGGGTCTCGTGTACACGCTGTTCACGCTGTCCCCACAGTCGCGGCGCCGCTACGGCGGGTACGTCGTGCACCTGGGTATCGTCGTAATGTTTCTCGGGTTTGCTGGTCAATCCTGGAACGTCGACCGTGAGGCATCCCTCGTCCCCGGCGAGAGCTACTCGATTCAGGACTACAGGCTGACGTACGTCGGTCCTCGGATGGAGGTCGACAACAACAAGCGGATGGTCTTCGCCGACGTCGACGTGTACCGCCACGGCAAGTACGAAGGCCGCCTCACGCCGGCGAAGTTCATCTACAAGAAGCAGCCGGATTCGCCGACGACCGAGGTCGCCATCGGGCATGGCCTGCGGGACGACGTGTACGTCATCGTCGGGTCGATCAATCCGACGTCGAAAGTCGCGGCGTTTCAGTTTCACATGAACCCGCTTGTCAGCTGGATCTGGATCGGCTGCGTGGTGCTGATCTTTGGCAGCGTGATCTCCATGTGGCCCCAGTTCGAGTTCGGGGAGTCCCGCGTCTGGACGGGAGCTCGCGGACTCGCAGCCACGGCTGCCAGCGTGGTGCTGGGAATCATGCTCGCAGCGACTCCCGTTGCCCGCGCGCAGGGGACTTCCAGCCTCCACTCCGGCACCGTTCACATCGAAAACGACCTGGAGCGGGGGATTTTCGAGCACCTCCGGTGCATGTGCGGTGGTTGCGAGCGCCTCCCCCTCTCCTCGTGCGGATGCTCGGTGGCCGACGAGGCGCGCGAGCGCGTGCGGGCGAAGATCCGAGCGGGCGAGACACGCGAACAAATTCTCGAGGAGTACGCCTCGCCGGACTGGCCGCTTTCCGCGTCGGAACAGGTGCACGGCGCCGACGCCGTCAATATTCCGGCGAACCGCGGAGTCTTGCGAGCCATATACCTCGTGCCGGTCGTCGCCATCACGCTCGGAGCTCTGGGACTCGCCGGGTTGCTCCGTCGTTGGCGGCGCGGCGGATCGCAGGTCGCGGCCGCTGGCCCGACCAGCGCTTCCGCAAGCGTCGATGACGGGTACGATGCCCGACTCGATGACGAGCTGAAGGATATCGATGGCTGAACCGAAGCGCAGAACACCGCGCGCCGCCCATGCCGAAGGGCGCTCGCGCCCAGCCGATGCGGATGACGCGGAGCGGGCACTCGGAAAAGCCGTGGCTTTCGGGCTCCCGGGGCTGGCGCTGGTCGCCGCCGTCGTGGTCGGAGCGATAGCCACGCTGGGTGCGGCCCTCTTGGTGCTGGCGTCCGGCACGCTTTTGGGCGCGATCGCGCTGCTCTGGGCGAGCATCCGAACGTTGAGCGGCGACGCACCGCTATCCGTCGGTCTGGCAACCGCGACGACACGCAGCAGCTCCGACGGCCTGGCCGAGGAGAAGCGTCGCATCCTGCGCGCGCTGAAGGACCTCGAGAGCGAGCGTGCGCTGGGAAGGATCGACGACGCAGATTACGACCTTTTCGTTGCACGCTACCGCGATCAAGCCAAGTCGGTGATGCGTGAGATGGACCTGCAACTGACCCCGATGCGAGAAGAGGCCGAGCGCGTTGCCCGCCAGTACCTCGAGAAGCATGAAATAGTACCCGCCGACTTGGGCGCGGCTCCGGCGCTGGAGCGCCCCCTTTCACAGTCTTCGCGCCTCGCGTGCAGCGCGTGCGGTGCATCGAACGAGCACGACGCCGCGTTCTGCAAGAAGTGCGGCGCGGCCCTGTCCTGGTCCGAGGCGCCATGACTCGACACCTCGGTGCCGCTGCGGTCCTGGCGCTGGTGGCTTGCCTCCTTCCCTCCAGGGGTGCGAGCGCACAATCCGCCGACGGGCTGCCGTCGGGACACCCATCGACGGGCGAGGCGGACCCTCACGCGCGGGGCGCCGCGGGCGGATCAGCGATGCCCGGGCTGTTCAACCCTCCGGAGGACGAAGAACGCGAAGACCCCGCGCTGCCCGCGGGCTCCATCGCCGTCGATCTCCGGGATGCGGACGGCGGCGCCATCCCGCAAGAGGAAGTGACCCTCGGTGTGCTCGCGAGCTCCGTCGCCAAAGGCGAGAGCCGGAAGCACCTGCAGGCGACGACCGACCGGACGGGGCGGGCCTCGTTCACCGGGCTCGAGACCGCCAGCAACATCGCGTACCGGGTTAGCGTGGGCTATCAGGGCGCGCTTTTCGCCGCGGCTCCGTTCCAGCTGCAGCAGGCCAAAGCAATGCATGTGGTTCTGCACGTCTATCCGGTCACGCGAGACGTCCAACAGGCGCGTGTGGTGGGTGAGGCGGCGCTGGCGGCGGAGGTACGTGAGGACCGGATCCAGATGGAGGAGATGCTGACGATCTACAACCTCGGAAGGACCGCCTGGCAACCCGACGGAGTGACCATGGCTTTGCCGGACGGCGCCAGCGCGTTCAGCGCGCAGACGTCCATGACCGACCAGGGGGTGGACGAGAGCGGCGGCCAGGCGCGCCTCCGAGGGACCTTTCCTCCCGGCAAGGGGGTCGTCGAATTCCGCTGGCAGCTGCCCTGGAACGGCGAATCGGACGTCGACTTCTCGGTAGGCTTGCCGCCGCACGTCGCGATAGCTCGCGTGATGATGGCAGCTGGAGGGACCGTAAAGCTGTCCGCAGCGGGTTTCCCCCCCGCCGAACGTAGACACGACGCGCAGGGCCAGAGCTTCCTGGTCACGGAGCGGCACCTCAGGCCCGACGAGCCAAAGCTGTCGGCCCTCTCGGTCGGGATTCACGACCTGCCGAGCGCCGGCGTCGGGCGGAACGTGGCTGCCTTTCTCGCCGGGTTGGGTGTTCTCGTCGGGCTCCTCCTTGCAACGCGCAGGACGGACGACAGCCGAACAAGCACGAAAGCCGAGAGGGCCTCCGTTCTGGAGGAGCTTCTGATGCTGGAGCGTGCACGCGCATCCGGGGATGTGGGGCCCAAGACCTACGAGCGTGCGCGCCGCGAGTTGATCGACGCCTTGGCCCGCGTTCTCGCGCGAAAGGCGACGCCCTAGCCCGGGCCTCGGCCGCCCTCGTCGGCATGCCACGACCGGGTCTTGGGCCCGGGGTGAAAGACCCGGAGCGACCTACGTGCCTGTGGAGAACATGCCCGCAAGGCTGGGTGCACGTCGGTGGGTTGTGCTGCGGACAGTTCCGGTTGGTCGAATTGTCCCGCTCCGACAACGGGTCATTCCCGCTGAGATCCACAGGCGCATGCGGTCGGAGGGCGTTGATTCCGCTCGGCTTTCAGCGCTTTCCCCGCCTTTCACAGGCTCTATCGACACTGCTACGGATCTCATCTAAGGATGCTACCGAGATCGCGCGATGGAACTTACGGTACCCAAAAAGGATCTGCTTCGTCTCGTGACCCGAATGCAGGGAGTCGCAGAGCGAAAGAGCACGATGCCCGTGCTGTCGAACGTGCTTCTTGCCGTCGACGGGCCGAGCGTGCTGCGTGTTGCTGCGACGGATCTGTACCTTGCACTCGTTGGGAGAGTGACGGTTGACGTCAGCAAGGGAGGAAGCGTGGCGGTGTCCGCCAAGGACTTGCTGGAACGTGTCCGTATGATGCCGGACGGACCGATCCACCTCCTGTCGCAAGACAACGCCACAACGACGATCAAGGCCGCCGGTAGCGCGCGGCGATACACGTTGCGGGGGATGCCCGGCGACGACTTTCCGCCGCTTCCGGCGGCTGCCGAGGGGTCGCCCTCGCTCGCGCTCGACGTGGACGTGCTCCAGGAGCTGGTCGCGAAGACGCACTTTTCAATTTCGAGCGACGAGACTCGCGCACACCTGAACTCGGGGTTGTTCGAGTGGGATGGCGATGTCGTACGAATGGTCACCACGGATGGGCATCGCCTCTCCAAGATGGAGGTGAAAGTAAGCGGCCGGCAAGCTTCGGCCACGATGCTCATCCCCCTCAAGGCCATTCAAGAGCTCCGCCGTCTGTGCGACGAAATCGCGGCTGAGCCGACGGAGACCGGGAAGGAAGGCGTCGCAAAGCCCCAGCTTCAGATCACGCAGAGCGGTTCGAGTGCGTTCTTCACCGGAGGTGGGATGTCGTTTGCGGTCCGGCTCGTGGACGCGCAGTTTCCGCCGTACGCTCAGGTCATCCCGCAACAGAGCGAGAAGATCGTACGTGTGCCGCGGGCCCCGTTCGCGGACGCACTGCGAGCCGTGTCGGTCGCCGCGAGCGAGCGCACGGGCGGAGTGAAGCTTTCCCTGACCAAGGGTACGATGCGGATCACCACGGAGTCGCCCGAGAGCGGCGAGGGTTTCGACGAAGTGCCGATCGAGTACAGTGGTGCGAACATGACGATCGGGTTCAACGCGAAGTACTTCCTGGACGTCCTCGGGGCCCTCGATGAGGACGAGATCGAGCTCGGCCTTGGCGGCGAGCTGGACCCAGCAGTCGTGAAGCCCGTCAGCACGCGACAGTTTCTGGCCGTTGTAATGCCGATGCGCATCTGAGCGCGATGCGCTCACTCACGGTCGAGTCGCTCCGGATTCACGACTTCCGTAACTTGGGGAGCGCGACCGTTGCGCTGGGCCCGCGCGTAAACGTGATCTGGGGAGACAACGGCCAGGGCAAGACGAGCATGCTCGAGGCTCTCTACGCCGCCGCGACGTCGCGGAGTTTTCGAACGTCGAAGCCGGGAGAGCTCGTTCGCATCGGCGCAGAAGTGGCCAGCGTCCGGGCGCAGGTGCGAGAGGCCGACGACGTACGGGAGCAAATCATCGGGCTGCGAGAAGGCAGGCGCGTTGCGCAGGTGGACGGAAAGCGGCCGAGCACCCTCGCCGCGTACGCGGTACGGACTCCGGTCGTCGTGTTCCATCCGGGCGCCGTGGCGCTGTCGGCAGGGCCGAGCAGCGAGAGGCGGAAGCTCCTGGATCGTGTCGCGCTGTACCGTTCGCCCGTCTCGCTCGGAGACGCGGCGGATTACGCGCGCGCCTCCAGGGCTCGGCAGCGTCTTCTTGATCGCGGAGGGGAGAACGCTCGCGGCCTCGACGAGCTAGAGGAGCTTGTCGTTCGCCATGGAGTGGAGCTGAGCCGGGCTCGAGAGGAGGCCGCTTCGGCGCTGGCGGAGGTTGCCAGCGGCGCTTTTGCGCAAATCGGGCCGGCCAATCTGCGGCTAAGCGTTGCATACGAACGAAGCGCGCCGGGAGATCCCGAGGCATTCCGCGCGGCTTTGGCGCACGGGCGCGTCAGGGACCGCGCGAGGGGGTCCGCCGGCGTGGGGCCGCACCGCGACGATCTCGCGCTGCGCTTTGGGGATCGTACGATCCGAGGGCTCGCGTCGCAGGGTCAGCATCGAGCGGTGGTGCTCGCCTTGGAGCTCGCCGAAATGAGGGTCATCGGCCGAGCGCGCGGCGTTCGGCCCATTCTCCTCCTGGACGACGTTTCGAGTGAGCTCGACCGGGAGCGGACGGGTGCTTTGCTCGCCGCACTCCGGGAACTGGAAGGGCAGGTCTTGCTCACGACGACGAGGCCAGAGCTGATCGACGGTGGGGCGTTTTCCAGCTTGGAGTCACGGCGCAATTTCACCGTTGTGGGCGGCGAGATTCTACCCGCCTAGACGCGAACATCGAGGTTTACCCAGGGTGGGAACCGGCCTCGGACGGGCGGCGCAGGCGGCACGAGTCGAAAGGCTCCTCGAGTTCGGCTCGAGATGGGCATAAGTATAAGAAATGACGTAGGAACTGGCGCTCGTTTTGCTTGCGCGAAGGCCATTCCGCACGTATACTTTTGGCGTACACTCCTCGGGCCCGGTTCAAGGGTCGCTTCAATGGCAGAAGTGGCCACCGAGATCAAACAGCGTTCCCGGGCGCTTCTCTATGCGAAATGTCGCGCGCCTCGCCCGCCAGGCGATGCCCAAGGATTGAGCCCGATGTCCAACGTCAGCACGTCGCAAACCACTCCTCCCCCGTCCTCCAACTATGACAGCACGAGCATTACCGTGCTCGAGGGTCTGGAGGCCGTTCGCAAGCGGCCGGGGATGTACATCGGAGACGTGCACGACGGCTCGGGCCTCCATCACCTCGTATGGGAGGTGGTCGATAACGCCGTCGACGAGCACCTTGGTGGGTTCTGCACGCGGATGGACGTCACGATCCATTTCGACGGGTCGGTCACGGTCGAGGACAACGGCCGCGGCATTCCCGTTGGGCTGATGCCAGAGCGTGGGGTCAGCGCTGCGGAAGTCGTGATGACCGTGCTGCACGCCGGGGGGAAGTTCGACCACTCGAGTTACAAGGTCAGCGCGGGCCTTCATGGAGTCGGCGTGAGCGCGGTGAACGCCGTGAGCGAATGGCTCAAGATGGAGATCAAGCGGGAGGGCCACGTGCACTTCCAGGAGTATCGGCGCGGGGTTCCCGTCGCGCCGCTCGCGGTCATCGGCGAGACCGACAAGACCGGGACGAAGATGACGTTCAAGCCGGATCCCATGATTTTCTCCGCGGTCGAGTTTCAGTACGACGTACTCGCGAGCCGGTTGCGCGAGCTGTCGTTCTTGAACGCTGGTTTTCTGATCACGCTCACGGACGAACGCGACGGAGGGCGCAAGGAGACGTTCCAGTACAAGGGTGGAATCCGCGAGTTCGTCGAGCACCTGGCCAAGGCGAAGGAGCCGGTGCACGACAAGGTGATCTCGATCATGGCCGAGCAAGCCATCGACGGCGGCGCGGCCCCGATCGGGATCGAACTCGCGTTGCAGTGGAACTCGAGCTACTCGGAACAGATTTTTTGTTACACGAACAACGTCCACAACAAGGATGGCGGAACGCACCTCACCGGGTTGCGAGCGGCGCTGACGAAGGTCTTCAACAACTACGGTACCGGGCAGAACCTCTTTAAAGACGTGAAGAGCGGGCTGCAGGGGGAAGACATCCGCGAAGGTTTGACCGCGGTCATCAGCATCAAACACCCGGATCCGAGCTTCGATTCGCAGACGAAGAGCAAGCTCGTGTCGAGCGAAGTGAAGACCATCGTCGAGACGACCGTCTACGACAAGCTGGGTCAGTTCTTCGAAGAAAACCCCCAGACGGCGCGCAAAATTGTCGAGAAGGCGATCGTTGCCGCGAAGGCCCGCGAGGCCGCGCGCAAGGCTCGGGAGGTGGTGCGCAAGGGTCAGCTCGATTATTCGACGCTGTCCGGCAAGCTCGCAGACTGTCAGACGCGCGATCCGGGCGAAGCCGAGCTCTACATCGTAGAGGGTGACAGCGCAGGCGGTTCAGCGAAGCAAGGAAGGGATCGGCGATTTCAGGCCATCCTGCCGCTTCGAGGAAAGATCCTGAACGTTGAGCGGGCGCGACTCGACAAGATGTTGTCGAGCGCAGAGATCGGAACGCTGATTGCCGCGCTCGGGTGCGGGATTGGCGAGGGCAGCTTCGACGTCGAGAAGCTGCGCTATCACCAGGTGGTCCTCATGACGGACGCCGACGTGGACGGCAGCCACATTCGAACATTGCTCCTCACGTTCTTCTATCGGCAGATGCCTGAGCTCATCGAACGCGGATATCTGTATATCGCTCAGCCGCCGCTCTTCCGGGCGCGGCGTGGGAAGAAGGACGTGTACCTCAAGGATCAGGCGGCGCTCGACCGCTTCTTTCTCGAACATGGGGTGGAAGGGCTCGCGGTGCGAGCGAGCAAGGGACCGACCCTTTCCGGCGATCCGCTGTTCCGACTCGCGGAGAGGTTGCGGATGTTCCGGCGGGCGCTCTCGAAGATCGACCGGCGCGCGGATGCGAGCATCATCGGACACGTGTTGCACGCGGCGCCGCTTGGCAAGTCCGAGCTTCGGGAGCGTAAGAAGGTCGAGGCGGCGGTTCCCGCGATTCGCGCGCGCCTTGAACAGCGACGTCCGGACATTTTCCCCCTCGACATCGACGTGGGCTGGGAAGTCGAGCACGGCGCCGCCAGCATCACGATCAGGCCGCGTCCCGGGGCTGCCGCACGACCGGTCGTCATCGACTGGAACCTCGTGGACTCCGCGGAGTACGAGGAGCTGTACTCGATCGAGCAGGACGTCCGCTCGATCGGGCCCGCACCCTATTTCGTTCGGGAGGCGGACAAGGGCAAGGGGGACGAGGCGGAGGTCGGCGACGCCGACGCGCTTTGGGACTACATCGACGCGCGCGGTCGCAAGGGAACGCAGATTCAGCGCTACAAGGGCCTGGGGGAAATGAACCCGGAGCAGCTCTGGGAGACCACCCTGGACCCGAACACGCGGGTGATGTTGCAGGTGCGCTTGGACGACGTGGTCCAGACCGACCAGATCTTCACGATCCTCATGGGCGATCAGGTCGAGCCACGTCGGCAGTTCATCGAGGACAACGCGCTCAACGTCAAGAACCTGGACATTTGATCGCGAGCGGACCGCTGTCGGGGTACCGGCGAAAACGGCGCCCGAGGCACGCGTCTTGCGCAGCCGAGATCGCGACTTAGTTTCGTGGCTGCGGGTGCGACGCTCGCGGTACGGCGGGGGCGCGGCACGCGCGACCATTGCGCCAGCGCGCCTCGGTGTGCGCTCGGCAAGGGAGACACACGCATGCGTCCGGACAGGATGACCACGAAGAGCCGCGAAGCCTTTCAAGACGCGATCGACATCGCTTCTCGGCTGGGGAACCCGGAGCTTCAGCCGGAACACCTGCTGGCGAGTATGCTCGACCAGGAGGGGGGAGTCGCGGCGCCGCTCCTCCAGAAGGCGGCAGCCGACGTGGCGGCGCTGCGCGATGGCGTCGCTCGCCGAATCGAAGGCTTCCCGCGGGTGACGGGCGGAGCAGAGCCGGGACTCTCACGTCGCACCTTGGAGGTGATCCGTAGGGCGGATGACGAGGCGAGGCAGCTCAAAGACGAGTTCGTGTCGATCGAACACTACCTGCTCGCGATGGCCCGGCAGGACCGGGAGATTCAGGTGCTGCTTCAGCAGCACGGTGGAATCAACTACGAGAAGTTGCTGGGTGCGCTGGCGAGCGTGCGCGGCACTCAGCGAATCACCGACCCGGATCCCGAGGCGAAGTTCCAGGCCCTGGACAAGTACACGCGCGACCTGACCGATGCGGCGCGCAAGGGCAAGACGGACCCGGTCGTCGGCCGGGACGAGGAGATCCGCCGCGTGATGCAGGTTCTGTCACGGCGCACGAAAAACAACCCCGTTCTCATCGGGGAACCTGGCGTCGGCAAGACGGCGATCGTCGAGGGGATCGCCCAGCGGATCGTCCGTGGCGACGTCCCCGAGTCGTTGAAAAACAAGCGGCTGTGCGCCCTCGACATGGGCGCGCTCGTCGCCGGATCGAAGTTCCGCGGAGAGTTCGAGGACCGTGTGAAGGCGGTGCTGAAAGAGGTCGAAGCCTCGCAGGGTAGGATCATCCTGTTCATCGACGAGCTTCACACGATTGTCGGAGCGGGAGCCGCCGAGGGGGCGATGGATGCGGCGAATCTGCTCAAACCGGCGCTCGCTCGCGGGGAGCTGCGTTGCATCGGCGCTACGACGCTTGACGAATACCGCAAGCGGATCGAGAAGGACGCGGCCCTGGAACGGCGGTTCCAGCCGGTTCTGGTCTCACAGCCCACCGTCGCGGACACCATTGCGATACTCCGTGGTCTGAAAGAGCGCTACGAAGTCCATCACGGAATTCGGATTCAGGACGCCGCGCTCGTCGCAGCTGCCACCCTTAGCGAACGCTACGTGAGCGATCGCTTCCTCCCCGACAAGGCGATCGATCTAATCGACGAGGCTGCCGCCAAGATCAAGATGGAAGTAGACAGCATGCCTGCGGAGATCGATTCCGTGCAGCGGAAGCTGATGCAGCTGCAGATCGAGCAGCAGGCGCTGAAGAAAGAACGGGACCCGGCGAGCAAGGCTCGTCTCGAGGACGTGAAGCGGCAAGTTGCGGAGCTCGAAGAGGGCTCCAGTGGAATGCGGGCGCAATGGCAGCGAGAGCGCGAGATCATCGAGGAGATCCGCAAGGCGCAGCCGGAGATCGAGCGATTGCGGCACGAGGCCGAGGAAGCCCAACGCCGCGGTGACCTGGGCCGCGCTGCGGAGATTAGCTACGGGAAGATCCCGGAGCTGGAGAAGAAGATCGAAGCGACTCGAAAGACGCTCGCGCAGGTACAGGCCAAGACGAGCTACCTGCGGGAGGAGGTCACCGATCAGGACGTTGCGGCCATCGTGTCCAAGTGGACCGGGATCCCGGTTACCAAGATGATGCAGGGCGAAACGCAGAAGCTCTTGCACATGGAGGACGAGATCAAGAAGCGCGTCGTAGGACAGGATGCGGCCGTGGAAGCGGTCGCCAACGCGGTGCGGCGATCCCGGGCGGGCCTCGGGGATCCGAACCGCCCGATCGGGAGCTTCCTCTTTCTTGGGCCCACGGGCGTGGGCAAGACGGAGCTCGCGCGGGCGCTCGCGGAGTTCCTCTTCGACGACGAGCGCGCAATCGTCCGGCTCGATATGAGCGAGTACATGGAGAAGCACGCGGTCGCTCGGCTTATTGGCGCGCCGCCCGGCTACGTTGGGTACGAGGAGGGAGGACAGCTAACCGAACCCGTGAGGCGGCGGCCGTACTCCGTCATCCTCTTCGACGAGGTCGAGAAGGCCCACGCCGATGTGTGGAACGTACTCCTTCAGGTGCTTGACGACGGCCGGTTGACGGACGGGCAGGGCCGGACCGTCGACTTCAAGAACACCGTCATCATTCTGACGAGCAACATCGGTTCGCCGCAGCTCCAGGCGGTCGAGGAGCGGGCCGGGCTCGACCCGACGACCCGTCGCGAGCTTGCACGCCGCGCCGTTCTGGACGAGGTCAAGAAGGTGTTCCGACCGGAGTTTCTCAATCGGCTGGACGAGATCGTGGTCTTCAACCGTTTGGACGCGACCCAGATCCGGCACATCGTCGACATCCAGCTCTCGCGTTTCGCGAAGCGCCTCGAGCGGCGGGACCTGACGATGCAGGTGAGCGACGCCGCGAAAGAACTGCTCGCGGAAGCGGGTTGGGATCCGCAGTACGGCGCTCGGCCCTTGAAGCGGGCAATCCAGAAGAACCTGGAGGACGCCATGGCAAAGCGTGTATTGGCCGGCGAATTCCCCCCGGGTACACGGATCCTAGTGGACCGGGGTCCCGGCGGGGACCTGACGTTCAGTTCGTCGATGACGAACTGACAGGAGCGCGGCCAAGCCAGGCTGGGTCACCCGACCACCGGGTCAGCGGTGCGCCATGTCGTCCGTGCGCTGTGATCCTTTTGTCGTCACGCGCCACGTCCGCGCGGCGACACCGTGATCCATCTCGGACAGTCCATCGCCGTCGGTGCAACGTACGGGAGTTCAGGGAGTTGCAAGAGGGACTCGGTCTGCGGGTGCGGATTGCCGGTGGGTTTTCGGTGGAAAGGTTGGGAGCTTGCGCGGGGCAGCCAACAGACGCGCCTGTGGAGAACTCAGGCACGGTTATCGCAGGCTGCTGAGGACAGGTCATGGCGAGGCGCACTGGAACCAACCGCCGCAGAGGGCGGGTAGCCGCAAGAGGCTCCTGGCTCGCCCTGGTTGCAGCCACGACGTTGGGGGATGCGGTGGATACCCTGAGCGCCGAGGTCCGCGCGGACGGCCTCTCGGAGGGCGACTACCGCCTCGTCGTGCAGTCCTACGATCGAAAGGCAGGGCGCGCGCTGGGCAGTCGTGTCCGTCCCGTAGGCAGCGCACAGCGCGCCGTAACGGCCGATGAGCTTCGAGCCGGCGTCCAGGTGCGAGTTCTGGAGCTTCGGGAACGGGATGGGAGTGCCCCTGCGAGCGACAAGACGCCGTACGTCGTCGCGTGGATCGAGGCCGGTTCGCCGGATCTCGAATTCAATGGGCTCACCGCGCGTCCGCGGCCGGGCAGTGTGTACGGTGTCGTCAAGCGCGCTGCGAGGCAGGAAGCCGTTCAAATCAGCCTGAACCGCACTGTCGCCGCGTAAGGACGAGACTATCACGCCGCCGGCGGTCGCTCTCCACGAAACCCTCGGATGTCGCGGACCCGGCGCTCGAAGTCGCGTCGCGTTGCATCCGTGAGTGTGCTACCGCCGAAGCGTGTCTCGAGGTAGACGGTCGTCAGGGCGCACACTTCATCTGCGAGCGGATGGTGACGCGAACGGAGCTCTTCGGCGTGCCGGAGCGGGGGGATTGACGGTGCGCGGGTAATGCCCTGAGTGTGAAGCGCCGTCTCGAGCAGGCGATACAGGGCAGCCGCCGTCTCGGTGCGCGCATCCGGCGGGTATCGATGGGGCTGGCGATCGCGCCCCGCTCCCGCCCGGTGGCGCCGCTTCCAGGCGGCATAAGCGATGGCCAACGCCGCCAAGAGAGCGGCGGCGAGGACGGGACCGCGCGTCAGTGTCGCCAGCGGACCCTTGTCCGCGCCCGTTCGGCGCCGAAGGTGGTCGTAACTTCGACTCAGTTCGTCGAACATACGAACCTGTTTTCGCAGGTCGTAGCCGACGACGTACGTGTTCCACCGCTGGGATAGCGCTTCGACGAAGTCGCGAACATAGTAATAAATCCCCCCGGGAGGCTCCAGGGGCTGCGCGCCGCTCGGCGGCGTGGGGTCGAAGGTTTGCCACGCCGGATGCAACGGATGATCGAGATACGCCTCGACCCATGAGTGAGCGTCCCCCTCGCGAACGGCGTAGTAGTGCCCGAAGCGGTTCCAGGTGCCGCCGACAAAGCCCGTTACGTTGCGGGAGGGGATTCCCACGGCGCGGAGCATGAGTGCCATTGCCGTCGAAAAGAACTCGCAGTGGCCTCGCTTCGACTCGAAGAGAAAGTGGTCTACGGGCTGAGGCTTGCCTTGCGAGGGGGACCGCAAGTCATACGCAAATTCGTGTCGGAGGTGCATTTCGATGGAGCGAGCCTTCGCCTCCGCCGACGGCAAGTCGTCCGTCCAGGTATGCGCCAGGGCCGCGATACGCTCGGGAAGACCTGGCGGCAAGGTTAGATAGCGCGCTCGGTCGCCGGGGCTGATGGTTTCGACCAGGAGCTCGCTGTCCGTCGCGAGGTAGACGTCGTAATGCAGGCCGCGCGCGTCGGAGCCGGCGTATCGAAGCTCGTCCTCCGCGCCACGCTGGATCGTGAGTGGCTCTCCCAAGAGAATCTGATTCTGGGGCCTCACCCGCAGCGCCACGGCCCGGGGCGGTACGAACACGACTGGCGGATCGATCGGCTCGAGGTCGAACGAGACCACGCGATCGCGCGCGAGATCCGCGGCACGGAACAGCGGGTACACCTCCGCGCTCTCCGGGGCGTGCTCCGCCGTGCGCAGATCGCGCTGCGTACGGGCCCAAGCACGCCCGTCGTACGCGTCGAACGCGGTGCCGCGGAGCCGGAGGGTCAGGCGAGTGGGGGGCGGTTCGGGCAGCTCTTTGAGCTCGAAGCGCAGGGCGATAGCGGGGTCGTCGCGAAGGACGCCGACGTCGCCGAGGTCGACGTGCTCGGAGAATCCAATCATCCGGCCCGCGCGCGGATGGTTCAGGAGTAGTAGGGATAGGCCGACCCTCGGAAACAGGATGAAGAGCGCGGTAGTGAAGAAGAGGATCGGAACCGACAGGAGGCAGGTGGTCGCCAAGAAGCCCCGACCGACCACGCGACGACTCCGCAGGATGCGGGGTACGTCGACCGGGAGGCCGGTGCGGTCGCGCGCGCCCTGGCGATAGTTGCCTTCGACTTCTCGACGCAGATGACTCAGGACGAGCGCGCCGGGCGCCACGACGAGAAATCCAAGAAAGCAAATCCCATAAGTGAGCCCGCCTCCCAGTACCGTGCCGGCTACGAAATGAAGGAGCGCCAGGACGATGATTTGCTGGTCGTGAGCGGCGCCGCGACGGGTCGCGAGGCGAACGATCTGGAGGAGCGCCGCGAACTCGACGGCGACGTCGAGGGGCGATCGCCCGGCGAGCAAACGTGCGACCTGCACCAGGACCAGCGTCAACGGGGCGACGGTCGCAAAATGGCGAAGCAGGGGACGGCCTTGCCAGCTGTCGGGCGTGGCGATGGCAACGGCCAGACCGACGAGGAGCAGGGCGTTCGTCCAGGGACTGAGCGATGCGGTGCTCACGACCGCGAGCACGCCGAGCGCGGCGAGCGCGTCGGTCATGATGCGGTGGACGAGACCGAACCTCATGCCGCTCCGGCGCGGGCGGGTGTCTCTGGAGGAGTGAGCGGCTCGAGCAGCGCGAGGTAGCGGAGGAGCGGGTCCGCGCCCACGGTGCGGTCGGCACGCGCCACGCCGCCTCCCGACGTGGTCACGACCACGCGGTCGCCCCGCTTCAGATGCGCGACCGCGCGAGAAGCGACGTCGCGAATGCGACGTTCGAAGGCGGCGTGCCACTCGTCCCCGGTTTCGGGGTGCTTGACGGAATCGAGCGATAGCGTCACGTCCGGGCGAGTCTCTCTCGCGCGCTCACGGAGGATCATCTGGCCGACGGCGGCGGTCTTGCGCCAGTGCACGTCGCGCGGGTCCTCGCCGGGCCGCATCAAGCGCAGCCCGAGGAACTCCTCTCCGTGCCCGCGACCGACGATGTGGTCGGCTCCCGGAGACCGGCCGGGAGGCGGAGGCGGAAGCTGGACCGGGTCGACCGCGGGATAAATGATGAGCTCTCCCTGTGCCGGGACCTCGCGAGACTTCTCGAACAAGCCGAAGGGGAAGCGCGTCGCGATGCGAAAACCGACGTGCACGTCGCGACCGCGGCGGGTCGGAGTGCGTCGGTACGCGGCAACTTGCGCGGACTTGGGGCTTATCTTGAGGAAGAAGCAGCGCTTGTCTGCGGGCTGGCCCGCGCGCAAGTCCTCCACCTCGATCGCATACGAGGGAACGCGCGATTTGTGGTTGAAGACTTCGATTTCGACGAGATGCGCTCGGCCGACTTGCGCGCGGAGCGGCAGGCGGCGCACGACGGTCAGGTCGCGAAGCGAAAGTTCGCTCATGATCCCGCTCACGACGATGAGCGCCAGCAGCATGCCGAGGAGTAGATAAAGAAGATTGTTCGCGGTGTTGATCGCGGCGAATCCGACGCCGAGGGTAATGCCGACGAAGAACTTGCCTTCCCGGGTAAATTTGAGACGACGCGGTGGTCGCATCCGGCGGCGCCAGGCAGCGAGGCGCGGGAAGCGAGGGCGGGAGGGTGGCGCCATGCCCATCCGACGAGCCGGGTCCTCAGAGGGGTACGGGGATGCGCGCTACGATCTCGCGCAGCGAGGACTCGGCTTCGTCGCGAGTCGGGACGAAGCCGTCGGCGTGCGTCGCGAGGCGAACGCGATGCGACAGAACCGGGACGGCGAGATCGTGAATGTCATCGGCAATGCAATAGTGGCGACCGCGCAGCAGCGCTCGAGCGCGGGCAGCATGTCCGAGCGCCATCGCCGCCCGCGTGGATGCACCGAGAGAAAGCAGCGGGGAGCTCCGAGTGGCGAGGATGAGCGCGTGCAGGTAGTTCGCGAGGGAGCTGTCGATCGTGACGCGTTCAACCTCGCGCTGAAGCGCAACCAGGCGCGAGGGGTCGAGGACGCAGGGCACGTCGCGCGCGGTGTCGGTGTGGCCGTCAAGGACGAGGCGCATCTCGACCTGCGGAGGCGGGTAGCCGATGCGGACGCGCAGGAGGAAGCGATCGAGCTGGGATTCTGGAAGAGGAAAGGTACCCGCGAAGTCTTGCGGGTTCTGCGTTGCGATGACGAAGAAGGGCTCGGGGAGGGGAATGGTTTGTCCATCCAGCGAGACCTGCCCCTCATTCATGCCCTCGAGGAGCGCCGACTGAGTGCGCGGGCTAGCGCGGTTGATCTCGTCAGCCAGGAGAATGTTCGCGAAGATGGGTCCCTGGCGCAGGACGAACTCGGCTCGGCGCTGGTCGTAGACGCTCACACCGAGGACGTCGCTGGGAAGAAGGTCGCTCGTGAACTGAACCCGACGGAGCTCGCCGCCGACTGCCTTTGCGAGCGCCCGCGCGAGCGTTGTTTTCCCGACGCCCGGGACATCCTCGATGAGTAGGTGCCCTCGTGCGAGAAGCGCGACCAGCGCGAGCTCGACCGCGTCGTGCTTGCCTTCGAGTGCGCCCTCGATGGCTCGACGCAACGTCTGGAGAGCGGGGAGCTCTTCGGCGATGCGGGCGGCAACGGCCGTCATGATGCCAGAGTAGCACGGCGGCGCGCAGTCGCGCTCCATCGCGGGGAGGGCCGGTCGCTTTAGGTGTGAAGGAGATAGGTGGCGCCTCTTTCGGGCTGGTTGCATTGGCCAGTTGGCGGACGGAACATGGCGTCGATGGATTCCATCGGCGAGAGGACCGGCGTGGAGCTCCGAAACGTGACGAAGACGTACGGACCGGTTCGAGCCCTCGTTGGCGTCTCGTGGCGCTTCCCGCGGGGAGCGGTCACCGCCGTTCGAGGGGCGAACGGCTCGGGGAAATCCACGTTGCTTGCGGTGGTTGGGACGCTGGCGCGTCCGACGTCGGGCAAAGTTGAGTACGGCGATCTCGGGAGGAGCCGCGGGCGCGTCCGAAAGCGCCTGGGGTGGGTAGGGCACGAATCGCTATGCTACCCGGACCTGACCGGTCGGCAGAATATCGAGCTGGCGGCGCGGCTTTACGGATTCGATGCCCGCGCGGCGTACGAGGCGGCTAGCGAGCGGTTCGAGCTTGGCGCATTTGCGGAGCGTCCGGTGCGCACGTATTCGCGCGGGCAGCGTCAGCGCGTCGCAGTCGCCCGGGCGCTCGTTCACCGGCCGGCGCTTCTCCTTCTGGACGAGCCGACCACGGGGCTCGACTCGGCTGCAACGGCGAGGCTAGAGCGGGTAGTTCGGGAAGAGGCTGTCCGGGGGGCCGTCGTCGTCGTGGTCACGCACGACGCGGCGTTTGCCGAGGCAATGGAGAGCAAGGTCCTCTGGCTCGAGCGCGGACGGGCGGTCAGCGGCGCGCCATCCGAAGGATGACGTCGAGCTCGGAGGAAAGGGCAAGGCGCCGTGCGGGCCAGCGCGGCAGAGTGGTCACCACCAGATCGGGCGAGAGCAGGCGGAGCTCGGCCGCGTTCAGGGACGTCGAGGCGTCGGGGTGCTCCGGCTCCACGAGGACCGCGGCGTGAATCACTAGCGACATGGCCCCGGCAGCTCGAACTGCGGAGATGACTTCATGCAAGACGCCGAGGCGGTCGGGGGCAACCAGGACGAGCGCATCCGGGTGTAAAGCGGTGGCGACATCGGCGTTCAGAAGAGCGGGCGCAAGTGGAGAGAACAGGCCTCCGGGGAGCTCCAGCACGGCGCCTTCGGCTTGGCTGCGCGCGGCGGCCGCGGCGGAGGCGAAGATATCGGGTCCGAGGACGACTCCGCGCAGCCGCGCACAAAGATGGGGGGAAAGCGGCTCGGGGAAGACGACGCGCTCGTGTTTCACGTGAAACGATGAAGCACGCGCAAGGCGGGCCCCGTCGCTTTGGGGGTCATCCGCGCCGAACGCACCGCTCTCGACGGGCTTGAGCCCCACCACGCGACCATCGACTCGCTGCCAGGCAAGGAGCAGGGCCTCGGCAACATGCGTCTTGCCAATCGCCGTCCCCGTTCCGCTTACGACGACCAGGCGGCCCGGCATTCCGGCACCTCCCGTAGCGCGACGCCAACGCCATCCACCAGCCGGTCAACGTCCGCCTCCGTGTGGCTCGCGCAAACCGTAAGTCGGAGGCGTGCCGTGCCGGGAGCTACGGAAGGCGGACGAATTGCGCGCACGTCGAGCCCCTGCTCGGCCAAACGTGCGGCGAGCCGCAGCGCGAGTTCGGGCTGCCCAACGATCCACGGAACGATGGGGCCGAATCCGCGGAGAACCAGACCCAAGGCCGTGAGCCGCGCCCGAAGATGGTTTGCCCGCTCGAGCACTGCCTCTCGGCGTACCGGCTCGCGTGTGGCGGCGTGTAGCCCGTCCAGGGCGGCGGCAGCCAGGACGGGGCTTAACCCGGTCGAAAAGACAAAGGAGCGCGCCCGATTCCAGAGCCAGGCCACCAGGGCTTGGCACCCCGCAACAAACGCGCCGCCGGCGCCGAATGCTTTGCCGAAGGTGCCGACGAGCGCGTCGGGTTGGATGCCGGCTCCGGCGCAGAGACCTCGGCCGTCGGGGCCGAGGACCCCGAGGGCGTGGGCCTCGTCCACAACGAGGGCGGCTTCGTGCGCATCGCACAGGGCGCGCAGGCGCCGGAGGTCGGGCGCGTCGGCGTCCATGCTGAAATAGGATTCGGTGACGACGAACGCGCGACCGCGCCGCCGTTGGGTCAGCGCATGCGCGGCGGCGTCGAGGTCGAGGTGCGGGACCACCCGTACGGTGGCTTTGGAGAGCCGAGCGCCGTCGATGAGCGAGGCGTGGTTAAGTGCGTCGCTGATGATCAAATCGTCCGGTCCGGCTAGAGAGCTCACGAGTCCGACGTTGGCGGCGTACCCGCTGCTGAACGCCAGCGCGGCAGGCTGGGCAACGAGGGCGGCCGCGGTCGCCTCGAGCTCGCGATGAATCGCTTGCTCGCCCGAGACCAGGCGGGATGCGCCGGCACCGGATGCGAGGGGTCGCGCCAGATGCGACGCGAGCCCGAGGTAGTCGTTGGAGCAGAAGCACAGCGTGCCGGGGTGCACGGCGGCCGGGCGTACGCGGAGGAGGTGTTCGCGCTGGGCTCGCGCCAGGGCGTCGTCCAGAAAGGCCAACCCGGGGGGGGTTCGTTGTTTCACGTGAAACTCCTGCGCGGAGTGGTGGCATGTTCGGAGGCTTTCGATCGGAACCACAACCCTTCCGCTCGAGCGAGCGGCCCTTCCGGCAGGAGGAGAGCTCCTACCGCCCGCGGCACCCGCTCTTCCCCCGTATGGACAGCTTCTACCGCTCGCGCCACCGCCCCTTCCGGCGGCACGAGAGCTTCCTCCGCCCGCGCGACCCCCTCCTCCCCAGGAAGAAGCGCGTCTTCCGCCGGAGCGCCCGGTTCGGCCGCTCGGGTCATCGTGGATAGCTCGACGCGGAGCCTTAGCCTCGCGCTCGGGATGGCCTCCATCCCCGGTCCTCTTAGTCCTCATCCCGCCCAGACGCCCGCACATCCCGAGCGCTCAGACATCATCCTGCCCGCGGGAACACATCAGCGCCCGCACGCCCGCTTCCCGAGGGACTCAGTCACCCGAGGACGCTGCCGCGGAGGCCGTGGCGCCCGCCTCGAACGGCTCGAGCGCATCGTCGATCCGCCCGAGCACGCGCCCCAGCAGCTCTCGTGTCCGCCGCTCGAGCGTCTCGCGACGCACCCGTTCGACCTCGACCTCGTGCGCAAGGGCGATCGCCGCGAGCAGCACGGCCTGGGCGGACTGAGCCACCCGGCCGCGCGGCGTGACTTCCGTGACCTTCGCGTCGACCATCTGAGCCAGGCGCTTCAGCTCCTCTTCGGGCGCGGTGCTCATGACCCGGTAGTTCTGTCCGGCGATGCGAATATCGATGGGGCGGCGGTCCATGCGCGCTCGGCAGACTAGAGCGGGTTTTGGTCCGGCGGAACGGGGATCGCGAACGAGATCGTCGCGAACCATCAATGAGCGACCGCCTCAAAGGCCAGGAGAAACGGCATCGCGACGAGCGCCACATCGACCTGCACCCCTGCGACGACGTCGAGCGTGGCCGGCGACCCTGGTAGCCAGCGACTCTGCACGAAGACCCCTGCCCCAAGTCCGTACCAGGAGTGAAAGTTGTAGCTGCGTGATCCGCAGAACACCGTGCCCTCGATGCCCGGCCTCCACGCCGCCCCCGCTCCGGGGCGCGCGAAGACGCCTGCAGACGCGACCACCGGCACGTCCTCGGTCACCGGGATGAGCCACTCGCCTCCGCCGCCGAGCGCTACGTCGTGAAACCCCGGTGTCCCCACGTCGACGTAAGGGCCCACCGCCATGTCTCGCTCGCGTTGCCGCAGAAGCAGCACGTCCGCCCGGGCCCCAAGGTGCAGCGTCGTCTCCGACTCAGGCCCGACGACGCCGAAGGACGCGCCACCCGTCAGCCCGACGCTCGCTTGCGGCTCGGCGCCCGCCGGCCGCGCCCACACCAAAAGTCCCAGGATCGCAGCCGCGCCGTCCGCTCCAAGCCCCCGGCCGCCGCTGCGCACGGGCGGCAAGTACCCTCAGCCGGCGCCTCCGTCCAGCGGGCCGCCCTGGTAGGCGCCCGCGCAGTCGGGGATCCCTTGACACTGGACGCAGTCGATCGACAGGTCCTGCCCGACAACGCAGGGAAGCGTCTGCTGCGCCGTCGAGCTGCCGGCCGCCGAGTTCCCGAGGCAATTGGGCACTGGCGCGTTCGGGCTGATGTCTTGCGGAGAGAACGTGATGAGGCATCCCCTGCAGACGTCCACGGGGAACTCGAACTCGTCCGACTCCACGTAGCGCCCGCCCAGCGTGTTGCCGAAGAACCGTACGTACGTGACCAGGCGGACGCTCGCCGTTCGCGGTGGCGCGTTGATGACCGTGGACCTGATGGTCGCATTGTTGGCGACCGTGCTGTTGTCGATCACCGCGGTGACCGAGATCGGCGCGTACCCGGGCACGCCGCCCACAGCGGGGTAAATCGTCCCGGAGGCGAGGCGCGTGTAGTTCGCCAGCTGATTGCCTGCTGCGTCGGTGATGCGAACCACGGCGCCCTGGATCGTGATGGTGGAGGTCTCGGTCACGAGCTGCTGCGCGTTCGCTTCGGCCACCAACTGGTTACCGACCAGGTACGTCGGGTTGTAGTTGTAGCGAAAGTCGACGTCGAGAACGCCGCTCGAAAGCACCGGCTGCGTCGTGGCCGACGTGAAGGTGCATGACTGGCCGTTCGAGACCTCCTGGGGCGCCAGGACGTCCTGAACGAAGATGCTGCTGTCGTTGTGGACGCAGGCGGAGAAGGCTGCGCCGCCGATCGCGAGCAGCGCAGATCCCGCCAAGACGTGCCCCCAAACGCGTTTCATGAGGTCCTCCCGTAGAACGCGGAGCGGACGCGCGGCGAGCCGCGGACCGCGTGGCGCAAAGAAACCGCAGAGAAAAGCGTACCGCCGAGCGGCGGAAATCGCCAAAAACCAGCCTGTCCGCCGGTCACTCGACGCAGGCGGGTGGCCGGTTCCCTGACGACGGGCTCCCATGTACGCGCGTGCCTCCGCCCGCTCACAGGGCGCGCCCGCACCGATTGCAAGCCGCTCCTACGCGAACAGGACCGCTTTGCGCAGCGCCTCGAGTGGCACTCGCTCTATTCG
>Ga0102924_1001145_pt1 | contig 31103 bp, 25 predicted proteins | sample PaiPotPPM11metaG_FD_80116 | JGI IMG/M metagenome (GOLD analysis project Ga0102924, IMG submission 80116) | Iron sulfur acid spring bacterial and archeal communities from Banff, Canada, to study Microbial Dark Matter (Phase II) - Paint Pots PPM... ... | reverse complement strand
CGCGTCCCCGCAGCACACCGCGACCGCATCCGGAGTCCGCGCCGCCTGCGCCGCCAGCAACTCCGGCAGCATCCCCGCCGGCACCGCCGCCGCCGTGTCATTCCACCCCGTCAGCACCTGCGCTCGCTCAGCCGCATCCACGATCTCCGCCCGGCCAGCCCAGTCGCCGGGAGAAGCCGTCGTCAGCCAGGTCATGACGTTGCGCAGCTGGCGGGCTATGTCCTTCTCCGCCTGGGCGCCATAAAGGACCGGATTCACGTCGTAAGAAATTTCTATGCCGCCGCCGGTCCGGTCATAGACAGCTACCGTTAGATCGTCGACCGGCCCGTTAGCGAGGTTGTGCGCGCGGGCGGCGCAGTCACCGAACGATAGCCTGTAGTCGAATGGCATGATGTTGATGACCATACTGAACAAGGCATTGTTGACCAGCCTCACATCCCGGCTGATCTCCACATAATGGTATCGCTGGTGACGCAATGAGCTGACAATTGCGGTCGTCGCCTGCTGCGCGAGAGACGCAATTGATGTTGCTTCGTGCACGGTCATGCGAATAGGCAGAATGTTGACCGTCATTCCAGGTGTGTCGCGTCGTCGCTCACCTATTCTCCAGATGACCGGGAATCCGAGGACAATGTCCTCTGCTCCCGTTACACGGTGAAGGTAAATCGCTCCGGCCACTGTCATGAAAACACCGAAGCTGACCTCGAAACGCCACGCCGCAGCCTTCATGTCAGCCGTGTCACCAGCGGTCACGGGCTCCAGATGCCGCCGTGCCACCTGTGAGGCGGACTGCCCTTGCCGCCCGCTCACGCTGGCGGCCCCCTGGAACCCCGCCAGCATATCGAGCCAGAATTCCCTGTCTCGTTCAAATTCCGCAGAGGCCCGATACGAATAATGAGACTCGAACAGCGATGAGACCGGCCCCAGAGGATCGTCGGCAACGGGCTGTCCCACTAGGAGCTTTGTATATGCCCGGGAGACCCGTGCAGCGATAAGCGCAGCACTGGAGGCATCCCACGCTATATGATGGGCAATTTGATACCAAAAGAAAGTTTCCGGACCAACCTTGAGAATAGCCTCCGTGAAGATGGGCCCATCCCGGAGATCGAACGCATGACGCATGTCCGTCCGCATCCAGTCTTCCGCCGCGACCCGCGGATCCGCTTCCTCACTGAAGTCGACAACCCGCAACAGCCAGTCACTTGACTTATCAACGTGCTGCCACACGCGCTCGCCATCATCGTAAAACCGCAGATGGAAGGTGTCAACCTCACTGACCACACGACGCAGGGCCGCCTCGAATACCGCAATGTCCAGATCGCCATGGATCTCTAGGTATTCACCTACGTTGTAGATTGAACTCTCCGGATGGAGACGCTGGTGATACCAGATCCCAAGCTGCCCGGACGTCAACTCCCACCGAGAATTTCCGGTTTCCGCCAGCTCCTCCTTCATGGTCTCGATTTCAGGCACGTTACGTACGCTCCGATTTCTAAGCAAGCCCGGCAAGAAAGGTAACAGCTGTCCTATTAGACGGGCAATCGTGCATAATTATGGCGAGGAATCGCCTGCCATTTGTGTCTGCTGCGTTCAACTGCCGCGTAGTGCCAGTTAAACGCAGTCGCGCATACAAAGTCGGTGCTTATTGCCCGGCAAGGCCGTTCACTACAGCCCGGCGGTCCAACTTCCCGGTCCCCGTCCGGGGGAGTTCAGCAACATGCCGCACCGCATCGATGATCATGTGACGCGGCAGAGTCGCGGCGCAATACCGTTTGAGTTCAAGCAGCCCCGGAGTGCCGGTACCGGCCGTGACGACGTAGGCCACGATCTTCGCGTCCATTCCCGTTCCCGCGAGCACTACGGCCACGTCGGCTATGTCTGGATGAGCCTGCAGCGTTGCTTCGATCTCCCCGGCTTCGATCCGGTACCCGCGCACTTTCATCATGCCATCCCGGCGTCCGAGGTATTGATAATCACCGCTGTTGAGGAGGACGACCCGGTCCCCGGTGCGGTAAGGCTGACCGTCCTGACGCGGCTGTCCCCAGTAGCCAAGCATCACGGTTGGCCCGTCGACGACCAGCTCACCTTCCTCACCTGGCCCGGCCGACAATCCATCGTCGCGAACCGCCCATATCCGGTCTCCTGAACACGCCTTACCAATCGGAATCGAGTGGACCTGGTCCGGAATGTTCGCGACCTCGTAGAACGCACACACGTTAGTCTCCGTGGGGCCGTAGAGGTTAAGGATACGCACGGGAAGATGATTACGGAGCCGCCTGAGGTACTTAATCGGAAATGGCTCGCCAGCATAAAGCAGAATCCGCAGCGAAAAGTCTGATGGCGACACATCAAGCATGCTGCCATCTCGTGCCATAAGAACGAGCGCCGAAGGTACCGAATACCAGACCGTAATCTGGTGCTGCAGCACGTAGTCAACCATCAAGATCGGCGCGAACGACATTTCTGTTGGTATGAGATGAACCGACGCCCCCATCCGGAATGCGGCGTACAGGTCGAGAACAGAGATATCAAAATGAAATGGCGCGTGATTGGCGAACCGGTCTGCTGAGCACGCGCCGATCTCGGCAGCCGCCCAGTCGACGAAGGCTAGGGCATTACGATGCGACAGGCACACCCCCTTGGGGGTTCCCGTGGAGCCAGAGGTGTAGAGAATGTAGGCCAGATCCCCGGGGTCCCCGCCTGGATCGGGAACCGCCGGTACCCGCTTGAGGCTCTCGGGATACGGCATCGCGGCCGTGACGCCATGCTCACGCAGCCGCATCGCCCAATCCGCTGTTGTGACGACGACCCGGGGGGCGCAATTCCTGATCAGCTCCACCGTCCGGACAACTGGACCGAGCGGGTCTATCGGCACGTAGGCCGCTCCGAGGCGCAGGGCCGCTTGCATCGTCGCGACCGCTCGTCCGGATTTCGGAAGCCACAGCGCCACCCGGTCACCCGACCGAACCCCTCGTTCGGCCAGGGCAACCGCCAGCGCGTCAGCCCGCCAGTCCAGTTCTCCATATGTCATCTGCCCGTCCGGGCCGCTGACCGCGAGCAGCCCAGGCGATCTCCGGGCCTGTTCCCGCACCAGCTCATGAAGCTTCACAGCCCCAGTTCCCTCACGATCAGCTCGAGTTGCATCTCGGATGTCCCGGAAAAGATCAAGCTCGGCACCGCATCGCGAAGCTCGCGCTCGATGCCGCAGTCGCTACGGATTCCGTCGCCCCCGAAGATCCGCACGGCATCCATCGCCGACTCCGCCGCGGCCTCGCTGATGGCGAGCTTGGCCATCGCCACCTCGGCGCTGGCGGGCTCATCGTGTTCCAGCAGCCAGCACGCCCGCCAGAGCAGCAGGCGAGCAGCCTCCAAACGCACCCGCATGCGAGCGAGACGGTGCGAGATTGCCTGGTTGGAGCCGATGGGACGACCGAACTGGATCCGCGTGCGGGCGTGGTCCGCGCATAGCTCGGTCAGCCGCTCAATCCGGCCGACGTAGGCGGCGAACAGGCAGGTGCGTTCCCAGCGCATGGCAGCCTGAAAGATCGCCGCTCCCTGCCCTTCGCCGCCGAGGCGGCGGGACGCGGGTACAACGCAGTGATCGAGTCGCAACGTGCTGGCCGGGCAACGGTCGAGCCCGAGCTTCCTGAACGGCTCGCCAATGACGAGGCCGGGCGTATCGCGTTGCACCGCAAACGCGCTCACGCCCAGGTAGCCAAGGTCAGGCTGACTCGTAGCGTAGATGACAAATACATTTGCGGCAGGGCCGTTGCTGACGAAGGATTTTTCACCGGTGAGCACATAGGCGCCTCCGTCCCGCTCTGCTCTGGTGGCCAGCCGCGTGACGTCAGAGCCGGCCCCCTCCTCGGTAATGGCGTTGGCGCCGACCCACTCGCCCGAACTCAGCCGGGGCAATATCTCACGATGCATGCCCTCGTCACCGTGCTCCACGATAGGCATTGCGCAGGCAAACAGGTGTGCCATGGCGGAGAAAACGAGCCCCATGTCGGGAGCTCCGCGACCGAATGCCTCTACGGCGCGCGCGGTTGCGAGGAACCCGCAACCCTCACCGCCGTATTTCTCCGGTATGCTCAGCCCGAGAAGCCCGAGACCGGCGCAAAGCTTCCACTCTACTGCTGTGAAAAAGTCCAGGTCAGGAGCGGGCCACAGCTTCGTCCGAGAGTAGATTTGACCATACCGGTCACTCTCTTCTTCGGTCCAGTCGAATTCCATCTTCCGTCCCTTTTCGAGGGGCAGCACGCCGCATATGGTTGATCCAGTGACTAGCATGTACCGGCACCCGTATTGTTTAAAAGATCAGACAGGAAAGAGGAACGCAATGCAGGATCAGGTAATCCTCGACAACCTGCGAGCCTATGTCAGCGAACGGATCCTGCAGGACCCGAGCATCGCGATTGAGCCCGACACTCCGCTGCTCGAGTGGGGAATCCTGAACTCCATCGCAACTGTGCAGCTCATTGGCTTCATCCGCGAACAATTCCAGGTGGATGTACCGCCAGAAGACGTCGTGGGAACCAACTTCAAAGATCTGCGGAGCATCAGTCAGCTTCTCGTGCAGCTTGATAGTCAGTGAGGGGGCTTCTCATGTCAGATGTCGACTTCGATATCGGAATCATTGGCGGCGGCCCGGCCGGATCTACCATAGCGTCCTACCTGTCCCAGACGGGCCTGTCCTGTGTAGTACTCGAGAGTGCCCTGTTCCCCCGGCCGCATGTGGGAGAATCGCTTATCCCGGCTACGACTCCGGTACTGAGCGATATCGGCGCCCTGCCGAAGGTGGACGCAGCGGGCTTCCCGCGGAAGTACGGAGCGGCGTGGACCTCATCCGCTGAGTCCCGGATCCCCGCCATGGGCTTCCAGCTCTCGCATGGGTTCCGTGCCGCGGAGGTTTTGTTTAGCGAGCGGGACCAAGCCAATGTCCACCAGGATTACACGTATCATGTTGACCGGGGCCAGTTTGACCTGCTGCTACTTCAGCACGCCGAATCTCTCGGTGCCACGGTCTACGAAGGAATCCGGGTTAAGCATGTGGACATGGAAGACGCATGTCCTCAGATCACCTTTACGTTGGGACGCCGAGAGATCGGCCTCCGTGTCCGGATGGTCGTCGACGCCAGCGGTCGCAGCACTTTCCTCGGCCGCCAGTTCCGACTTAAGGTTCCCGATCCGGTTTTCAACCAGTACGCAATCCATAGCTGGTTCGACGGATTTGATCGCTCCGCCCTGGCCGTGCAGCCAGATCAGGCGAATTTTATATTCATCCACTTCTTGCCCGTAACCGACACCTGGGTATGGCAAATTCCGATAACCGAGAGTGTTACCAGCGTGGGCGTGGTTACCCAGAAGAAGAATTTCGCCGCCGCCCGCCGGGACTTTGAGGGTTTTTTCTGGAGCTGTGTTGACAGCAGACCCGAGCTGGCCCGGGCCCTGCGCCAGAGTCGGCGCGTTCGGCCCTTCCGCCCGGAAGGTGACTATAGCTATGCCATGCGAGAGATCTGCGGCGACCGTTGGCTTCTCGTCGGAGACGCGGCCCGGTTCGTAGATCCCATCTTCTCCAGCGGCGTCAGCGTCGCGATGAACAGTGCCCGGCTCGCGTCCTACGACATCGTCACCGCAGCAGAGAAAGGCGACTTCGGCAAGAAGGCCTTTGAACCATTCGAGAGCAAGCTGCGCCGGGCGGTTCGAAACTGGTATGAATTCATCTCCATCTACTACCGCCTCAACATCCTGTTTACGGCTTTTGTCGCCGATCCTCGCTATCGCCTCGACGTGCTGAAAATGCTGCAAGGCAACGTATATGACGACGTCGAGCCAGTGGCCCTTACCAAAATGCGCGAGATCACGCGGCAAGTGGAGCAGAATCCCGACCACCTGTGGCATAAGCATCTCGGTACGCTCCGCGCGCCGGCCCAGGCGCCGTTGTTCTAAGTCGTTTCGTCGCCCGCCCAGTGCGTTAGCTGGCGGGAGAACTGTGTCCGGTAAAGCTCCGCGTAGAGCCCATCCGAAGCCAGCAGCTCATCGTGGGTTCCGCGTTCGCTGACCTTGCCCGCGTCGATCACCAGGATCTGGTCCGCCTCCTGGATCGTGGATAGCCGATGCGCGATCACCAGTGAGGTCCGGCCGGACAGCGCGGTCTTGAGTGCTTGCTGTACCGCCACTTCCGATTCAGAGTCGAGGTGCGCGGTCGCCTCGTCCAGTACGACCACCGGCGGCGCCTTGAGCAGGAGCCTGGCCAGGGCAAGACGCTGTTTTTCTCCTCCAGAGAACCGGTAACCACGATCGCCCGCTACGGTGTGAAGGCCATCCGGGAGCGAGCAGAGCAGATCCCAGATCCTCGCCGCCTCGCATGCCTCCCTCAGTTCCTGCTCAGTAGCGTCGGGCCGTGCGTAGAGCAGGTTGGCGCGGATGGTGTCATGAAACAGGTGCGCTTCCTGAGGGACCACACCGATGGTGGAGTGCAGCGATCGTAGGGTGACATCACGGATATCCTGGCCATCTATCCTGACAGCGCCCCTGCCCGGGTCGTACAGCCGGGGCACGAGGTGGGTGATCGTGGTTTTCCCGGCACCCGACGGGCCCACCAGTGCGGTGCGCTGCCCAGATGGGGCAACGAAGCTCACGTCCCGCAAGGTCCATTCATTGCTGGAGCTCTCTTGCATAGGCAGCGCTATTGATTCAAGCGAGGCAAGCGATATCTCGCTCGCGACCGGATACCGGAAGAAGACATGTTCAAACTCGACCGATGGTGCCGGTTTATCTCGATTTTTCACGGCAGCTAGCGCCGTTGCCGTTGACGAGTCCGTGATAAGCGGCTTGAGGTCCAGCAACTCGAATACCCGGTCAAAGCTGACGAGCGCGGTCAGGTAGTTAACCTGTATATTAGTTAGCTGATTGATTGGGCCGAACAGCCTGCCGATCAGAAGCGTCAGGGCTACAAGGCTGCCGATTTGAAGTGATCCGTCGATAACGAGGCTGCCGCCCAGACCATATATCAGCGCACTTATAAACATGGCGAGGAAACTAATGATTATGGGCAGCAACCTACCGTATACGCTGGTCGTGACCGCGAGGTCGCGGACACGCCCTGCCTTGCCAGCGAACAGATCCGCTTCCTCATCCGGCCGCCCGTAGAGTTTCGCCAGCATGGCGCCTGCCACGTTGAACCGCTCGTTCATCATAGATCCAAGCTCGGCGTCGAGTTGCATGCTCTGGCGCGCGAGCCGTTGCAGCCTCCTGCCGACCATCTTGGCGGGAAGGAGAAAGACCGGGATCACTACCAACCCCGCGATGCTGATCTCCCAGGACAAGCTGAACATGGCGGCCAGCACGAGGCCTAGTGTCAATACCATTGACAACACCTGCGGAAGCAGCGAGGTAATCGCTTGTTGCGCACCGATGACATCGGTGTTCAGTCGGCTTACCAGCGAGCCAGTCTGCGACCGGGTGAAGAACGCTAGTGGCTGTTGCTGCACGTGCGAGAACACCTGAGAACGCAGGTTAAGTATGAGCCCTTGCCCTATGCGGACCGATGACCATGTTTGAAAGTAATCCGCGACGCCACCCACCAGTGCTAGTCCGATGATGAGCAGGGACGCAACAATGAGAACACCGACCCGGTGCGGCTCTATACCACGATCGATGACTAGCGCGAGTAGCAGTGGAGTCGCCACGCTGATACAAGCGTCGATGGCGGTGACAGACAACAGCAATCCCAGCAGCAGGCGATAGTTCCTGGCATACGGAAGGATCCTACGGAACGTCCCAGGAGGGACCCGCTGTTTGGTGATGGAATCATCGAGGCGTAGGTTGAGCTTAACCCCCACCATCGCTACACCCAACCCCCTCGTTCCATTTTACGATCAGTTCGAGCGCAGAATGCCAAGGCCATGCGACCGCTAATACGATACCGCAGGTGCAGACATTACGTCGCGGCACCAGGACGTCGTTCAACCGGCGCGATCCCTCGGTTGAACGACAGGCCATCATGCCTTGATAGCGATGTTCTTGCGTACCATAGTGCAGTAAGTTCCTACTCCGAGTACCGCAACCGCGGCTAATGGTCGGAGATTTTTAAGATCTAGGAGCCGATATGGGTGATGAGGCAAGGTTTCTCAGATCCGATGCCATTATCGAGCCGCTGGTGGATGGATTCTATGGGTGGCTGCATACAGTAACGCCTGTCCAGGCGGCGATGAACCTGGCGCTCGTTCAGGTACCGCTCCTCGAGTCGTATCTGCAGTCCCCCCAAGTGCACATCAACGCGAGTAACAATCCGGAGTTGAGAGGCGGGTTGTTCGTCAATATCGAGGAATCCAGGAGCGGAGAGGTCCGCGAACTCCTCGCCTCCATCAAGCGTGACCGTGCGGAAATGCTGAACTTCGCCTCAGCCGTCGCTGAGGCCGAGGAACTCGTGCGGAGCAGCGCGACCGGATTCGACCTCACCCCGCTGTACCCCAAGCTGCCGACAGTGCTGTCGGGACTGGTGGAGCTCGCTTACGACACCAGCAACCAGCCGTCCGTGCGGTTCATCGAACCGCTGGTGTATGAGAGCAGCGTCTATGACGAGAACCGCCAGTCGGTCCAGCTGTCGCTGGAACCCGGGGTCGAACGGCCCTTTATCCTGAGCACACCCCGGCTGAGCTCTCCGGACGTCCTCGACCTGCGAATACCGTTCCGCCACCCTGGGCTGGAGGAGCTATTCAGGTCACGGACACACGGCACGACGCTGAGCCGCCTGCGTGAGCTGCTCGAACTGGACGAGAAGCAGGCACTCGCGCTCACCGGGCTGCTGGCCGAGCAGCCGGACCTGTCCCCCAACCGTCACATCGACAGCGGCGCCCGGATTCGCTACTTCAACCACGCCTGCCTGGTCATGCAGACGCCGCAGGCGGCGATCATCACCGATCCGTGGGTCAACGCGGACACGTCGGCCACGGACCGATTCACCTACCGGGACCTGCCCGACCACATTGACCTGGCACTGATCACCCACGGGCACCAGGATCACGTCGTCCTGGAGACCATGCTGGCGCTGCGCGGCAGGATCGGCACGGTAGTCGTGCCCCGGTCATCGCGCGGTAACATGGCCGACCCGTCACTAGGGCTGTACCTGTCGCATCTGGGCCTGCCCGTCGTGGAGGTGGATGACTTCTCCGAGGTTGAGTTCCCCGGCGGCAAGGTAATCGCGACGCCATTCCTCGGCGAGCACGCAGACCTGGATATCCGGGCCAAGTCGACCTACTGCGTGCGACTCGGGGGGCGCACCATGTTCGTAGGGGCGGACTCCTCGGGCATCGACCCGGGCCTGTACCGGTACATGCGTGCCCATGTGGGACCAGTGGACATGGCGTTCCTGGGCATGGAATGCGCCGGAGCGCCGCTGACCTGGCTGTACCAGGGACTGTTCACCAAGCCGGTCACCAAGAAGATGAGCGATTCGCGCACGCTATCGGGGTCGAACGCGGAACAGGCCGCCGGGATCATGACCGAACTGGGCGCGCGCGAGGCTTACGTCTACGCGATGGGCGAAGAAAGCTGGCTCGGCCACGTCATGGCCACGACCTATAACGAGGACTCTTACCAGCTTAAGCAGGTCGCGGAATTCATGACCTGGTGCGCCGATCACGGAGTCAGGTCGGATCATCTGCTCGGACAGCATGAATGGCGGTGGTAACGATGAATACTGAACGCCTTAGCGAAGAGACCGATGTAGTCGTCGCCGGCGGCGGGCCCGGGGGGTCAACGCTGGCCACGCTCGTCGCGATGCGGGGACACAAGGTCATCCTGCTGGAGAAAGAAAAGTTCCCGCGCTTTCAAATCGGCGAGTCGCTGGCTCCGTCGACAGTGCACGGGGTGTGCCGCCTGACCGGCGTCGCCGACGAGCTGCACAAGGCCGGCTTCACCAAGAAGCGCGGCGGGACGCAGCGATGGGGTGCCAACCCGGAACCGTGGACGTTCTCCTTCTCGGTATCACCGAGGATCACGGGGGAGACGGCATACGCCTACCAGGTCGAGCGGAGCAAGTTTGACCAGATCCTGCTCGACCACGCCCGCCGCAAGGGGGTAGACGTCCGCGAGGAACACGCCGTTACCGGCACGATCTTGGAAGACGAGCGCGTCCGCGGCGTCACTTACAAGGATGCCGCGGGCAATGCGGGCACGATCCGCGCGAAGTACGTGGTGGACGCCTCAGGCAACAAGAGCCGCATCTACCGGGACACCGGAGCAGTCCGTCAGTATTCCGAGTTCTTCCGCAGCCTCGCGCTGTTCGGCTACTTCGAGGGCGGCAAGCGCCTGCCCGAACCTAACTCAGGCAACATCCTCTCCTGCGCCTTCGACAGCGGCTGGTTCTGGTACATACCGCTAACCTCCACGCTGACCAGCGTCGGGGCGGTCGTGCGGCGGGAAATGGCGGACAAGGTCCAGGGCGACCCCGAACAAGCCCTCATGGCGCTGATCGCCGAATGCCCGATGGTCAGCGACTACCTCCGCGACGCCAAACGCGTCACCGAAGGCCAGTACGGGGAACTGCGGGTCCGCAAGGACTACTCGTACTCGAACACCAAGTTCTCCTGCCCCGGCATGGCCCTCATCGGCGACGCCGCCTGCTTCGTCGACCCCGTCTTCTCCTCCGGCGTCCACCTGGCCACCTACAGCGCGCTGCTGGCCGCGCGCTCCATTAACAGCATTCTCGCCGGGACGATCGACGAGGACACCGCGTTCCGCGAGTTCGAACGACGCTACCGCCAGGAGTACGGCGCCTACTACGAATTCCTCGTCGCCTTCTACGACATGCACGTCGACGAGAACTCCTACTTCTGGTCGGCCAAGAAGGTAACAGAAAGCACCAGCTCCGATCTGGAATCGTTCGTCACCCTGGTTGGCGGGGTGTACTCGGGTGAGCCCGCGGAGCTAGTCAAGCGTTACCGGAGCCGGTCCAGCGAGTTCGCCGCGGCGGTGGACCAGATGGTCGCCGACAAGGAGCAGAGCATGGTGCCGCTGATCAATTCCAGTGTCGTCAAGCAAGCTATGCGGTCAGGCGCCAGAGAGCAGGCCCAGGTCTTGCTCGGGCAGGACGCCGAGCCCGAAATACCGCTCTTCGAGGGCGGCCTCATCCCGTCGAAGGATGGCCTGAGCTGGTCACTGGCCCGCGCCTGACGGGCGGAAGCGGCTGACCTTCCCGATCACGTCCTCGCTATAGAGCCGCAACGCCTGCTGGACCGCGAACTCGGCCATGTACCGGCGGAACTCATCCGGTGATTCCTCGGCGGCGTTGAGCATCCGGCGGTTTGCGTAAACGGCTGGACTCTGGAGGCGAACCAGGGATCTCTCGATCGCCTCATCCATCGTCGCGGGCTCGATGACCTCATCCACCACTAGCCTGGCCGCGGGCTCGCTGGCCCAGATCCGCCGTCCGTCGAGGATGACCTGACGGGACAGTCGCGGCCCGGCAGAGCGGGTCAGCCGGAAGTTGGCGGCTCCGGGCACGATGCCCTCACGGGCCGCGGGAAGACTGAGGTACGCGTCCGAGGCGGCGATCACGTGGTCGAACGCGAGCAGCAATTGCATCCCGCCGCCGATGGCGAAGCCATCCACGGCGGCTACCCACGGCTTCTGGACCGTCGACGAATGCCAGCACGTCCCGTCCTCGACGAACATTCCCCGCAAGAGCTTGCTGATGTAACCCAGTTCACGACGCAGCAGGAAGTGCACCAGAGAGATACCGCCGTCGTGCAGCGCCTTGAGGTTGATGCCGGCACTGAAGATCCGCTTGCCACTGTAGCGTGGATGGCTCATCACTCCGCCGCGCAGCAGGCCAACCCGCACGTCCGGATCTAGCAAGGCCAGGTCGACAGCGGTTTCCATGTCCTCGACCTGGTGGTTGTCCTCCGCGTTCAGGCAGTCGTCCCGGCACGTCGTGAGCCGGGCCGCGCCGTCGCTGCGCTCAATTCGCACAGACCCAAGGTCAGTCACGCCGGTCCGGCGGAACTCCGGCAGCAGCCGGAGCGCGCGGGGTGTGGGCCGCAGCATGGTGTCGAGCAGATGCGCGCCGGCCAGCGGCGATCGCAGTACCCCGCGCAGGAAGATGGCCTGATCGATCTCGCGGCCCTCCTTGCGGGCCTGCGGGCGCGCTCCCTCAGCCGCCATCTGATCCGCGGTGGGCACCAACCCGGGGAACGCGACCGCCGCAGCCGCCAGGAGTTCCGGCAACCGCAGATTGCGAGCCATGCCTTCGGTGAGTTCGTCGTAGACCGCTTCGCCGTGAACGTCCATGAAACGGCTGCGAGCGCCGCGCGCGGCATCGTGGGCCGTGGCGGCTGTCGCGCGTTGCTGCGCCGATCGTTCCCCTGGCTCGGGGAGCGACGCGATCAGGTCGTCGGCGTCCTTCGCGACCTCCTCAAGAGCCCGCCGTGCGCGGCCCACGTCTGCGCGCACGGCTCCACCATCGTCGTGCGGCCGCGGCACGGCTATCACGCAGCACCGGCGGCTGCTCGCCGCAGCGCCCGATCGCAAGCCGCGAGGTGAACGCCCAGCGCGTCCTCGAAGCTAATGGTCGGCGCTTCCAGCACGAGTTGCCGCCTGATGGCCAGTTCGGCGCCCGGAAGCGCGCCAGCCGCCTCCATCGCCTTCTCAAGCGCCAGCGCGGCATCACCTGCCACGTCGTCGATGATTCCCATCGCTTGCGCCTCCGCAGCACCGATGGGCGTGCCAAACACTGCCGCCCTGCGAGCCAGCGCGGCCCCCGCCGCCTGCCGTGCGAGCCGGTACAGTGCCATGCCGGGCCAGGTCATCCCCGCCACGACCGGCACCACCAGCCGAGCCGCCGCTGACATGATGCGGTAGTCGGCCGACAGCAAAGCGTCCAGGGCGGCCCCGCCGCAGTCGTCGTCCGCGACCGCGATGGTGAGAGCGGGAAGCCGTTCTAGCCGGCGCACCCCTCGTTCCCACTTGCTTACCAGCCCCATGGGCAGGTCGTGGGACCACTCTGCCCCGGGCACGCCGGATACCCGGAGGACGACGACCCTGCTCGCCCCGCCATCCTCGGCCCTGTCGCACAGCGCCGCGAGCTCGGCCACCGATGCCGCCGTCAGCGCACGGCCGTCGATCCGGAGCGCCAGCTCACTGATCCCAGACACGCTCTCGGCATCCGCCTGCTGCCCGGTAACCATTGGATCAGCGCCGTCTCAATCGTTGATCCGGGCCCCATGGTCATCAACACACCATAGTCACCGGACTCGGCCATACCCTCGCGCAGCAGTCGCTCGTAGGAGAACAAGAACGAACCGCTGGACAGGTTGCCGTAATCGCGCAGCACACCGACGGTATGGCGCACGTCGTGCCGGGTAAGCCCGAGATTGACCCGGACCGCGTCGATCACCTTCTTGCCACCGGAATGCACGATCCAGTGGCTGATATCACTGCGGCGCAGGCCGGTTCCGGCCAGCAGGCGGCCGATCACCAGCTCCGCGTGGGCGCCGACCACATACGGGATATCCGGATCGAGATAGAAGCTGAACTTGCCCTGCGGCTCATCCCAGTCGTACCGCATGGCATCGAGCGCATCGGTGATGATGTGGCTGGCGAACGACAGAATCCGCGGTCCCGGTGCGGGGGAAGGGAAGGCACCGTCCACGTCGCCGGCAGCGAGCGCGATAGCCGCCGCGCCGTCGCCGAAGAGGCTGTTCACGACCGCGGTCCGCATGGTCGAGTCGAATACGTAAGCGGCGGAACACGCCTCCGCGCACAGCAGGACCGCAAGCTGGCGAGGGTGGGCCGCAGACCAGGCAGCCGTCACGCCGAGCGCGTTCAGCCCGGCGTTGCAGCCCATGCCCACGACATCGACCCGGCCGCACTGCGGCGCGATTCCCATCTCGCGAATCAGCAGGGCGCTCAGGCCCGGCGTGAGAAAACCAGTGGTGGTGACGCAGCACAGGTGACCGATGTCCTCGATCCCGGCTCCGGCGCTCTTCAGGGCTGCGTCGATGGCCCGCGCCCCCATGTCGAGCGCCAGGGCCTTGTGCTTGGCGAGCAGTTCCCCCTGCGTCTCATCGGCACGCACCCCATCATCGCCCGCCGGGGGCAGCGAGAGGTAACGCCGTTCGATCGCGCTGTTGAGAAAGACGGAACGGACTCTGGCGTCTGTAATGCGAAAAATCTCGAGCAGGTCTTTTTGGGAGTACGCTTTCCCGGCCACGGCCGTCCCGATTCCGGCGATTCTGGGCGCGGGAACGGATTGCCTCGAGGTTACCGCTGTCGCGGCCTCTCTGTCTGGCGAGATAAGATTCATCGGTACGTCCACCCCCAGCGACGACGCCGACTGCGCACGCATCGCGTTGCTGCACCCAATTCAGCTCACCTTCCTTTTAGCCTCGGCTTCTATGAAGCTCGCTAGCCGGTTGATCCCATTGGTAATTTCTTCTTCGGATAGATAGCTGACGGAGAGTCGAAGGCTGTAATCACCACCGCCATCAGGACAGAAATATGACATCGGCGTCCAGATGACCTCGAAGTCCTGCGCCGAGCGCGTCAGTGCGGCATTATCCGCCCGGAACGGGACACGCATCGTGAGAAAGAACCCTCCGTCGGGCGCATTCCAGCGCACCCCTAGTGCTTCCCGCTTCCTGGCCGGGAAGCGGAGGTCGAGCTGCCGGAGAGTGAACCGCATCGCATGGGCGTAGTATGCGGCCTGCTGCTTGTTCAGCTCAGAAATCCTCCCGTCACAGGCGAGAAGCATGCCCGCGATGACGGCCTGGCTCAATGCCGACGTATTCACCGTCACCATGCTCTTGATCTTGGTGAACTCGTCCGCGAGCAGACCTGTCTGCCCGGTCGAGTCGGTCACGGTCTGGTCCGCCACCGCGAACCCCACCCGGGCACCGGGGAAGGCAGTCTTGGAGAAAGAGCCCAGATGGATGACCCGGTGGTGACGATCGAGCGATTTCAGCGTCGGAAGGTGCGGCCCTGGGCTGACCATCCGGTACGGGCTGTCCTCCACGATCAGGATGTCGTGACGCGCGGCCAGGTCCAGCAGTTCGCGGCGGGTTTGTTCCGGCATCGTGGTTCCGGCTGGATTGGAGTGGTCGGGCACCACGTAAAAGGCACGGGGACGGCGGCCACGCGCTCGCTCGGCATCAATCGCCAGACCGAGATCGGCGCAGCGGAATCCGTCTTCGTGCTCTTCCACGGCGACCACCGCGATGTCCAGCAGGCTGGCGGCGCCGGTGATTCCCACATAGCAGGGGCTGGAGACCAGGAATACGTCCTCCGGGCCGGCGATAAGCGCACGCAGTGCAAGCAGCATGGCCTCCTGGCAGCCCACGGTGACCACGATTGATTCGGCGGGGACGTCGATGTTCTCGTCCGCGCGCAGCGAGGAGGCGATCAGTTCGCGGATCCGCCCCGCGGTGGGACCGTACTGGAACATCGCGGCGCGGACCTGCGCGGGTGAGGCCCCTCGCTCCGCCAAGTGATCGAGATAGCGGCGCAGGTGGGTGAAGATCTGCTCGGTGTCGAAGAACCCATCGTATGGACGGCCTGGGGCGAACGAGATCGCCGTCGGGTAACGGAAGGTGATCTCGTTGAGGAAGTTCATCGTGTCCAGGATTGGGTCGGAGAGGCTGGCGTGCAGATCTTCCTTCCGCAGGGAAGCAGCAGTGGACGTGGCTACCATCTCGCTCATCCGGCACTCGATTCGTCGCGCTCCACGGCCTCATAAAGGGCCCTGATGTTCGCAGTGCCGAACCCGCGGGCCCCGCGGCGCTGCACAAGCTCGTAGAATAGGGTGTTCCGGTTATAGGGCGAACGGGTGAACAACTGCAGGAGATAGCCCCATTCGTCACGATCAGCAAGCACATTCGTCGCGCGCAGGCCTGCTATCTCCTCTTCAATGCCAGGAAGCCGATTGGCGAGCTTGTCATAATATACGTTCGGGCTGCGCATGAATTCTACTCCCCGGTCGTGGAACTCATGAACCGCGGAAACGATATCATCGACGAGGAAAGCGAGGTGCTGAACGCCCGGTCCGCCGTACCGCGAGATAAACCCATCCACCTGCCCTGGTTTCTTGGCCTGGTCTTGCTCGAGAATGGTGAAGGTGATACCCCCGGATGGGCTGCGGACGACAATTGAGCCGATCCCCTGCTCGCCGATCTCGATGTACTCACCCGAGTAGCGGGCAAGCCCGAAGGCTTCGGTGCAGAAGTTCGCGTAATCCGTCAGATCTCCGCCCTCAACGAGGATCGCGACGTGATCTAGCAGCCAGATCCGGCCCGGCCTGGCCGACGTTTCCGAGACGGGCTTCCATACGCGATCGCCGGGCAGGCTAGCGCCAGCCGAGCGGGCGACGAGCGTGTGGCGCGAGTCACCGAATCCCGAGACGACCAGTTTGCCGGGGGCCGAGTCGACCAGCGTGGCGCCAGCCGTCACCGCTCGTTCGCAGGTCCGCGCAGGATCGTCACATCCGAAGGCGATGTCCGCGATCCCGTCTCCGTGCGCCTCGATGAACTCCTCGGTCCCCCGGCCCGCCGTCACGACCAGCTGCACAGTCCCATGCCGCAGCAACGACGAGCGGCTGCCGTCTCCCGTACATTCGGCCATCAGGGTAAACCCGAAGGAAGTCACAAAATAATCGACGGCAGATGGCATGTCGCTCGTGTAGAGCTCAACATACTCGATGTCCTGCGCAGCCATTTCGAAGACCTCCACTCGCCCAGGCGGCGACCGATCAGCTGTTCTTCCCGGCTGCCTCTTTCTTCGACGTACGCGATCCGTTCCGCTTTTTCGCCGCTGCGGATCCGTTTCCCGCCGCGTCGTTGCCAGAGACGCTGCCCTGCTCCGCTGCGGCGTCCGTCTCCATTTGCCTGATAAGGCTATTCGGCCGCATGTCTGTCCAGTTCTTCTCGATGAAGTCGAGACATTCCTGGCGCCCGTCTTCACCGAAGATGACTTCCCAGCCGTCGGGCACATCCGCGAAGACAGGCCACAGTGAATGCTGTCCCTCATCGTTGATCAAGACGAGGTACTTGGCATCGGGATCTTCAAAAGGATTCGTCGCCATCACGCATTCCCTTTCGTTCGTACCTACGCTTAACGCCCAGAGTCAGTAAAGCACACTGCCCGACGATTGCAGAAACTCACGACCGCCAGAATGGCCTAACCAGGTTACGAGCATGCGACCGCGCATCGTTCAACTACGGCACGCCTCAGCCGAACAGCTCCGGAGCCGCGATCTTACTAATTCTTGTCGAGAAATTCGATGATTGCCGAGTTGACCTCCTCCGGGCGCTCAAGGTAACCGAGATGCCCGCAGGAACCAATCTCCACGTAATCGCAGTCAGGAATGGCTTCGGCCACTTCGGCGCCCAGATGCGGAGGGCACATCAGGTCATCGGAGAAGGAGATCACCCGGCATGGCACCGGAACTGCCCGCAGCGAGTCGCGGCGATCGGCGGTGAGGTCGATCGCATCCTGCCCGCTAGCAGCCGCCCTGCGGGCGGCCGACATTTCATAGATGTCCAGCCACCCCGAGATCGCCGCATCGTCGTTGAGGGTGGCCGGAGAGAACATCTGAAGAACCTCTACCGAGGCCTCGTACTCCGCTGGCAATTGGACACCGGCTCTTACCAGTGCCCTTTCCCCGGCCGATAGCGCACGACGAACCGCATCTCCCCGAGCACGCATCGCCATCAGGACGCAACAGCTCACCAGGTCCGGCCTGCTGATGGCCAGTTGGGTGGCAATCCACGAACCCAGCGAGGTGCCGACCAGCCGACATGGACCGGCATCCAATGCCTCGATCAGCCCCGCAGTGTCCGTCACGAGGTCGGCCAGCGAGTAATCCCCCGGCGGCACGTCCGACGGCGGCATGCCCCTATTATCGAATGTAATGACCTCATATCCGACACTCTGGAGGGCGGGAACCTGATACATCGACCAGACATTCCCGCCGGCCGCTTGGCCCATGATCAGGAGTACGCATTCGCCACGTCCAGTTCGCTCGTATGCCAAGCGGATACCGTTAGTAGATACATAAGGCATATCGTGACCGCCTCTTGCCGATAGTCAGTTATCGCGACGCATTATTCTATCGGCAGTAAGGTAATCTGCCTCGCACGTTCAACTGCTGCACTACATCGGTTAAACACGCAACAGCAGATCGCTGGTCGGAAGGCACAGTTCAGAAATTTAACTCAAGGTTATGGCGGGCAATCGGGGACAGAAAGCATTCGCCTCCCCTCGCTGATCCAGGTTTACCTGCTGCTCACTCGCATGGTTTCAGCGGGCAGCGACGCGCGAGCCGGCCGGATCACCGAGAGCAGCGGCCCGGTCATGAGCGTGGTCAGCAGCGCCATCAGCACGAGCACCGTGAAGAGTCGCTGGTTGATGAGGCCAGCCTGGAGCCCGACGTTGAGCGCGATCAGCTCGGTTAGCCCTCGCGTGTTCACCAGCGCGGCGACCGTAGCGGACTGACGCGGCGCAAGTCCGCACAGCCGGGACGCCGCGTACGCCGGCCCCAGCTTGCCCGCGCTGGCGATGACGAAGATCAGGGCCAGCAGGATGAGCGCGTCGCCGTGCACGTCATCGATATTCAGCGACAGTCCCGTGACTATGAAAAACAGCGGTAGCAGCAAGTTCCCTGCCTGTTCCAGGGAGCGAACCACATCCGCGTCGGGCGCGCCGTTCCTGGCGCGCATGGTCAACCCGGCCAGGAACCCGCCAAATATCGGCTGCAGGCCAAGCATCGTGGTTACCCACGCACTAGCCATAGCGAGCGCGAACGCGACCGGCACCGGATCCGACAACAGCGACTGGGGCCGGCTGGTCCACCAGGCCAGCGCCGGGCGTACCACGATCAGCATGACGGCCACGAAGCCGACGGTCAGCAGCAGCGTCACCGGCCACGAAAATCGTCCGGAGTGGCCAGTGCCGATGAGCGCCGCCGCCAGCACCAGCCAGGCCAGCACATCCATGGTTCCCGCCACAGCTGTCGCGACCGCGCCGGGGGTGGTTCCCGCCAGCTCGCGTTCGCGCACGATCGCCGCGAGCACCGGCATCGCCGTGATTGACATGGCCACGCCCATGAACAGCACGAAAGAGCGCCCGTCGCGCGGCTCCCCGATCGCGGCGAAGCCCGGGCGGTACAGGAGTACGCACGCGATTCCAAGCCCCATCGGCACGCCAAGAGCGGCCGTCGCCACCAGCGGCACTGCCCGCCCGCGCTCGCGCATCGCTCCGAAGTCGAGTTCATATCCCACCGTGAACATGAAGGTGACGACGGCCACCTGCGCCAGCGACGTCAGCGACGGCAGTACGGCGTGCGGGAACAGATGAGCGGTCAGGTGCCCGGGCAGGCGGCCGAGCAGGCTCGGCCCTAGCAGCACTCCGGTTAGTATCTGCCCTATGACGACCGGCTGACCGCACCGGCGAGCCAGGGCGCTGAGCAGCGAAGAAACAAAAATAACCAGCGCGATATCGCCAATAACGGTCGCGGGCATTATTCATTCCTCCAATGAAGAAATGGCGCTGTTGAACGCATGAGTCGGAGCTGACGGCGCAGCGGTCGGATCGCCGCGCGGCCCTCACCGCGCCCATTGCCGATCAGCGAGGACGCTCAGTACATTAGCACGTGACGTGATTCCAAATCTATGATCTCTTTCCCCAGGTCGTACCGTGAATTACAATCGGATTTCCGGGGCTACGTGTGAATAAATTGACCGAGCACCCAACGCCATTGTCGCTGAGGGCAAGCCGCTTGCCCGGGAGAGGAGTAGATATGGAACGGTGTAATCACGGCACCGGGGCACATGAGAGGGACGTAGATGCACGCGGGTCGGCACCGGGAAACGCACGCGCCTGGCTGCTCATCGAGCATTCTGGCCCCTGGGAAGATAAGGTATTCAATACCGCCGGAATTCCGGCGTTCGCGCATACTGCCGCCAGCCTCGGTATCCGGGTGCAACTGATACGCCGCCCTGGCAAGGTAGCGACGGGACAGACCTACTGCGCCTGGACGGCTGGCTCCGCGCCGTGGATGCGTCGTTTCTGTGCGCCGTCACCCGTGCACCCTTCCGATGAGGGTGATGATCCTGTTGGCGTCGAGTCCTCCAATACGCCAGCGCTCGACGTTTCCAGTTTCCCGGCGCTCGCGCGAGGAGAACGTATACCCGGCGGACGAACGGTGCACGAACCTATGTACCTGGTGTGCACGAACGCTCGCCGTGATGTTTGTTGCGGCCGGCTCGGCAGTCAGCTCGCCAGGACGCTGGCGGCCGAAGGTTACCCCGTGTGGGAAACCACCCATGTGGGCGGACACCGGTTCGCGCCCAACCTCGTCATCTTGCCGCACGGCCTGTACTACGGCCCGGTGGACGCCGAAGGCGCGGTCACCGCTATCGAGGCTCACTTGAACGGGACCTTCTCGGCGCGCGGGTTCCGTGGACGTGCGGGCGTTCCGGCCGCGAATTAGCCGCGGATTAGCGGCCGCGACCTCTTCCAGCCCGGTCGGCGCGACCCGGCTCAGACAGGGCACGCCGGTCCAGCTTGCCGTTGGCGGTAAACGGCAAAGCCGGAAGCACCACTATCACGTCCGGCACCATGAACTCGGGAAGTTGGTCCGCTACCCCGGCCCGGATCGCGGCCGGGTCGAGCTTGGTACCCAACTCCGCGGTGACGTACCCGGTCAGGCGGCCCCCGGTACCGTTCGCGGTCCGCCGCAGCGCAGCGGCCGCCTGGGCCACACCCGGCTGGCGTGCCAGCGCGGCCTCCACCTCGGCGAGTTCGACCCGATACCCGCGCACCTTCACCTGTTCGTCGATGCGGCCCGCGAACTCCAGCGCGCCATCGTTGCGGCGGTGCACCAGATCACCGGTCCGGTGCATCCGTTCACCCGCGCCGAACGGGCATGCGACGAATCGCTCGGCGGTCTGTCCCGGACTGTTCAGATATCCACGGCCTACGCCCACGCCCGCCACGTAGAGTTCCCCCATCTCCCCAGGGGGAACTGGGGTGAGCGACGCGTCGAGAACGTACAGGCAGCTGCCCGCGACTGGATCACCCAGAGGGACTCGCTCGCCGGTCAGTTCGTCGTTGCCCCTGATTGTGGCCAGCGTGACATCGTCCGCGCACTCCGCCGGTCCGTAGGCGTTGACCAGCGGGATTCCGGGAAACTTGGTCAGCCACCGTCGGCTGAGGGTCCCGCGCAGCTCCTCGCCGGTGACGATCAGCCAGCGCAGCTGACCGGCCACCGCTGGAGCCACGCCCACCGCATCCCACAGGTCAAGGGATGCCGTTAGCAGTGATGGCACAAGCTGGAGGACCGAGATCCTGTCAGCAGCCAGCCGGTAGCCCAGCGCCTCCGGGTCACGCACGGTTTCCTGGTCGAAGACACACACCCGGGCACCGGCCATCAGGGGTGTCAGCATCTGCCAAACCGAGATGTCGAAGGTCAGCGGGGCAGTGAACGCGATCCTGTCGTTGCTGCCCAGCCGGAATGCATCGATCATCGCGGTCAAGTGATTATGCAGGCCGCGCCACTCCACCATCGCTCCCTTCGGGACTCCAGTGGAACCCGAGGTAAAGATGACGTACGCGAGATCTTGGTCCGAGGGTGTCACGGGAACCAGGCCGCCAGTTTGCCCGGCGCCACCTTTGAGCAGCACCGTATCCGCCGGGATGTGCGCGCACTCAGCCAGCTCTGAAGCCATCCCAAGCAGATCTGGCGCCACCAGGATGTGCCGAATCCGCGCAGTTTCCAACAGCGCACCGTTGTGCCGAGCGGGCGCCCGGCAATCGAGCGGGAAATACGCGGCGCCAGCCGCCAGCACCCCGAGGACTCCACTGATCAGCGCCGCGCTCCGCTCAGCGAGTATCGCGACCACGTCACCGCGGTGCACGCCGACCTCCCGCAGGCGGGCAGCAATCGTGCCCGCATTCGCGGCAAGCGCTGAATAACTCACGTCACCGGCCCGGTCGGTGACCGCGATCCGATCGGGCTCGGTCGCGGCCAGCTGCCAGACGCGTGACGTCACATGAGGAATAATGGTCTCAGTCCGAGCCGAAGAATCGATCACGTATGCTCCCAACCTAGAATATCGATCTTGTTACGAGCCTTGTTACGAGCCTTGTTACGAGCGCAACTGCATGCTTTGCGGTTATTGTCACGCCTGCTTTCCCTGTGTCCCCTACCCGGGCAGTAGGTCTGGTAGCGTCCGCTTGCGCTCCCCCATGAACCTGGCTAAGTTAGTGCCACCTGAACAGGGAGCAATTATGCAGAATGGCACTTCCGTGTTCGAGCACCTCGAGTCTCAGGTAAGAACCTATTGCAGGCAATGGCCTGCCGTCTTTTCGTCAGCCTGCGGAAGCAGGATCCGCGATGAGCACGGTACAGAATATATCGACTTCTTCGCTGGTGCGGGTTCACTCAACTACGGACACAACCACCCGCGCCTCAAGCAGGCTCTGCTGCGCTATTTGCAAGATGACGCCATTGTGCAGAGCCTGGATATGCATACAACCGCGAAAAGAGATTTCCTCCAAACTTTCCACCAGAGGATTCTGGTTCCAAGAGGGCTTGACATGCGAATCCAGTTTTCCGGGCCATCCGGCACCACTGCGGTAGAAGCCGCAATCAGGCTGGCACGGAAATATACTGGCCGGAAGCCTATCCTGAGCTTCGAGAATGCTTTCCATGGAATGTCCCTTGGCGCTCTGGCGCTCAGTCCTCATACGGCGGGCGAAATGGCGCAATTGTGCCCCTACACTCTCGTGGCCCGGTACGATGACGAGTCAGCCACGGTGGCAGACAGCCTAGCATCGGCAGAGAGCCTCTTGTCCAGGCCTGACACTGAGCTGCCCGCCGCGTGCATCCTCGAGATTGTCCAGGGTGAAGGCGGACAGTATGCGGCACGGGACTCCTGGCTAACAGGCCTCTCTGAACTGTGCCGTAGCCGTGGTGTATTGCTCATCGTTGATGATGTCCAAATGGGTTGCGGCCGTACTGGGAGTTTCTTCAGCTTCGAGCAAAGCGGCATCACGCCCGACATTGTCTGTCTGTCAAAATCAATCAGTGGTTACGGCCTTCCGATGGCGCTCACGCTGTTGCGGCCAGAACTGGATATCTGGAAACCAGGTGAGCATACCGGAACATTCCGCGGCAACAATCCCTCGTTTACAACTGCCACGGCCGCTCTTGATTTCTGGCAAGATCCGGCCTTCCTGGATCGTATTAGCGAAGCAGGAATGACACTGGAACAGGGATGCCGGTCGCTAGCAGCCGACTGCTCCGATGTCATAAGCGGCGTCCGTGGCAGAGGCATGGTGTGGGGATTGGTATGCCGGGAAGCAGACCTCGCGCGCTCCGTCTGCGAGCGAGCCTTCGCGAACAGGCTGCTGGTCGAACGATCCGGATGCAACAACGACGTCGTGAAGCTCATGCCGCCGATCAACATCAGCGAGGCGGATATGGCACTCGGCCTTGATGCGCTTCGTGACTCCCTCAAAGAGGTGACTCAGAGAGTACGCGGGTGTTTATCCCGTTCAACCGACGTGGTCCAGCAGTTGAACGACAGGATACCTGATGTGCTTCTATGGCATACACGTGGACGAGAATTCGTCCACATTCCGGTGACGTGGGCAGGCCACGCTAAATAAGCGTACGGAGCCTTCCGGTGGCCGTCTGCCGGCCGTAGATGTCCCGCACGGCGGTCACCATCGCGTCTCGCTCCCTGGCGGCGCTGACCACCATGCCCTGGAAGTCGAACAGCGGCGAGGTCAGCCGGTACTCGAAGGTCAGGCGCTCGTCGTGGTGTCCCGCCGTGCGAGCTGCTTCGGCCATGGCCAGAGCCTGCAGCGGTCCGTGCGTGAGGAGTCCCGGATAGCCTTCCACCTGCCTTGCGTAGTCGCGGTCGTAGTGGATGCGGTGCGCGTTGTACGTGAGCGCCGAGAATCGGAAGAGCAGGGACGGCGAGACTTCGATCGCCCACTCGCCATCAGCGGGCCGGACTACGGGGCCTTCCCCGGCAGTAGCCGACGCTTGCCCGGCCGGGGGAACCGCTCCGCGGTAGACGATGTCCTGCTGCTCGTCGATGACGACACCGCCGCCCTGCAGGATCTGATGTTCCACCGCGATGAAGGTCAGCGGGCCCGTCCGGCCCTGTTTTTCCTGGACGGAAAGCACGCGGCTGCGTTTGGTAGCCGCTTCACCGCACCGCAGCTGCCCGCTGGTGCGGACACGGCCGCCGGCCCACATCCGGCGACGGCCTGGTCCGGGAGAAGAGGTAATCGTCCCGCGCACAGGGTGCCCGTCCGGGCCGAGGTCGGCTTGCGCGGGCCGGTCGAGCAGGTAGACCCAATGCCAGAGGAGCGGCAGGCCCGCGCCATGGGCGAGGTCCGGCACGGGCACTCCTAGCAGCGCGCCCAGCGCACAGCCCGGTTCCGGCAGCAGCGTTTCGGTGCGCTCGCTTCGCAATGCTCGAGTTCCTCTCGTAAGCCTCGACAAGCATCCCCGGGCGGATAGGCACAATGAGTTTCTCAGGTAACCCGCGGAGGTATATATGGGTCAGGCGGCGGATGGCGGATTCACCCCTGTGATGGTCCGGCTCACCTAGCGAGGTCGCGGAGATGGTGAGCGGGCGGGGGCCCGGGTTATGCTGAACGCCGCATTTAATTCACAGCGGATACGCAGAATAAGGAGGTTTCCTGCGGGAGCTGGTCTCGAATGCCTCGGATGCGATTGACCGGCTGCGGCTGGAGCTGTTGTCGGATTCTCGGATTCTCGGATTCCCGAGGCAGAGGCGGCGGCGGAGGGTCGCTGCGGATCTGGGTGAGGTATGACAAGGACGCGGGCGCGATCACGGTCGCCGATCATGGTGTCGGGATGAGCCGGGAGGAGGTGATCGCGGGCGGCACCGGTCGAGGACGGTTAACTGAGCGCAAACCCACCGGCAGAACCTTGAACGCTATGCGGTGGGAATTACGGCGGGAACGACGATTGCCGTTACCAAGAACCCCCGACAGGACAACCACCGTCCGGGGAGCAGGGACAACGGCGATCCGTTCACGAGAGGACCCGTTACCAGCAGGCGTGCGGTGAACGTGTGCGTGGACGCGTCGATGATGACGTCCGCCGACTCGAAGCCCAGCCAGCGCCGAGCCAGCGGGAACCACGTTTTGTAGACGGACTCCTTCGCGCTGAACAGCAACCGGTCCCAGTTGATGCCGGGCGTCCCCGTGGCAAGTTCACGCAAGCGGACGCGCTCCACTGGGCTGGCGATGAGATCCAGCATCCCGTCGTTAGGCAGTGGCTCATCGGGTTCCGCGTCTATTCCTAGCGACAGGACATCCGCGGCTACAGCCACCGCGGCCGCCCGGTAGCCGGCGCAGTGTGTGATGCTGCCGACTGTTCCGTCGGGCCATTGCGGAGGGCCGCCCGGCCCCCGAAGGACAGCGACGCTGCACTGGCCTAGCTGGGCCAGTGCCCTACGGGCACACGCCCGTCCGGTGGCGAACTCCCTTCGCCGACTCTCTACCGCATTCGCGATAGCAGCCTGTTCCCCAGGAAACAAGGTAGCGTAAGGATCGTCTCCGAACGACTCCGCTGCCGCTACTGGCGGCGGTAGTATTCGCTCAATCATCACTGAATTCCCGAAAACGGAGATAGTGTGGCCGCCTCACCGCGACGACCCCCTGGAGAAAACGCATCAGAGGCGGCTGCAATTCAAATTGTAGTAAGCGGGACCATATTATTGAAATATGTTCGACTGCCGCCTACCCGCACTTGGACACAATGGGGAACTGGGCACCTGTTCGTCATTACTAAACAGCATTGCCCACAGTGAGCCTTTTTCGCCTTCGCGGACTCCATGGCGCAGTCCCGGGACCAGTCCACCATGAACGCGGTGATCTTCCCAGGATCCAGGCCGCTCACCGCTCCCGGTCCAGCCACGTGCCGAACTCCGCCAGCAGCACCGTGCTGTCTCCAAAGGCTCAGTAAACGGCCAGCAGAACTGAGAGACCCACGATAAAACATGAGCGCTTGCTCGGTGAAGTTCATCGCACGCCGACAGTCACGAAGCTGGACAACGTGCCAGCCGATCGCATAGCGGGCACAAGCCGCTCCGTGCCGGTCGCTGGCGGCCTGGTAGAGCCGCAGCGCATACTCAGCCTGGGCCGTCGCTTCCAGGATGCGCTCCTGCGAGTGCAGGACGTAGGCGTTGCTGAGGACCGCCAGTGCACGAAGGTGTTTGTCGCCGGCCTGCCTGGCCAACTCGGCAGCCTCATCCAGGTGACCACCGACGCTGACGATATCGCCGAGCAGAAACCTCAGCCAGCCAAGGTGCTGATGCGCTGTCGCCTGCCCAGCCAGGTCGCCCTGCCTGGCGGCGACCAAGAGGGCGGATTCCTGGGCCGCCACGAGCGATTCCCAGTATGCCTTACCGTGCAGATACCACGCGGCGATCCACGGTAGCTCCCACGCGTGAGGAGCGTGCCCTTGTTCGGCAGCCTGGCCAATCACGGCAAGCAGGGCATGCCGCTCGTGCTCGAACCAGTCTGCCGCCTGGGCGGGCCCGTCGATCTCCTCGGTCACGACACCTGGCTGAAGCTGGGGCGGCGTGACTTCGGTGTGGTAAGGGCACATGTAACCTGATGCCGCGCTCGCGGTGTGCAGATAGCAATCAAGCACGCGGCGCACCGCGGCACGCCGTTCAGCGTCGCTGTCGATGGAATGCGCCCGCTCCGCGGCGTAGGCACGCAGCAGATCATGAAAGCTGTAGCGCCCGGGAGCGTACTCCGTGAGCAGCTGCTCGCCGCACAACTCCGTCAAAATCATGTACGCCTGCCTGCGCGGTACGCCAGCGAGGCAGGCCGCTGATGAAACCGTGGCATCCGGACCCGGGTGAATCCCCAGCAGCCGGAACATCCGCGATGCCTCCTCTCCCAGCTTCGCGCGCGACCACGAGAAGACCACGCGTACACTAGTGGCCGGCTCACCGGTCTCCAGCACGTCCAGCGGGCTTCCCGCGTTCTGCATTTCGGCCGCGAGGGCGCTGAGGGACATGCCTGGACGCGCGACGGCGCGGGCGGCAACGTCGCGCAGGGCTAGCGGCAGGTGACCGCACAACGCGGTTAGCTCGCTGACCGCCGCGGGCTCGGCCATCGCCCGCTTGACCCCCAGATTGGTGGACAGCAGATCGCGCGCTTCGGAATCGGTGGGCACATCAAGGGTGATCAGGTGCGCGCCGTCCGCGGCAGCCAAGCCCGTAAGCAGGTTCCTGCTGGTTACCAGCACCAGGCATCCCGGCGATCCCGGCAGCAAAGGGCGGACCTGCTCCGCGTCCTGCGCGTTGTCCAGCACGATGAGCATGCGCCGACCGACCAGCAGCGTACGGTAAAGAGCGGCTTGCCCGTCCGTGTCCGCGGGAATCCGCACGGACGGTGCGCCGAGCGCGGTCAGGAAACTGCATATCGCCTCTGTAGGCGTAACCAGCGCGCCGGGACTGAACCCACGCAAGTTCACGAACAACTGCCCATCCGGGAACCGGTCGGCGACCCAATGTGCCCAGTGCACAGCCAGCGCGGTCTTACCGATCCCCGCCATGCCCGTCAACGCAGCAATGATCACGCCACCCGTCTCGCCCGAATCCCGTTCCAGCAGCCTGGACAGAGCGCGCAATTCGTCAGCACGGCCGATGAAGCCTCGCGGGGCAGCGGGAAGCTGCCTTGGCACCACGTGCGGCGCGGCGGTGAGCGCTGGCGGCGGGCCATTCGTCCGCCCGTGGTTCTTCGCGCGGATGTCCTGCCGCAGCACCCGCAGAAACGCGTCGCTGAGTTCCTTGCCTGGATAAAGCCCTAGATCCCGGTCGAGGCGCAACCGCATGTCCTCGTAGACGCGGACGGCGGCCGCCTGCTGTCCGGCACCCGCCAGCGCGATCATCAGCCGGGCATGCGCCAGCTCGTTCAGTGGCTCGGCGTCGGCGAACACCTGCAGTCGCGGCAGGACCCGGTAAGGCTGGCCAAGCGCGCAGGCAACCTCCGCATATCTCAGCAGGACGCCCGCTAGCTCCTGCTTCAGCGCAGTGACGCCAGGATGAGCGCTCAGGACATCGACATCGGCGAGCGGGTCGCCCCGCCACAATCCGATCGCGTCCTCGTAGAACTCGGCGGCAGTCATCAGGTCATCGCCTGCCCTCGCGGCGGCGGCGCGGGCAGCCAGCTCTCTGAAGACCAGCAGATCCAGCTGATCGCCGGAAAGGTTCAGCCGGTACGCGCCGCTGACCGAATCGAGTACCGGGCCGATGCTCCTCATGTGGGTAGCCGGTTCCAGCAGCCCGCGGAGCCTGCTCACGTGCGCTTGCACGAGACCTGTCGCGGTGCGTGGCGGCGCGTCTTTCCACAGCACGTCGATGATCGTGTCCCGGCGCGCCAGCACGCCTGGGTCTAGCACAAGCAGCCCAAGGACGGCACGCCGGGCCGGGGGCCCAAGGGAAAGCGGCGCCCCGCCCCGCCACGCCTCAAGCGGGCCGAGCGCGGCGAGCCACAGGCCCTTGCCACGTTCGGATGAATCAGCCATCGGTGCGGAGCCGAGGCGGTCCGATGATGAGCGCTGCAGTGGCACCAGGCCGGGGTCCCGCCGTGGGATGGTTGCGGCTTGTGCCAGGTCGACGGCCTGGTCGGCGTTGAGACCGAGAGCATAGGTCAGCGCGGTGAGTGAATTGGGCCGCAGCCGACGTCGGCGGCCCTGTTCATAGTCCCGAAGCGCGGCTACGCTAAGGCCTGCTTTCGCGGCAAGTTCTCGCTGGGTCAGCTGCGCCTCACGACGGTACTTGCATACCAAAGTCCCAAGAGGGAACGCCGGATCATCTCCATGCCCCGTTGTTTCCCACCGCCTCATTGTTCCCCGTCTCACGTACATATCCGAACATGATAATCAAAGGACTTCGCGTGAAATCATTGGCAACTGTGCAAATGCTAACAATTTTGCGTTGCCTGGTACAGGCGGGGCTTCGCGCGGGATGGCCGGGCGGATTGCTGATATTGAGCAGATTGGGGGCATCGTGACTCCTGAAGCGTAGCGACTAAGTTTTGATCTTGTGGGAAAAGTTTGAACATTATCAAACATTAAATTGCGTAATAAAACAAAATCGTACTACGGCAGCCGGGTAGCGCACCCTGCTTCTTGCGCCCGCAGACCCGAGCCGAGCGTGGACGGAGCACGGACCCCGCCGAACAGCACGCCCATGGCCCCGTGCCGCAGCAGCCCCATGTCGTCGATCGAGTCGGCGCCCGCGGCCATGTCGGCGACCAGGCAGCCCGACCTTCACCGCCGCGTTCATCCCGCAGGCGCCGCCCGGGCGGACGTGCCCGGCGAGCAGCTAACGCCGGTGGATTGAGGCTAAGCACCGCAGTGGTATCCGTTCCCGTGCTCGCGCTCCGGCCAGCCGATTCACCCCGGCTGAATGACGAGGAAAAGGCGCATGGAGCGCGTCTCACCGAGACGGAGACGCCACTTCCCCCGATTTTGGTTGACAAGCGCACCATGCCGGTGATCGACGGGATGCACCGCCTACTGGTTGCGTCAGTGCAGGCACGGGAGACAATTGACGTCGTATTCTTCGACGGAACCGAAGCCGACATCTCCTGTACGCGGTCCGGGAGAACGTCGCTCACGGCCTGCCGTTGTCTCAGGCCGACCGCCGCGCCGCCGCGGAGCGGATCATCGTGTCGCATCCGCACATGTCTGACCGCGCGATCGGCCATGCGGCCGGTGTGGTGGCGAAGACGGTGGTGGCCATCAGAAAGCGTTCAACCGAAGACGTGCCGCAGTCGTACGCGCGGGTCGGAAGAGATGGCAGAGTCCGTTCCCTGAACAGCGGAGAGGGCTGTCGGCGGCCCTACGCCGAATCACCGCGAGCCCGGAAATATGGCTCCCTGGAATTCCACGTCAACTCATCGGTCATTTTCAATTAGCCCGCAGGCGGCATATGCTGCGAAAGCCGGTCCGAGATAATCGGCCAGATGAGGTCCACTGGCACAGAAACAGGACGTTGGTGCTAACAATTGACAACGGGCAGGGTGCTGCAGTTTGACCAGGCACGAGGTTATGGGTTTGTCGCGGCGGACGACGGTGGCGAGGATGTCTTCCTGCACGCATCGGCATTCGATGACGACCCGGACGCGCTCGCGCCAGGAATAAAACTAGAATTCAAGATCATGGCCGGCGACCGTGGCCGGAAGGCATTCGCCGCCCATCTCGTCGAGGACGAACCCGATGCCGGGAACAAGCCAGTTCCCGCGGTCCGGCCTACCCCCCTAGCCATCCCGGTCCAGGCATCTCCCGGCGTGGCGCCGCAGCCGCCGGGTACGGCCGACCCCCAGGAAGAACAGCTGTGCGATGTGCTGTCGCCAGTGGAGTTCGAGCAGGAACTCACCGAACTGCTGATAAGCAACGCTTCGACGCTGACCGGTCGGCAGATACACGAGGTGCGGCAAGGCGTGCTCGAGTGCGCGCGGAAACACGGATGGATCGATATTTTGAGACATGCCCCGAGTTCTCGCTGAATGACAGGTGACTTGCGGTGCCGCCCCGCCCGCGGCGTCATCGAGGCCCAGCGCCCGGTGAGCGCGCTCGACCGCGTCGACCAGGTGAATCCTGTCCTCAGACCTCTGGCTAGATGTCGAGGAACCGCACGTCCTTGGCATTACGGGTGATGAACGACCGGCGCGACTGCACGTCCTGGCCCATCAGCACCCTGAACAGCTCGTCGGCCTGCGCCGCGTCGTCCAGCGTCACCTGGAGCAGCACTCGTCGCGCCGGGTTCATCGTGGTGTCCCACAGTTCCTCGGCGTTCATCTCGCCCAGGCCCTTGAACCGCTGCACGCCGTCGCGCGGCCGCGGGTCCCTGCGCCCCTCGACGATGCCCGCATCGATGAGCTGGTCCCGCTCCGCGTCGGAGAAGGCATACCCGGGCTCGACCCCGCGGCCCTCCCACTTGATCTTGTACAGCGGCGGCTGGGCGAGGAACACGTGGCCGGCTTCGATGACCGGCTTCATGAACCGGAACAGCAGCGTGAGCAGCAGCGTCCTGATG
>Ga0102924_1001144_pt1 | contig 31129 bp, 44 predicted proteins | sample PaiPotPPM11metaG_FD_80116 | JGI IMG/M metagenome (GOLD analysis project Ga0102924, IMG submission 80116) | Iron sulfur acid spring bacterial and archeal communities from Banff, Canada, to study Microbial Dark Matter (Phase II) - Paint Pots PPM... ... | reverse complement strand
GGCGCGAGCGTGTTCGTCTGCGACATCGACATCAAGGCGCTCGATGCGACGGCGAAGGAAATCCCCGGATTGATCGCGCGGCGCGACATGTCGCAGGGCCGCGCGATCAATCCGGGGATTTCCTTCGCCGTCGCATCGAGCGCCTTGATGTCGATGTCGCAGACGAACACGCTCGCGCCGGTCGCGGCGAATGCGCGCGCGAATTCACGGCCGATGCCGGCGGCGCCGGCGGTGATCAAAACCCGTTGCCGCATTGTCCGTCCCTGACCTGTTGCATCTTCGTCTCTAGGCTTGCACGAAAGCAAGCGCAGCCCGGGTGAGCGGAACGATATCCGAGTTTTGCCTCTCCGAGGCTCTACGATCCGAAACAGCTACTCTGCCGCCGCCATTTCCGTGCGCGGCGTCACCATCGTGACGATGGCGTCGGCGCTGTCTTCCGCGAAGTTCGGATCGCACCTGAGCTGCTCATAACTGCGCGGCGCAGGAATGGTGTCACCGTCCGCCTTCATTAGCGCGAAATGCGCGGCCAGCGCCTCGGCGGCGCTAGCGACCGCCTCCTCGAACGTATCGCCGGCCGCGATGCAGCCGGGCACGTCGGGAAAGCTCACGCCGTAGCTGGTGCTGGCGTCCTTGTGCACCAATGCGATATATCCTGCCATGGCACTCACCGCGATTCCTTGAGTCCTGCCTGACGATAGATCGAGCGCAACGTCTTCGGATGCAAGTCCCGGCGCGGATGTGGGATCGTCACCTTGCCCGGCTTCAGCGGATGCTTGAAATGGTGGTGACTTCCGCTCGCACCCACGAAGCGCCATCCGTCCGCTTCAAGTTCGCGGATGATATCACGCGAATCCTTACCCACCGAACGCCCCAATAACGACCAAAAAATCGCATAGGCGGCTGGGAAGAGCAAGGTTCGCTGGCTCCCACCATCATCGACTTCGCCCGATAAAGCGCGCATGGTCCGCGCGACCGAAACGCCAGCGCAAAGCGGCCGGGCCTTCAATTCAACTTAAGTTGTCGATCGGAGCCCATCCGGGTCTTCGTTGCCTCGCACCGAAACACGTCGGGCGAAAGGATATTGCATGGACATTTCATCGTATACCGCCAGGCTGCCGGACCTGATCAAGGGCGCCGGCGCGGGCGCCGCCATCGCCATGATCATCGGCTTCCAATGGGGCGGCTGGGTGCTGGGCAGCACCAACGCAAATCAAGTCAGAGACGCCGAGCAGGCCGGCATCGTGCGCGTGCTGGCGCCGATCTGCGCGGACAAGTTCCAGCATTCGGCCGACGCCGGCGCCAATCTGGCGGCGCTGCTAAAGGCCGAATCGTGGACGCGCGACGACTTGATCACAAAGGCCGGGTGGACGACGTTCCCTGGCTCGGAGCCCGACCGCAGCGTGGCCGCGGCCTGCGTGAACCTGCTCAGCAAGCCGAAGTAGCAAAGATAGCCCGGATCGCATGTTGCGTAATCCGGGCGCTTGCTTCGCGCGGCATCAAAGCGCGCGTTCTGCAACGAACGTTTCAGAGATCAATCCCGCTTCACGCAAACGCCGTTGCCTCGGTGAAACATCGCGCCTTGGACGTGGCTTGCGGCGACCCTCTGAGCTAGTCTCCGTATTCAATCCCAAGGAGACAACAGCATGCGAGCTTTCTCGCGCGCCGGCGCCCTCGCCGCGCTCGCAGTCATCATCGCCATAGCCGGTATCGCCGTCAGCGTCGCACCCAGCATCGGACAACCAGTCATGACCACGCCGGACGGATTGAAGATCATCGACATCAAGGCCGGCACCGGCGCCACGCCCAAGACCGGCCAAACTTGCGTCATGCACTACACCGGCTGGCTTTACGAGAACGGCACCAAGGGCAAGAAATTCGACTCTTCCGTCGATCGCAACGAGCCGTTCGAGTTCAAGATCGGCGCCCATCAAGTCATCGCCGGCTGGGACGAGGGCGTCGCCACCATGAAGGTCGGCGGCAAGCGCACCCTGATCATCCCGCCTGAGCTCGGCTACGGCGCCCGCGGCGCCGGCGGCGTCATTCCGCCTAACGCCACGCTGATCTTCGACGTCGAGCTGCTCGCCGTCAAAGGCTAGGTTTCTCAACGCTTTGTGAACTGCGGAAAGCAGGGAACGCCGCGCGTTCTCGCGAGTTTCAACTGAGCATTCCCTCATTTGAGGCAATTTCGCAATGAATCAGCGCGAACAGAAACTTTTGGATAGGCAATTGCACGGGCTTTATCTGCCGCCGCACCGTGACGGGACGATCATTCTGGCGATTCTTGCCGTGTTTATTGTCGGCTTGTTCGTCGGCAGCCTGCTGTCCGGACCCAGCGAGCAGATGCAAACCGCAGCAAATGAGCCGGCAATGTCTCTGCCGAGCGGATCAAGCCCGGCACATTCGACTTTCAGGTAGCTCGCTGATCGCCTGGAGGCACGGCATCGCCTAGAGACACGGCCCGTTGTACGCCTTTTGCGCCTTGGCGCGTCGGCGCTCACAGTCGTTGCCATAGGTTTTCTTGCCGCAGGCGCAGACCGGCATGAACACCATGCTGCAGACTTGCGGGGCGCGGACGCACCTGCCTTCCGCCACCGCATTGCCGCACCGGCCGGCGTCGAGTTCGCACCACAGGCCGGCATCGCAACCGATGCCGGCGGTCCCGGCGCAGGTCTCGCCGATCCCCGCTGCGCTCGCATCTCCAATGTGCGCCGTGAGCGCAACGAAAATTACGGCAAGAACGACGGCAATGGATCTCGGCAGCATGGTTCCTCCTCCCAGCACGATCGCAGCCGTCATCCCGACGATGACGGCTGCGACGATGAGAAAAGCCAGCCAGAAATTTGGATCGTTGAGCAAGCCCATCGCGGCAAGCGTGGCCCGGATTGCGTCCAACGCAATCCGGGTAGTGGACGACCTACCTAGTCGTGCGAATCGTCATTCCATTCGTCGTGATGGAAAAAGTGTTCCCAATTGTCGGTATCCTGCCGCTTGGAAATCATGGGCGGCGCCTGCTCATTGCTTGCCTCGCTGCGGCTGTCGTTTTGCGGGCCTTGTCCGCTCACGGCCGCGGTAACGACTTGCGCGCTCTGCGATGGATTTGAGCTGCCGGAAGGGTGCGCATTGTGGAAACGCACCGAGAATACATCGGGCCAAGTCTTTTGCGGGCCCCTGCACCGGCGTCACCGGCTGCGCCGGCAGTGATGGCGCGCCAGGGCCGCGTTCGGCGCAGCACTCGACGCGGCCAACTGCGTCGGCACCGCGTGCGGCCTGGTAAAAACGGCCGAACCCGCCGGAACCGGGATTGCTTGCCGGCGGCATGACGACCTTCCCTTGTCCGGTCCCCCTGCCCCAGCGCCGTTCGGCAAGCCAACGCTCTGGATTGCCGCGGCGTTCCCTTGTTACATGCGTTGCCGCCGCGCCTGCCGCGGGCGCGGTTCCATCGGAAGGCAACATGTTGAGCAAACCCCATCCGACCGGCTAACATAAGGCCAAGGGAGATTCGTACCGTGACCCGCAACAATATGCTTTTTCTGATTATCGGCGCGCTGGTGATCGTCGCCGGCGTGATGGGCTATCAACTCTATCAGGATCGCCACCAGCCCGAAGGCTTGCATATCAACGTCGGCCCGGGCGGGCTCTCGATCCAAGGCAAATAACGTCGCTGCAGCGCCTCAGCCGCGCTTGCGCCACATCAGCGCATCGAGGCTCAGCGGGCCGGCGCCGGCGAAAACGAAATAGAAGAAGACGAAGCAGTACAGGATTGCCCCATCGCCGCTGTTGAGGATCGGATAGAAGCCGCGCGACGCGTGGCTGATGAAATAGGCGAACGCCATCTCGCCCGACATGATAAAGGCGGCCGGCCGCGTCAACAGGCCGAGCGCGACGAGAATGCCGCCGATGAACTCGATCGATCCGGCGAACCAATACATGGTCAGCGGGTGCGGGGTCGGCAGCGGCGACGGGAACGCGAACAGCCGCGACAGGCCGTGTTCGAGGAACAACAGTCCGACGACGATGCGCAGGATGCTGAGCATATAAGGCGCCAGCCGGTCGAGCACTGTTGCGGACGAATCAGCCGACGAGCGAGGCGGCAATGCTGCGACGGCGTGAACCATTGATGTCATTTCTCTTCACGCCCCTCACGACCGTATATAAAAAAAGGCGCGGCCGCGCGCACTTCACAATAAACTGATGGATACGGCGGAATAAAATAATCCGGGGAGCGTCAGGCGTGGAACCGAGCCCGCGCCAATGGGCATGCACGTTACCGCGAGCCGATTCGCTGCCGGCGGCGGCTATTCCTCCGGCTCGGTGGTGAAGAACAGCGGATAGCCTTTGCTCTTGCCGAGCTCGGTCGCCTCCTTCGCCTTGGTCTCGGCGACGTCGCGGGTATAGACGGCGATCACGCAGGCGCCGCGCCGATGCGCCGTCATCATCACGCGATAGGCCTGATCCTCGTTCATGCGAAACACCGCTTTGAGCACGAGCACGACGAATTCACGCGGCGTGTAATCGTCATTGAGCAAAATGACTTTGTAGAGCGGCGGCCGCTGTGTCTTCGGCTTAACCTTGGTGCGCGGCTTTTCGACGGTTTTGGTCGTCATGGCGAGACGCTCTGCGCGCGATGCCTTTGCAGACAGAACATTGCAGCAACGACCAAATATAGCCAAAGCCGCAGAACTATCCCAGTCAGCACCGCAACACCGCCCCGCAAAGGAACCGCGCCGAGCCAGTGGCGTTGACCACCGCTCTTGTGCGAACATCAGCGCCAGTAAGCTATTGCGAGGGGAGCCATGCACATTCTCTGGATCGTCATCATCGGTTTCATTGCCGGCATCATCGCGCGTTTCGTAGCGCCGGGATCGAACAATCCGGCGGGATTTATTCTCACGACGCTGCTCGGCATCGCCGGCGCGTTCATCGCCACCTTTATCGGTCAAGCGATTGGCTGGTACGGGCCGGACCAGGGCGCCGGCCTGATCGGCGCCGTCATCGGCGCGCTCATCGTTTTATTCGTGTGGCACCGGCTGGTGTCGGCGCACAAAATCCCCGACCCCGGCAGCCGGCGCTACTTGTAACCGGCGGCGGCGCAGAAACTTCGGGGCGACCGTCTTCAGCGTCCCATCGATCCGGCGCGCAGCGGGCGCCGGATGGTGCGGCGTTCGACCACGACGGCGCGCGGTGAACCGGGGCGGCCGGCAATGGTGATGCGGTTGACGTCCTTACGCTGGCCCAACCGCAATACGGCGCCTCTCGCCTCATCGGTGGAGACTTCCATGAGGGCGGCGACGATCTCGACCTGCTGCGCCAGTTCGTCGGTGAGACCCTGGGCCGCGAGCACCGCTTCCTCGACGGTCGGCGGGTCGTGCCGTACCCGGCGCCGGCCATCCTTTGTGTCCCAAACGTCGCTCATTTTTCGTACCTGGCTTTGCTGCCGCGCCACCCCAGCTTGGCAATGATTATCCGTTATTTATCGCAATGCAGCAAGAAAATTGTGCGCTGCACTCGCAGCCCATTTCACTTGCCTGTGCATAGGCTTGGACAAATGCCAGCGGCCGGCATGGGTGACCGCATGCCGGCGTCTAACGCGCGTTGCCGTGTTGAGCTGGTGCGGACCGGGCGCCGTCAGCGCGCCGGCATTTCGCTAAACAGCACGCCACCCTTGGCTTTGGAATTCTTCGCCGTCTCGACCAGCGAGACGGTGACATTCTCAGGCGTGGTGCCGGCATTCTTGACCACGGCGGCGGTGATGTCCTTCACCAGCCCGCGCTTTTGCTCGAGCGAGCGGCCTTCGAGGATATAGACGACGACTTCCGGCATGACTGCCTCCTTGGTTACACACCGGCCTGCTCATCGAAAAACCGCGGCCGGAACGGGCTTGTCTGACGATTGAGCCCGTACTATCGGAAAGTTCTCGCACACGCACAACAGGGAGCTGACAATGAAGCGTTTGGCATTTGCGATCGGCGTCCTGGCGCTCGGTTTCGCCGCATCGACACCGGCGCGCGCCGACTATGCTGTGGTCAGGTGGACTGACGGCTATTGCCGGATCTGGTGGGACGCCGGTGCAACCCCGTGGGGCGCCGGCTGGGCCAAGGTCGCGACCGCGCCCGACTGGTCTGGGGCAATGGCGGCCTTAGACGCGGCGGTCAAAAGCAATACCTGCAAATAACTTTCGGACTTGCGTTGAACCCTTTTACCGCCGCGCGAGACCAAAGGTCGCGTCACGGCTCGAATGGGCTTGTTTCAGGATCAGGCGCGTATTATCGAAAACCTTCCCGCAAGGGGCTTGAGAGGGAGCTAGCAATGAAGCGTATGGCATTTGCGATTGGCGTTCTGGCGCTTGGTTTCACTGCAACCGGTCCGGCGCGCGCGGACTACGCCGTGATCAAATTCAAAGACACCGGCCGTTGCCGCGCGTGGTACGACCACACGGCGAAGCCTTGGGGAACCACTCAGGTTCTCTGGGTCAGAACGGCGACTTGGGATGTTGCCCAGACCAAGGGCACCTACGCCATGGCACACAAGTGGTGCAAAGGCTGGGACAAGTAAGCTCGTCAGCCGCTGCACTATCCAGTTACCGCCCGCCAGGCTCTGGCGGGCGGTTTTGTTTGCGCCGCTCCTGATCTGCTCGAACGCATGATGCCCGCCGCACCAGACGCCTGCCCAGCCGGCGCCCGCCGGTCTAATTCGGGTAATAGGACGAACCGGCACGGGCGCTGAACAGGTGGCGTAGCATCGGGCCAAGCCCACGCTCCTCAGGCCTCTTCTTCGTAGGAACAGCGGCCGCTTGCGGGCCGTGCGTCGCGTCGCTGGCGCGATTTTTCTTGCCGTTCTTATCCACCGCGGTCTGGTCAGGTGCGACAAGCATTTGAGTAGCCTCTGGCGCCGGTGCGTTTTCACCCGCCGGCGGACTTTCAGCCAGCGCGGCAACGCTTGCCGGCGCCGCCGCAGTGGTTGCTGCGCTCGACTCGCTCGCCACCGGCGCCGACACTTGAGCCGCAGGCGGCGGCACGAGATGCGCACTCTGCGGCAGCGCGCTCGGCTTGATAGTGGCTTGAACCTGCGCGGGCGCAGCGGCAGGCACGCTCATGGGCGCTGCGGCAACAGCGGATGCCGCGCTAGGCGCAGGCAGCGCGGCCGATGGAGCCGCCTCGGCTGGCTGCACCAGCGAATGCACGACGACGAACGATCTTGCGGCATCGGCCTGGGGGCCGGGAGAACTCGATCCGGCGAGCGACAGAACCACGCCGGCGCCGGCCGTTGCACCGATTGCTGTCGCTACCGCGACGATACGGGCGGTACGCATAAAGCTGGGAGCGGGGGCGAGATAACCCCATTCCGGATGAAAATTCCCAGCGAACCGCATTCACAACCTCCAAGGCACTGGGACTGCTACCCGCGCCGGACGCCAAACCGCCGGCCAATACCAAAACGTCGTCAGGGCGGAGCCGGTTCCTCCGCTACGGAACCTCACGGGATTAACCACGATCCGGCCGCCCCGCAAGCCGCCCGCAAGCCACGCCCGGCATGAAAACTGAGACCTGTTGCCATTTGGCATCAATGGGATGGCCGATTGTGGACAACTCGCTCGTAATGGCCTACAAGGACAACTTGCAGGAGGTGTCGACGACGCCGCCTGTGCATAAATCGGCGCCGGGCGGCGCCCCGCACAAGCCGGCAGCTCCGGCACGCACACCATATTCATCGCCGGCGCAAAAGCGGCTAGATTTGCCCGATTTTCACGCCTGCCGACGCCGCGCCCCGCCATGCGCCGCGGTTCACGCAGCAAACGAAGGTGAGCCATGAGCGTATCGATGTTCAAAATTTCCGTGCCGATTTTTGTTCAGTTTCTCACCGCGCTTGCCGCCGCGCTCGACAAGGCGGCCGCGCATTGCGAGGCCAAGAAGATCGATCCCTCCGCAGTGCTCAATGCCCGGCTGTTTCCCGACATGTATCCGCTTGTGCGCCAGGTGCGCGCGGCGACCGATCACGCCGTCAACGCCACCGCCCGATTGGCAGGCGCCGAACCGATCAGCTTCGCCAATACCGAAGCAAGCTTCGCCGAGCTCGGCGAGCGCCTGAAGCAAGCGATCGACTTCGTCAAAGGATTTAAGTCCGCGCAGATCGACGGCAGCGAGGACAAGGCGATCAAGATCACGTTTCCGAGCGGCGCGACGCGCGACTTCACCGGCCAATCGCTGCTGTTGAACAATTCGCTGCCGAATTTCTATTTCCACTGCACCACCGCCTACGATATCCTGCGCCAATGCGGCATCGAACTCGGCAAGCGCGACTTCATGGGCACTCCGGTCACGCTCTAACGCGTCACGACGAGGTCATGAACGATCGCCCGGCGGAGCTCGACGTCGTATCCGCGCCGCTCATGCGATCGCCCATCGAGGCGATCCAGGACGGGATGCCGCCGATCGCCGACACCACGTGCAGCGTCGCGCCGACCACGTGATCCTTGATGTCGAGCGTGCGGGCCAAAAGGGATTTGGACTGCGGCGCAGGCGTTTGGACCGGCGCCGCGCCGGCACCCGGCTCGGCTTGCGCGATCACGAGCGGGACGTGCGGCGGCAGTACCGCGGCGGCCACCGCCTTGCTGCGCGGCGCAACCGGTTTTGCCGTGGCAACCATGGTGGGCACATCGCGGACTGGCGCTGATGGTGAGGCTGCCGCTGCAGTCTGGGCATCGGCAACGGCGCGGGCATCAGCCGCATCCGCCGCGGCATTGCGGCTCTTCTCGGCCGCAATCTGAGCCTTGAGATAATCCATGATTGCGGTGTGCTCATCGCGGACAAGCTGCACCATTTCAGCGGACGCTGGCGCGGCCTGCTCGGCCGCTGGACGCAACGTTGCGGCATGATTGAACTGGTATTGCATGACCAGGAAACCGCCGATCACGCTGGTCAGCACGGCGGGCAGCACGTCGATGACGAGCTTGCCGAGGAACCGCCGCAGCAAGGACTTGTCGTCCGGCGTGACCCCGTTCTGCATGATCCCACTTGCCTGCATATGACCTACTCCCTGGCCAACTCATTTTTCAAACGGCCGGTTGAATTTCAAACACCCGTTCTGGGCGGCCGAGGGCCCGGAACAAGGAATTTTTGGGGCAGTCCCTGGGTATTTCAGGGTCGCGGTTCTCAGGCGAGGCCGCCGATGGTCCAGCGGCTGAGCAGCTGCGCCAGCCATTCAACGGCGGATTCGTCAAGCACCAGGGAGGCGGGAGGCCCGGCGAGCTGTTCCCGGTTCCGCACGAAAACGCTGCATTGGCCAAGGAGCCAGATGGCCGCGACCACAAGGGTACGCTGGTCGGCCTGCGGCAGAAATCGGCGGATCAGCTCGACCGCGAGCCCCATGAACGGGGTCGCCTCCTCGCTCATCAGCTTGCGGAACACCGCGGTCGGGCGCACCGTTTCCCAATTGAAGATCCGCAGATGGCGGCTGAGTTCGTCGCGCGCCGTCAGCGGGCGAAGCTGGCGGCGGACGAATTCCCCGAGCGCCGCTTCGCGCGACATCGCCTTGATGTCGCCGCCGTGCGCGATCTGGTCCTCGGTCAGCGCCCGGAACGCCGCGCGCAGCACCTCGCGGTAAAGCCCATCCTTGCCGTCGAAGTGGTAATTGATGGCGGCCTGGTTGACGCGCGCCTTGGCCACGATGCCGCGGACGCTGGTGCCGTCGTAGCCGCGCTCGGCGAATAGCCGCTCCGCCGCCTTCATGATGCGCTCGCGGGTGACATCGGAGGGCCGTGTCATGGTCTTGCCTTTTTTCAAACCTTCGTTTGAATTTCAATACGCGGAATAAGCGCCGAATTCAATTTGTTATTACAGCCTGCGGCGGCGCGCACGGCCTGTGCGTCGTGCGGCCGTCATCCTATTCTTGCGTGCATAAGAAGCACTGCTAACAGGGGGGAAGTACATGAACGTCCGGGAATTGCCGTCGGACATCGCCGGATTTTCCAAAGTCATGCCGCCATTGTCGCGGCGCGGCTTCATGACGAGTTCCGCGGCCGCCGCCGCAGGCTACACGCTCGCCGCCGGGCCGGTGCGCGCCGACGTCATCCACACCGACACCAATGGGCTCGATGCCGGCGATGCCAGCGTGGCAGTTCCCGGCGGGAACATGCCGGTGTATTACGCGCGTCCTGCCGGCGTGGCGAAGCCGCCGATCATTCTTGTCTGCATGGAAATCTTTGGGCTGCACGAATTTTTCAAGGACGTAACGCGGCGCTTGGGTCACCTCGGCGCCTTTGCGGTTGCGCCTGACTATTATTTCCGTATGGGCGATCTCACCAAAGTCGCAGACCCCAAGGATTTGTTCCCGAAGGTCAACAGCAAGACCGACACCGAGCTTTTTGCTGACCTCGACGCCACGGCGGCCTGGGCGAAGTCGCAAGGCGGCGACCCTAACCGGATCGGCATCATGGGCATGTGCCGCGGTGGTCGTAACGTGTGGCATTACTCGTCGCACAATCCCGAGCTGAAGGCCGGCGTCGCATTTTACGGCCCGCTCGCCGACCGGAGCGATGCCGCGCCGAAGAGCTCAATCGACCTCGCGCCCGACATCAAGGAGCCAATTCTCGGCCTCTACGGCGCAGAAGACGCCGGCATCAAGCTCGAGCAGGTCAGCGAGATGGAGGCGGCGCTCAAGGCCGCCGGTAAGACCGCAGAGTTTCACATCTATCCCGGCGCGCCGCACGGCTTCGTCGCCGATTACCGGGCGAGCTACCGGCAGGACGCGGCGGAGGATGGCTGGAAGCAGATGATCGCCTGGTTCAAGAAATACGGCCTTCTGAGCTGACCGAATCACGATCGAATGGTGCAGTGCTTTTCAGCGCCGCGCTTTTCGTGTCTGCTACGCTTCATGCCGGCCTTCATCTGCAACACTTGTGGCACACAGTTCGCGCCCTCCGAGAAGGAGCCGGCGCGGTGCCCGATCTGCGATGAAGAGCGCCAGTTCGTGCCGCCGTCGGGCCAGAGCTGGACCACGCACCAGGTGTTGGCGCGGCGCCATAAAAACTGCTTCGAGCAGCACGAGCCGGGCCTGATCGGCATCGGCACGGTGCCGGCCTTCGCCATCGGACAGCGCGCGCTGTTGCTGCGCACCGACAAAGGCAACGTGCTGTGGGACTGCATCTCGCTCCTCGACGCCGCCACGATTGAGATCGTCAAAGGCCTCGGCGGGCTCATCGGCATCGCCATTTCCCACCCGCACTATTACGCCTCGATGGTGGAATGGGCGCATGCCTTCGATGCACCGATCCATCTGCATGCCGGCGACCGTCAATGGGTCATGCGGCCTGATCCGGCGATCAAGTTTTGGGACGGCGATACGCTATCGCTGGCAAGCGGCGTCACGCTGATCCGCTGCGGCGGACATTTTGCCGGCGGCACGGTGCTGCACTGGGCGCAAGGCGGCGACGGCCGCGGCTCGCTGCTTTCTGGCGACATCGTGCAGGTAATCCCCGACCGCAAATTCGTGACTTTCATGCGCAGCTACCCGAACATGATTCCGCTGTCGGCGCCCGCGGTCGAGCGGATTGGCAGGCTGCTGGAGCCATACCGCTTCGACGTCATCCACGGCGCCTGGTTCGACCGCACCATTCCGCGCGGCGGCAAAGACGTCGTGCAACGGTCGATTATGCGCTACGTCGCCGCCGTGCGCGGCGACGGCTCGGCGGAATTGAAATAACCAAGGAGGGCCGCATGGCTCGTATTGCGGACGTCAACAGAGAAAAGCTCTCGCCACGCCAGCAGCAGCTCCACGACGATTTCTTGAAGTCGCGGCCGCGCAACACTCTCACCGGGCCCTTCGCGGTGTTGATCCACGCACCCGAAATCGCCGAACCGGCCGACAAGCTGGTCAACTACTATCGCCAAAATGCCAAGCTCGGGCGCCGGCTCATCGAATTGATCATCCTGTTGGTGGTCCGCAGCGCCAGCGCCCAATATGCCTGGTCGGTGCATGAGCCGCACGCCTTGGAACATGGGTTCACCCAAGACACCATCGACGCCATCCGCGCGCGCAAGCGGCCGGATTTCAAGCGCGACGACGAGAAGCTGATCTACGATTTCGTCACCGAGCTTCTCGCCAACAAAACCGTCAGCACAGCGACTTTCGAGCGCGCCAAAGCCGCATTCGGGCTCGACGGCGTCATCGAAGTGGTAACCTGTGCCGGCCTTTATGGGATGATCGGATTCGTGCTCAACGTTTTCGACATTCCGCCGCAACCCGGCGTGCCTGTGCTGACGTAACGCGCGCGTCAATCAACCATGCCGATGACGTAAAGGATGAGGCCGGCGAGGAGCAAAAGGTATTGCGGCAGCAGCACCGCTTTTAGCCGCAAGCTCCTTCGCCCGAACAAGAGAAAGCGCGCTTCCACGTCGAAGTTCGATTGACCGGGCCGCCGCGTCTCCTGCACCAGCGGAACGAGCGCCAGCGTGGCGACGCCAAACAGCGCGGATAGGGTGAGACAGGCCATCGCAGAAACGCGCAAGCCCTCACTGGAGAACTCCACCCCGGACGCCACCCAGGCTGTCAGCGCAATGGTCGCGAGCAGGACGTAAGTGCTCGCGCTGTTGACGAATTCCAGCGCCTTGGTCAGCCCGTCGCTTGGTATTTCGTTCATGCCGCCGCTCCCGGAAGTTCAACCTATGCTAGACTGACCGCCGGGAGCATGACCATGCCGGTCGATCGCAGAAGCCTGTTGACGTTGCTCGCGGGCGGCCTCGCCTCGCCCGCGATGGCGCAGTCCTCCTCGCCAAATGGTGCAGCCATGAGTCGCGTGACCGCCTACGCCTTTTCCTTCGCCGGCCTCGAAGGCGATGCAATCCGGCTTGCGGATTTTACCGGCAAGCCGCTCATCGTCGTCAACACCGCGTCGCTCTGCGGTTACACGCCGCAATATGCCGGACTGGAGCAGCTCTTCATGCGCTTCCACGAGCGCGGGCTGATGATGGTCGGCGTGCCGTCGAACGATTTCGGCGGCCAGGAACCGGGCGGCGTGGCGGAGATCACCAAGACTGCGAACAAGGAATATGGCGTCACCTTTCCGCTTGCCGCCAAGGCCGAGGTCGTCGGGCCGAACGCGCACCCATTCTACAAATGGGCCGCGAGCGAGCGTCCGCTGGAGACGCCGAAGTGGAATTTCCACAAATATCTCGTCGGCCGCGACGGTCACATCGCGGCGGTGTTTGCCACGCAAGTCGAGCCGATGGAGGCCCGCGTCGTCGACGCGGTCGCCAGGGAGCTTACCCGCATTGAATAGGCGCCAGCTGCCGTGGCTGGCGCCGAGCAGCGGAATGAACACCTCCTGCCAGGACGCCGCCCTTTCAGAGCGCTTCGGCCCGCGTCTTTTCGAGCGTTGCAATGCCGCGCGGCGTCAGCCTGACAGCGCGCCCCGCGTCGTTTTCGAGACGAACCAGGCCGCCGATGATAGCGTCCTCCCACACCGACAGCCGCGGGCAGGTGCTGTGCCAGGCTTCCATGGTTTCGGGATAGGCGCGCGGCCGGTCCGCGACCCAGGCGAGGAACTGGAGCATGATCAGGCTCGCTTCTTCGGACATCGTCAGCTCCTTGTTCTGACCAGTATAGGGCAGAACGCCGATTTTGAAAATCGTTACCGAAAACCGGACTGGAACTTGCGTGCACACCAGGCGTTGTTCAGCGCGCGCCGGCGGCCCTCTCGCCTTAGCCGACGCGGCAGGACTTATTAGCGCCAGATTGCTAAAATAATTGGTCAAATCGGCAAGACGCGACGGGCGGTTCCCGTATTTCATTTCACCGGTAGGTTCATATGAGCATTCTCATCAGCGCACTGATCACCTTTGTCGTTGTCATCCTCGTTCTTTATCTGGTTAACATGCTGCCGATCGACGGCCGCGCCAAACAGATCGTGCGCGTTGTCGTGATCATTATCGGCATAATCTCCTTATTGCGCTATCTTGCGATCTTCTAGGGCTGGTGTCGCCACTTTGCGCCGTATCGAAGGCTACGTCATCGTATCGGCCGACGGCATGATCGCCGATGTCAAAGGCGTCATGCCGGAAAGCATACGCAATGACGCCGACCAGAAATTCTTCCAAGCCGGCCTCGACCAGGCCGCAGCAATCGTCCATGGCCGTCATTCGCATGAAGGCGGTCCGCGCGCGGCACGCCGCAAGCGCCTGGTCCTGACCCGGCAGGTCTCGGACATCGCGCCCGATTCGTCGCATCCGAACTCGTTGCTGTGGAATCCAGCCGGCGCGACGCTCGAACAGGCACTCGCCGAAATCGGCGTCACCGAGGGCAGCATCGCCATCATCGGCGGCACCGACGTGTTCAGCATGTTCCTGCCGCGCTACGACATATTTCATCTGTCGCGCGCGGCGAACGCCAAAATTCCGGGCGGGCGCCCGGTGTTCACGGCGGTCGGACCGAATGCATCGCCGGAGGACGTGCTGATGCGGCACGGCCTCAAGCCCGGTGTGCGGCGCGATCTCGATCCCGACGCGGGCGTCAGCGTTGTGACCTGGCAGCGCTGAAACGTAGGGGCGGGTTTGAAACCCGCCCCTACGTTTCACTTTTGAACCTGGCAGCCACGGCGAACGGAGCGCAACGCGCGCACAGCTCATCCAGGATGCCAGCGATGCGCGGTGGTGCTTCATCGTCCAGCGCGAGGCGGTCGGGCTGCGCGATCCGCGGCCGGTGATCCGCGACTACCGCGTCCCCGCCGAAGTGCGTAACCGCATGGGAGCCTTCGGCCGGCGGTGATGCTGTACGACGCGGTCGCGGCCGGCTTTGCGCAGCGCGGGCGCAGCAAAGTTCCATTTTAGCACTTGATTAACTCTCCACAGCGTCGGCCCGGCGCTGCGGACGAACGGTTTGTTCACCGTTCCCACGGCATTCTCAACGCTGATTCAATGGCGTAGCGCAGCGTGCGGCATGATGCATTCTTACCCTCTCCTTGAAGAGCTCGAAGCTGCGCTGGCCTCTGGCACCAACACGCGCCGCACCGAGATTCTGACCAGCGTCACCGACCTCTTCATCGACGGCGCGCCGCGCTATTCCGAGGCTATGATCAGCGTGTTCGACGACGTTATGGCGCGCCTGGTCAATACCATCGAGGCGCAGGCACGCGCCAAGCTCGCACATCGGCTCGCGCCCATCGCCAACGCCCCCTCGAACGTGATCCATCTGCTCGCCTTCGATGACGACATCGAAGTCGCGCGTCCCATCCTGAGCCTGTCCGAGCGGCTCAACGAACACACCCTGCTCGCCACCGCGAACTCAAAGAGCCAGCAGCACCTGTTCGCCATCTCGCAGCGCGATTCGCTCAGCGAGGCCGTAACCGACATCCTGGTCGAGCGCGGCGACCGCGACGTCGTGCATTCGGTGGTGAAGAACCGCGGCGCCCGTTTCTCCGATGCCGGCTTCCGCGTCCTGGTCGATCGCTCGTCCGGCGATGATGCGCTGGCCAGTGAAGTCGGCATGAGAAACGACATCCCGCAACCGCCCTTCCCGATGCTTTTCGACCGCCCCTCGAACACGGTGCGCACTCGCCTGGTCGCCGAGAATCCGCAAACCAGCACCGATATCGAAGGCGTTATGGCCGAAGTCGTCGGCGGCATTCGCAGCGAAGTCCGCAACGCTTCGCCGGCTTTTGCCGCCGCAGAGGCAGCGGTGGAGCGGCAGAACCGCACCCGCCGTATCGGCGAAGCCGATATCTACCAGTATGCGCGCGACCGCAAGTTCGAGGAATCGGCAATTGCGCTGTCGATCATGTCCGACACGCCGATCGACGTCGTCGAGCGCGCCCTGCTCGACCCCGGCGCGGAGATCATTCTCATTTTGTGCAAGGTGGCGGGGCTGTCCCCGGCGACGACCAAGGCCATCCTGCTGTTGCGCGCCGCCGAACGCGGCATGTCGTCCGAAGATCTCGAACGGGCGCTCACAAGCTTCAACAGATTGCAGCCGGAAACCGCCGAGCGCGTGCTCGGCTTCTTCCGCACGCGCGTCAAAAAGCCGGCGGAACCGATGATTCCGCCGGCCGTCGCCGTCAACGGCTAGTCCGCGCTTGCAGCGCCGGCAGGTTCAGTAACCGCAATAGTTGAGCCCAACCTGCACCCAGGCGCTGTCGGGATAGCGGTAGTAGCAAGCGTTGTGCCACCAGTAGTAACCGCCTTGGCGCTGCTCGGCTTCGCTGGCGATGATGGCGCCGGTCGCGGCGCCGATGGCGACTCCGGCAATCACGCCACCCGGATTGCCGTGGCCGATCGCGCCGCCGACGATGCCGCCAAGCGCGCCGCCGACAATCGCGCCGCCAAGCGCCGGATTCTGTGCCGCCGCTTGCTGCGCCGGCAGCAATGCCGCGAGCGCCAACAACGCGCCAGCCCCCAAAGTGCGCATCATGTGTGTTCTCCCCTCCCTGTCCGCCAGCCGCTGCGGCCAGTGCCCGTGCCAAATCATGAGCGTCAGATCATAGATTATTCGCGGGCAAAAGTGTGACACGACTGTTGTGCAGTGCACCGGGCCCGGCAGCTCAACCGGCGAGCCGCGGCATCAACGTAGTCGTTGCACTCGCGCGCGAGCTTGCGCGTCGCCTCGGCGTCGCCGAACCAGACGCCAGGCGGCACCAGCGAGAGCGCGGCGGTCGCCACGTCGGCTCTGTCCAGGTCGTCGAGCGACGACTCGGCCGTCCACTTTGGCACTTTGTCGGCGTGACTGCCCGCCATGGCCTCGGCGTGGACGGGCGGCACGTAGTGGTGATGCACGTCGATCCGCATCTTAGCCGGCGCCGCCGTCTGCGCCGCCGCGGACGACGCGGCGGAGACGCTCAATCCGAGCGCGGCGATGCCGCCGGCGAGGAAATTACGCCGCGCGGCGCTTGCCGGATTGCGCTTCGGCGTACAGCAGTTGCAGGCGCGGAAAGGCCTATGCAATGCGGGTTTCTGCAATTCCGATTGCGGTCGCGTGACAACGGCGCTCATCCCTATTCACGCTTCTTTGCTTCGTTGTCGCTCGGCGCGAGCTGAGCGGCGCGCGCGTCTTCGGCAAGCGTGCGCGAATAGCTCGCACGCGCGCGCGACGCCGCCGCGGAGCGTCGAGAGCAGTGGACTGTGACGAAGCATTAAAGGTTTTCTTGCAGAATCTTCTTGACTCATGGCTGATTGCATTTATTTGGGGACTTTGCCGCTGTTGGTCAGCTTGTCGGGACTGATCGGGCGGCATTCGCATTCCGCGGCGCCGGCTCGCCGGCATCTCGGGTTCTGATCTCTGGTTGGAGAGGACGCATGGCACAGAATGCCCTCTTGCGATCGGTGAAGGGCTTGGGGATCCCAGGTACCGCCCGAACGGAAGTTAGGAAGACGAGGCTCAAGGTGGCGGCTCCGGCGGCGGAGGATGATCGCCAGCCGGACACTCACAAAGATCATTTTGCCGTTCGCAAGGGAGTGCGCTGCGCCGGCGTGCACCTGATCGTCGATCTGCACGACGCCAAGCGGCTCGACGACATCGAACACATCGAGGCAACGTTGCGCCGCTGCGTCGATGCCGCCCAAGCAACGCTGCTGCACATGCACCTGCATCACTTCCAGCCGAGCGGCGTCTCCGGCGTAGCGGTGCTGGCGGAGAGCCACATCTCCATCCATACTTGGCCGGAAGCCGGCTATGCCGCGCTCGACGTGTTCATGTGCGGCTCGGCCGATCCCGACAAGTGCATCCCCGTGCTGCGCGAGGCGTTTTCGGCCAAGCGGGTCGGCGTCAACGAATTGCTGCGCGGCCAGAGCGCCTGAGCCGATTGCCGATTGACAAAGTTTGAACGGCCGGGCCGAGTCCCGGCCGTTTCCCTATGGGATTCGTTATGAGCACGGGAGGCGTCATGGCAGAGAAGCGCTGGATAGCCGAGACACTGTTCGACGATCTCGGCTTCCGCATGAGCTTTCAGGTCGACAAAGTGCTCTACGAGCTGCAAACCGAGCACCAGCACCTCGTGCTGTTCGAGCAGGCGTATTTCGGCAAGATGCTCATGCTCGACGGCGCCACCCAGATCTCCAAGCGCGACGAATTCATCTACCAGGAGATGATGTCGCATGTGCCGCTGTTCGCCCACGGCAACGCCCGCGACGTCCTCATCATCGGCGGCGGCGACTGCGGCATCGCCGAGGAGGTGCTCAAGCACAAGACGGTCGAGCGCCTCACCCAGGTCGAGATCGACGAAAAGGTGGTCGAGTTCGCCAAGGAGCATTTCCCTGAATTCACGGGGCCGGTCTTCGCCGACAAGCGCTTCGAAAGCGTCATCGACGATGGCGCCAAGTACGTCGCCAGGACCCTCCGGCGCTTCGACGTGATCATCGTGGATTCCACCGATCCGATCGGACCGGGGAAAATCCTGTTCGGCGAGAAATTCTATTCCGGCTGCCGGCGCTGCATGAAAAAAGGCGGCGTGCTGGTGACGCAGAACGGCGTGCCGTTCTTCCAGAAGAATGAGCTTACGGCGACGATGTCGAAATTCCGGCGGCTGTTCGCCGACGCCAGCTGCTACGTCGCCGCGATCCCGGTCTATGTCGGCGGCCACATGGCCATGGGCTTTGCCTCCGACAATAAGCGGTTGCGCCGGCAGCCGGTGAAGACCATTGCCCAACGCTACCGCAAGGCCGGCAGCTTCAAGACCAAGTATTGGACGCCCGAGGTCCACGCCGCCGCCTTCGCACAACCGCGTTTCATCGCCGAATTGGTGGCGAACGCCAAGCCGCGGCGCTGACGGCGCTCAAGACTTGCGCTAAAAAACAAGACTTGCGCTAAAACAATCGTGACTGGCAGGCCGCGCGGCCAGGCTTTAGCCTATGCCGCACCCCCCCTTCCCTCCCCCCTTGCGGGGGAGGAAAAGGAGAGGAAGGGAGGACATTGCCATGAAGCTCTACATGCATCCGGTCTCGATGACGAGCCGCCCGGTGCGGCTGTTTATTGCCGAGAACAAGATTCCGGTCGACGAGGTCACGGTCGACCTGTTTACCGGCGAGCAATATCAGCCGCCCTACACGCAATTAAATCCAAACAGCCTGGTTCCGATGATCGAGGACGGCGACCTGCGCCTGACCGAAAGCTCGGCGATTTTGAAATATCTCGCCGACAAGATCGGCTCGCCGGCGTATCCGAAGGATTTGAAGGAGCGCGCCAAGGTCAACGAGATCATGGACTGGCTCAACACCAATTTCTATCGCGAATGGGCCTATAATCTGTGCTATCCGCAGCTCTTTCCACATTTGAAGCGCCGCAGCGACGAGGCGCAGGCGGCCACCATCGAGTTCGGACAGCAGAACGCCAAGCGCTGGCTGCAAATCCTCAACGACCATTGGATTGGCCAGAAGAAGCAATATCTGTGCGGCGACCAGATCACGATCGCCGACTATTTCGGCGCCGCGCTGGTCACCTTGGGCGAGGTCATCCGCTGCGACTTCTCGGCCTATCCGAACGTGGAGCGCTGGCTCAACAACGTGAAGAAGCTGCCAAGCTGGCCCAAGGTCAATGAAGTGTTCTATGGCCTGGTCGATTCGGTGAAGGGCCAGCAGTTCCAGGCGATCTGAGATCGGACAACAGAGGACGGACGATTGAGGATAGATGAAGTGGAAACGGAAACTTGATCCGTCGTTCGTCGTCTGTCTTCTGTCGTCCGCTTGAACATGAGCTTTTTCCCCGGCAAGGATCCCGCTCCCGGCGATGCCCGCGCCAACGATATCATCGAGCAGGTGATCGTGCCGCGCTCGGTCGACCTCGGCGGCTTCCAGGTGCATCGCGCGCTGCCGTCGGCGCGTTCGCGCATGGTCGGGCCGTTCATCTTCTTCGATCATTTCGGGCCGGCGGTGTTCAAGGCTGGCGACGGCGTCGATGTGCGGCCGCATCCGCATATAGGGCTCGCTACCGTGACTTATCTGTTCGATGGCGAGATCGTGCATCGCGACAGCCTCGGCACCGCGATGCCGATCCGGCCAGGCGCGGTCAACTGGATGACGGCAGGCCGCGGCATCGTGCATTCGGAGCGCACCGCCGCCGACCGGCGCGACGGCGGCGAGCCGCTGCACGGCTTGCAATTGTGGGTCGCGCTGCCGGCGAAAGACGAGGAAACGGCGCCGGCCTTCGCTCACACCGCAGCGGCCGACATCCCCGCGCTCAACGAGACCGACATTACGCTGCGCGTCGTCGCCGGCACGCTGCATGGCCTGCGCTCGCCGGTCGTGACGTCATGGGATACCGTGTTCGCCGAAGCGCGCCTGAAGGCCGGCGCCACGCTGCCGCTCGATGCCGATCATGAGGAGCGCGCCGTCTTTGTGATTTCGGGCGAGATCGAGATCGGCGGCGATCGTCATGGGCCGGAGCGGCTTTTGGTGCTCAAACCCGGCGATCGCATCGCGCTGCGGGCGGCCAGCGACGCCCATATCATCGTGGTTGGCGGCGCCGCCATGGATGGACCGCGCCACATCTGGTGGAATTTCGTTTCGTCGCGCAAGGAACGGATCGAAGCCGCCAAGGCGGACTGGAAGGCGGGCCGCTTTGATATCGTGCCCGGCGACACGGCGGAGTTCATCCCGCTGCCGGACTAGATCAGGAGCTGACGATGCCGCACCCCGTCCAGTTTCGTGCCACCCTTCTGATCGGAACACTTTGCGCATTGACGATGATCGCCGCGCCGGCGCGGGCCCAATCGGACCTCGCCCACGCCTACCGCGTCATCGCGTCGAAAACATTTGTCGATCTGACCCACAGCTTTGGGCCGCAGACGCCGGTCTGGGCCGGCTTCGGCCAGGCGAAATTCTCGCCCGCCGCCGATCCCAAGACGCACGAGCCGTACACGATCCCGAAGGACGGCTTCCGCACCACCTATTACGAAATGGTCGGGCAATACGGCACCCACGTCGATCCGCCGGCGCATTTTGCGTCAGACGGCATCACCATGGATCAGATTCCGCTCACGCAGATGATCCTGCCGCTGGTGGTGCTCGACGATACGCCTTTCCTCGCCAACGACCCTAACCACGCCTTCTCCATCGCCGACCTCAAAGCCTGGGAGGCAAGGCACGGCCGCGTGCCGAAGGGCGCCTTCGCCGCGCTACGTACCGACATGTACAAGGATTGGGACACCAATCCGGAACGCTTCAAGCGCGCCCCGTTCCCGGCTTGGGCGTTCGAAACGATCAAATATCTCTACGAGCGGCGCGGCGTGACGGCGACCGGGCACGAAGCCATGGACACCGACACTACCGACAAGATGGATTCCGAGACCTACATCCTTCAGCACGGCCATTATCAGATCGAAGTCATGGCCAATCTCGACAAGGTGCCGCCGACCGGCGCGATCATCGTGGTGACCTGGCCCAAGGTGGAAAACGGCCTCGGCTTTCCGGCGCGCGCCTTTGCGATATTGCCGTAGGCTCGTCATGCCCGGCCACCCGGGTCCGGCCTGTCGGCCGGCCCGAGTGCAAGCTTGTGCCTGGCATGACGAAATCAACGATGACGTTTCTACGCCGCGTGCCGCTGCGATCGCATCCAGGCACCAATTTCGCGCTCGGCCTCGCTCCTGGCGAAGCCGTAACGTTCCTGCAATCGGGCGGCCAATTCCTCGCGCCGGCCATTGATGCGGGTGATGTCCTCGTCGGTCAGCTTGGCCCAGTTGTGCCGGAGCTTGCCCTTGAAGTGCAGCCAGTTCCCCTCGATCTGATCCCAGTTCATTGTCGTCTCCCGTGCCGGAGTTGAACACGCAGCGTTCTGCGCTGCGCCCGTTGGCGCGGGATGTCAGCGATGCCATGCGGCCTGAGTTCGACGAGAACAGGGTCTTTCCGAGACCAATGGTGGCGCGGCTCGGGCGGTCCGGGATTGTCAATTCAGAATGTCGCTATTCCCGGCGCCACCAACTTTCTTCCCGTCGGCGTGGTTGCGAACCGCTAAATTACGGCAACGAAAGTTCGCAGGAGTGTAGAATGGCCTACCCGCCACCGATGACACAGTATGGTTTCGCCTGTCCCCTCCTTTGACGTCGAGCGCCTGGCGCAAGGCATTCGCTTAGGCGATCGCACCGTGCTGTCGCGCGCGATCACGCTGATCGAGAGCAAGCGCGCCGATCATCGCGCCACCGCCGCCGCGCTGACGCAAACGCTGTTGCAGGCGACCGGCAAGGCGGTGCGGGTCGGCATCACCGGATCGCCCGGCGTCGGCAAATCGACCGCCATCGACGCGCTCGGCTCGATGCTGACGCGGCAGGGCCACAAGGTGGCGGTGCTGGCGGTCGATCCGTCGTCGTGGCGCACCGGCGGCTCGATCCTCGCCGACAAGACGCGCATGGCGCGGCTCGCCACCGACGCCAACGCCTTCATCCGCCCCTCGCCCGCCTCCGGCACGCTCGGCGGCGTGGCGGCGAAGACGCGCGAGACCATGCTGCTGTGCGAGGCCGCGGGCTATGACGCGGTGCTGGTCGAGACCGTCGGCGTCGGCCAGTCGGAGGTCGCGGTCGCCGACATGACCGATTTCTTTCTCGTGCTGGTGCTGCCGGGCGGCGGCGACGAACTGCAAGGATTGAAGAAGGGCGTCATCGAGCTCGCCGACATGATCGCCGTCAACAAGGCCGACGGCGACACTCTCGCCCGCGCCAAGCGGACCGCGGCCGAATATGGCGCGGCGCTGCATATCCTCGCGCCGGCTTCGCCGAACTGGTCGCCGCCCGTCGTCACCTGTTCGGCGCTCCAGGGCGACGGCATCGACGCGCTGTGGAGCTACATCCTCGACCATCGCCAGCGGTTGACCGCGTCGGGCGAACTTGCGGCGCGGCGCGGCGCGCAGCAGGTGAAATGGATGTGGGCGATGCTCGAAGAGCGGCTCTATGCGCCGCTGCGCTCCGATCGCGCCGTCAAAGCGGCACTGCCGCGAATCGAGGCCGACGTCGCGGCCGGCCGCCTGGCGCCGGCCACGGCGGTGGAGAAGATCGCCGACATGCTCGGGCTGTAAAACATTGCGCGTGCTCCTCACCGGCTTTGGTCCTTTTCCGGGCGCGCCGTTCAATCCAAGCGCGGCCCTCGTCAGCGCGCTTGCCCGCAGGCGGCGGCCGGCTTTGGCGGGGATCGAGCGCCTGACCCATATATTCGCGACGACCTATGCGTCGGTCGATTGCGAATTGCCAAAACTATTCGCGCAAAATCCGGACGTCGTGCTGATGTTCGGCGTGGCCGGCCGGCGGCGCCAACTTTGCATCGAGACGCGGGCGCGCAACGCCGTCTCGGTGCTGTTCCCCGATGCCAAGGGTTTTCGCCCGAAAGAGAGCGTCATCGCTCTGCGCGGACCGGCGGCGCTGAGCGGTAATGCGCCGTTTGCAAAGTTAAGAGGCGCGGCACGGACCAGCGCGGCGCCTGCGCGCTTGTCGCGCGATGTCGGCCGTTATCTGTGCAACTACGCCTACTGGCGCACACTGGAGCGGACGCGCAGTGGCCGGCCGCTGGTTCAATTCGTTCATATCCCGCCCATCAGCGGCAATCCGCGCCCGCGCCGGCGCACAGGCCGGCGTTCGCCTTCGCTCGCGCAACTGCTTAATGGCGCTGAAGCGCTGCTCATCGCGTTGATCGCGGCAGGCCGCCGTTAACCGTTAACGCGGAAACGCGGACCGTACCGCACTGAAACGGTCTAGTGGCACACCACTTGATGCGAGATCCGCGCGTCACAGGGATTCTCGATGAGCCTTGATCGCCGCCGCTTGTTTGCCGCCCTCGCCGGCGCCGCAACGCCCGCGCTCGCGCGCGGCGAGGCCGATGCCGCACTGCATCCAAACGCATCAGACGATCAGTCGAAGGCATTGCAGCGCGCCATCGATCGCGCGGCAGCCTCGGGCGCGGTGTTACACCTGCCGGCCGGAACCTATCTCGCCGGTGCGCTGCAATTGCCGCCAAACGCGGCGATCGCAGGCATTGCGGGCGCGACGCGCATCGTCATGGCAGGCGGGCCGTCGATGCTGTCGGCCACCGGCAGCGATCATATCGCGCTCAGCGGGTTGATCTTCGACGGCGCCAATATCCCGCTGCCCGAGCGCCGCGGGCTCATTCATTTGACGCAAGGCCGCGCGCTGCGCCTTGCCGATTGCGAAATCGTCAATGCCGGCCGGAACGGCATCGCGCTCGAGGCCATCGAGGGCGAACTGACCGGCAATACGATCAGCGCCGCCGACGCGGCGATTTTCTCGCTCGACGCGCGGGGACTTCGCATCGCCGGCAACACTGTGCGCAGCGCCGGCAACGGCGGCATCCTGGTGTGGCGCTCGACGCCGGGCGACGACGGCACGCTGGTGGCCGACAACCGCATCGACAACGTCGCCAACAAATCCGGCGGCTCCGGGCAGTACGGCAACGCCGTCAACGTATTCCGCGCCAATAACGTCATGGTGCGCGGCAATCGCATCCGTAACGCGGCGTTCTCGGCGGTGCGCGGCAACTCAGCCTCCAATCTGCAAATCCTCGGCAACACCTGCACCGGCATCGGCGAGGTCGCGCTCTATGCCGAATTCGGCTTCGAAGGCGCGATGATCGCCAACAATATCGTCGACGGCGCGGCGCTGGGCGTCTCAGTGACAAATTTCAACCAGGGCGGCCGGCTCGCGGTCGTGCAAGGCAACCTGATCCGCAATCTGGTCGCGCGCCGCCCCGCCGGCACCGATCCGAACGACGGCGCCGGCATCGGCATCGGCGTCGAGGCCGACACGGTAGTGAGCGGCAATGTGGTGGAGAACGCGCCGAACATCGGCATCGCCGCCGGCTGGGGGCAATATCTGCGCGATGTCACCGTGAACGCCAATGTGGTGCGCGACGCCGACTACGGCATCGCCGTGTCGGTCGCGCCCGGCGCCGGAGCGGCCGTGATCGCCGACAATATGATCTCCGACGCCCGGCTCGCGGCAATCGTCGGCATGGAATGGAAAAAGCCGGTGACCGGCGATCTCAGCAAGGACGGCGGCGAACGCTTCGCGCAATTGTCGATCGCCGGCAACCGCGTGCGGTAAGCGGTATCTGTGCCGCGTCATTGCGAGCCAACGGGTCCGGCCCGAAGTGGCCGGCCCGATGACAGGCTCCGCAATCCAGCGCTGGTGATGCAAGCTGGATTGCTTCGTCGTTCCGCTCCTCGCAATGACGAAATACTAAATCGCATCCGTCACCCGCAACGCTCCCACCTCGATGCCATTCCAGTTGCGCAGCGTCGGGCAGATGAACCGCGCGAGCGCGGCGCGCTCGGCATCTGCAAGCGGCAGAAACCGTGCGATGATTGCCGCCATGACCACCTGTGCGGCGCGGCCGGCGCCATCGTCGCATTTGATGGCGATGCCAAGTCCCTGCTCCGGCAGCGCGCCGCAATAGACGCCTTCGGCGCCGATTTTGACAAACACGCGCGCACCGAAAAGCTGCATGATCTCGGTGCAGAACCGGCCGGTGCCGGCGACGTGCCAGGGTTTTTGTGCGCAGGCCGCGCGCAAGCGTGCGGCGGCGCGGGCGCGTTCCGGCGCAAGACTCTTCCCGGTGCTGAATTTAGCGAACGCGTGGGCGAGATTCTGGAGCGGGATCGCCCAGGTCGGCACCGAGCAGCCGTCGATTGCACGGCGGTCATCACCAAGCGGGGCTCCGGTCAAATTTTCCAGCACGGCGCGGACTTGCCGCTGCACCGGATGCTCGGGCTTCCAGTAGCCGGAGTGATCCACGCCGATAGCGCAGGCGACGCACAGAAAACCCGCATGCTTGCCGGAGCAATTGTTGTGCAGCGCCGACGGCTCGCCGCTTCGCGCCAGCGCTGCCGCCGCCGGCTGCGACATCGGGTAATGTGCGCCGCAGGCGAGCGCCGCGGCGTCGAGGCCGGCCTGCGCCAGCATGCGCTCAACAACGGTGACATGGCCTGGCTCGCCACTGTGCGAGGCACAGGCGAGCGCCAGCTCCTCGTCGCCGAAGCCATAGCGATCCGCCGCGCCGGTCTCGACCAGCGCCACGGCTTGCAGCGCCTTGACCGCGGATCGCGGAAAAATCGGCGTCGCCACATCGCCTACGGCGAGCACGGCCGCGCCGTCGGCATCGGCCACCGCGACAGCGCCACGGTGCCGGCTCTCGACCAGCGTCCCGCGCAATACCTCAACCAGAATCGGATTGCTCATCTTCGACGCGTCGGCGACACTGCCACACTCCAGTCTAACGACCATGCGGCAATTGGGGTACAATGCGCCAACTCACCATCGTGCTCCCGGTCCTCAATGAGGCGGCGATCATTGCCCGCGCGCTCAAAGCGCTTAAGCCGCTGCGCGATCGCGGCGCCGAGATCATCGTCGTCGACGGCGGCAGCCGGGACGGCACGCCGCAGCTTGCCGCGCCGTTCGCCAGCCGCGTCATCGCCGCTCCCCGCGGCCGCGGCGCGCCGATGAACGCCGGCGCCGCGCTCGGCACCGGCGACGCGCTATTGTTCCTGCACGCCGATACGACCCTGCCGGCGAATGCCGGCCGCCTGATCGATGCGGCGCTCGCCCGCCGCGCCTGGGGCCGCTTCGATCTGCGCATTGCCGGCCGGCATCCGCTGTTGGCCGTCGTCGCGCGCCTTATCAATTGGCGGTCGCGCTTGACCGGCGTCGCGACCGGCGACCAGGCGATCTTCGTCAGGCGCGAGGCATTTTTGGCGGTCGGCGGATTTCCCGACCTGCCGCTGATGGAGGACATCGCGATCTCGCGGCGGCTCAAGCGGCTGTGCCGGCCGTTCTGCATCGGCACGCCGGTTGTCACATCGGGCCGCCGTTGGGAGCAGAACGGCGTATGGCGCACGATCCTGCTGATGTGGCGGCTGCGGCTTGCCTATTACCTCGGCGTCGAGCCTGCGCTCCTGGCAGAGCGTTACGGCGACGTCGCTCGTTCACCCGCGCAAGGCCGCGCCGGGCCATAGTTTTGGCGCCGAGCGCGCATATTGCAGCGGCCGGGCAACCTCGGCGCCGAGCTGCTGCGCGGCGTGCCAGGCCCAGTGCGGATCGTCGAGAAAGGCCCGCGCCATCGCCACCATGTCGGCTTTGCCCTGGGCAATGATGTCTTCGGCCTGCTTGGCGCCGGCGATCATGCCGACCGCGCGCGTCGCAATCCCGGTCTCGCGGCGCACCCGCTCGGCAATCGGCACGTTGAAACCGGGTTCGCTGGGCCAGCGGCTTTCCGGCGTGATGTTGGCGGACGAAATATCGACATAGTCGAGCCCGGCCTGTTTCAGCGCCTTGGCCATCGCGACCGCGTCGTCCGCGGTCAGGCCGCCCTCCACCCAGTCGGTGCCGGTGATCCGCGCGCCAAGCGGCATCTCGCGCGGCACCACGGCGCGCACCGCCTTCACGACTTCGAGCGGAAAGCGCATGCGGCCCTCGAACGAGCCGCCAAACGCGTCATTGCGCTTGTTCGACAACGGCGAGGCGAAGCTGTGCAGCAGGTAGCCGTGGGCGAAGTGCAATTCGATGGCGTCGAAGCCGATGCGCAGCGAGCGCTTGGCGGCGTCGGTGAACGCCGCGGTGACTTTCGCCATATCGTCTTCGTTCATGGCGCGCGGGGTGTGCCAGCCCGAGCCGAACGGCAGCGCCGAGGGCCCGATCGTCGGCCAGGCATCTTCGGCCTCGGACAGCGCCTTGGCGCCTTCCCACGGCCGCTGCGAGGATGCTTTGCGGCCGGCATGCGCAAGCTGGACGGCGATTTTCGCCGTCCCGATATGGTGGCAGTGATAGACGATGCGCTCCAGCGCGGCCTCGCAGGCGTCGGAATAAAGCCCTAGGCAGCCATGGGTGATGCGGCCGCGGCGCTCGACATGGGTCGCCTCGATGACCAGCATCCCGGCGCCGGAATTGGCCAGCATGCCGAGATGGGTGACGTGCCAGTCATTGCCGACGCCGTCGTCGGCGCTGTACTGGCACATCGGCGCCACGACAATGCGATTTGGCAGTTCGAGACCGGCAAGCCGGATCGGCGAGAACAAAGCACTCGTCATGTCTGATCACGTGTTGGGGGTTGCGGGCAGCGGCAAGGAGGTTGAGCGCAGTCTAATCAGCACAATCAGCGCGCGTGGGGCAAGCCTGTGGATAACACCTCTGCGCGCGCTGAACGGCGCGGCAAGACCGATGCCTCAGCGCGTCACGGTGAGTCAAGCCTCGGATAGAAGAGCGGCAATGGCGGTGATGAACGGCCGCACCGCGGCGACCGGGAGCTATTCCGCCGCCTGTTCGAACTGTGGCAACTGGCCTGCGATCCTCGCCCACTGGTCGCGAAGCGCACCAGCTTTGCGCATTTCTTCGCGGAGCTCGGCTTGCGTGAAATAGTGCTTCCAGCGGCCGCTATCGGACAATTCGATGAAATGCGCGTAGCGACGCTCCGCCAAGGCGAGCCATTTGCGCGCGACACTGTCGTACGGACCGGTTTGCCGTGCCGACATGAAACAGCCAGAAGCACCCGTAAAATCGGCGCTTCTGCATATTCATCGGCGTGTTTGATTCGAGCAATGAAATAGATTTGGTTTTTGTTAGGACGTTTTTGTTGACAACACTTTGTGGATAACTGCGTGCGAATCTGATTCGGAATAAGGCGGCGCCAAAGCGCGCGCTTACGGCTTGACCGCAACGATGCCCTCGATCTCGACCGAGATCTGGTTGGGCAGCATGACGTTGCCGACCGCCGAGCGGGCATGGCGGCCGGCCTCGCCGAACACTTCGACGAACAGGTCGGAGCAGCCGTTGATGACTTTCGGCGAGTCGTTGAAATCCGGCGTGGCGTTGACCATGCCGAGCAGCTTGACGATGTAGTCGACGCGGTCGAGCGAACCCAGCGCGTCCCGCATGGCGGCAAGGAGCCCAAGGCCGACAAAGCGGGCACGCCGGTAGCCCTCCTCGATGCTGATCTCGGCGCCGACCTTGCCGGTCAGGTGCTTTCCGGTCTCGTCGCGCGGGCCCTGGCCGGCGAGGTAGAGGATGTTGCCGGCAAGGCGATAGGGCAGATAGTTGGCGACCGGCTTCGGCACCGCAGGCAGCACAATGCCAAGTTCCTTCAATCGCGCTTCCGCACTCATCGGTTCCTCCTCTTGATCGAGCCAGACGAAATTCGCGCTGCCTTCACAGCTTGACGCGCAAGGCGGCTCCCAGCTCGCCGACGATGCCGCGGCGGAAGGTCAGCACGCAGACGACGAAGATCACGCCCTGGATCACCAGGACCCATTGGCCGAACGGCGCCAGATAATTCTGCATCGCGATGATGCAAAAGGCGCCGACCACAGGGCCGAACACGGTGCCGAGACCGCCAAGCAGCGTCATCAGCACGACGTCGCCCGACATGGTCCAATGCACGTCGGTCAGCGAGGCAAGCTGAAACACCAGCGCCTTGAGCGATCCGGCGAGCCCGGCGAGGCTCGCCGACAGCACGAAGGCGACGAGCTTGTAGCGATCGGTCCTATAGCCGAGCGAGATGGCGCGCTGTTCGTTCTCGCGGATCGCTTTGAGCACCTCACCGAACGGCGAATTGATGATGCGATAGATGAAAAGGAAGGCGGCGAGCACGACGACAACGACAAAGGCGTACATCGTCATTTCGTTGCTCAGATCGAAACGTCCGAGCAGATAGCCGCGCGGCACGGACTGGATGCCGTCCTCGCCGCCGGTAAACGGCGTCCGCAACGCGAAGAAATACATCATTTGCGCCAACGCCAGCGTGATCATGGCGAAGTAAATGCCCTGGCGGCGGATTGCGACAGTTCCGGCGATATAGCCAAGCAACGCGGCGGTCAATGTGCCGACCAGGACCGCGAGCTCAGGCGTGTGCGGCGGCAAAGGAATTTGAATCCACACCAACTTTCCGAACCAGAATGGAATTGAGAGCGTGCCAACCTTTTGCACATAGGCGCAGAGATAGCTCGCCCAGCCGAAATAAAGCGCGTGGCCGAACGAAACCAGGCCGACATAGCCGATCAAGAGGTTGAACGCGCAGGCGAACAACGCAAAGCACAGCGCCTGCATGAGAAAGACCGGATAGACGACAAACGGCGCTATAGCGAAAAACGCCACCATCACCGCAAATGCGGCGCCGACGCTCCAGGCCGTCTCGCGACGCTGCTGCACGACTTGCGGATCGACGCGCTCCATCATGCGGTCCGTCCGAACAGTCCGGCCGGCCGCACCAGCAGCACGATGACCATGATGACGAAGATCACCGTGTTCGAGGCTTCAGGGAAGAACACCTTGGTCAGCCCCTCGACGATGCCGAGCACGAAGCCGGTGACGATCGCGCCCATGATCGAGCCCATGCCGCCGATCACCACGACCGCGAACACGACGATGATCAGATCGGAGCCCATCTGCGGCGAGACATTGTAGATCGGCGCCGCCATCACGCCGGCGAGCGCCGCGAGCCCGACGCCAAAGCCGTAGGTCAGCGTGATCATGCGCGGCACGTTGATGCCGAAGGCGCGAACCATGGTCGGATTTTCGGTCGCGGCGCGCAGATACGAGCCGAGCCTGGTGCGCTCGATCGCAAACCAGGTTGCCACGCACACCACGAGCGAAAACACGATGACCCAGGCGCGGTAGTTGGGGAGAAACATGAAGCCGAGATTGTGGCCGCCGCGCAAAAGCTCCGGCACCTGATAGGGCTGCCCGGAGGAGCCGTAGGTATTGCGGAACAGGCCCTCGATGATCAGCGCCAGCCCAAACGTGAGGATCAGGCCGTAGAGATGATCGAGCTTACGCACGTGCTGCAGGAACAATCGCTCGATGAGGATGCCGAGCGCGCCGATCAGGATCGGCGCGATAACAAGCGATGCCCAGTAGTTGACGCCGAGATATTGCAGGAAGAGATAAGCGACGAATGCGCCCATCATGTACTGCGCGCCGTGGGCGAAATTGATGATGTTGAGCATGCCGAAGATGACGGCAAGCCCGAGACTCAACAGTGCGTAGAACGAGCCATTGATCAGACCGAGCAGCAACTGCCCGAACAGCGCCTGCGACGGAACGCCGAAAATCTCGAACATGCAGACGCTCTCACTCCAGCCTTACAGCTCCCCTCCCCCCCTGGTGGGGAGGGGAGCTGTAAGGCTGGAGTGAGAGCGTCTGCATGTTCGAGATTTTCGGCGTTCCGTCGCAGGC
>Ga0102924_1001138_pt1 | contig 31192 bp, 24 predicted proteins | sample PaiPotPPM11metaG_FD_80116 | JGI IMG/M metagenome (GOLD analysis project Ga0102924, IMG submission 80116) | Iron sulfur acid spring bacterial and archeal communities from Banff, Canada, to study Microbial Dark Matter (Phase II) - Paint Pots PPM... ... | reverse complement strand
CTTCACCGGCGACACCCTCGCCGCCGACGAGGCGCTCCGCATGGGGCTCTTCAACCGCGTGGTGCCGACGGCCGAGTGCTTGCCCGCCGCGCACTCGCTGGCGTCGCGCCTGGCTCGCGGGCCGGCGTTCGCGCACGCGATGACCAAGCAAATGCTCGAGAGCGAGCCGACCATGACCCTCGAGCAGGCGCTCGAGGCCGAGGCCCAGGCCCAGGCGATCTGCATGCAGCACCCCGACTTCCGCGCGGCGTTCGAGGCGTGGAAGGCCCGGCGGAGCGTGCGCTTCGACGGCGCGCCGGGAGACTTCGATCCGGGGCCCTAGCCGTGATTCCCTACTTCGAGAAGGCGCACGAGACGCTCGCCGACGACCTCGCCGCAAAGGTCGTGGCCCTGGACTGGTCGGCCGACGACACGAAAGGGGCGTGCGAGAAGCTCGCGCACCTCGGCGTGTACCGACTGCTCGCACCGGCGTCGAGCGTCAGGTCGCTCTGCGTCGCGCGCGAGATCCTCGCGTACCGATCGCCCAAGGCGGACGCGATCTTCGCGGTCCAGGGCCTGGCGTCGCAGCCCCTGGTCCTCTCGGGCGAAGAGGCGCGATGGCGCGACCGACTGGACGACGTCAAGCGCGGAAGGGCGCTGGGCGGCTTCGCCTTGACCGAGCCGGAGGCGGGGAGCGACGTCGCCTCGATGCGCGCGGTCGCGCGGCGCGGCGGCGAGCAATGGCTCCTCGACGGAGAAAAGACGTTCATCTCGAACGTGGGGATCGCCGACTTCTTCGTGGTGTTCGCGAACGCCGACCCGGCGCGCGGCAAGAAGGGCATCAGCGCGTTCTTGCTCGACGCCGGAGCGCCGGGCCTGCTTCTGGAGAGCATCGAGACGGTAGACGAGCACCCGCTCGGCCGGCTCGTCCTGCGCGGCGCGTCCGCCCAGCTCGTCGGCGAGGTGGGCCAGGGACTGCGCCTCGCGCTGGGTACGCTCGACGTGTTCCGCACCTCGGTCGGCGCCGCGGCGAACGGAATGGCGCGGCGCGCCCTCGACGAGGCCATCGCGCACGTCCGCAAGCGCGTACAGTTCGGCAAGCCGCTCGCCGAGTTCCAGCTCGTGCAGGCAGCCCTCGCCGAGATGGCGACCGAGCTCGAGGCGGCGCGCGGCCTCGTCGCGCGCGCGGCCTGGGCCAAGGACACGGGGTGCGCGGGGCCCACGGACGTCGCGATGGCGAAGCTCTTCGCCACCGAGGCCGCGCAGCGCATCGTCGACCGAGCCGTTCAGCTCCTCGGTGGCCGAGGGGTCGTTCGCGGCGCGCCGGTCGAGCGACTTTACCGGAGCGTGCGCAGCCTGCGCATTTACGAGGGAACGAGCGAGATCCAGAAGCTCATCATCGGCGGCGCGCTCGTGGCTCCCGCGAGCCCGGCCGCCGGGGAGGGTGGCCGATGAGCGGCGCGCTCTTCACCCCTCTCGCCGTCCGGACGATGACCCTCCCGAACCGGATCGTCCTGCCCGCGATGGTCACCCGCCTCTCGGGCGAGGACGGGCACGTGAACGACGACATCCGCGCGCGCTACGTGCGGTACGCGAAGGGCGGCGCGGGGATGATCGTGCTCGAGGCGATGGCCGTCCATCAGTCCAAGAGCGGGCCTCTCCTGCGCATCGGCAGCGACGAGTACGCGCCGGGTCTCGCGGATCTCGCGTCGCGCTGCCACGACGCCGGCCCGGGTCGCATCGTCCCGCAGATCATCCACTTCCTGAAGATCGCGCGGTCCGGCTGGCGTCAGACCGTCGACCTTTTGTCGCCGCAGGACATCGACGCCATCGTCGAAGCGTACGGCGCCGCGGCGGCGCGCGCCCGGGCCTGCGGCTTCGACGGGGTCGAGCTGCACATGGCGCACGCGTACACGCTCTCGTCGTTTCTCTCCCGCCTCAACCCGCGGCGCGACGCCTACGGCGGCACCCTCGAGAACCGCGTGCGCTTGCCGGTGCGGGTCGTCGAGCGCGTCCGCAGGGAGGTCGGCTGGGACTTCCCGGTCGGCGTGCGCTTCCTCGCCGAGGAGTGCATCCGCAACGGCTACACCGTCGTCGACGCCGTCCCCATCGCCGTCCGACTCGCGCGCGCGGGCGTCGACTACGTCTCGCTGAGCGCGGGCGGAAAATTCGAAGACGCGCGCCCCATCCCCGGTGAGCCGCTCTACCCGTACACCGGCTACTCCGGCGACCGCTGCATGCCCGGCAGCAACTACCCGGACGGCGCGAACCTGTACATGCCCGAGGCCGTGCGCTCCGGCCTGCGCGCGCACGGGCTCGAGACGCCGGTCGTCGCGGCGGGGAAGATCGGCTCGCGGGCGCTGGCCGAGCAGGTCCTCGCGCGCGGCGCCGGCGATCTCGTGGGAATGGCGCGGGCGCTCCTCGCGGACCCGGATCTCCCGAAGAAGTGGGCGGCCGACCGCGAGGACAAGGTCGTGCGCTGCGTCTACGGGAACGTCTGCAAGGCGCTCGACGAAAACTTCCGCCGGGTCGACTGCACGCTCTGGCCGAAGAAGCTCGGGAAGGCGCCCGAGAGCACCGACGACGTGCCCCCCGAATGGGCGGCGCAGGGCGCGGGGCTGGTCGCCGAGTACAAGGAGGGCCGCGTGCTCCTTCGCTGGCACGCGGCCACCGACAACGAAGCGGTCTACGGCTACCAGATCTTTCGCGCCGAGGGCGACGGCGTCCTCCTGCACTATTCGAGCGCGCGCGCAGCGAGCACGCGCTTCGAGGACGCTCGCGTCATCGGCGGGGCTCGCTACAAGTACGCGATCCGCCCGTACGACCTCGGGGGCAACCACGGGCCCATGTCGGAGGCCGTTTCGGTCGACATCCCGGACGAGCACGTCTCCCCCGACTGGGACGTGCGTGTCGTGCGCGACCCCGGCGCGCTCGAGGCGTGCACGACGACCGGCAGGTAGCACTTCACCGCGGGGGCGCTTGCGACGGATCCAGGATTGCGGCGAGCGCCTGGTCGCGGAGGGTCTTTGCGGCCGGCGTGTCGTCTCCGTCGGGGTCGACGGCGCGGGCCTTGTCGAGGTCCGCGAGGCACAGGCTCCAGCGCTCGTCGTTGCAGGCGGTCGCCGCGTCGCGGCGAAGCCGGGCCGCGGCGGCGACTTCGGCGGTCGAGGGCTCGTGAGGCCGGGACTTGGCGACGAGTGGCGACTCGAGGGCGGAGACCAGCGTGCCGCCGGCGACGGCGCCGACGCTCGCGGCCGCGGCGAGCCACGCGACCGCCGGGCGCCGCGAGGTACGGCGCTGCGATCGACTTGGAGGGAGAGAGTGCTCGCGTGCTATCCGAACGCCGGCCAATCGCAGGGGGCTCTCGCGCGTTCCGCCTTCCAGCGCGTCCAGGAAGGCGTTCGCCTTCGCGCGCTCCTCCGCGACGTCGAAGCCGGCGGCCCGCAGCTCGGCCTCCGCCTGCTCGAGGCTCACGCTCGCGGCGCGCTCGATTTCTTCGTCGCCGGCTTCGTCGACGAGCTTGTTCCACAGATCCGTATGCTTTCGCTGGGACATCACGCGTCCTCCTCGGGCTTTTCGCCGCGCTCGGCGGCGAGCAATCGCTTCACGTGCCTGTTTCGGCGGTCGGCGGCGCGATAGAACTCGCGCACGTCGAGGCCGCTCCGGCGGGCCATTTCCGCGGGTTCGTCGATGCCGTCGAGCCAGCAGTCGAGCCATTGCAGGTTGACCGCGTCCTTCGCATCGAGGAAGGCCGCGCGGAGCTGCTCGGTGCGGTGCTTGGCGTGGTCTTCGTCCTCGGTCTCCGTCTCGAGGCGGACGGCGAGGTCCTCGACGGAGGGGGCGGCGCTGTGGGAGATGCCCTGTTCGTGGACGAAGCGCCGCTCGGCTTCGCGGCGGGTCGCGTCCTCGCGCCGTGCGTGGGTATGCTCGCTCCACACGAAGCGACAAAGGCACTTCGTGAGAGTGACGACGTTCGGGTCCCACCCTTGCTCGATGAGCCGGACGTGAGCGCGGCCTTGCAGGTCCTGCGCGGCCGCTTGGTTTCGAGTCAGCTTGAACGCGAAGTTCAGGGCGATGAGGCTCGCGTCGGCGAATTTGTGTTTCCGAAGATGCGACGCAAGCTCCTTCTTCTCGGCGGCCGTCAAGGGTCGCTCGAGGTTGCTTGTACCGACGTACATCGGTCCGAGAAAAGCGGTGATGGGCTTGTGGATGTCCAAGAGTCCCTCCCGGCGTTGTGCGGCATGAGAGCAGAAAGGTGGGCGCAGGGAAGCGCCGCCCCCCTTCCGTGCGGGCGGCGCCTCCCTGTCCCTGGAGCAGGCGCTCGTGGCGCCTACGAGGTGGCGACTACTTCGTGGCGGTGCCCGGAACGGGCGCGCTCGAAGGAGTCGACACCGGCTGTGCGGGCGGCGTGGCCGGCGTCACCGGGGATGCCGGTGCCGCCGGAGACGGGGCCGCGGTCGGCACGGTGTTGGGAATCACGGTGACTCCCGTCACGTTGCCTTTGACGGCGAGCTTTTGCTTCTTGCTCGTCGTCCCACGCGCGGTGCGCGTGGCCTTGGCCTTCGCCGCCCGGGCGGTCAGCTGCGCCGCGGTCAACGGCGTTCGCGCCTTGGCAGGCGTGAGGCCGAAGTCCGCGAGCGTCTGCGTCGCGTTCGCGTACGTAAGAAGGACGAGATGCTTGTAGGCCAGAACGATCGGACCTACCTGCGTCTGCACCGCCCTCTCCGCCGTGAGCGCGTCCTTGGCGCCAGCTTCCGCCGCGTCTCGCGCCGTCATCGCGTTCACCAGACTCTGAAAAGTCTGGATCAGCGATGCCGCCGTGTACGTGGTGGCCCCGAGCGTGAAGGACCCGTTCGGGGAGTGCTTCGTGGTGCCGGCGATGAGCGCCTGCACCTGCGCCAAGGCAGCCGCCTTGGTCGTCTTCCGGTTCGACGTGGAACTGGACATGATGTTTTCTCTCCTTTCCGAGGGGTGGGCGAAGGACGACGCGGCGAGCCCCTCGGAGCCGAAGTGCCCGTGGGGTTCCAGTGCGCCGTTTTCGCGCCCCTCATATGGACACTCCCGCGCCGAGCGCCGATTCCGCGCGGGGGAGGCGAAAATCGACATCGGCGATGTCGAGTTTCTGTAAGTGCGCGGAAAGGGGGCCTCCCTCCGAGGGCCAGGTGGTGCCCTTGCAGCCAGTAGAAGCGGCCGGTGTCGACGACGGCTTCGACGACGAAGAGCGCAAGGCGCCCTACCAAGCCGTCGACGAAGGCATCGCGGCCGCTCGCGCCGGCGACCACGCGGACGCCGAGGCCTTCACGCGGGATCCGTCGCCGTGTTGAAGGCGACCGAGCCGGAGTCGGGCCCGTCCGTCAGCATATGGAAGGCGATCGGACGCAGTTGGGGGCTCGGCGCCAGCGCATCGAAGGCGCTCGAACGCAGGTGGGGCCGGTAGGTAAGCGTGTAGAAGGCGGTCGAGTGCAAGTAGCGCCTCTGCGGCGGCGTGTAGAAGGGGCGCGAGCCCGCGTAGAACCTCTCGGTAAACCTGCGCAAGGTGGTCGCATGCACGTAGCGCCTCTCCGCCAGCGTGTAGACGGCGACCGACAGCGAGTAGGGCCTGTCTGCAAGCGTGGAGAAGACCCTCGACTCCGCGTAGGGCGCCTCCGTCAACGTGTAGAAGGCGATCGACTCCGAGCAGGGCGTCCGCTCGAGCGTGTAGAAGGCGATCGACTGCGAGCAGGGCGTCCGCTCGCGCGTGTAGAAGGCGATCGACTGCGAGCAGGGTTTCTGTGTCAGCGTGTAGAAGGTCCCCGACTGCAAGTCTGGCCTCTGCGGAGGAGCGTAGAGAGCGACCGACGGCGAAGAGGACCTCTCCGTTGGCGCGTAGAAGGTCCTCGAGTGCAAGTAAGGCCTTTGCGCAAACGTGTAGCAAGTAAGGCACTTACATGGCAGCGCAGAAGGCTCGCAAGGTGACCATCAGCCTGGACGCGGACGTCATCGGCTGGGTCAAGCGACACGCGCGTCGCGAACACGGCGGCAACGTCTCGGCGAGCGTCGCCGATTGCGTCGAGGCCATGCGCCGCCGGGAACACTTGCGCACCTTCCTGCGCATGTCGGGCGCGCCAACGCTCTCGGCCGACGAGGTGGCCCGGCTCCTGACGGAGATCCGCGGCGACCAGCGGACCGCGAAGGTCGGTCGGCGCGGCAAGCGACCCGCCGCGTGATCACGCTCGACACGGGTGCGCTCATCGCGCGAAGTGGAAGTTCTCGGACGCCACGGTCGGTCCGGGCCGCCCGCATCGAGTCTCGCGCCGTCAGCGGGTCCCGCGCCGTCGAGTGACGCGTCCTTCGGCGTCGACGGAGGACCCGCCTCGGCGCACAACCCCGCGCCCGGGTCGCAGTCGTCGCACGCCCAGACCCCGTCGACGCATGAGCAGATGTAGCCGTCCGTCAGCTCCCCCGAGACATACTGCTGCCAGTTCGGGCACGGATAAATCAACGCGGAGCACCGCTGCGAGCCGGTGCACGCGGCGCCCGTCGGCAGGGAGTCGAGGCCGCAGCCGTCCGTCCGCGCGCTGCAGCTCGCGGCGTCCGGTGCGATCGGGCAGCTCGTGAGGCTCTGGAAGTCCGGACACTGGTTCGCGTTGGCGTTGGCGTCGGCGTAGCCTTCCACCGGTCCGTCCGTCGGCGCGCCGTCGGCGCTCCCATCGGCGGTGCTCGAAGTGGACTTTGCCCCGGAGCTGCCGGACGAACCGAAGCCCGCGCCCCAGACCACGCCGAGCGCGACAGACATCACAGCAAGGACCACCAAGCCATGGTTCATACCGGTGGATGTCGCAAACGAGGTGCCACAACATGCCTCGCTCCGATCGCGATGTTGGCGAGCGGCGAGCCGCAACACCTCGCCGCGCGCCATGGCGTGCGGCTCGGGGGGTGGCACACCCCGACCCCGCGTTGAGCGGCAAGCCACGAGCCAGGCAGGAGCGCGTCGATGTCGCCGGCGGGATGATGCTACGTTCGACGCCACAATGGCCGGCGCAATCGCGTATGCGCTGCTCGCGATTCCGCTCGCGTTCCTGGTCCTCACCAGGCGGTTTTTTTCGCCGTCGCCGGTCGCGATCGCCCTTCAAGTGGTGGGCATGCTCGTGGTCGTGTGGGCCAGGCTGACGTTCGGGATGCGCAGCTTCCACGTCGGTTCGAACGCGACGCAGGGCGGGCTTGTCACCACCGGGCCTTACCGCTACGTGCGCCACCCCATCTATGCGGGCATCCTGGTCATCCTCGCCGGTGTGCTCGTCGGCCATCGCGACGTCGACACGCTGATCGCCGTGGGGTGCGCCGCCGCTGCCCTCGCGGTCCGCCTCCTTGCCGAAGAGCGTGCCGTCGTACGGACGTACCCCGAGTACGCCCACTATGCGCAGCGAACGAAGCGGCTCATCCCCTGGCTGTTCTGACGACGCCCTCGGGAGCGGCCTTCGGCAGCGACTGGCCGGATCGGCGCTCGCCGGGCGGCCCTTCAGTAAAGCACGCCGGTCGGGCTGATCTTCTTTATCGGTTGGTACTGCGCAGTCAGGCCGGCTCCGCTCATGATCGCCTGCGCGGCCGCCGGAGGGCTCTGGCCGAAGACAGTGGTCCCGGTGCACGAATTGCCACTCGAGTTGAGGCAGGAGCTGGGGCCGCTGACGAGCGCGCCGCCGCAGCCCTCGACGTTGTCGACGTCCACGTACTCGTCCATCGACTTCAGCGCAGTGTCCCCCACCTGGAAGAGCGTCCAATAGCCGCCGCAGAACATGTTCGTGATCACGTTCTGAGAGTCGGAGAAGTTCGTGCCGCCGTTGTCGTGATAGAGCGCCGCGTACCCGTGGTAGCCCCCGCCCTGCTCGCAGACCTGCGGGCCCGCGTCGCTGCCGATCCGGTCGAAGTAGTTCAGCTGCTCCTGCGTCCCACCGCCCGCGCCGTTCGTATAGATGCCGCCGCCGTCGAAGAGGCCCTGCATGACGTCGTGGATGTAGTTCTGCTTGAAGAGGTCGTTCGCCGTGTAGTCGCTGCCGGCGCCCCATCCCCACCCGAACGAGATGCCGGTGTAGGGCGCGTTCGCGACCTCGTTCTGCTCGATGACCGTGTTCGCCGAGAAAAAGAACGTGAACACGGGGGTGTCCAGGTACTCCACCCCGGTCTGCGACGCGTAGTTGTTGGAGATGAGGTGCCCGGAGCTCTGAAGCGCCGAATTCGTCTGAGCCCCGTCGTCTGGATTGCCCATTTGAAGGGCGCTCCCGGAGACGTCCTCGAAGGCGTTGCCCTGGATGGTGATGTTCTGGCTGCCTGTATCGAAATTCAGGGCAGCGGCGCCGAGGTGCAAGAAGGTATTGGAGAGGAACGTGACGTCCTTCGCACGGGAGAAGCTGACGTGGGCCAACATCGGGCCTGACGAGCCGACTCCGGCTTGCGTGGGCGTATAGCCGCTCGCGTTCGGTGTCAGCCACGTCGCGTAGGCGAAGGTGAGGCCTTCGAACGCCAAGTTCTGCACGAACTGGGGCGACCCATTCGATCCGAGAGTCCCGCTCCCCGTGATGAGCTGCTCGGTCTGTCCGGCGACGACGGTCGCTGTCGTCAAGTCCTCGCCCGGATTGGGCATGTAGTACATGACGCCTGCGGTCTTGTCCAAATACCACTGGCCCGGCTGGGTCAGGAATTCGTAGGCATTTTCGAGCCAATTCAGACCATTGGACATGGATATTGCGCCGTTGCTCGTGCCGTTCGCCCAGCATTGACTCTGAACGAGGATCTCGCCCTGCGAGACGGAGGCGAGCGGGCACCGGCGAATCTCCCACCAGCTATTGGACACCGCTTCGATGTTCTGCACATGGGTCCAGCTCGTCATGCCGGGAATCGTGACGCTGTAGCCCCCGCTCGTGGCGTGCGCTCCGTCTCCCAGGATCGCATGGTCCGGGACCATCGCTGCGAGGACGGTCCGCGCTCTCTGCGCGCGCTTGCCGTTGACGTAGAGCTGGCGGGTGTCGAAGCCGGCGGGGACGGACGTCTGGTAGATTCCTTTCGTGGAGTCGTGCAGCGTCCAGTTTTGAAGGCGGAGGCCGCCGGAAAGCACGGGGCTCGCCCCGGCGGCGGCGACATAGTGAACGACGTGCCCGTTGGATCCTCCGTCCTGCACCCCGAACTTCAATGGGCTCTCCATTGCATAGACCCCGCCGAGAAGTTCGACGGTCAAATCACCCTGCATGTTCGAGGTCCGCTGCGCCACCAGGCTCTGCGCCGTCTGCAGGGAGCACGGCGCGCTCGGCGAGCAGGTTTGCCCCTGACCGTTCGGGCTTACGCAGAAGTTCGCGTTGCTCGAAGCCTGGCAGGAACCCGCAGGTCCCTCCGCCGTCGCGTCGCCGCCTGCCTCGGGGGAGCCTGCGCCCGCCTCGCTCGCAGGAAAAGCCGCGCCTTCGCCTGCGGACGCCTCCACGCCAGCTCCCGCCTCCTGGGGTAAAACCGCCCCCTCGGCCACCTCGCCGCCCGCGTCGGACGTCGTCGAGGCACCCGAAACGTCACCGCTCCCACAAGCCACCTGAAGCAGAGCGCAGAGAGCGAGTTCGCGCACGCCGCATGCCGTTCGTCGTCCTTTCACGGTCTCCTCCTGTTGCTGTGCGCCGTGCGGGCCAAGGCCCGATCGCCCGGTCCATCATCGGGATTGGCGAACCCCCATGAGAGGCTAAAGAATCATTGGGCCGAGTCCCGGGATTCGCTCACGGAACGGGCGGCGGCGGGACCTGAGCCCACTGGAGCAAACTCTGGTAGGCAGCTTCGAGACCGGCTGCACTCACGATCGCCGCGGGGGCGTCAGCGGCGCCGGAGATCGTCGTGTTGTTCGAGAGCTGGCAGTGCGCGTCCGGGGCCGTGCCTGCTCCGGGCCCCATGAGCGTCGGGCTCCCTTGCCAGTAGTTGCCCTGCACGAGGATGTTGTCGAGACCTCCGCCTTCGCCGGGGTAGTAGTTGTTGTGGCAATAACCCCACGGCGACTGCGATCCGGACGGATTCCAGAACGCGTTGCCCGTGACCGTGACCCAGTCCGAGCCGTTGTCGTCGTAGAGCCCCCAGATGAAGCCCTTCAGGTCGTGGACGACGTTTCCTTTGACGACTTCGCCCGTGGCGTACGAGTGCACCGCGGAGGTCTGGCCGCTGGTGTAAATGCCGCCGCCGTCGTTCAGCGTCTGCATGACGTTGAAGATGAGGTTGTACGAGATCTCGTTATTCTGGGAGTAGTTCGTCAAGCCCGGCTTTCCCTGCTTGTCGGGCCAACCTCCCCAGCCGATCGAGAGGCCAGTGTAGGGCGTGTGGTCGATCTGGTTGTGCGTGATCGTGGAGTGGGCGGCGTAGCCGACGTCGATGCCGATTCCTCCGTGATACTCGACGGCGATGCCGGAGACGCGGTTGTCCTCGAGGGTATTGCCGATCGTCTGGTCGTTGCCCGTCGCGGTGCGCATGTCGACGTTGCCGAGCTCGATGCCGCTCCCCGCCGTATCGGTGACGACGTTGCCCTGGACGACGCAATTCTGCGCTCCGTCCCCCAGCGCCAGGCCCGCCCCGCCAAGGTGGACGAACGCATCGCCGGTGAACTCGATGTTCTGGGCATACGTCAGCGAGACGTTGGCCGGGATCTGGTACCAGACGTACTCGGCGTTGCCCGCCGTCGGGTCGCCGGCGCCCCAGACCAGATAGTTGGCCTGAACTTCGGAGAACCCGTTGGGCCCCGAGGGGCCCATCCAGGTGGCGTACGAGAACTGGAGGCCCTGAAAGGCAAGGTCGTGCAGGGGAGTGGCCGAGGTGCCGCCGCCGGTGACGAGGGCCTCCAGAACGGGAGCCTCCACGTCGAGGGTGGCGAGGTTCTGCCCGGCGAGCGGAATGTAATAAAACTTGCTGCTCGTCACGTCGAGGTACCACTCGCCGGGAGCGTCGAGGAGTTGATAGGCGTTCTCCGCTCGCGTCGGCGAGCCGACGCTGCCGGGGCCCACGTTGTTGTTGCCCCGTTTGGTGGAGTTGTCCCAGCAGGGCTGCACCATGTTGATGGTCCCGTTGGATACGGAGGCGACGGGGATGCGACCCTCCGTCCAGCCGCCCCACCCGCCCGTGTAGACGAACTCGACCTCGGAAGGGAAGCCGCCACTGGGATCGGTCCAACCGGCCAAGGTCGCCGCAGTCGGAACATTTCCCGTGGCGCGTGTGGCGCGAACGCCGTCCACGTAGAGCTGGCGGGTCTTGATGCCGGTAGGCCCGGGCGCCACCCAGATGTCGTTCGAGCCGGCGACCTGCGACCAGCCCGTGATCTGCTTCGAGCCCATGAGCGCGGGATGAGCCCCGGCGGCCGCCGTCCAAATGACTTTGTGGCCGTTGGAGCCCGAGTCGCTCGCGTCGAGCGTCAGGGGACTGTCCATGCGGTAGTAGCCGTCGGCCAGCGTGACCGTGATGTCCGCCGCCATGTTGGCGTTGGAGCTTCGTACGATTTGCTGCGCCTTCTGAAGCGTCTGGACCGGGCTTGCCGCGGTGCCGGGGTTATGGTCGCTGCCGGCTGGCGAAACGTAGACGCTATTTCCAATCAGACCCCCGTCGCCGCCCGCACCGGAGCTCGAGCTCGTTCCGCTCGAAGTGCTCGAACCGCTGCTGCCGCCGCCGCTCGAGCTCGACGCGTCGACGCCCGAGCCACCGGAGCTTCCGGCCGAACCGCTCGACCCACTCGGCGAGCCGCTCGAACCGGTCGTACCGTCCGAAGCGCCGCTTGCTCCGGAGTCACCACCGGACGCAGAGCCCGCGCTCCACGTTCCGTCCCCTCCGCAATCCGCGAGGACGGTTGCGGCCCCAAGGGCACACGCATAGGCAAGACGGCACGCCATTCGAATACCTCCACGGTGCAATCGCTACGGATAGGCCGACTCGTAGACTCCGAGCTCGGCGATCGCGGGGCTGCCGCGCGCTTCTGTGATGACCAGAGCGATGCTGCTCGCCTTGACGGCGCCGACGCGATGAAGCTTGCGCTGGCCGATCGCGGTGCCGCTCGCAATCGTCGTCCACCCTCCGTTCGACTTCGCTTCCAGGTGATGCTGCGTGGCCCGTTCGCCGAGGGCGACGGGCTCCTGGATGCTCACGAGGTTGAACGTGACGGCGGAAGCAAAGTCGATCTCGATCCGCGCGCTCGTCGTGCCCTCGCCGGCCGCCCAGAACGTCTCGATATTGCCGTCGACCGCCATGGACGGCGCGTAGCTCGGCATGTTCCCGAAGACGGAGTCCGCGGACGCGGGCTGCACCTCCGCGAGGTTCGCTTGGTAGATGGCGCGGAGCGCGGCGCCGTATTGGGCCATCTCGGCCACGTCGGGATCGGCGAGAAGCCCTTGTGCGTTGGGCGGGTCGTTGAGTCGAAGAAGGCTATTTCGCCCGACCGAGTCGTAATAAAGGCCGACAATCTGGCTCAGCGTCTCGAGCTGGGAGTCTTCGGCGGCGTGCCAGAACCATCCGGGGCGAATCGAATAGACCGCTTCGGCCGGGTACCATGTGGGCATCCGACTGCCCGCGTCGGGAATCACTTGGACGCTCGTCTGATCCGACGGCGGCTCGGGGATGGCGTTCCCCGCGCTCCGAACGTCGGCGCCAGCGACGGCGACGGCGCCCCCTACGTCGACGAGCGCATGCGGTTGCAGTCGATGCACGAGATTGCGGACGGCGTTCCAGTCGAACGGGGGCGCGGTGGCGGGATCCCCCCAGAGCCAGATCTCGTCGACCGCTCCGTAGTTGGTGAGTAGCTCGGTGAGCTGACAGGTGAAGACCGAGTAGTAGGCAGGAGTGCCATAGGTCGGCTCGTGCAGATCCAGGGGCGAGAGCGCAAGCCCGACTCGGATGTTGGCCTCGTGGGCGGCGTCGACGAACTGGCGCACCACGTCGCCCTGGCCGCCGAGCCACGGGCTCGCTGCCACGGAATAGGTGGTGCACTTGGTAGGCCACAAGCAGAACCCGTCATGGTGCTTCGCCGTCAGCATCGCCTCGCGGAAGCCGGCGCTCTGGAGCGTCGCCATCCACTGGCTCGCGTCGAGCCCGGTGGGATTGAAGAGCATCGGGCTCGCGCCGCCGTCGCCTTCCTCCTGATTGGTGAAAGTATCCATGCCGAAATGCAAGAAAGCGGTGAGCTCCTGCGTTTGCCACGCGAGCTGGTCCGGCGAGGGAAGCGGCGGAACGCTCCCGACCGACCCCTCGGATCCGGCGTCGTCACTGCCGGTCACCGCGTCGAGGGCTTGACTTCCACAGGAGAGGGACGCCGCCACGGATAGAACCGCCAATCCGCGCACGGGTGGCATCCCGGTTCGCATATCAGGTTCCCTGTTCCCTTGGATCGATCGGACGGCACCTGTTCGCCGCTTTGGACTCTGTGTTGGAAGGACGCCGCGCGAGGTCTTCGAGGCTCATGAAACGTCAATCGAACGAGGTGACGAGACCGAGCTGCGAAAGCCACGACACGGGAGACGTGTTGCCGACTTCCTCGCCTGCGATGCGAACGGGGCGCGCGGGGCTGAACAGGAGAGCTCCCGTGTCGAGAACGATGCCGGCGCGTTCGCCCAGCCGGACGTGCAGTCCGAGCGATGCGCGCACCACCGCGGAGAGCCCGTGGGCGGTGTGCGCTTGCAGGGGGGGAGCCGCTTGGCCCGTGGCCCACGTGTCGCAGCCTCCGAGCCCGAGGGTCGTCAGAGGGGCCACGCGCCCGGTACCGTACGCAAGACGGATCTCGGCGAGGGCCATCATCTGCCGTACATCAGCCGATGCGACCGGGCTCCGAAGCTCGGGTCCGAACGTGGGTCCGACCCATCGAACACCGACGATCCAGCCGGTCGCAACCGCCCGCGCGACGCCGGCCGAGGGGCCCAGGGCGGGACCAAAGCCTTTCGTCAGCGACGTTGCAGCGCCCAGCTCGACGCTCCATCCGGTCAATGCGTGTCCTGGCGACGCGGTTGGTTGCATCCAACGAGCAACGTCAATCGGAACCGTCTTGCCCTCGCGCTGAGCCTCGACCTCCTGGGGCAGGCGCACGCTGACCTCGAGCAGACTTGCGCGGAGGAGCTCGACTGCACGAATCGCGAGCGTTCGTGCGGCCGTGGGTCCGGGCTCTGCGCCTGCTTCGACGCGTCGAATCAAGGTCTTGCCGCTGATACGGTCGACGACCCAGACATCGGTCACGGCCTGCGAACCGCTGCGCAGGATGGCAATCGATGCGAACGACTGCGAACCTCCGGATTCGAGCTCGTCGCGTGGGTCGGTCGCGGTCGTTTCTTCCATGTCGACGACGAATCCGGCGGCAACGAGCTCCGCCTGCAGGCGGGTCGTGGCCTCGCGAACGGCTGGATCGGCATCCTTCGCACGAAGGACGCGAACGCGTGAGGGGTCGGCACGCGCCGTATGCACGACCAGCATCGCGCAGAGGACGATCAACGCACGAACGACACGGCGCACGTCTAGGGCTCGTTCATGACGTCTCGCGCGATGTGCGTGTACGGACCCAGAGGGAATTCTCGAAGGTACCTCTCCGCAACGGGGAGCGCGGCGGCCCGATCGCCCCGACCCCAAAGCAAGGCGAGCTCGCGCCCCAGCGCTTCCTGCGCGAACGATCCGCGCGGGGACTCGCGCAGATAACGATCGTAACCTTTGACCGCGTCGACGATATCGCCCTCTTCTTCGACGAGCCTCGCCAGCAAGAACGCGGCAGCATGAGCCTCGCTCGAATTCGGAAATCGAGCACGTTCGGCAGTGAGCGCGAGTCGTGCGACGTCGTTTCGGCGCAAATAGCGAGCGGCATCCGCCAGCGCCGCGAGATCTCCGACAGGGCTCTTGGTCAGCGTGCCATTGAGACCTTTCTCTTCCGCCTCACGAAGTACGCTCGCGTACTCTCCCGATGCGACGCGCGTCGACCACGATTGGCTCTGCGCATGGACAGATGGGCGGGGGGCTGGTTCCTGAGATTGGGCCGGAGCGCTCGGCGGATCGCCCTCGCGTTCGACTGGGTTCGGGGCGGCGCCGGCTTGCTCGACCACCGACAAAGAGTGATCGCGCTGTCGTGCCGACAACCTCTGTCCCGCGAGCACGGATACGCCCGACGTCGCGAGCGGTCCCTTCACCACGACGCTTCCGCGGGTCATCGCCACAGTGAGCTCATCGCTGTCCCAGCCTATCGAGAACGCCGTTCCGGTGATCGTTACCTCGTACGGGCCGGCCTCGATCGTCCACGCTGCCCCTGCGCTGTGGACAACATCCACGTCGAGCGTTCCACGCTCCAGCACCAGATGAGCGCCGTAAGGGCTCACGCCGATGATGCGCGTGCTCGTGGCCTTTTCTACCCGAATCCGGCTCCCGTCCGAGAACGACACTTCCGCCGACGACATCGCGTCGGTCGATTGAAGATACCCGCGGTCGGCTACTGCACCCGTGACGCGATAGGTCAAGGCGATCGGCGCCACCTTCCGACGCAGGGACAGAACCAATACTACGGTGAGCGCGGCCACGGCCACGGCCACGGCCACGACCACGGCAGACCGTAGGGACGCCTTCGAGGGAGGCCAGAAGTGGCGACGATGGGATCGAGTCTCGCGACGTAGCGCGAGCGTTCCGAACGCTGCGAGAAACTTCGCGCGTTCTTGCGCCTGCACCGAGTCAGCCAATTTTCCTTGGATCGAAGCGCGGACGACCGTAGCGAGCGACTGCCATTGGCGCTCCGCGGCCATGTGAGGCTCGTCGTCGGATCGGTTCACGGTACCCCCTTCAAGTACGCGCGAAGATGCGCGTCGTCTTTCGCCTTGTGAAGCAGTCGTTCGTGCGCGTTCGCCAACCTGCGTTTGACGGTCGCCAGCGAGATCTCCATCGCCGCCGCCACCTCTCGCAACTCGAGCTCTTCGATGTGATGCAGGACGAACGCGGAACGGGATTCCGGATCCAACTCGTCGAGAAGGCGATAAAGAGAGCCCACGGCGAGCCGCTCCGGGGAGGAGGCAACTGCCCGTACCGATACGTCGGGCACGTTCCCGTCGCGCGTCAGGGAAAGCCAGCGGCGCACCCTCCGGCGTCGAAGCTCGGATATCGCAGCATGAGTCGCCACCCGCATGACGAATGCACGAAACGCGCGAGGGTCACGAAGCGTCGCGATATCTTTGAATATTTTCAGGAACACATCTTGGGCCAGATCATTCACTTCCGAATCGGGCCCCAGGATCCGCCGCAGGATTGCACGCACAAAAGGCGAAAACTGGTCCCATATCGCGGCAGCCGCCGCGCGCTGTCCGTCGATCGCAGCCCTGGCCAGCGCTTCGTCGTCGACGAGCACAGGTACAGTTTCTGCCGGACGGCCTGATCGTCGGAACATTCGTGGAAAGGTGACCGCATGAGACCAAGACGCGCGGCGGACGCGCCACGGCTCAGAAGTCGCCCGGCGCGCATCTTCGCTCGAACGCCTCCTCGGCCGCTGCCGTCTTCTGCGCGGCGAACCTGACGAAGAGCGACGCGGCGACCGCGCAGCGACCGCCGACGACCGTCGAAGCGATCTCCCCGGAGAGCGCCCGGCGCAGGGTACGAGCATGTGCGACCGAGGCCGGCGAGAGCTTCCCGGGCGCGAAGCCCGTCTTGTCTCGGATGCACCGAGCTTCAGCGCCTCTGGAACGCGTCTCGTCTCGGATGAACCGTGGTTCGGCGCCCGTCGGAGGCGTCTTGTCGCGTTTGAACCGCCGGTCCAAGCCAATCGGCCGCGTTTTGTTTCGGATGAAGTCGCGGGTTCCGAGCACCTCGAACGCATCGTCTGCCAGGCGCACGCCGCTCTTTTCCCGCTACGGCACGTACCGAGCCCCCGTACCGGCGATCTCCGAGGGCTCGCCACCACCCCAGACGATCATCTCCACGCCCGTCCACACCGACGAAGGGTTGGGCCGGAGCGAAGGCTGGTTGGTCGTGGGCATTCGCCACCATGCGCGCCCGCACGCATCGTATTGGCTGCCCTGGGGGGTAAGCTGCCCGCTCGGATCGCTGTAGCCGCTCCAGAGCAGCATCTGGCCCGGGATCCCGACGGCGGTAGGCGAGACCGTCTGGGCCAGGCCAGGCGGCTCGGTGATTGTGCGCCACGAATGGGTCGCCGGGTCGTAGGCGCCGCCATCGGAGAGAATCTGCCCGGTCATGTCCGTACCTCCCCAGATGATCATTTCGCTGCCCGTCCAGACGGCCGTGTGACTCCGGCGCGCGGACGGTGCGCCCTGCACCGGGATCGGCGTCCACGTGTCATTCGAAGGATCGTAGGCAGCGCCTGTGTCGACGACGATCTCGCTGTTCATGCAGGCGTCCCCGCCCCAAAGGATCCAGAGCGATCCCGTCCAGACCGCAGTCCCCTGCTGCGCGCACGCGGCACCGGTCGTGTTCATGGTCGACCACGAGTCGCTCGCAGGGTCGTACGAGGCGCCTTGACCCACAGTGAACGTCAGCATCTTGCTGCCGGTCCAGGCCGCGAAATTGGTGCCGCCGGTGAAGTACTGGAAGGGCGGGGCGGCGCCCACCGACCAAGTGGTCGCCGGCACGTCGTATGTGTAGAAGACCGTTTGCGCGTTGACGGTCGTCCCGAAGACCACCACCTTCCGTCCCGTCCAGACGGCCACCGCGCCGGCCACGGCGGGAGGTCCGCCATCGGACTCGATACGAGCCCATTCGTCGGTGCGCGGGTTGTAGAGGGCGCCGTCGTCGTAGAGCGTGCGGCCGTCGGGGGACATTCCCCCCCAGACGAACATCGCTCCATTGCCCGTCGCGTCCGGCAATCCGTCATGCGTCGGGTCCGACAAGTCCTCGGTCCAGAGCATCTGGGCTCCGTTCCGCGACCAAAGCGGAGACGGCGCCAGAGGATACCAAGTGCCCGAGTGCCCCAGTCCCTGCCCGGAACATGGCCATGCGTCCGTGGAGCCGTCGGGCGCGAGCCCGCCCATGGAGCCGTCGGGCGTAAGCCCGCCCATGGAGCCGTCCGGCGTAAGCCCGCCCATGGAGCCGTCCGGCGTAAGCCCGCCCACGGAGCCGTCCGGCGCGAGCCCGCCCCCTTCGCCATCGTCCGAGGAACCGCCGCCGTCGTTAGGGGCGTCGGGCAAGGCGGTATCGGCCACCCAAACATCTGGAACCGCTGCGGCGTCCAGTCCAGTACTGCCCCCGTCGCCCTCGAACGCGTCGCCTTCCGTCGGCATCCCGGTGTCGGAAGCGACGGCGTCGCTCTCGTTCGGCGACCCATCGCTCGAGGGGCAGGCCCCGGGCTCGGACGCAGGGACGCAGACGTTGGTGCTCCGACAACAGACGTAGTCCGCAACGCACGGGCACGGACGTTCGGAGAGCGAGACGTCGCCGCACGCCGTCATCGAGGCAAGACCCGCGAGGCCCCCCCAAACCGTTTGACGAAGCGTGCCCGACGCCATCCTCGAACTCATATCCTTCGGAAAAAGAACGAACGACCGGCTGCCCATGGACGAACCTGGCACAGTGCACCATAGCGCCGAGCGACGCGCCTACATGCGACCCGCGACATCCCGCGGGCGAGCAGGCCGTCGGCTCGAACGAGCGATCCACGCGGACAGGGCCTCGTCGTCGTAGCTCGTGCCGGTGTGCCCAAGGAGAAGGTCGCGCTCGGCGCCCGTCGGAAGGTTCCACGGGGCTATGGGGCGATTGCGGGAATGGCGTCGACGACAAGCTCACGGTCCTCGTCCGAGCCCACGACGACGCGGCGTGCGGTGCGCTCGATGCCGCACGGAGCGCCAGAAAAGTCGACGACGCACGATCGTGCCGGCTTCTGAGACGACGAGCGGACGCCCACAACGAGGCGGTCTGGACACTTCTCCCAATGCTCGTCACTACAGTCACCTCGTGCGAGCTCTGCGTAGCTCGGTCCACGTGCCCACTCCGCGCCTCGCGCGCCGAGGTAGGCCGTCGCCATCCACCACCTTAGCGCCCGCCGCGCCGCGACACGCGACCGCGTGATCGCGAGCCGGTGGAGTTGCAGCCAATGGGGCTGCAACCGATCCCTCGAGTAAGCCCTCGAGCGCGCGGGACGGCCGGGGCGACGGGGTCGCGCCGGGGACGGCTGGCTGCGTCGGCAACTTCGACGAAAGAAGAATGATCTTTCGGCAAAGCTAGGCACTTTTCGATACTCACGCCCTTGGAGACGAGCGAACCAGGACCGACACGGATCCAAGTGATCCTCGCGCACGATCACAGTGATTTAGCCGGCGCTCAACCAACACGCGTGGATCGCGATCGGGCTGGACGAAGCCGCGGCGCCAAGACACGCATTGACCGGAGCCCAGTCGCATCGGCTGGTGTAAGGCAGATGATGGCCGTCGCCGAGATCCGCCTTGCGTACGGTACCGGGCGCGTGGCCCCTCTGAGTCGTTTTCGAAAGAGCGGAGCCATCCGCCGGCGCGCACCGAGTCACTCGCCGTCTGGCAACGCGGAAGCGTCAGGCTGAGCGACCTGTCCTCCGTCGATTTCTCCGCTGTCGTTCGCCTCGGTCGCTGGGCCGCCCGCGGTCGGCGCCTCCCGCGCGGTCGCCGCGCCGCTGTTCTCCGCTTTTGCTTTGTGGTCGGGCGCGACGGGCGCGACGTTCTCGCTTGCAGCCCTGGCGGGTTGTACCTCGCCGCCGCGTGGGCGCAGGGACAGGACGGTTCCCGCGGCCAGCGCCGCGAGCGTCGCCGCGAGGCCCGCGGCGGTCCAGTAGAGGGTGGCCCGCCCCGTGGGCGGCGCCTTCTCCCGAACGTTCGAGCGCTCCTCGTGGGCCGGTGCCGGCGGGGCCTTGCTTTCCGTCCGGGGTGCGGGCGGCGTTATGTCGCTCTCTGTCCAGGGTGCCGGCGGCGGCACGCTGGCTGCGTCGGGCCGGGCGCGCGCGCGCCCGGCCGCCGCGTTGACGATTGTCAGGGCCAAGGCCGTCGCTTGCCCAACGTCCGCGGGAGGTCGGCCGCTGCGGCGGACGCGCTCGGCGCACGCACGCACCACCTTGTCGACGGCTTCCTCGAGGCGCTCGTCGCGCATTCCCTGGGACACGAGCGTTGCCCGGATCACCTTGAGGACGAACGGGTCGCGGAACAGGTCGTCCGACATCGCCGGATCTCACAACGTAGCCGAACGACCCCCACGAAAGCGACCTGAGTCTGGTCGCTTCCACCATGAGCAACTCGCGCGCGCAACGCGGGATCGGGCTACGCGCGGGCACCCACCTTGTACGTGCCGGACTTCCGCTCTCGCCATTCGGAGGTTTCCCCGCGGCGAGAGGGTCTCGACAAAGCCTTCACCCTCTTCGACCCTTCCCAGCTCTTCCGAGCCGCCCGGCGTTCGCCGCCTCACGCGTATGGGGGCCAAAGCAAGCAAGGCTCCCCAAAGTCGTCGGGGTGTGCCGCCGTCGCAAACGCCGGTGCGCTTAGTCCGAAGGCGCCGCGTCTTGCCCGGCGCCGCAGGTGGGATCTCGGACGGTCGGATTGTAGTAGCTGCCGTCTGCGGTGACGGGGTGGAAAGCCTCTCCCCCCCCGCAGCATGCTGCGATCTGTCCGGACACGATGTCCACATCGACCGACGACGCGGCGCCATTCGCAAAGGTCAATTCTACGTGGCAGGTGCCCGCGCCGTTGGCGATCACAACGATATAGGCGGCATTGTCGGGAACTCCGCAGTGGCTTCCTTCAGGGATCATGCCGTTCGGCAGCACGTTGGGGCAAACGGAGCAAGGCCCCGTCGTCTTCACCACCGGTGGCTCGGTGGGTACGCATCCTAACTCAATGGTGGCGAGCTGTTCGGGCGCGGGACAGCTGCAGTCGCCGCCGATGTGGCATCCTCCGGCTCCAAATAGGAGGAGTCCAAGCATCGCGCCGACGATGGTGAGGGCGATTCTCCACCCGCTCATCCCGGTCTTACCCTTGGCCATGATTGTCTTGGAGCAAGGATGAGACCACGAGCGGTGCACCTCCTTCTCTCGAGCGCCGTTCTGGTGGTCTCGGGGACAGGCAGGCGCCGGTGTCCCGGTGGACGTGAACGGGAGGTCTCGACGTTTCCATCGGCCGGCCGACGGGCGGAGGCCGTCCCGGAAAATACGGCGGCTACGCGGTTCCCCCGAGGAGGATTCCGACGCCACGGACATGCAAGAGCAGCTCCGATGCCGCTCGCCGACCGGCGCCGTGACTGGCGTGCCACGTCCGCCACCATGGCCGGCGCAATCGCGTATGCGCTGCTCGCGATTCCGCTCGCGTTCCTGGTCCTCACGAAGCGGTTCTTTTCGCCGTTGCCGGTTCTGACGACGGCTTCGGGAGGCGCGACAAGTTCTGACGCGCCACCGAACGCGGCCTCGGCTGCGCCGTGCGCTCCGCCGATGCTCCGGAGTTGCGCGAAGTCGCGCTCGGTCGACGTCCCGGATGAGCACGCGTCCGCGCCGTCCGGCGGGCAGACCGATCGCGACCGCCGCACCGCAGCATCTATAGCCCGCTTGGCGTCCCTGCTCCGGAGCAGTAGAAGGGGCTCGCGCCAGGAGGGCTCTCCGATGGCACAGCCCCCGCGGTTCTCCGACCGGTTCAACCTCGCGGACTACTTTCTGTTCGAGCGACTCCGCGAGGGGCTCGGGGGCAAAACGGCCCTGCGCTTCGGCCGCCACGCCTACACCTACGACGACGTGGCGCGCCGCACGCGCGCCTTCGCGGCCGCGCTCGAAGAAGCGGACGTCCGCCGCGGCGAGCGCGTGGCCATCGTGCTGCCCGACGTGCCCGCGTTCGCGTGGGCGTTCTTCGGCACGCTCGCGCGCGGATGCGTCGTCGCGATGGGCAACCCCGACTCGCCCATCGAGAGCCTCGAGTATCTCCTCGAGTACACGCGGGCCACGGCCATCGTCACGGTGCCGCGCGTCGCGCTCGCGCTGCGCGACCGGATGCGCGCGGGAGTCATCGGCCGCGAGGTGCGGCGCGTCTGGGGCGTGGTCGACGCGACCGCCCTCGACGACGACGCGCCGGATCCGGACGCCCCTTGCGACATCGGCGACGGGATCTTCCGCTGCCTGGCGCGCGAGCTCGAGGGGATCGACCCCATGCGCTCCCCGACGGTCACGCACCGCGACGAGCCGGCCGTCTGGCTCTTCACGAGCGGCTCGACCGGCGAGCCGAAGGCGAACGTCCACTCGCACCGCGACTTCGCTTACAACACAGAGGTCTACGCCAAGCGCACCGTCGGCTACGACCGCGACGACACCACCGTGAGCGTCCCGCGCCTTTACTTCGGCTACGCCACGGGGACCAACCTGCTCTTCCCGTTCGCCGTCGGCGCCACCGTCGGCCTCTTCAGCGAGCGCCCCACGCCGGAGTCGCTCGCCCGCGCCATCGCCCTCTACCGGCCGACGATCGTGACCAACGTCCCCACGATGCTCGGCAAGCTGCTCGACCACGATCACGAGCTGCGCGACGCCGGCAAGCCGGGGCTCGACCTCGCGACCGTGCGCTTCTCGCTGTCGGCCGGCGAGGCCCTGCCCGAGGCCCTGCTTCGCCGGTGGATCGATCGCTTCGGGAGCGACGTGTACGACGGGATCGGTTCGGCGGAGATGTTCCACATCTACGCGACGAACCGGCCGGGCGACGTGAAGCCTGGCTCGCTGGGCAAGGCCGTCGACGGCTACGAGCTCCGCGTCCTGCCCGAGGACGCCGAGGGGCCGGGTGCGGCGCCGGTGCCGCCGGGGGAGATCGGCGTGCTCTGGGTGCGCGGCGACAGCGTCAGCCACGGCTACTGGCTCGACCGCGACAAGAGCTGGCGGGTCTTCCACGGGCACTGGTGCCGCACAGGGGATCTCTTCCGCCTGGACGCCGACGGGTACCTCTACTTCGCCGGCCGGGCGGACGATCTCTTGAAGGTGAGCGGCCTCTGGGTCGCGCCGGTCGAGGTCGAAGACTGCCTGATGCGCCACGACGCGGTCCTTCACGCCGCCGTCGTCGGCGTCGAGGAGGAAGGCCTCGTCAAGCCGAAGGCGTTCGTCGTCCTCCGCGGCGGGCGCCAGCCCTGCGGCGAGCTCGCAGCCGAGCTTCAGGAGTTCGTGAAGGAGCGACTGGCCAAGCACAAGTATCCGCGGACCATCGAGTTCGTCGATGACCTGCCCAAGAACGACCGCGGCAAGGTCGACCGCAAGCTCCTGCGCGAACGCGAGCAGGACAGGGGACCCCGAGCGTGAGCCCGCGCCTGCTCGGCGAGCTCACCACGGAGGAGGTGCGATCGCTTCTCGGGAGCCCGCCGACCGCGGTGCTCGTCCCGGTGGGCAGCGTCGAGCCGCACGGGCCGCACCTGCCGCTCGCGACCGACACGCTGATCAGCCATCACGCCAGCCTTCGCGCCGCCGACGCCCTCGCCGCCGACGGCGTGGGCGCCTGGGTCGCCCCCAGCGTCCCCTACGGCGTCACCGATTTCGCCGAGGGCTTCGCCGGCGCGATCGGCGTCCCGGCCGACGCGCTCACGGCCCTCCTGCGCGCCATCGCCGGTCGCCTGCTCGCCGACGGGTGGACGCACGTGTGCTTCGTCAACAGCCACCTCGAGCCGGCGCACGACGCCGCCGTCCGCGCCGCGGCGGCGGGGCTGCGCGCGTCGGTGGCCTCGCCGCTCACCCGGCGGCACGCGCGTACGTTGACCGACGAGTTTCGACGAGGCGACTGCCACGCGGGTCGCTACGAGACGTCGCTCGTCCTCGCGGCGGGCGGTCGCGTGCGGGACGTGCACCGAGGCTTGCCCCGGGTCGAGGTGAGCCTGTCGGACGCCATCCGCGCCGGCAAGGGGCGCTTCCGCGACATCGGCATGGATCGCGCGTACACGGGCGCGCCCGCCGAAGCGACCTCCGAAGAAGGTCACGACACGTTCGCGAAGCTCGTCGCGATGATCGTCGCGGAGGTTCGCGAGGGGCTTGCGGTCCCGAGCGCGGAGTAAAAGGACGATGAAGACGTATGCGACCAAGGGCGAGATGGACGCGAAGATGATCGCGACGCTCACGCAGATGATGGAGAGCCAGGCCTACCGCGAGCTCGCGGCGGCGCAGATGTTCGGATACGGCCTGCAGTTCGTCCCGGAGCTGAAGTGGCTCAAGTTCATGACCTGGCACATCCGCGAAGAGATGGAGCACTACGAGGTCGTCGTGCGCATGTACAAGGACTTCACCGGCGCCAGCGTGGAGCCGCGCGTGCACGATCGCCTCTCGAAGAAGCCCATCGAGTTCGCCCAGAGCTGGTTCGAGCTCGCGATGGCGCAGTTTCTCTACGACCGCGGCGGCTTCTGGCAGCTGCGCGAATACGAGGAGTGCGCGTTCTTGCCCTACCGGGAGATCGTCCAGAAGATCCTGAAGGAGGAGGCCGGCCATCAGGCCCTCGGCGAGCGCATCGTCGTCGAGCTTTGCCGAAGCGAACGCTTCGACGCCGTGAAGCAGGCCTGCTTCGAGAAATGGCTCAAGCAGGGGTGCCTGTCGTTCGGGCGGCCCGCGACCGAGGGGAACAAGTACGCGATCGACGCCGGCCTGAAGAAGAGGGATTCGGGCGCCGTGATGCAGGACTTCGCCAACGACATCAAGCCGGCCGTGAAGGCGTGCGGCCTGCGCTTCCCCGATCCTCGCGCCATTGGCCTCGAGGCGCCCGCCGGGCTCGACTGGTCGCTCGCCGGCGTCGACGAGACGAAGGCGCAGGGGTGGTCTGCGACGTAGCCCGCGGTCGCCACCGGGCCGGTCTCTCTACATGCGCTGCGCGATGCGCTCGAGGCGCGCCCTGCGCGCGGGCGCGTACGGCACGAGCGCCGCGAGGACGCCCATCGTGAGCGTCTCGCCGTCGGCGCTCGTCCCGGCCTGCGAGTCCGGCGGGATCTCGATCGCGAACCCGCGATGCAGCGCGTCCGTCGCGGTGGCCATGAGCTGCACCTCCGTCGCGCAGCCGGTGAGCACGAGCGTATCGACCGCGAGCTCTTCGAGGACGCGCTCGAGCTGCGTCTCGAAGAAGCCGCTGTACGACGGCTTGGTCACGACGCGGTCGGACGGCGCCGGCGCCAGCTCGGGCCAGACCTCGGCGCCCGGCGTCCCCTCGACGGCGTGCGTCGACCACTCGTCGAGCTCGGGGTCGCCCGGCTCGTGACGGTCGAGCACGTACACGACGGGCTCACCCTCGGAACGCGCCCGCTCGATGCGCGTCGCCAGCGCCGGTACGATGCCGCGCGCGCGCGGAACTTCGAGGGGCTTGCCGGGCGTGAGATGGTCGCGGATCATGTCGCACACGACGAGCGCGCGGCGCGGACGCCGGGCGAGGCGCTGCGCGAGCGAGGCGAGCACGCGCTCCCGCGCGGACGCAGAAGGAACGACGCCCGGCTCAGCCAGCCCGAGCGCCGCCGCGGTCTCGGCCACGAGCCGGACGGCCGCTTGCTGCGCGGGCGGCATCTGCGAGACGGCCAGATCGGTCAGCCGCTCGGGCCGTCCGGCGAGCACGAACTCGAGCAGATCCGCGAAAGCCGTCTCGTCGCTCATTTCAGGCACACCGCAGCGTACGTCAAAGCCTTCTCTTCGCCAGTACGCGTGGCGACGCCGGCTGGATCCCTGGGACCGTAAGCCCCAACGGCCGAGGGCTGGTTTAGCCTGTCACCATGCAGTCGCCGATCTTCGGGTTCAACCAGGCGAAGCCCGCCATCGTCGAGGAGGTGGTCGCACGCGTGTGCGCTGCGGTGCGCGACCCCCTTCTGGCGCTCAACGAGGCTGCGTTCCTCGAGGTCCGTCGCCAGGGTGCCGGCGGACGCGACGACGTCGTCCCGCTCGGCGAATGGCGTTCCCTCGCGCACTCGCTCGGGCGCATGAGCGAGGCGGAGAGTCGTGCGAAGCTCGGCGACCTCGCGCGCCGGTACGCCCGCGACGTCGCCGGGAACTTCGACCCGCGCGTGTACCGGTTCGCCTCGCGCGCGGTGGCGCCCCTCATCGGGATGCTCATGTCGCCGATGCAGACGCTCCGTCATTTCGGCGGCGCGTTCGATCTGCGCGCCCTCGACGGCCGCGTGGTCATCGAAGGGCCGGTCGGGCACGTCGCCTCCCTCGCCGAGAAGGGGACGGTCGTCTTCGTCCCGACGCACCTCTCGAACCTCGACTCGGTCGTGTTCGGCTTCGCGCTGGAGCGAGCCGGTCTCCCCCCGGCGACGTACGGCGCCGGCAAGAACCTCTTCACGAACCCCCTCCTGTCCTTCTTCATGCACAACCTGGGCGCCTACCGGGTCGACCGGCGCATCCGCCACGGCCTCTACAAGGACGTCCTCAAGACGTACTCGTGCGTCGTGCTCGAGCGCGGCTACCACTCCCTCTTCTTTCCGGGGGGAACGCGGTCGCGCTCGGGCGCCGTCGAGCGGAAGCTGAAGCTCGGGCTGCTGGGCACCGGCGTGGAAGCGATGGCGCGGACCGCCGCCTCGGCGGCAAAAGCCGCTGGCAGCGGAGGCGAGCGCGCGCGGCGCGACGTGTTCTTCGTCCCTGCGACGATCAACTACCTTCTCACGCTCGAGGCCGAGACGCTCGTCGACGACTTCCTCCAGGAGGAGGGCAAGCACCGCTACATCATCGAAGACGACGAGTCGTCGCGCGTGGGCCGGATCGCGTCCTTTCTCGGGAAGCTCCTCGGGCTCGACGCCGCGTGCGTCGTTCGCTTCGGTCGGCCGCTCGACTGCTTCGGCAACGAGGTCGACGAAGACGGCGTCTCGCACGACGGCCACGGCCGGGCGATCGACCGCCTCTCGTACCTGACGGACGCGTGGGGGAGCGTCGGCCCCGACGCCGCGCGCGACGCGCAGTACACGCGCGAGCTCGCCGAGACCATCGTCTCGTCGCTCCAGCGCGAGACGGTCGCGATGGCCACCCACCTCGTCGCCGCGTGCGCGTTCGCGGAGCTCTGCGAGCGGACCCAGGCTCCCGCGTCGCGCGACGTCTTCGCCCTGCTTCGGCGACAGGACGACGTCGTCGTCTCGCGCGCCGAGCTGGCGGACCGGGTCGAGCGCCTGCGGGATCGCGCGCGTGAGCTGGAATCGCGCCGGCGCCTCGTGCTAAGGCCCCATCTTGCTCGCGCGGCGGGGCGCGAGATCCTCGACGAAGCCCTCCGTGCCTTCAGCGGATATCACACCTCACCCGTGCTCGAGCCGCGCGGGGCCGATCTCGTCCTCGTCGACACGCGGCTCATCTTCTACTACCAGAACCGTCTCGCCGCCCACGGACTCGCGGCCGACCTCGTTGGAGAAGGACAGCGCGACCCCAACCTTGGGCCGCATGCCTTTCCTGCCACACTCGCCAATCCAGCCTCCCCAGCGCACGACTTCACGGGAAACCCGGCACGGTTTGCGCTAGGCTCACGCGCCTCTTCGCTATGAGCACCACGGAAACCTCGCAAAATTCGCCGCCGGACGAGCGCGACGCGCACGAAGCGGCCGAAGCGCCGCCGGCGACCGAGCCCACCGCATCGGGCGGCGGCGACGCGCCGGCAGCGGCCGTGGCCGAGTCGTCGACAAACGGCGGGACCTCCGCGGAGGCTCCCGGCGAAGGCTCGCACGCACCCGAGGGAGTGGCGGACGCCTCCGAGAGCGACGCGGCCCACGCCGAGGGTGCAGACGGCGAGGGTGACGGCGACGCCGCGGACGCGGCGCCCGGCGAGGAAGGGTCCGGCGCAGCGACCGCCGAGGGGCACACGGAGAAGAAGCGCCGCCGGCGCCGGCGCAAGAAGAAGCCGGGCGCGCAGGCGGGCGCAGAGGGGGCGGCTCCGTCGGAGTCGCCCGACGCCCCCGCGGAGGGCGGCGCCGAGGCGAAGCCCGCGGAGAACAAGGGCGACAAGCGCGACAAGAAGAAGGAAAGAAAGCACGGCGGCCCGCCGCGCGAGCGCCCGCCGGTGAACATCGGCGACATCGTGTTCGGCAAGATCCTCGAGATCACCGACGACGCCATCCTCATCGACATCCCCGGCAAGGCGCACGCGATCTTCGACCGCCGTGAGATGCTCCTTCCGGACGACGACGACGAGCGGCGGCCGACGCCCAAGCCCCATGGCGAGGCCCCGTCCGAGGCCGCTGCGCCGGCCGACGGCACGTCTCCGGCTTCGCCGGAGCCTGGAAACGAGGAGGAGGGCACGCCGCCCGCCGAAACGGCTGCGAGTGGCGAGGCCCCTGCGGAAGAGGCGGTCGCAGCTCCGGTCGCAACGGAATCCGCGACGGAAGATGCGGCCGCAGCCGAGGCTCCGCCGGAGGGCGGATCCATCGGCGCCGAGACTTTGCCGGCGACCCCCGTCGCCGTGGCGGCTTCGGGAACGGCGGTCGAGGCCGAGGGGGAGACCGCGGCCGCGGCCGAGGCGCCGGTCGAGGCGCCGGTCGAGGCACCCCCTCGCGACGAGACGCACAAGGAGCCCAAGGTCCCGCGCGTCATCCTCGAAGTCGGCGCCGACTTCATCGGCGTCGTCCACAACGACGGCGCCCGCGGGGGTTTGGTCGTGCTGACGCACCACCCCAAGCGCGCCGACCGCGCGAGAGCGCACGTCGAGAAGGTGTTCAACGACAAGACCACCACGCCGGGTCTGGTCACCGGCGTCATCAAGGGCGGCGTCGAAGTAGACGTCGACGGCCTCCGCGCGTTCGCACCGGGGTCTCACGTCGATCTGCGCCTCGGGGCCGATCTCTCGCACCTCGTCGGCAAGCGCCTGCCCTTCTTCGTCACCCAGTACGCCAAGCGCGGGCGCGACGTCGTCCTGTCGCGCAAGGCGATGATCGAAGAAGACGCCCGGCGCACGCGCGCCGAGGCGCTGGCGAAGCTCAAGGTCGGCGAGGACATGGACGGCATCGTCCGGAGCGTCGTGCCGTTCGGGGCGTTCGTCGACGTCGGCGGCGTCGAGGGGCTCGTTCCTCTCCAGGAGATGAGCCACAACCGCTCCGACGGACCGAGCGACGTCTTCAAGGCGGGCGAGCCGACGCGCGTGCGCGTCATCAAGATCGACGACAAGGGGAAGGTCTGGCTCTCGCGCAAGGCGACGATCCCGGATCCCTGGCAGGAGGTCGCGCGCAAGTACGCGCAGGGCACGCGCCACCCGGGGAAGGTCGTGCGCCTCCAGCCCTTCGGTGCCTTCGTCGAGCTCGTGCCGGGCATCGACGGCTTGATCCACACGTCGGACCTGTCGATCAAGCGCATCGAGACCCCGGAAGAGGTCGTGAAGGTCGGCGACGGGATCGAAGTGGTCGTGTCGCACGTCGACGCGAACAACCACAAGATCGCCCTTCACCCGGCGCCGCAGGGCGCCGCCGCGGACGAGGCGCCGCAGCGCGTCGCCCCGCACAAGCCTGTGAAGGCGAAGGTGGTCAACATCGAGAGCGGCGGCCTCGTCGTCCGCATCCTCGGCGTCACCGGGCGCAACGCGCGCGGCTACATCCCCGCGGGGGGAACGGGAACACCGCGCGGCACCGAGCTCCGCAAGGCCTTCAACATCGGCCAGGAGGTCGAGGCGAAGGTCATCGAGATGGATCCCCGCCGCGGCGAGGTGAAGCTCTCGATCAAGGCCCTCAGCGAGGAGCAGGAGCGCAGCGCGTACCAGCAGTACCGCCAGCAGCTCAAGGAGTCCGCGAAGTTCACGTTCGCGGACCTGCTCGCGAAGAAGAAGAACTGACGACGACGACGCGGGAGGTCGTGATGCGGCCGTCCGGAGGCTCTGGTCTACGGCCTGGTCGCGCCGCGGCCGATCGGGTGTCGCCTCCGGCCGACCGCATCACGACCTCCCGCTCTAGCCTTCCTCGCACCCGCCGCATGCACGGCTGCGAGTCGCGCTGGATCGAGTCCGTGCCCGTACACGGCACGGCTTACGAGGTACTCGTAGGGCATGCATTCGTCGATGCACGAACTCAGCCCGGCGCCTCGTTCGCGATCGCGCGTCGCGAGCGATTTCGGACGCACGGGAGAACTTCTGTCGGTCGCAAAAGCTGCAGCGCGACGACCTCGTGACCGAGAACCGATCTTCGCGGGCGTAGTGCCTCCCATGGGGAGGGGAAGCCTCTCTCACGCGCGTGAAGAGGAAGGTCCCAGCGGGAGGTCGTGCTGCGGTCGGCCGGAGGCGACACCCGATCGGCCGCGGCGCCACCAGGCCAGAGACCAGAGCCTCCGGACGGCCGCAGCACGACCTCCCGCGTCGTCCGCATCGTACATCCTACAGAAGCCGCCGCGCCTTCACGTCGAGGTACCCCTTCACCAGCTCGGGCGTCAGCGCGCTCGGCGCCGCATCCAGAACGAGGACCCCCGACCTCCGCAACCCGCGCACGAGGGAATCGCGCCACGCCAGCGTCTCCGCAGCGGCGGCCCGGACGTAGAGGTCGTCGGTCCCGCCGACGGGCGCCGTCGCGAGCGCCTCGACGTCCGTGTCGCGGAGCAGGACGCACAGCGGCAGATGGCGCGGCAGCAGCCCCTTGAGCGACGACGCGAGCTCCTTCGCCGAGCGCGGGTCGAACAGGTTCGTGAACACGACGAAGAGCGCCCGCGACCGCACCTGCGCGCGCAAGAACCCCATCGCGGCCGCGTAGTCCGTCGCCGCGAGCGACGCCTGCAGGTCGTACGTCGCCCGGATCAGCTTTCGCGCTCCCGCGCGCCCGCCCGTGGGCGGGACGAACGTGCGCGGCGTCTGGTCGAACACCATCAGCCCCGCGCGATCGCCCCCGCGGAGCGCCACGTCTGCCGTGAGGAGCGCGGCGTTGAGCGCGTGATCGATCGACGTCAGCCCGCCCGACTCCCCGCGCATCGAGCGCCCCACGTCGAGCGCGAAGACGACGTTCTGGTTGCTCTCGGCCTGGTACTGCCGCACCGTCACGTCGTCGCGCCGCGCGCTCGCGCGCCAGTCGACGTGGCGGGTCTCGTCGCCCACCTGGTACGGACGCAGCCGCTCGAACTCGGTATCGCCGCCGCGCACCCGCAAGCTCCCGAGGCGCGCGTCCTGCCGGCCCTGCCGCCGGAGGAGCTCCAGCGACCGCGCCGCGTGCACGTCCGGATACACGTCCACGCGCGCCGGCAGCGGCGTGCGCTCCTGCCGCGCGATCAGCCCGAGGGGCGAGCCATAACGAACGGTGACCGCGCCGAGCTCCCGCTGTCCGCGGCGCGCGGGGACGACTTCGTACGAGACGGTCGCCGTCCCGTGAGGCGCGATCTCGAAGCGCGCGGGCGAGCCGACGCGCTCGCATGCCT